>Ga0116173_1001410_pt1 | contig 19812 bp, 17 predicted proteins | sample AD_UKC085_MetaG_FD_89800 | JGI IMG/M metagenome (GOLD analysis project Ga0116173, IMG submission 89800) | Active sludge microbial communities of municipal wastewater-treating anaerobic digesters from USA - AD_UKC085_MetaG | ecosystem: Engineered > Bioreactor > Anaerobic > Digestate | place: USA...
AAATGGTGTTGCAACACAAACTATCATTAAAAAGTAATTTTTTGTATTGATGATATATAGGAGGGAATGGCTTGCCATTCCCTCTTTTTTGTTTAAGTTGACTTTTGTTGTGATATGAAGAGATATTCTGCTTTCGTTAGATATTTGATCGCTTTCTTGGCGTTGCTATTCCTTACTTATCTGATTTGGAGTAAGGATTTTTCACAATGTGTAGGAATGTTGTCTTTTTCGTTTGCAGATTATTATTCTTTTCTTTTTCCTGTTTTTTTCTTGGTGCCTGTCAATTGGTTGCTGGAAGCTGTACGTTGGCGGATTTTATTATCTAAGGTTCAAACTCTATCTTTGAAGGATGCTTCTCTGTCCGTTCTTATGGGGCTTTCTACTGCCATCATGACTCCGGCTCAATTGGGAGAGTTTGCCGGACGTCTCATTCTTGTAAGCTCCTCTTGCCGTAAAAAGGCGGCTTTCTTATGGTCTTTGGGTGGTATAATGTTGACAGTTGCTATCCTTTTGTGGGGATTGCCAGCAGTTGCCTATTATGTGCATCATTGGTTGGTGTTGGATGCTTTGTTTGAAAAAAAATGGACGTATGCCATTTTGTTGGGAATCTTGTTCCTCGTTGTTTTTGTTTTGTTGCTTGGTGTGTCTCGGTTTTATGAACAAAAGATTCAGAAGGTAAAGGATTTATTATCTACTATCTCGTTGAAAGATATGCTTAATTTAATTCTTTTGTCTATGTTACGCTGTTTTGTCTTTTCTTTTCAGCTGGTTTTGATGCTGAAGTTTTATGGACTGTCGGAATCTTGGTTGGTTATGTTTGTTTGTGTCTGTGTCTCTTATCTGATTATCACCTTTATTCCTTCCTTCTTTTTCTCCGATGCCGTGGTAAGAAGTTCTGTGGCAGTGTTGGTTTTCTCTCCTTTTGCAGATTCTTCATTAGTTGTAGTATCTGCTTCTATCTCCTTGTGGATTCTCAATGTCGCAATTCCTACATTTGTAGGTGCATTGTTGGTGTTGTTTTACTCAAAAAAAGATTGCTGATTTGATTGAGCAAAGAATTGGCGTTCCGGTTTTTTTTCTTCCCATCTTTTTGTATGGTTCTAAACTTAAAGGTTCTTGTTGTGATAGAACCTATTTATTTGTACTTTTGTCTATATAAAGAAAATATTATATGCAGAAAATAGAATGGAAAACAATCAAAGAGTACGAAGACATTAAATTCGAATTCTTTGAAGGTATAGCAAAAATAACAATCAACAGAGAACAGGTAAGAAACGCATTCCGTCCACAGACAAACGAAGAGATATTGGACGCAATGAGCATTTGTCGCGAACGCAGTGAGATAGGTGTAGTCATCCTTACAGGAGCTGGCGATAAAGCTTTCTGTTCTGGAGGTGATCAAAAAGTAAAGGGTAGAGGCGGTTATGTCGATACCAATGGTATACCTCGTCTAAATGTTTTGGATCTTCATAAGGCCATTCGTTCATTGCCAAAACCTGTTATTGCCATGGTCAATGGCTTCGCTATAGGTGGCGGACATGTTCTTCATCTTGTCTGCGATTTGACCATTGCTTCTGAAAACGCAATTTTCGGTCAAACGGGTCCTAAAGTAGGTAGCTTCGATGCAGGTTTCGGCTCATCCTATTTAGCACGTTGTGTAGGCCAAAAAAAGGCTCGTGAAATTTGGTTTCTTTGCCGTCAGTACTCCGCAAAAGAGGCCGAGGCTATGGGCATGGTGAACAAGGTTGTTCCATTCGATCAACTTGAAACAGAAACAATAGAGTGGTGCAAAACCATTTTAGAGCGTAGTCCATTAGCCATCCGTATGATTAAGCGCGGTCTTAACGCCGAATTAGACGGTGAACATGGTCTAATGGAATTTGCTGGAGATGCCACACTGATGTACTATTTAATGGACGAAGCTCAAGAGGGCAAAAATGCCTTCCTTGAAAAACGCAAACCCAACTTCAAGCAATTCCCTAAATTTCCATGAAAAGTGGCGCGTTGGATGGCGTAAAGAACTGTTTTGCTATTCAAGCGAATCTTGAGCGCGTTTAAAAGAGTTTAGCTAGATAGTGCGTTACTTTTGGAAGAAGAATACTCAAAGCTTCCTAAGCTGTTCTCTGCTGGGCTTTCAGCCCGAAATAAGGAATTCCAGCTGTAGGGAAAAAGTAAGGCCTGTCCGGCGAAGACATGATAAATGTTTTATAATAAGAACAAAACAAAGATTATTCTTTTACAATGTTATTTTAAACTACGTTATGTTGAAACTTAGTGATTATAACAGTGTTTTATACTAAAAAATATGCTCCATTCATCCTATTCCAAGTACATCTTGGATTTTAATAAACCAAGTTGGACCTCCCGTGGTGTCCTAATCCAGAAAGAAACTTACTTCATTCGAGTAGTTGATGCCGCCAAGCCTTTCTTAGTAGGCATAGGAGAATGCTCCGTTTTTCGTGGTTTAGGAGCCGATGACGTTCCTGATTATGAAAAGAAGTTAGCTGAGGTCTGCTGGAATATCGAAGAATACAAAGATTGCTATAAAGAGAAACTCAAAGAGTATCCCTCTATTATCTTTGGTTTAGAGACGGCTTTTGCCGATTTGGAGAACGAAGCTAAAATGACTCCATTCCCATCAGATTTTACCGAAGGTAAAGGATTTATAAAGATTAATGGCTTAATTTGGATGGACTCTCAAGAAGAGATGAAAAAGCAAATCGATGCCAAAATTGATGCAGGTTTCTCTTGTGTCAAAATGAAAATTGGTGCCTTAGATTTTGATTCGGAGGTAGAGCTGCTTCGTTCTTTGCGTAAACGCTATTCGAAGGAGAAACTACAACTTCGTGTAGATGCCAACGGCGCCTTCTCTGTAGACGAGGCGATGTCCAAATTAGAGACTTTGTCTAAATTGGATATTCACTCAATAGAGCAACCTATCAAGGCAGGACAGCGTGCTGCTATGGCTGATTTGTGCAAGAATACTCCGCTTTCGATCGCTTTGGATGAAGAGTTGATAGGTATATTCGACAAGAAGGATAAACAATCTCTTTTAGAGGAAATAAAACCACAGTACCTTGTTCTGAAACCAAGCTTGCACGGCGGTTTTTGCGGAGCCGATGAGTGGATTGAATTGGCCGAAAAACAGCATATAGGTTGGTGGATTACCTCTGCTTTGGAATCAAACGTTGGTTTGAATGCTATTGCGCAATGGACCTTCAAGAAAGGCGTTACAATGGCTCAAGGCTTGGGTACAGGTTCGCTTTACACGAACAATCTTCAGTCGCCGCTATTTCTTGAAGGAGAGAACCTCAAGTTTGACCCAACCAAAGGTTATAGTTTTGCCGATTAATCGGCAAAGCCAATTAGACTTTTTTTGGCTTTAGCCTCAAAATAAGAGAGGCTGCACAAAAGTGCAGCCTCTCTTATTTCAATCTAAAACTAGATTAGTTGTTTTCTGGACGAAGTTTACGTACAACAGCACCAGCACGCCACATTTCGCTTTCACGAAGTGCTTCCAACTCTTTGTTCAATTTCTCACGATAATCTGTTTTTGAGTTAGAGTCGATAGAGATCTGAGCCTCATTACCAGTGATTACTGAGTGGTAAAGTTTCTGCATAACTGGCTTGATTGCGTCATGGAAAGGTCCCATCCAATCCAATGCACCACGCTGTGCTGTAGTTGAACAGTTAGCGTACATCCAATCCATTCCGTTCTCAGCGAACAAAGGCATCAAAGACTGAGTAAGCTCCTCAACTGTCTCGTTGAATGCCTCAGATGGTGAGTGTCCGTTCTCACGCAATGTCTCGTATTGAGCAAGAAGAAGACCTTGGATACCACCCATTAAAGAACCTCTCTCTCCAGTTAAGTCTGAAGTAGCCTCTTTTTCGAATGTTGTTTCGAATAAGAAACCAGAACCAACACCGATACCTAATGCGATAACTTTCTCAAGTGCGCGTCCTGATGCGTTTTGATAAACGGCATAAGATGAGTTAAGTCCGCGTCCTTGAACGAACATACGACGCAAAGAAGTACCTGATCCCTTAGGAGCGATCAAGATAACATCAACATCTTTTGGAGGAACAACACCTGTACGATCTTTCCAAGTGATTGCGAAACCATGAGAGAAATATAATGTCTTTTCTGGAGTCAAGTATTGCTTGATCTTTGGCCAGCACTCGATCTGAGCAGCATCGGAAAGTAATACTTGGATGATAGTAGCTTTTTGGCAAGCCTCTTCAATTCCAAACAATGTCTCTCCTGGAACCCATCCGTCAGCAACAGCCTTGTCGAAAGTCTTACCTGGACGTTGGCCAACGATAACGTTGAATCCATTATCACGAAGGTTCATGGATTGACCAGGACCTTGGATACCGTAACCAATAACTGCAATGGTTTCATTTTTCAAAACCTCACGTGCCTTTTCTAAAGGAAATTCTTCACGGGTAACAACATTTTCTATTACACCGCCAAAGTTCATTTCTGCCATTTTTTTATTTTTTAATTAGAATAATTAATTATTATTTTCTCTCTATTGGGATTGGTAAGGGAAATAGTCTTGAAAACTTCATTAAAGTTTCATTATATAACCTAAATTGACAATCCGATGCAAAATTAATTTTTTTTTGATACGAAAACAATTAAATAAGAATATAAAGGAAGAAAATTAACATTCATTCTCTAACCTTATTTATATTGTAATCGTTGTGCAAAATTTTGTCACTGAATGAGATTTTGCTTCGACAAATCGTTTCGTTATTCTCATTTCTAAGTTCAACTAGAAAGTCATTGTTTTCACTCTCTTTCTTGTGAATGCTGATAGTCTCTCCGAATGTACTCTCAGCAATGAAATCCACCTCAAAACGCTTAATGTCACGCTTGCTGAATTTGTATAAAGTGAACGAATCGATGATATGTTCAATATATTTTGCACTGTTCAGGTGCTGATTGAAGTCGATGTCGCTGTACTTTACTTTGAACGTCTCCAGTGCGTCAACATCAATGGCTGGTATCTTTCCGGATTTTGCAATAGGGCATTCTTTTTCTTTATTGAAGAATTCGGGAAGAATGATGTCTGTCATATTAGTGGGTTTCCTAGTCGTAATGTCAATCATTGCCCATATAGAACGGGCGTAACCTAAAACTTCTCCTTCTTTGCTTAGAAAAGCAAAATTACGGAAGGAGAATGTTCTCATAACGCCTTCAACCCACGTCTGAACTTGAATTTTATCGTAGTTCTTTGGATATTGTACCATCTCTATGGCCAAACGCGAAAGAACCCATGATTTGTTGCTCTCTTTGTTTATCTTCTGAATTCCGAAACCTAAACTCTCAGAGTGGTAGCCAGCCGAGTTGAGAATGTAGTTGGTGAGATGGGGTAACGTCAATTTCTCTCTAAAATCCACCTCGAAGGGAAGTACCTTGAAGGTATATTCGCCTAATTTATTATTCGTCTCCATAATTAATTGCATTGTTCTTTTCGAGGATAAAATTAAAAAAAAATGTCGTATCTCATCTTGATTGGAACGGTTGAATAAACTTAGAGTCTCAATTTTCTAATCCGTTAGGATTGTATGCTTTTAATAGCCGGCATATTCGTCATCCTCCACATAACCTTCCGGTTTCCTGGAATTCAAGTTCGCCAACATATCGCTCAATCGTTCAATCTTTGATTTGTTGATGGCAACACGTCCAGAACGGATGAATTGAAGCACATTCACCTTTTGACTCAATTCGCTGAATAGAGCCTGAGTCTCCTCGTAATGTCCTGTCTTCTCCAAAACTACACAAGTTTCGTTCATCTCAAGGATGCGGATGTTGTAGGTGCGGATCATCTCTTCAACGCTGCCCAGCTTTATTAATTGGTCTGTAGCAATCTTGTAAAGAGCGATCTCTTGATATACAAGGTCTTCATCCGTGTTGTAGAAGGCTTTGATGATATCCACACGCTTGTCTATCTGTTTCACAACCTTTTCTATCGTGTCGGCATCAGAGAAGGTGGTGATGGTGAACTTGTGTATTCCCTTCAATGCGGAAGGTGATACGGACAAAGTCTCGATGTTGAGTCTTCGACGCGTAAAGATGATACTGATCTGGTTTAATAGACCAACCCGGTTTTCAGAGAATACGCTTACTGTATATAGTGTCATATTTTCGTTTTCCATATTATTCTTTTTAGAAGATATGCAAAAGCAAAATGCACCTGCATACCTGGGTTTTGTTATTCGTCGCCCAATAAGATGTGAGTGACAGTATCTCCGGCTGGTGTCATTGGATAAACCATGCCCTCTTTCTCTGTCTCGACAACCAGCATGTATGGCTTGTCGTCGCTAAACATTTCGTCGATTGCTTTCTTCAAATCTTTTCTGTCCTTCACCTCTTGGTTCTTGATTTTATAAGCATCAGCGATTGCGCCGAAGTTAGGATTGATCATAACAGAAGAGGAGTATCTCTTGCGGAAGAAAAGCTCCTGCCATTGACGAACCATTCCTAAGTAATTGTTATTGAGGATGATGATCTTTACTCCGATCTGGTCTTGAAGAATGGTGCCCAACTCCTGCATGGTCATCTGGAATCCTCCGTCGCCTACGAACAGGCAAACCTTACGGTCTGGAGCTGCGACTTTGGCACCGATTGCTGCAGGAATACCGAATCCCATTGTACCCAATCCTCCTGAAGTAACGATGCTTCTTGTCTTGGAGTATTTGAAATATCTTGCAGCCATGATCTGGTTCTGACCTACATCGGTAACGAGGATAGCCTCGTTGTTGGATGCTTTAGAAATGAGGTTAATAACTTCACCCATCTTGATAGGTCCGTTTTCAGGGAAAACCTCCTTCTTGATGACCTTTTCGAACTCCTTTTCTTCGTGCTCTTTGAAAGAGTCGATCCATTCGCCGTGTTTGGCGTTTTGGATGGCGTCTGTCAAGAGTTTCAAAGAAACCTTGGCATCTCCCAATACTTTGGCGTCTACCTTAACATTCTTGTTCAACTCGGAAGGGTCGATGTCAAGGTGGATAATCTTAGCTTGTTTTGCGTATGTTTTCAGATTACCTGTTACACGGTCGTCGAAACGCATGCCGATGGCAATCAGCACGTCGCATTCGTTGGTCTTCATGTTTGGACCTACGTTTCCGTGCATGCCCAAAAATCCTTTGTTCAAACGGAAGTTGGTAGGCATAGCAGAAAGACCGAGTAGGGTGGATGCTGCAGGAATATCAGCCTTCTCCAAGAATGATTTTAGCTCGTTTTCTGCATTACCAAGAATAACTCCTTGTCCTACCAAAGCCAAAGGTTTCTTTGCATCATTGATAAGTTGTGCTGCCGATTCGATCTGTTTTGTGCTGATTTCAGGATAAGGAATGTAGCCTCTTGTAAATTCACATTTTTTATAGTTGAATTCGGCCTTTCCTATCTGTGCGTTCTTTGCAAAATCCAATACGACAGGACCTGGTCTACCTGTACTTGCAATGTAGAAGGCACGGGCAACAGCCCAAGCAATGTCTTCTGGTCTTCTGATCTGGTAAGCCCATTTGGAGATTGGTTGGGTAATGCCCACAAGGTCAATCTCTTGGAATGCGTCTGTACCAAGAAGCTCTGCTTGTACTTGACCGGCAATGACGATAAGCGGTGAGCTGTCCATCATTGCATCACCAATACCGGTAATGGCGTTGGTTGCGCCTGGTCCGGAGGTAACCAAACAGATACCCGGTTTGCCTGAAACCCTGGCATATCCCTGTGCTGCATGTGTAGCACCCTGTTCGTGTCTGGTTAGTATATAGTTAAATCTGTCCTGAAAATCGTACAGAGCGTCGAAAACTGGAGTGATGGCACCACCCGGATAACCGAAGATGGTGTCAACTCCTTCTTTCAACAACGATTGCATTAAAATTTCAGAACCTGAAATTAATTCGCTCATATTATAACTGCTTTTTTCGGTTTATAAATCATTTTCAGTTGCTTTTTTTAGCTTTGTTGTGGGTCGAGAATGCTGTTATTCTACGATTCTCACACCACCTTTGTCTGCTGAAGCAACCATACTTGCGTATGCTCTTAATGATTTAGACACGACTCGGTCTCTCTTTGGTTTCCAAGCCTCTTTGCCTTTAGCCTCTTCCTCTTCACGGCGTTTGGCCAATTCTGCGTCAGACAATCTGACGTTGATGCTTCTGTTTGGTATGTCGATGTCGATGATATCACCGTCACGAACCAAACCGATGTTGCCACCTGAAGCTGCCTCTGGAGAGATGTGTCCGATAGACAATCCTGATGTTCCTCCAGAGAAACGACCGTCTGTGATGAGGGCACACTCTTTACCAAGGTGTTTAGACTTGATGTAGGAAGTAGGGTATAGCATCTCCTGCATTCCTGGGCCTCCCTTAGGTCCTTCGTGTGTGATGACTACAACGTCACCTGAAACCACTTTTCCGCCTAAGATTCCATCGCAAGCATCATCTTGAGAGTTGAATACCTTTGCAGAACCGCTGAATTTCCAGATGCTCTCGTCAACACCTGCAGTCTTGATGACGCATCCGTCGAATGCGATGTTTCCTTTCAAAACGCCCAATCCTCCATCTTTTGTGTAGGCATGCTGGATGTCGCGGATACAGCCGTTTGCGCGGTCTGTGTCCAAAGTATCGTACATTGTGTTCTGAGAAGCGAACTTCATGTTGAACTTGTAGGCTGGAGAACTCTTGTACTTGTTGATGGCCTTTTGAGTGACGTTTGGACTGGTGATGCAGAACTTGTCGATTGCCTCGCCCAAAGTCATTCCATCCACTCTCTTGACTGAAGTGTCGACCAATCCGGCCTTTGCCAACTCTGCCATGATGGAGATAACTCCACCCGCGCGGTTAACATCTTCAATATGGTATTTCTGAGTGTTAGGAGCTACCTTGCAAAGACATGGAGTCTTTCTTGAAAGCATGTCAATGTCATCGATAGAGAAGTTAGCTTCGGCCTCTGTTGCAACAGCAAGAAGGTGAAGAACTGTATTGGTTGAACCTCCCATGGCGATATCAAGTGTCATGGCATTCAAGAATGCCTCGCGGGTTGCGATGTTACGAGGCAATACGCTCTCGTCACCGTCGCGGTAATATTTGTAAGCGTTCTCAACGATGAGCTTAGCGGCGTCAACGAAGAGTTCCTCTCTATTCTTATGTGTAGCTGTGATGGTTCCGTTACCTGGAAGACCAAAACCGATAGCCTCGTTCAGGCAGTTCATGGAATTGGCGGTAAACATACCGGAGCAAGAACCGCAACCTGGACAAGCAGCAAGCTCGATTTTCTTTATCTCTTCGTCAGAAACGGAAGCATCTGCAGATTTAATCATGGCGTCAATCAAATCGAGGTGTTGGTCGCCCAAACGTCCTGATTCCATTGGTCCTCCTGAAACGAATACGGTTGGGATGTTCAATCTCATCGCAGCCAACAACATTCCTGGAGTGATTTTATCGCAGTTGCTGATGCAGACCAAAGCGTCGGCTTTGTGTGCGTTGACCATATATTCAACGCTGTCGGCGATCAAGTCTCTGGATGGCAAAGAGTAGAGCATGCCGTCGTGACCCATTGCAATACCATCATCGATGGCGATTGTGTCAAATTCAGCGGCAAAACAACCCAGCTTCTCGATCTCTTCCTTCACTTTTTGTCCTACCTCGTGGAGGTGTACGTGACCAGGAACGAATTGTGTGAATGAGTTAGCTATGGCAATAATAGGTTTGCCGATCATCTCTTCTTTCATGCCATTGGCACGCCAAAGTGCACGTGCTCCCGCCATGCGGCGTCCTTCTGTGCTGAATGAACTGCGAAGTTTCTTTTTCATTTTTTTTATATGTAATTTGTTTTAAATAATTGTTTCTTGTTTGTAAAAACTATTAATTCGAAAGAAAAAAAGGCCTTTCTCTGATTAAAGAGAAAGGCCTTGCAAATTTTTATACAATACTACACATGTCCTTTCTCTTAACAGTCGCCCACGACTACTAAGACACAGAGAACAATATGTAGAATAGTTGAAATCATTAGAAAGTCTTTAATTTATCGATGATTTTTATCTTATCACGTAATTAACTTTTGCAAAGTTATAAATCTTTTTCATAATAAAAATAGGTAGTTTAAAATTTTTTGTATATTTGTGACGTGAAATTTGAGCGTTGACAAATTTGTTATAGAAGCGTATAAGATAAACATTTTTATACACCTGCTATCAAGTCTTCTACCTCAAAATCATAAGATTTTTTTATTTATTTACAAAATCATTTTTAATGAACATTTATGTAGCAGGATTAAGCTATGCTATCGAGGATGCAGGCTTATTGGATTTGTTTAGTGCTTATGGAGAGGTTTCTTCTGCTAAAGTTATCATGGATCGTGAAACTGGCCGTTCAAGAGGTTTTGGCTTCGTAGAGATGCCAAATGACGAAGAGGGAGAAAAAGCAATCGAAGAACTTAACGGTATTGAACACGAAGGAAAAACTATCAGCGTTAACGTAGCAAGACCAAGAGAGGACAAACCTCGTGGTGGCAGCTTCGGTAACAGACCTCGTAGAAACTTCGGTGATAATCGCGGTAATGGCGGTTTTGGCGGTGGCAGAAGATATTAATTTATATATTGCCATAAAAGCAAAGAGGCTGCGTCTTAGACGCAGCCTCATTTTTTTTTGTTTGCTTCTCTCGTTTTTCGTTACTCGGAATCAATCTTAAAAGTAGATAATTATTATTATCGGTGAATTTACGAACCGAAATATCAGCAATGAAGGGATGTTTCGGTTGGTCACTGGTAGAGACCTGGCGCGCCCCGTCTTCTTCGCAAAATAGATGAGGATGAATCATTATCCTATTGAATTCAAACGTAGAACGACAGATAAAATCATGATATATAATATTTTAAGCACAACAGACGGGGCGCGCCCCGTCTCTACAAATGATTATGCGATATGATGCACATTTACTCCACCTTTTTTGATTTGCTGAAGTATGTTTATTCCTTAGCTCGGACGGTCGTCCAGAGGACGGAACGTCCGCTAAGAAATTTGTTCAAATACATGTCCTAACCCAATATTCAAAATAATAAACCCTTATTCCTAAATTTAGTTGACCTAAAATGAAATAATTCGTGCTGATTCGTGGTTAAAAACTGTCTACGCACTATTTTCTTGATCCCAATGAACGAGCAAAGTTTATTACAAATCCTTCGGTTTTCCTCCTTTTCTCCAATGTTCCTCAATCTTCTCCAAAGAAACACCTTTTGTTTCAGGAATGAAGAAGTAACCCCAAACAAGAGCGATGATAGCAATAACTGCAAATACCCAGAAGGTAGATGCCGTTCCCATCTCTTCGTTTCCGAACATGGAGTTGAATCCGCCGATCATTTTGAAGAAAGTCCAGACCACCAATGTGTTGAATCCCCAGTTGGCCAAAGAGCCGATAGAAGATCCTAAACCTCTTACTCTTAAAGGGAATACCTCAGAGATAATCAACCATCCCAAAGGGCCAAGGCTGATAGCGAAGAATGCAATGTAGCAAAGCATGCTGGCCACCAATGCAATTTTTGTGTACTCGCCCAACATTCCGCTGAAAGCGAAACATAATCCGATGAGAATCAATGAAAAGCAAATTCCTGTGGTACCGATGAAGAACAATTTTCTTCGACCTATTCTATCAATCAAGAACAAGGACAAAATAGTGAACAATACGTTTACAACGCCTACCGAAACGGATGCTAAGATGGCCGCTTGGTTTCCTTCAAATCCGGCTTTCAAGAAAATTTCAGGGCTGTAGTAAATAACCGTGTTGATTCCGACAAATTGTTGGAAAAACATGATTCCAGCAGCGATGATCAAAGCATTGCGTAACCATGGTTTGAAAACTTCAGTCCAAGGCATCTGCTCAGAATCTTTTTGGATGTCATTTCTCATGTTGGCGATAGATTGCTTGATAACGGCAGGATCCTCTGTCTTTTCCAAAACTTTTCTGGCTTCATCTTCTCTTCCTTTACTCATCAACCAACGTGGAGTTTCTGGCAAGAAGAACATACCGATGAATAGAATCATGGCAGGGATGACACCTACGTAGAACATCGGTCTCCAGCTCTCAGGATTGTTGTTGTCGGCAAAGTAGCTGTCGCTTACGTATGCGGCAAGAATTCCAACCGTAATCAGCAACTGAAACATGGATACCAATGTACCTCTGATTTTAGTAGGAGAGACTTCTGCTATATAAAGAGGTGTAGCAAAAGAAGAGACTCCGATTGCTAATCCTAAATATAATCTAGAAATCAGAAGCTGGTTCGCGTTGGGTGCAAAACCGCTCCACAAAGCACCTGTAGCAAACACGAATGCGGAGACAAGAATGACTTTTCGTCGACCGAAAATGTCAGTGATGCGTCCGCATAATAATGCACCGATAACGGCGCCGATAAGACCAAACGCAGTTATGTTTTCCACTTCACCGTCTGTCAAGACAAAGTCTGTTCGTAAAAACGGTATTGCACCGGATATTACGCCGGTATCAAAACCAAAGAGCAGACCTCCGGTTGCCGCAATGGCGGCTATGATCCATACAAAATTTTTGTTGTACATATTGATTTATTTAGTTGATATTAGATATTTTCTTCTAAAACAAAGTAAGTCTATTTTTGATAGCTCCAAATTACTGTTTTTTTTTTGTTCAATGTCTGCATTCTGTCTTCTTTTTATACCGATTGTTCATAAAATTTTCTCGTAACGCCCTGTTGATTTTAGACCTCCTTTTTTTCTCTGAAAACTTTTTTGTCCATACTCTTTCAGTTAGTCCTTTTTTGTATCTACCTACCTATATAGTTGTATTATCTTGTTAAAATGTCTACATTTGCGCAACTTTTATCAAGAGTAATTTTGCTTTATGATAGGCGATTGCATTTGTTGCAGATGCCATTAGGAGTGAACTGTGTATTCATTTTGTTATTAGAGATTTGAAAGTCAACATGGATGAGACAAAGCATTGGTTTGTAGCGAGAACTAGGGCACGACAGGAGAAGTCTGTAAGGGATAGGTTGAAAGAGTTTGGTGTGGAAACTTTTCTGCCTACTCGTGTGGAGGTACGTCAATGGCATGATAGAAAGAAAAAGGTGGAGATTTCATTGATCCCTAATACCATTTTTATTCATGAAGAGAAAGACAAAGCCTTGTCTATGGCCAATTATGAGGGAATTCCAATTACTTATCTAATCGATTATTTGACACATAAGATGATGGTCATTCCTGACAGACAGATGCAAAACTTTATGTTCCTGTTGGATGTATCAGATGAGTCCATGAAAATTGAGGACGGCATTTTGTATCAAAAAGGAGATAAAATCCGTGTTCTTAAAGGTCCTTTTGCAGGATTGGAGGGCGAGATGATGAGAATCAATGGTCATGACCGTGTGGTGGTGAAGTTGGATGGTTTGATTGCTTGTTCTGTTGAAATTCCTGGTGGATTTATCGAAAAGGCTTGATAAATGCCTTTTGTCACTAAATAGTAGAGAATGTGATTTCTTATCATTTTTTATCTATGCAATAAAAGCTTTTTTGTAGTAGGTCAGTATAACAAATATTTTTTTATTAACAAAAAGGCTTAAATGGGGGGATGCGTATCTCATTTTTTTGATGTAGCAAAGGCAATATGCCTATTTTTAGCCGTTTTTGGTCATTATTTCCAGATAATTCTCCTCAATGGTATGGTGAATATGTGGTCTGTGATTTACACCTTTCATATGCCATTATTCATGTTTGCTAGTGGATTTGTATATGTTGCAACAAGAAAGGAATGCTTTTGTAAGGATGTTGTTTGGTTTGGGTGATAAAGTGATGTATACAGAAGCTGAATTTAGCATAAAAAAAATATTTACTAAATATTATTATTATGATTGATTGTCTTTTGACCTCATTTATTCCTTTGCTTCTATTGATTGTTACAGTTTGGGGATGTAAGAAGAATGAGGAAGGTTCTGACTTTATGTCGAAGAATTACACAAATGTATTGAAGGCCTGTTGTTGTATCATTGTAATTATGGTTCATGTTCCTGCTGCACGTGGAAATATGGTTCAGGATGCGCTAGGTAGTTTTGCATTTGTATGTGTGACTTTCTTTTTCTTGTTTTCTGCTTATGGCATGAATTTAAGTGTCAAGAAAAATCCTTCATATATGAATGGTTTTTGGAAAAACAGATTGGCAGCTTTGTTGATTCCTTGTGTTGTTATTAATGTGTTTGAGTTCTTTATCAGTACTACTATAGTTGGATTTGAATCCAGTGTTAAGTTTCTCTATGAAATACATAATTATGTTTTGGTACTTTTACAATATTGTTTTTTGTTTTGGCTGGTTCAGTTGGGACGAAAATATTATCAAGAAAAAACAGCAAATGTTCTTTTGATTTCGATAGTGTTTTTGTCAAGTATTCTGCTTTATTTCTTGACATACAGCGATGACTCTTCTAAAAGTGGTTGGTGCTTTGAACGCATGGGATTAGTGTGGGGTATCTTGGCGTTCTCTTTCTTCCCTTTGCTGAAGAATTTTGTGAAGTTCTCATTTAAGAGCGTTGCAATTGTCGGAATGTTATGTCTTTTGTTGGGTGTTGCCTATTTGAAATATAAATATGTCTATTTTTATGGGGAGTATTTGTTGAAAATAGTCCTTGGTGTAGTTATTGTTTTATTCGTATTTATGTTAACATCTCGTCTTACGTTAGGTAATAAAATAATACTCTTTCTTGGGGATATTTCGTATGAAGTCTATTTGACACATAGCTTTATAATGTATGTTTTAAGTTGGCTATTCCCAAGTTTAACTTCTGGAGTATATGTTGTCTCGACAGTTGCTGCAACAATTCTGTTTTCGTCCATCATTCACATGGTTGACAAACCGATGGTGAAGTGGTGTAGAAATTATCATTTGAAATCATAGAATTTAGATAGTCGTTTTATTATAGAGAGATATAAAGAGGATGGTGATTTTTCATCATCCTTTTTTTGTCTATATATTCCATTGTATGGTGGGAAAATTGTATTTTTGCTTTTTGATAAAATGGTAACTTATTCTTTGTCGAAAAAAGAAAATCTAATATGACCGAAGAGAGGAAAAAATGGGCCGTAATTGCTAATCCCAAATCGGGAACAAGACGCTACTTCCGTAGACGCGTGTCTGTGGAGGATCGTCTTCGAGATGCGGGACTGGACGTGGAGTTCGTCTTCTCAAAATATCCTGGTCATGCGAGCGAGTTGGCTCAAGATTTTATCGACAAAAAGGGTGTCCGTAACTTGATTGTGGTAGGCGGCGATGGAACGATTAGTGAGGTTATTCATGGCATTTTTTCTTCGTCTGTCGATACGCGCCAAATCCTTTTTGCCGTCATTCCGACAGGAACGGGCAACGACTGGTCGCGTTATTGGGGCATCAAAAAAGGCTTGAAACGATGCGTTGAGATTATCAAAAAGGGAAATACGCGTTACATAGATATCGGCAAACTCACTTACCACATAAAGCGTGAGCCTATTGTGAAATATTTCATCAATTCGGTAGGAATTGGATATGATGCGCAGGTGGTGCAGTATGCTGAGGCGATAGGTCATTTTCTTCATGGAAAATCGTGGGTTTATTCCTTTGCAGTGATTGCGGGGGCGGTTATGCACTCTTCCAAAATGTTGCGTCTGGTGGCCGATGGTGGAAAATATACGATAGAGGATAAGGTTTACTCCATGTCAATTGCCAATGGCCCTTACACGGGTGGCGGTATCAAACAGACCCCGCAGGCCAGTCCGTTGGATGGTAAGTTTGATATTATGGCAGTAGTTCGACCCTCCTTCTTTCACTTGATCGCTTCGCTGTACCGATTGTTCAGAACCAATCTGCAGGAAGATTCTTGTGTGAAATATTTCCGTGCGGAGGAGCTGGAGATAACGACAGCCAAAAGACATAAGATTGAGGTGGACGGTATTTTGATGCGAGGAGCCAAGAGCCCCTATAATTTGGGCATCATTCCGCAGGCAATAAAGATGATTGTTCCTTGATGGATCTTAAGACAGAAATAATTAATAATGATAAATATGATTCCAAAGTTAAAGTATACAGATTCGGGAAATTTCTTCATTTTGGCTGGACCTTGCGTTATAGAGGGCGAGGAAATGGCATTCCGCATTGCGGAGCATATCATGAAAGTGTCCGATCAATTGAAAGTGCCTTTTGTTTTTAAGGGTTCTTATCGTAAGGCTAACCGTTCGCGAATAGATTCGTTCAGCGGAATTGGCGACGAAAAGGCTTTGAAGATTTTGGAGAAGGTAGGCGCTACCTTTGGAATTCCTACGGTGACGGATATCCATGCGGCGAATGAGGCTGAGATGGCTGCTGCCTACGTGGATGTTCTTCAGATCCCCGCATTCTTGTGTCGCCAGACTGATATATTGATGGCTGCCGCTCAGACAGGAAAAGTAGTCAACATAAAGAAGGGTCAGTTCCTTTCTGCTGAGTCAATGCAGTTTGCTGCCCAAAAGGTGGTCGATTGCGGAAACAAGAACGTGATGTTGACAGATAGAGGTACTACCTTCGGTTATCAGGATTTGGTGGTCGATTTCAGAGGCATTCCGATTATGCAGAAGACCGGTTTTCCTGTAATTTTGGATATCACCCATTCTTTACAGCAGCCCAATCAGACTTTAGGTGTGACAGGCGGAAATCCTGAGATGATCGAGACCATTGCCCGTGCCGGCGTAGCTGTTGGCGTGGATGGTCTTTTCTTGGAGACTCATTTTGATCCGGCTAACGCAAAATCTGATGGTGCCAACATGTTGAAGCTCGATTTGTTCGAACCTTTGTTGACAAAGTTGGTCCGCATCCGTCAGACAATCAATCAGATTTAATTTTTAAGGTGGAAATAAGTAGAAACCACCTCGATATTTAGTAACAGAAGAGAAGGACGGTTATCTCGCCCTTTAATGATAAATATTTTTTTGAAGATGGCAACAAAACCTTCTATACCCAAGGGTACAAGAGATTTCGCACCGATAGAGATGGCGCGACGTAATTATATATTCAATACAATCAAGGAGGTGTTTCGATTGTATGGATTCCAGCAGATAGAGACTCCGGCAATTGAGAACCTATCTACTTTGATGGGAAAATATGGAGAAGAGGGAGATAAACTCCTTTTCAAAATTTTGAACTCAGGCGATTTCATTGCAGGCATAGACCAAGCAGAATTGGAGTCTCGTAACTCTTTGAAGTTGACCAACAAGATTTCTGAGAAGGGATTACGTTACGACCTTACGGTTCCGTTTGCCCGTTTTGTGGTGATGAACAGAGATAAGCTCTCTTTCCCTTTCAAACGTTATCAGATTCAGCCAGTTTGGCGTGCAGATAAGCCTCAGAAGGGTAGATACCGCGAATTCTACCAGTGCGACGTTGACGTGGTAGGTAGCAACTCGTTGATGAATGAGGTGGAACTGATGCAGATTGTAGACGAGGTTTACCGTCGTTTGAAGGTGAATGTCTGCATCAAAATCAATAACCGAAAGATTCTGACGGGTATAGCAGAGGTGATTGGTCAGGCAGATAAGATTGTCGATATTACCGTGGCTATCGACAAATTGGATAAGATCGGATTGGAGAATGTCAACGCCGAGTTGGCTTCTAAAGATATTTCGCAAGAGTCTATAGACAAACTGCAGCCAATCATTTTGTTGCAGGGTACGAACGAAGAGAAGTTGCAGACCATTAAAACTGTTTTGGCTTCTTCGGAGATCGGTATGAAGGGAGTGGAGGAGATCTCTACTATCTTGGAATATATCAAGACTCTTGGCGTGGAGACAGAGGTTGAGTTGGATTTGACTTTGGCTCGCGGTTTGAACTACTACACCGGAGCCATTTTCGAGGTAAAGGCAAAGGATGTTCAGATCGGAAGCATCACAGGTGGTGGTCGTTACGACAACTTGACCGGTGTGTTTGGTGTTGATGGTTTGTCTGGTGTGGGTATTTCTTTCGGTGCAGACCGTATCTACGACGTGTTGAATCAGTTGGATCTTTATCCGGCAGAGATGCTTCAGTCTACCAAGGTGTTGTTTGCAACCTTTGGCGAAGAGGAGTTGAAGTTTGCCATGAAGTGCTTGAAGTCAGTTCGTGCAGCAGGTATCGTAGGCGAGGTTTATCCCGAACCAGTTAAAATGAAGAAACAGATGGGTTATGCCGATTCTAAAGGCGTTCCTTTTGTTGCCATTATTGGAGAGACGGAACTGAGTTCTAATAAGTTGATGCTTAAGAATATGACTACAGGAGAGCAGTCGTTGGTTTCTGTTGAGGAGTTGATTTCTCAACTAAAATAAAGATTTTTCTTGTGTAGAAAAAAATATGATTTATTTTTGTGCTGACTCTGAATTGTAGGGAGTCGACTATTGAAAATATTTATAGTAATTTAAAAAGAAAGAATGTCAAAAGTTCTCATTATCGGAGTAGGCGGTGTAGGTACCGTTGTTGCTCACAAAGTGGCTCAGAATAGCGATGTCTTTACTGACATTGTTCTTGCTAGCCGAACTAAGTCGAAGTGTGATAAAGTAGCCGCTGACATAGAGAAACGTCTCGGAGTCAAAGTGACTACAGATAGTGTGGATGCGGATAGCGTTGATCAGTTGGTGGCTTTGTTTAAGAAGCATCAACCTAAGTTGGTGATTAATGTTGCACTCCCTTATCAAGATTTGACGATAATGGATGCCTGCCTTGCATGTGGCGTCAACTATTTGGATACGGCCAATTATGAGCCTAAAGACGTGGCTCATTTCGAATACAGCTGGCAGTGGGCTTATAAAGATAAATTTGAAAAGGCTGGTTTGACTGCAATCTTAGGTTGCGGTTTCGACCCAGGAGTTTCTGGCGTTTATACTGCATACGCAGCTAAGCATCATTTCGATGAGATCCATTATTTGGATATCGTAGACTGTAACGCAGGAAACCACCACAAGGCTTTCGCTACCAACTTCAACCCCGAGATCAACATCCGTGAGATTACCCAAAAGGGTCGTTTCTACGAGAATGGCAAATGGGTGGAGACTGGTGCGTTGGAGATTCACAAACCGTTGTCTTATCCTAACATCGGACCAAAAGATTCTTATTTGATGTATCACGAGGAGTTGGAGTCATTGGTTAAGAACTTCCCTTCTATCAAGAGAGCTCGTTTCTGGATGACTTTCGGACAGGAGTACTTGACTCACCTTCGCGTTATTCAAGATATCGGTATGGCTCGTATAGACGAGGTTGAGTACAACGGTATGAAGATCGTTCCTCTTCAGTTTTTGAAGGCTGTTTTGCCTAATCCTCAGGATTTGGGTGAAAACTACGAGGGCGAAACTAGTATTGGTTGCCGTATCAGAGGTTTGAAAGACGGTAAGGAGAAGACTTACTACGTATATAATAACTGTAGCCACCACGATGCATTTTTGGAGACAGGTATGCAGGGCGTAAGCTACACTACAGGTGTTCCTGCCATGATTGGAGCAATGATGTTCTTGACTGGCAAATGGAACAAGGTAGGCGTTTACAACGTAGAGGAGTTCGATCCGGATCCATTCATGGAGCAACTCAACAAACAAGGTCTTCCTTGGCATGAGGTGTTTGATGGAGATCTTGAACTGTAGTACAAAAATCCTATCATAACCAGGGGCTGCGTCATCGACGTAGCCCCTTTTGTTTGTTCGCCCAGCATGGGCACGTTCTAACGGGTGAAAGTCCTCAGCACGCCCTAACAGTGGGAAGTGCATAGCCAAAGACAAGGGTGTCCGCCGTGAGACGGAATCTGGAGGAAGTTGGAGGCA
>Ga0116173_1001411_pt1 | contig 19796 bp, 14 predicted proteins | sample AD_UKC085_MetaG_FD_89800 | JGI IMG/M metagenome (GOLD analysis project Ga0116173, IMG submission 89800) | Active sludge microbial communities of municipal wastewater-treating anaerobic digesters from USA - AD_UKC085_MetaG | ecosystem: Engineered > Bioreactor > Anaerobic > Digestate | place: USA...
ATAAAAAATGAAAATATTTTATATAAAAAAATATTAAATGCTAATCTTTTTGCGGGACTTTTTGAGCAAGATTTTGAATCAAGTTTTGAGCACCCTACCTGCAAAGGCTTGGGCAAAAGCTTCCTTTCAAACAGTTAGTGGCAAGCATTTTTCCGTTGACGGAATCTACGCCTTTTTTTTATATTAATCACAAACATTTAACTTTCACACAAATATGTTTACAACCCAACAGCAGCAGGAGCAGACCTCCCGCACCATCCAAACCAAGTCTGGTCAGCGTGCTGGCGTTTCGCAGTTTAATGACAACCGTCCTGTTTCTACAGCCTTCCAAACCCTCCAACGTTTTGCCGACGATGAGGAAGAAGATTCCCTTCAAGGTAAATTCTCCGACCCAGTGCAACGTGCAGAGGATGAAGAAGAGCCTTTACAAGGCAAGTTTGATGGAACAGTACAGCGCATGGAAGAAGACCAAGACGAAACACTGCAAGGAAAGTTTGCCGTACAGCGTGAAGCAGCTCCCAACCTTACAGGCATGCCTGACAATCTGAAATCAGGAGTTGAAAACCTTTCTGGTTTCTCTATGGACAGCGTGCGTGTACACTACAACTCATCCAAGCCCGCTACTGTACAAGCCTTAGCTTATACCCAAGGTACAGACATTCACGTAGCTCCAGGCCAAGAAAAACATCTTCCTCACGAGGCCTGGCACGTAGCCCAGCAAATGGCTGGACGAGTTGCTCCAACAACAAATGTGAATGGTATGCCGGTGAATGATAATGCAGGGTTGGAGCATGAGGCGGATGTAATGGGGGCAAAGGCACTTTTTTCAGATGTTCCATCACAGTTGAAAAAAGATTCAAATTTGATACATAATGAAACAGCAATTCAGAGAACTAAAGCTGACTTTGTTGCTAGATTAGGAGCTATAAAAAATTTAGCTGGTGTTGGTATTACATTAACTCAACCAAACATAGATATATTTGAATGTAAAATAAAAGAATTAGGTGGATTTTTATGTCAAAAATATACTCTAAAGAGAATGTCTTATATTTGGAGAGAAATAACAAATCTTTATTTTCAAACAAAAAAAGATTGGGGAATTCAAGATAAAGTATCAGTTGTTTTGAAAACCAAGTTGAATGATATGGATTATAAATTGGAAGCAGTGTATTCTAAATCTGAAGAGGGATATATTGAAAGAGAAACAAAACAAATAAATATAAGCCATTATATGGAAGGCTATAATGGCACTGGTAAATCTACAGGGAATGAGTTCGATACACGACATACAATAACGGATAATACATGGTCTGAAGATATTAGCAATATGAACAAAAAAACCGGTGATACTTCTTCAAAAGCAATTGCTGAATCTGGACGATTTGAAGCTATTATGAATGACATGGATCCAAATGATAATTCAACATATAATATTGTACCTAATGGACATCCAATTACAAACGTTGTTGATGATGCTAATTTAAATGAAGGTGCATTTACTGTAACACCAGCTAAATTATGGCCAAATTATCATGGAGTATGGCTAATGAGATGTTATAGAAAGTTAAAGCAAGATCAAGATAAAAATCCAAAAAACGGAAAATATGTAGAAGGTATGGAAGGAAGTGGCGATTATAAACGACTTCCTGTATATAATTGGGAGGTTTATGAGGCAATGGCAAATTGCAAGAAGGGAAAATTGCACAATAATAAAAGTGAAATCTTGAATGATGTTAGCGGCAAAAAAGTTGGTACTTCGGGATTATGGGATACTAATGATGTTTAATATAATTTTTATACCACTCGTTATGTGTTTGTGAGTTTTGCAGTGTACGTTTCAGTAAAGTAAAATTTTATTAATATATTGATATGTAGAATGATATCTCTTGAATTAAAAGTACACAACCTATAGTGGAATTACATGCAATATGTAGCTATATTTTGAAATTTAAATCAGAGTCTAATATTCCGATATTCCGAAAGTATATATTTAAACTTCTCAGTGTTTCTCTGTATAACTATCTACCTAGAACAAAATTTGAAAAATCATTTTACTATGCAACAACATATAACCTGGTTCGCCCAGGTGTTGAATGCCTCTATTTCTCTCTGTTTTCAGCAGGAATGTGAATATGGGGCGATAGAGGAGGTTGTGCCGCCTGAGGATGGTTGGCTCGAGAAGTTGACGGGACAGGAGACTATCTCGTTTGATGAACGTCTGGTGGTGATGCTGGCTTTGATGCCCCACCTTGCGCCGGAGTCGCTCGATATCTTCTTCTCGGAAAACAAACAGGTGGGCAAGCAGTACACCGAGTTTGGCGGTTGGAAAGGTGTGACGCACGGCGGTTTTCTGCCTACGGGCGAGACGGCTGCCTTCATCCTTGCGGGTGGCGATATGGAACGTCGCCTTCAGATGATGCGCCTCTTCGAACGTGACCATTGGCTCTATAAGAAAAATATTGTCCGCTTAGAAACGGCCGGTGAGAACGAACCGCGTCTAAGCGGTCAGCTCAGCGCCACGGAGGAGTTCCTTAGCCGTGTGCTTTACTGTCGTGAGTACAAACCCGATTTCAGTAACGGCTTCCCAGCCAAGCGCATTGTCTCGCCGCTCGATTGGCAAGACTTGGTGCTCGATTACCAAACCTACGAGTCGCTGCAGGAGATCAATACTTGGATCACGGGTCAGCAGATTATCATGGAGGAGTGGGGGTTGAGCCGCCACCTGAAGGCCGGTTACCGAGCTTTGTTCTATGGTCCTCCCGGTACGGGAAAGACGCTCGCCGCTACGCTGCTTGGAAAGAAAAACGATATGGATGTCTACCGCATAGATCTCTCCATGATTGTCTCCAAATACATTGGAGAGACGGAAAAAAACTTGGCCCGCGTTTTCGACATGGCAGAGAACCGCAACTGGATTCTCTTCTTCGACGAGGCAGATGCGCTCTTCGGTAAACGAACAGCAGCCAACTCGTCCAACGACCGTCACGCCAACCAAGAGGTGGCGTTTCTGTTGCAGCGCATCGAGGATTTTCCCGGTACGGTGATTTTGGCCACCAACCTAAAATCGAATATCGATGAGGCCTTCTCGCGTCGGTTCCAGTCGATGGTCTATTTCCCAATGCCCGATGTGCGCTTGCGCACCGAGCTTTGGCGACGCATGTTGCCCGCCCAATGGTTGGGCAGTGATGGCGATGAGATTATCCGCGAGGCGGCCAAGACGGAACTCTCCGGAGGTTCCATCTCGAATGTGATACGCCGTTGTGCCTTGCACCTGCTTGCCTCTGGCGAGAAACATTTGACGAAGGAGAAGTTTTTGGAAATCAGCAAGAAAGAACAATAAAACGAAATAGATAAACTTGTCTATGGGATGCTCTTGAAGTTTGTTTGAATGAAAATCAGTCTAATAAAAGAATCAATATGAGGTCTTTGTTTATTTTTATCCTTTTTTGTCTCTCGTATTTGCAAATTTGCGTTGCAAATGGTTTGACGGATGCTTATTACTTTTATCGACAGTATTATACGCAGTCGCCCGACCAATGGGATAAAATCAGGTGGAACCGTTTTCAAGATACAGATGATTATGAGGTGGACAGCATCGTGTTTGCTAATAAAAAACTGACGGCTCCGACCAAACGGAATGTGCGTCTCTTCTACAATATGGATCAGATGAACCAGATTTTGGATGCCGTTGTCGACAGCTCTTTCAGTGGGTACATTGTCTATCCCTATTGGATGGAGTTTGAGTGCAAATTGACAGAGATGAAGGTGGTTCAGCAACGCATGACGGATCATGGTTTTATGAACATGCTTGCCTCCAGTATCTCCGATTCTGTAGAAATAAAGATTGATAGCATTGTCTCTATCTACATAGATGAGGGGTTGTCACAAAATGTCTCCTCAGAGTCGATGGATAAATGGATAGAAGATAACTCGAACCGGAATCTCTACAACCTGAAATCTTATTTCATTTATGTGGAGAATAAAAAGAGACCGAATGCAGATCAGACTACGGAGGTAAATAAAACGTTGCAGATGGAGACCGATTCATTGGTCAATAAGCTGAAGAACAGATGCCCGTATGTGGTGGTTCCATATTGGAAAACAAATGCTTACAAAAGGTTAATGCAGATGGCTTCTCAAGGTTCTAATAGATTTATGATACGTAGAAATCTTCAATATTTGGCCTATTTAGGCTATGTGATAGATCCACAATCAGGTATGCCTTTGTTGAATACAAGTTGGGGCGATTCGTTGAATTCTCCATTTGGTCGCCGAAAATACGATTTAATGGTGATGGTTACAGGAACCTCATCAACAGATTCTTTTTTAGTCCGTTCTGATTGTTGGAAGACAACTATCAAGCAGATTTTCAACTATCCGGCAGGTGTTGTGAACGATCCGGGTATCATAGGGGTTAACTTCTATTTTCCTGATTATAGTTTTGAAGAGAAGAAGGCGATGACACAGTTTGTAAAAACGGTAAGTTTGGTGGTTGATAGTTTTAGGGTGAAAGATAAAGGACTTGTTTATGGCGACAAAAAAATGAAAAATGGCAATAAGGATCTGAATCTCTTTTTGACTTTTAGTCGAAAAATGAAAGAGGAACATTATGATTTTATTCAAGGATTGCAAGGCTTTGTTGATGGTATCTATTATGTTGATTTTGATGAGTCTGGCATTCCTTATATGAAGGAAGAAAAGGAGAAAGAAAATCTGGACTATGAACTTGATTCTCATTACGAAATTGTCTATGATTCCGGAATAACGGATACTTCCTCTTTCGTTAGTCGCATGATCAATCCTTTTTATCTGTTGCGTATTCCCTATGAGTGTGTTGATGAAGTGAGTTCAGGCAATCTCAACTTGTTGGTCGATTGTGATTATGACTCTGGTCGATGGGGCGTTTTTCTCACTATTGAGGTTATACTGATTCTGCTGCTGATTTCTTATTTTGTTTTGACGAATTATTCGACGGAAATCTATGCGTTGAAAACTCAGTTTAACACATTCTTTGTCTTGTTGCTTATAACGCTGGTGGCAGAGTCAATTGTCTTTTTTATATTCATGTTGGAGGCATTGTCGCCTCAACGATTTCTTTTTGCTTTTAAGGAGAATAGTATGATTCATTTGACAGGTATATTTTTGCCTATATTGCCAATGGTAATCTATTTCTTGGTTCGCAAATTAGCGGTGAATAAACGAATTCCCTAAACGTAATTCGTTGCTCGTTCATAGAATCAAGCCACAAACCGGGTGGATAGTAATGCATCAACAATCTTGGAAATACCGCATAAAAAATGCAAGGAGAAAACTGGTTCGGAAACCATGTCTTCTTCTTGCATTAGGATGACACAGCGTTTTAGACTGTGTGTATGATGCCTATTATTAAAGCCATTCCAGAAATTTCAGATTTTGGTATCTCTATTGGCATGTAACGTTCGTTAGCATAAGTTACTAGCAATGTATCGTCGTCCTTACCCTTTTGGATGTTGCATATAATGATGCCTTGCTCGGTGACGATGATGTGCGCCTTTCCCCATTGGGTAAATGGACTATTGACAGATACCTTTTTGCCGACTACAATGTCGTTGGGTGTTATTTCGGGACTCATAGAGTCTGATGTTGCTCTGATGGCGAAATCGCCTAAGTTAAAATCTGCCACCGAGATAGCGTTTCTATCTTTGCAGATAGACATCTCCTCTTCTTTGAAGGATGTCAGCTCATTTTGCCTGTAAACAGTCAATTCTTTATATGTACTGGAATCCCCTTTCTTAATGTTTCCCTTACCCATTAAAATCCAGTCGGCATTAATTCTGAAATTATCGCATAACATAGCTATTGAATCGATTCCAACATTCATCCTTCCTTTCAGTATCTCTGAGAACTTCGAGTTAGAGATGCCTAGGCTGTTGGCGATATATGATTTATTTATATTCTTCCTATTTTTAAGGATATAATCAATAGCTTCGATAAATCTCTTATTAATAGTCTGTTTTTCCATTGTTTTATAATTTGTATTAGAAAGCGCTCTTTCTAATCGATTTGTAGTTTGTTCTCTTATTATATAAAATTAGACTTCATTTGTGTTCAAGAGACGGTAAATCTCTCTTGTCCCTCTCAAGGAACCTTTTATCACAAATGTGTACGTTTCTCGTTTCATTTCCCTACTTTTTTGAAAAGTCTTAATCTACTCCTTTCTTTGACTTTCCTTTTCTAATTAAACATTTGTTAAACATTTATATCAATACTCTTATATCATATAATTCTTCTCTCTTCTTTTTCTGGTACAAATATGAAATCTTTTTTAAATATTTGTGTCAAATTAGAAGCATTAAATTCTTTTCGTTTTATTTTAACACTAAATTAAAGAATTTTATAAACATATACTATTTTTCTGAAAGTTTATATCTTGACGTTTGTCAAAAACCGCAATTCTGAATTTCTGACATGTAAATAAGTTTTATTGCGAATAATTTTATTCTATATAATTTAATTTTTATCTTTACGGTATAAATGGAGAATAATCTGTTTGAGAAACAATGAATTATCTAGCGGCAAAAAAGAAATATATCCTATTGGTGACAGTGTTTGTAGCCCTCTTTGTGTTTGTGTTATTTCCTAAAAATGGAAAAGATGAAATACATCGTTTGACTTCAGAACTGGCTCAGAAAACGGATTCGTTAAAGAGTTTGAACAGAAGGTATGATTCTCTTCTTTCAGAATATGAAAAGGTGGAGCATTCCTTGTTGTTGACAGAGATGCATGTGAAGGAGTGTAAACTGGCTGTTGACTCACTTTCTAAATGTAGAAAAAAAAGCCTAGATGTGGTGTTGACATTACTTCAGGATTTGTTGAATACGAAGGATACCTTTTCTTATCAGAAGAAAGCCGACAATGATTTGAAATTTTGAGATTTATGGAAATGAGAGCTTTTTGTTTATTGTTTTTTTTTGTTGAATTGTTTTTGCTTATCGGCTCAGGATCAACGTTTCGACGGAACAATAGAGAAACAATTGTTCTTTTCTGGTAATCAGGTGAAAGTGGAGGCCGACAGTGCCTATATGGTTTCTAAGAAACGTGCTGCTGCCATCAATCAAAGGTTGGATGAACTGGATTCTCTCAGGAGTGTCTGTTCTGTGTTAATGACTAGAAATAATGCACTGTCGGAGTGTTTGTCTCAAACATATAATTCACTTCTTCATTTGAAAGATGAATTGGATAAAGATGCTGATATTCAGAATCGTCATCTCTCTTCCATATTGAATGATTTGGATAAAACGAATGCAGATTTAAAGAGTAATAATTTGTCCTTGAAAGGAAATAATGAAGATTTTTCAACTCAAATAAAAGAGTTGGATTCTGTGGTGAAAAAATTAAAACGAGAGACCCGTTGGATTTGGTGGAACGGCTGCGCTGATAAGGTGGTTGCCTTTGCTGCGGGCATTGGAGTAGGGGTCTTGGTTTGTGTCTTAGTTAGATAGTATTATTGGTTTATTCTGTTTTTTTGCATGTGGATTAAAAAGAGAAGAGCCGGTCTCCAAATGAAGACTGGCTCTTTGTTTTAGAGCGGAAGACGGGGCTCAAACCCGCGACCCTCAGCTTGGAAGGCTAATGCTCTATCAACTGAGCTACTTCCGCATTTTTGATAGTGCAAATTTATGGGTATTTCCCGAATTTTGCAATACCAAGGCGTAAAAAACTTCTATTTATGAAGCGTTTTTTGATCAAGTGAAAACCTTGTGGATTTTTTCTTCTGTATTTCTTCCGGAATGAAATTCAAAAGGACAAAAAAATTCTTTTTTCCTAAATTTTCCTGTTTATGGATTCTGAAATTTTAGAAATCTTAAATCAAAAAGAATTATTTTTTCTTTGTAGAGTCTCTTTTAGTGGAGTCTTGCTTTACTGTGTTTTTTAGATTTAATTTCTCCGGCTCTTTTGCCTCCAAATTGAACCAGTTGTGGATTGGTTTATAATAATTATTGAAGAGGCCTTTGAACGAGTCGAAGTCTTCACGGTAAATAATACCGACACCTTGTGTGTTAGGCGCTTGCTTGAAGTAACTGTTGTTGGTTCGGTTAAATGCCTTCAATCGGTATTTTCCGCTTTGAGTTACTTTATATTCAATATCGAAGTCGACGATACTATTAGTGGTGTTGGCAACGGCTGCCGATCCGTCCTTGTATCCAAAGTTTCCGTTCAGTGACAGACGGTCGTTCAACAGCTGCGTAGAGAGCGCCACGTCAAATTCCTTTGAGTTGGTGATTCCGTCCGAAGGCTTGTAGTTCAAACCTACGTTGACATCATCGTTGATGTTAGAAATCCAGTTACTTAACTGAGAGGAGAGTGTAGAGAAACCTACAGATGAAAGCTCAGATGAACTGTTGACATTATTCTTGTCCATTGTGTAGAAATGTCCGAGTGCCAATAGCGACGCAACGTTTTTGTTCATCAACTCTTCCGTATTGATAACGCTCTTCAGACGACTTGTGATCTCGGCGTCAGACTTAGGAAGGTCAATGTCAAATTTGATGATCGGACGATTGATGGTTCCTGTGAGGTTCAGCAGACAGTTGACGGGAGTCAGTGACGAACGAAGGCTTGGATCGTCCAAAATCTCGTTGAGTGATGCATTGAGTCCATATTTTGCATTGATGTCTATCTGTGCATTGTAAGGACTTCCTGTCCAACGAACAAGGCTACCTTCGGTAATGTCGAATGTTCTTGAAATCACACTTTGAATGGTGAAGTAATATTCACCTTTGTAAATCTCGTAGTTTCCGTACATGTTCATGCCAGACTCTTTGGTGCTGTAAGTGATGTGTAACTTACCGTTTCCTGTTCCTTTGATCATGTCACCTTGACGGGCATCCATGATCAACTCAACTGTAGCGTCGTTGGTTGCCTCGATATTAAGGTCGAGGTTTATCTTGGTTTTTGATTTTTTGTTTTCCTCAATTATCTGCATTCTGTTACGGCGTTTCTGACGTAAGGCATCTGCCGACATTTTATCAGGAGAGTCTATGAAGGTGATGAAATCGTTGTTTCCAGCATTTGCATAGGTTCCTACAGGAATGGTGATTTTTGTGTTCGGCATTGTTTTGAGGTTAAGGTCGAAATTCACTTCGTTCGGTGTTCCCGAAATCTTAACCTGTCCGTTAGAGTATGCTTTTCCGAAGAATGTTTCGTTGTCTTGTTCTCTTGTGTTCAGACTCAATAAGTTATGACATGCAACGTCTACTGCAAATTTGAAATTTTTAAATCCATTGTGTATCACTATACCATTTACAACTCCATGGTTTCCTTCCTTGTCGTAAACCGGTGACTGTACAAGCTGGATAGATGTTGGCTTTAAATAAACAGTATCGCTCAGAGAGTAGGAGGTCTTCAAGAAATCGATGTCGAAGTTCATGTCTTTGACATAAGCTATTCCATCCAAACCAATAGAACCGAAATGTCCGTATGCTTTTACAAGACCGCTCACGGTACCTGTATTGTTGCTCATAACAGATCCGATGTATTTCCTTAAGAATTTCAGGTCAACATCTTTCAGCTTTCCTTCTATGTAAAGCGAGTCGTCGCCCAGAAAAACACCTCCAAAAATGTCGGAATGAGCTATGGTGTTATCTGGCAATTCAGAGTCGAGGGTGGTTTTAAACGCAATGCATTTTTTGTCCTCATCCCATTGGGATGTGACCCCTAAGTTACCGATCGTATAGTCATTGATGGCGGCGTCTATGACATTCAGTCCGCCTCTATAGTATGGATTGTTGAACAGACGGAAAATATAGAAATCACCGTCCGCTACACCATCGAAGCTGATGCTTTTCTGATTCAGGATGTCACTGATGTAATCCAGATGTAAATCACTGAAGTGTACGGTGATACTGTCTTCGTCTGAACTTGAAGTATGTCCGTTTATCTGTAAGTTCTGATTTTCGTGGTTGAAGTAGAAGTTGTTGACGGTTACATCCTTTGGCTTAAGCTCAATCAAACTCTTGTGCATCTTCCAGATGGTATCGTTCAGGATGATTTCCGATGGGTTTATCAGGATATCAGCCGTAAGACCTTCTTCGTTGAAGCTTTTGAAGATGGATGTGAGGGAAATCATACCGCTGTAAGTCTCTTCTGCGGCGTTGCTGAAGTGTACATCAGCCATCAGAGAGTCGTTCTTGATGTTGGAACTCAACGAGAAGAAATAAGGGTTACGCCTTCTGTTGTTAGGAAGGTGTGTGCCTCGTAATAATAATTTGACGCAGTCGCGAGGATTCTCAATAAGGAAGGTACAGTCTGCCATGTTAGTCTTTCCGATAGTAATCAGTGGCGATTCGATTTTTACCTTGATTTTATTCGTGTTGTCATTATAGAAACCGGACATCTGACTTTGTTCTGTAAACACAAACGGTAATTTGAAGATGTCGTTCAGTGGTTCTGTGTTATCAATTTCGAAGTTGAATGTGAAGTTATTTCTCTTCTCCGTTTTCTCCAATTCATCTTCCCGCTTAATCAATGTCGGAAGATATTGACTGGCCAACTGTTTCAAGTTGAAATAAAGGGTGGTGAAGAGGTATTGTCCCTTCAGAGTTCCGTTTATATAGTCTGAATATAAATTGATGGTTTTGATGTGATTCTCACTTTTTTCTGCCGTTAAGCTTACGTTGTTGATCAGAATCTCTTTCTCGTTTTTCTTGAAAACGATGTTGTCAATAGAGAATGAACCTTCCAAATCGTCGATTTTGAATCCTTCAAAATTGGTCTCAACATCGAAAGAGAGAGATGTGTTTGGTGTTTTAACCAAGTGGAGAGCGTAAAGTTGGGCGTCGTCCACGTTGGCTTGGAATCTGAAGGTTGGCTTCTCTTTGTTAAAGTCAATGAATCCATTGAATCCAAACTTCACATTCTCATCGTTCATGGTGATGTTTCCGTTGAATGCCTTGTTCTTGAAATCTCCCTTTAAGATAATGTCGTTGTATGTGTATTCTTTATAAGTCAAAGAACAGATTATTCCATCAGCATCCAGATGTAAGTCTCCGCTAAGTTGCTTGTTGATGTCTACTTCCATTTTGAAACAAGCATCTCCAAACCCCGATTTTTCTCCTAGCAGTTTTGCCAATTTTATGCTATTAGATTCAACAGAACCTTTTATAATAAAGCCTGAGTGATTAGCGTCGGAGGATTTAATGGTGATGTTGTTGGTAATCGTTCCAATGTCAGATCTCAAAGAACCGGAAACGATCAGATTGTTAGGGTCACCTTTTGCTTTTCCTGTATAGCATATTCTGCCGATGTTGTCCATCATTTTTGGCAGTTTGATCTCTTTCTTTGAGAATGTGTTGGCAATCGTCTTGATGTCGTTCACGTTGGTGCATATCTCGTTGATTTTGGCATCAAATCTAGTCTCTTTGATTTTAGGAAGACCTTCAATCATAAAACTTCCTGTCAGAGATGTGTTTTCTCCATATCTGACATTCATGCCTGTGAACAAAAGTTTGGAAACGCGTCCGCTGATGTCTCCTTCGAGATTGATCTCTTCGTCAATTTTTTGAAAAGCGGGAACAAATGCAGCAAGATCCCTCAAACTTACTTTTGATGGGGCAATCTCTACGTTGAAGTATACATCGTTCACGAAGTCCTTGAATGCCTCGTAGTTGTCGTGTTGGAAAGTCGCGTCGTTAAGCGACAACCGGCTGTTGGGTAATTTGGCCACAAAGTTATTGAACGACATGCTTTCTTTATTCGAAATGAAAGTCGTGGAAAGTCCATCCAACTCAAGGCCAGACTTCTCTTTGAAGCTGATATTGTGAAGTTTAACGTTGATGGAATCTTTTGTGAAGCACCTGACGTGCAAATATCCGTCGAGTGAATAAATGCCTAAGTCATTAGGGTCGAAGTGGTTCTTTTGAGCAGTGTAACCCTCTTTGTGATAGTATACGGCACAATCGTCGAAGGCAATAGACTCGACATCCATTGACCATTTTATGCGTGTTGTATCCTGATCATTGTTTTGAAAGGCATCGATAAAGAATTGGAAATTGTATTTTTCCTTCTTGTTTCGGTATATATGAGCCTTCATGCCTTGCATCTGAATGGTTCGGAATGAGACTTTGCTATGCAGTAAATCCCAGATGTTTAGGGTTACTTTGGTTCTTTCAATAGACAATAAACTGTCTTTGTTTTGATCCTCAATATAAACGTTTTCGAGAATGAAGCCATTAGGAAAACTCCAATCAATGTGTTGTAGTGAAACATTGGAATTTACCTTGTTTGACAGACTTTCTGTGACTGTCTTGACCACCTTCTTTTGTAATCGTTCGTTTTTAAGAACCAAATACCCACTTAGCAGAATCAAAAAAATAGATGCTGCTATAATCAGTAATATATATATGAATTTTTTTATACTTTTGTCATATTTATTTCTCTACAAAAATAAGAAATAAAAACAGATAAGAAACGGGCTGTTACCATGTTTTAATAATATTAACAGCAGACTTCTGATGGAATTTCTGAAAAGAAAGTAAAATTTATATAAATAAAATGTCAGTCAATATTTTAGCCATTGAATCGTCGTGCGACGATACATCATCGGCAGTCATAAGTGACGGCTATTTGTTATCAAATGTTATAGCCAGCCAGAAGGTCCATGAGGCTTACGGAGGAGTTGTCCCTGAATTGGCCTCTCGTGCTCATCAGCAAAACATCATACCTGTAGTCCATGCAGCATTGAAGCAGGCAGGTATGGATAAAAACGATTTAAGTGCGATTGCATTTACTCGCGGACCAGGTTTGATGGGTTCTCTTTTGGTAGGAACCTCTTTCGCAAAAGGTTTCTCTTTGGCTCTTGGCAAACCGTTGATTGACGTTAACCACCTACAGGCCCATGTGATGGCTCACTTTATTCAGGTGAAGGGTGAGGAGAGCAATCTTCCCAATTTTCCATTCATCTGTTTACTCGTTTCTGGAGGCAACTCTCAGATTATCTTGGTTAAGAGCTACAAAGAGATGGAGGTCTTGGGTCAAACTATTGACGATGCAGCCGGTGAGGCTTTCGATAAATGTGCTAAGGTGATGGGACTTCCTTATCCTGGCGGACCCGTGATCGACCGTTTGGCTAAAGAGGGAAATCCAACGGCATTCCTTTTGAATAAACCTCAGGTAAAGGGTTATGATTATAGCTTCAGTGGATTGAAGACATCCTTCCTTTATCTTCTTCGCGATGAATTGAAGAATAATCCGAATTTCATAGAGGAGAACAAAAACGACCTTTGTGCCTCTCTCCAAAATACTGTGGTTGAAATCTTGATGGCCAAATTGCGTAAGGCAGTCAAGGATTATGGCATCAAAGAGGTGGCTGTAGCTGGTGGAGTTTCCGCCAACTCGGCTTTGAGAAATGCCTTTATTGACCATGGCAACCGCTACAAATGGAGCGTGCATATTCCTAAGTTCTCATATACCACAGATAACGCCGCAATGGTGGCCATCAACGGTTACTTCAAGTATCTGGACGGCGATTTCTGTGACATCTCATTGCCTCCTTTCTCAAGGGTAACGGTCTAATTATGAGTTTTTTTTGATGATTTTAAGAAATAGAATTTTCACATTTTGAAAATAGAATTATGGAACAACAGAAACAAACTGCAATATTGTTGGCACACTGCCCCGATAAACAGGGTATTTTGGCAGCTATTACAGATTTTATCAATGTAAATAAGGGTAATATCGTATATCTTGACCAACATGTCGATTACGAACAAAATACATTTTTTACAAGAATTGAGTGGGATTTGAAGGATTTTATCATCCCAAGAGAGAAGATCGAAGAGTATTTCCATACTTTGTTTGGTGTTAAATATGAGATGGATTTTAAAATCAACTTCTCTGATATTAAACCTCGTATGGCTATCTTCGTTTCAAAGATGTCTCACTGTCTTTTTGACATTTTGGCTCGTTATATAGCAGGTGAACTTAATGTTGAGATTCCTTTCATCATCAGTAACCATCCTGATTTGAAAGAGGTAGGAGAGAAATTTGGCATTCCTTTCTATGTTTTCCCTATTACAAAGGAGAACAAAGCTGAACAGGAGGCTGCAGAGATGGAACTTCTGCATAAAGAGAATGTGAATTTCATTGTTTTGGCTCGTTACATGCAGATTATTTCTGAGGATATGATCCGTGAATATCCGAATAACATCATTAACATCCACCACTCATTCCTTCCTGCCTTCGTAGGTGCTAAACCTTATCATGCGGCTTACGAGCGCGGTGTTAAGATTATCGGAGCAACTAGCCACTATGTTACAACAGAGTTGGATGCAGGTCCGATTATCGAGCAGGATGTTGTCCGTGTAACTCATAAGGATACAGTTAAGTCATTTGTCCATAAGGGTAGAGACTTGGAGAAGATTGTTCTTTCCCGTGCCGTTGAGAAGCATATCGATAGAAAAGTATTAGCTTACAAGAACAAGACAGTTGTCTTTGCTTGATGGATTTGGAGATTGGTGTTGAAACGAAGCGGTTCATTGCCGAGCATGTAAAGGATGACGTCCGCAATTTAGCGTTGCATCCTGGTCGTGCCGAGGGTGTGGATCTTCCGTTTGCCTTGAGTCAGATCGAGGGCAGACAGATTGCCCGCCGAAAGTTGCCGTCGTTGGCGCAGGTGGAGGGCATTCTCTATCCGCCTCATATCTCGATGGAACAGTGCTCGTCAGAACCTACGGCTTTGTACAAGTCGTCGTTGGTGGAGGGTGGCTCTTTGGTCGATCTTACGGGTGGTTTCGGCATCGATTGTTCCTATATGGCGAAGCGATTCTCTTCGGTTATCTATGTGGAGAGAAATCAAAATTTGTCAGCCGTGGCTCAACACAATTTCAAGGTGTTGGGACTGAATCATATAGAGGTGCGTTGTGATGACGCCACCTCTTTTTTGTTAAAAATGCCGAAGGTGGATTGCATCTATCTCGACCCGGCAAGGCGTGATAATTACGGCCGAAAGACCGTCTCTGTTGTCGATTGCGAACCGGATGTTTCGGCTCTCCAAGAGGGCTTGTTTGAACATTCGCCTCTTGTTCTCATCAAATATTCACCGATGTTGGACCTCTCGCTTGCGTTGCAGTCGTTTCAAAATGTGACCGAAGTTCACGTGGTTTCTGTCGATAATGAGTGTAAGGAGCTGTTGTTTAAATTGGAACGTGACACAGACGAAAAAGAGTTAAAAATCGTTTGTGTGAATCTGAAGAAGGATGGACAAAACCTCTTTTCTTTCACGAAAAAAGAGGAGGAGAGTTCCTCTTGCCGTTTAGCCGATTCTGTGCAGAAATATTTGTACGAGCCGAATGTCTCTTTGCTGAAGGGTGGGGCGTATAGGCTTTTGACGCAGCGATTCCCTGTCTCTAAATTGGATGTGAATACGCATCTCTATACTTCGAATGAATATTTGGCGGATTTTCCAGGTAGGGCATTTGAGGTGGAATCATCATTCCAAATGAATAAATCTGAGCTGAAACAAGGTTTGGTAGGTATGAAAATGGCCAATCTGACCGTTCGTAACTTTCCTCAGACAGTGGCTGAATTACGTTCCCGATTGAAATTGAAGGAGGGCGGAGATGTCTATCTTTTTGCAGCTACGTTGAAAGGCGATCGTCGTTTGATGATACGATGCAAGAAAGTGTGTGGCTGAAATTTTTAAAGAAAAGAGAGGAATTTTGAATGTCTCTGAATTTTAATATTCAAATGTTCATTCTTATTTGCTTTTCATTTTCTATTCTTTTATATCTTTGCAGTCGATGAAAAATATAGGTTTAATAATAGTAGGTGCGTTAATTTCCATATCTGCTTTTGCGCAGACGGAAACTTCTGAGAATCAAAGTTTCAAGAAAAAGAAACTTTTGACGGAGAAACGCATAAGAACATGGTCCATAACTGATGCTATGGGCACTGTAGATAGCGTATCGTTGGATACGATACTGAACGACTTTTTTGTCACTAATCCTGCATATAAGAGAACTCTCGGTTTGCAATACTTGGGCAATTTGGGTTCGCCTGCTCAATCTATGATTTTTAAAGATAGAATGAAGAGCAGATCCGATTTCATGTTCTTTAAGCCTTATGAAATTTATTATCAATCGCCAGAAGATTTGATTTACTATAATACGCAAGTTCCGTACACAACTATCGGTTATTATGATGGAGGTATTAGCAGTAGAACAGAAACTCATATAAATGGTCTCTTCACCATTAATGTGAATCCAAAAATTAATTTTGGGGTTTATGGTGATTGGATTAATGCCTATGGTTGTTATGCTTCTCAGTCTACCCGAGATTATAATGGAGGCCTTTTCGGTAGCTATATGGGCAAACATAATGAGTTGATGCTCAATGTTGCTTTCAATGGATATGAGAACTATGAGAACGGTGGTTTGATGGATATGACTCATGTAACCAACCCGAATGCTACAGGAGAATTGGATTCGCCGAATATGCCAGTCTTTTTCGTAGATAATGTTTGGAGCAAGTTGGTCAATTGGAATGCTTTCTTGAATTATAAATATCACATAGGAATAGAGCGTGAAGTGAAGGTTACGGAAGATTCCACTACAAGAGTTTTCATTCCGGTTACCTCTTTCTTCTATACCTTCAAAAATGAGGTTGATTATAAGAAATATTATGAAAGTAATGTTGCTCAGACCGATTCTTTCTATTTACATAATGGCATTGATTCAACAAAGCGTATTAATCAATTAAAGACGTTGGATTCAACACGTTTCTGGCAGATGAAGCATACAGCCGGTATCCTGTTGAACGAGGAGTTCAATACGTTGATGAAGTTTGGTTTAGCTGCCTATTTCACGGCTGATATCAAACGTTATACTTATCAGGCAGCAGGAGCTTCTTATTTTAAACCTGATTTATTAGGTTATAAATGTGATCTGCTTTATGATGAGGCTTACAGATATAAATATGGAGTAGGTGCCCGTTTGTCGAAACATTTGGGACAGGCTTTCACCTACGATTTTTATGGTGAGTATTTCTTTTTTGATGAGAAAGAGAAACAGAAATCGTTTAATTTAGGTGCATCCATTAATAGTGATTTTGATTTGTGGAAACAAAAGGTCTTGATAGGTGCAGATCTTAAACTAGAGAGCAAAGCTCCTGACTTTTTTGAAGAAAACTGTTTCTCCAACCGTATTGCTTGGAATAAGTCGTTCGAGTATAAACAGAACCGTGCTTTGAATGGATATCTCACATTCCCTGAGTTCAGTTTCTATAAAGGTTTAGGTTTGGGCTTTCGAGCTGGTCTTTCTAATGTGGATAACTATATTTACTTTAATAGTAATGCAATTCCTGTTCAATGCGAAGAGAACATTGAAGTCTTGAATCTTTCTTTAAACGAAAAGTTTAAACTTTGGTTCTTCCATTTGGATAATGAGTTGACTTATCAGAAGAGTAGCAATGAATTTGTTTTGTCAGTACCGAAATTGACAACATTCTCGAAATTTTATTTCCAGTACGACAATTTGTTTAAGGTTTTGACATTCCAGATAGGAATGGATATGAGATACAACTCTAAGTATTTCGCGCAATCTTATTTCCCGGCTACAGGTCAGTTCTGTAATCAGCAGGAACAGCAGTATGGCGATTATCCGTATATGGATGCATTTATTAACTGTTTTTTGAAACGTGCTCGTTTCTTCATTGTATATAATCATATCAATCAAGGCTGGTTCAGTAATGATTACGTCAACATGGAAGGTTATGCCCTTAACCCTTCGTTCATTAAATTGGGTGTATCAGCTAATTTGAGCTATTAATATATTTAATCTAGGACGTCAACCTGGCGTCCTATTATGTTGCAATCTTTGGGTTGTTGAATTCTGCATGATGTTTTTCTTTGATTGACTGCATCTCATAATAACTGTTTTAAAGCAGTCTTTGTGGTGAATGGATATCCATTTTATGTATTATTTTTATGAAATAACATGTAAGGTATTTGATGACCAAAAAAACTAAAATATTTATTCTCATGGCTTTGTTTGTCGTTGGTTTAACGATACTTGCCATAGTGAAAAAAGGTGAGAATGCTGTCTTGACCCGAGATTATGACGATATTCGCAACGACAGTGTGTTGCATGTGGTCATGGAGTACATGTCTGACAGTTATGTAAGGGTAGACGATACCATCGTTGGAGAGCAATACGAATTGGTTCAAAGTCTTTCTGACTATTTGAAAATTCCGGTTGAAATACATCTTGAAAATGATTTGACCAAATCAATTGATGGATTAAATGAGGGTAAATATGATTTGATAGCCAGACGAATACCTGTTACTACAGAATTGCGTGAAGATATTGCCTTCACAGACAATCTTTCTTTGGATAAACAGGTATTGGTTCAGAGGATTAGACGAGATACGACGAGTAAATTTATTTCGAGTCAGTTGGAACTTCCGGATAAGAAAATTTTTGTGGTGAAGTCGTCTCCTGTTCTTCAAAGATTGAAAAATTTGGAGACAGAGATAGGCGATACTCTTTGTATAGAGCAAATGTCAGATTACAATGCAGAACAGTTGGTGATGTTGGTTTCAAGTGGAGACATCGATTATGCAGTCTGCGATTACGGAACGGCTTCTCGTTTAACAAAGCAATACAAGAATATAGATATAAGTACTAATATAAGTTTTTCCCAGCTTCAGGCTTGGGCGGTTAGACAGGATGCAGTTGTATTGTTGGATACTATCAATGCATGGATTCATTACATTCAGAAGCATCTGATACGTAAAACGAAAAAAAGGAGCTAACTGATGAATTATTTGGCACATCTTTATCTGTCCAACCGAGAAAAAGAGGTGATGGTTGGGAATTTCATTGGAGATGATGTAAAAGGACGACGTTTTGAATCCTATTCAGAAGGGATCAGACGTGGAATCGTCATGCATCGTAAAATTGATGAATTTATGGATGAACACGAGATTACTGCAGAGAGCAGGGCTCGTCTTTATCCAACCTATCATCATTATGCCGGTGTTGTGAATGATATGTTTTATGATCATTTCTTAGCTGCAGATTGGCACAGATATTCAAAAGAACCATTGTGGAAATTCAGCATTTTCTGTTACGCCACGTTGCTTTCCCATTGGTTTAAATTGCCGGATTCGGTTCGTGATTATTTGCCCTATGTTGTTGTTCATCGTCGGCTTACGGCTTATGCTAGTGTTCAAGGCATAAAAGAGTCTTTGGATATAATGTCGCGTAATTCCTCTTTGCCCGACATGTCGCACAAGGCGATAGATGTGTTGATGGATAATTATGAGCTGTATAGAAAAGAATTCCATGCTTTTTTTGACGAGATAATCAAAAAAAGTAAGGCTGAGGGGTGGTAATAGAGTCGATTGTTACGATAAGAGGAAATTATTCTGATACTTTATCATTCTTTTCTGAATTTAATTATATTTGTTTTATAAAAATGAAACAGTTTCTAAGGTGGATTCAGTTGATCACCACCGTAGAAAAGATAAAATAGGATGAGCCTCATTTTGTTGTCATACTGTTTTTTTTGGGGTTAAATAGACATTTTTTTTGTTGTATAAACAGCTATGTTATCTAATTTAGTGACGTTTAAACTTTGAAAATTGTCTTGAAGTGTAATAAATCTAGTTTGTAACCCAAGTTAAAAGAAAGTTTATTTAACCCGTTGGCGGAATTAAAAAGTTAATAAATTGATGTTTAAAAAGTTGCGAATACCATTGATTTGTAGTATATTAGAGTCATCTAACACTTTAATATTCAATCTCTGTATGCACAACTTAT
>Ga0116173_1001414_pt1 | contig 19772 bp, 14 predicted proteins | sample AD_UKC085_MetaG_FD_89800 | JGI IMG/M metagenome (GOLD analysis project Ga0116173, IMG submission 89800) | Active sludge microbial communities of municipal wastewater-treating anaerobic digesters from USA - AD_UKC085_MetaG | ecosystem: Engineered > Bioreactor > Anaerobic > Digestate | place: USA...
GGGTGGCGGATCAGGTGGTCCGTCACCGCGTGGTCCGCCACCACCTCCTGCACGAGGCAGTCGGGCGCGCCCGCACGGCGGAAGGCCTCCACGAAGGCCTTCCCGCAGAGGGGGGTCTTGCTCGAATGCTTGATGATGACCGAGTTCCCCGCGAGGACCGCGGGCACCACGACGTTCACCGCGATGAGCAGGGGATAGTTCCACGCCGCGATGTCCAGCACGACGCCCAGCGGCTCATGGCGGATGTAGCGGACGAAGCACGGCTTCTCGGGCAGATACTCGTCGGCCAGTGTCTCCTCCGCGATGGCGATCATGTGCCGCGCGCGGTCCAGCGTGCCGTTCACCTCGCCGAGGGACTGCGAAAGGGGCTTGCCCGTCTGCCGCGTGATGTCCGCCGCCGTCTGCTCCTTCAGCGCCTCAAACTCGCGGACGAAGCCCTCGCACAGCGCGCGGCGCTCCGCGGGGGACGACCAGCGCCAGCCCTCAAAGGCGGCCCGCGCCCGCGCGACCACGCGGTCGGCCTCCTCGTTCGTGATCATGGGGAGCGTCACGCTCACGGACTCGTCCCAGGGATTGATGACGGTGAGTTCTTTTGCGCACATGGGAGAAAGGCCTTTCCGGGGTTGCCCCGCCGGACTGAAAAGGCGGGGGTGCCCCATTGTGCCACAGGGCCGGGCGCGATGCAATCGGGCGGGGGGCGTTTTGTGGACAGGGTGGACGCTGTGGACGCAGTGGACAGACACCGGCACTCTTCCCTGTCCACCCAGTCCACCCCGTCCACCCAGTCCACCCGGCAAGCGTCTTTCGGGGGACCCCGGTTCTGTTCATAGAACGAAAAATAATCTTATTGACAAAACCCGGACGGTGCTGTAAACTAACTAGGCGCACCGGGGTGTGTTTGTCAAAGCGGTGCGGTGCTGTCCCTGCGTGGTGCGCGGCGGGGGCGGCCCGCGAAGCGGGTAGGGTGGGTGCTATGCCCGAATCCGGCGAGAGAATGGTAGGGAAGGTCAAGTGGTTCAATGACCAGAAGGGGTACGGCTTCATCGCCCAGGAGGGCGGGAAGGATGTGTTTGTGCATCATTCCGCCATCCAGATGGAGGGTTTTCGGACCCTGGCCGAGGGCGAGGAGGTGACGTACGAACTGGTCGAGGGCAACAAGGGCCCCCAGGCGGTCAACGTGATGAAGGCGGCGGCGGTCAGCTCCTGACCCGTCCCGTCCCTCCTCCGTCCGTCGTTCGTCTGGGCAACCGGGGAGATCCGTTTGCTCCGGGGGCGCGCCGCGTGCCAAGATGAGCCCAATGCATCCCATTGGGTTTGGCGGGACCATGCGCACGAGCGTTGCGGCGATTCTCCTAGCGCTTTCCGCCTCCCCCGCCCTGTGCGCGGGGGCGGACACGGATTCCCGCGCCCTGGCGTCGCCGGTGCTGGCGGCGCCGGTGAACGCGACCTGGGCGGCAAACCACACGGAGCACTTCCTTTCCCTCGGATTCCGGGGCTTCGTGTTTCAGGGGTTTCTCGACGACCTGTTCGCGCGGGCGGCGGAATCCCCCGCGGCGGAGCAGAACCATCCGCCCGACTGGCGGCTTCGGGTGGACGAGGCGCGGCTCGCCCTGATCCAGCTTTCGCGGGCGGGGCTCGACAGCAACCACCTGCATGTGACGCTGGACGCCGAAACCCCGTGGTTCAACGATCCGGCGCGCGCCGCGGCGCTGGCGGGGGCCTTCGCGCTGGCGGGGGAGTTCTGCCGCGAGACGGGGCTGCGCGGGGTGTTTCTGGAGGCGCCCGGATCGGGCCTGATGTTCGACCCCGACTGGGACGGGTACCCGGAGGAGGCGCGGGGGGGGCTGCCCGCGGCGGCGTCCGACGTGATCCTGCGGGCGCTGCGCGCGTACTACCGGGCGCATCCCAGGGGCGGGCTGACCCTGCTCGCCGACGCGCCCGAGGCCTGCGGCCCCCTGTGGTTTCCGTTCTTCAACGGTGTGGCGGCCTCCATCGGCGAGGCGGACATCCCCCTGCGGGTGGTGCTGCGCGAGTCCCGGATGCTGCGCGATCCGGCGTCGCTGGACCGCGAGCTGGCGCGCATGGACCGCATGGCCGCGGGAACGCTCTCCCCGGCGAACCTGACGCGCTGGCGCGCCTCCGGAGGCTGGTGCCTGGCGCTGGACCCCGTGAACCCCTCGGGAACCGTGCCCGCGCCCCGTTACTCCGTGGAGATCTTCCGCCTGCTGCGGGCGTCGGCCAAGCTCCGTTCGGCGGGGCATTTCTTTGTGCTGTCGCCCCTGGGGGGGTGGTGGGGGACCCCCGAGGCGGAGGCGCTTCAATACGCGCACCTGAAACAGGGGGGCGGCGGGGCGGTGCGTCCGGCGCCGCCGTTTCCCGCGGAGCTGCGCCCCTTCGTGATGTCGGGCCCCTTTGACGGGTGCGCCGTGGTGGGCGGCCTCGAGGTTCAGGGGGCGCGCGCGGACATCCTCTCCTCCGGCCGGGGCGCTTTCATCGTCGCGTGGGCGGGGCTGCCGGAGGGGTTGCAGTTTTCCCGGCGGCGGGGCATCACCACCTCCGTCACGCTGGAGGACGAGGCGGTGCTTCCCTGCGCCCCGAAAGACGGCGCGGTGACGGTGCCCCCGGTGGGCCGGCCCGCGGTGGTGGGGCCCCTGCCGCCGCTGGAGCACGCCCTGCCCGCCGCGCTGCGGTTTGAGCTGGACGGGGCGCTGCACCCCGGGGCGGTGCGCGCGGGCGCGCGCTTCGGCCTGCACAACCCGACGGGCGCGCCCCTGGACGGCGGCCTGCTGCTGATGCCGCCGGAGCATTTGTCGGCGGGCCGCGCCGAGGCGCGGATCTCCCTGCCGCCGTTCCAGGCCCATGTGGAGGAGCGCATCGTGCAGGGGGTGGCGCGTTTCGGGGAGGACGCGTCCTTCTCGGTCACCTTCCTGGAGGCGGACCGCCCGCCGGTGTCGCGGGTGTTCACGGTGCCGGTGGTTCCCGAGCTGGCGTGGTCCGTGCCCTGCGACGGCATTCTCATGGGGGCGCCCGCGGCGGCCTTCGGCCCGCGCCCCGGCGACGCGCGGGTGTACTGCATCAGCGAGCGCGGCGAGGCCGTCTGCGTGGATCTGGAGGGGCGGCCGGTGTGGAAGCGCCGGCAGTACCGGTTTCCCGGACAGAACCCGCCCGCGGCGGTGTGGTCGCTGCTGGGGCCGGTGGTGGCGCTGCCCGTCATGGACGGCCTGCAGTTTCTGGACGCGCGCGGGGAGCCCCTGGAGAAATACCCGCTCGACTACGGGCAGGGCTGCGGGGGCCTCGCGCCGTGGGTGGGCGCGTCGCCGGTGGAGGCGGGGTTCATTGTGCTGCGGCGGGACGGGGAGCTCGCGCGGCTGTCGCCCCGCGGCGGGGCCGTGTGGCGCGTTGCCACGGGGCTGCAGGACGGAAGGCTGGCGGTGGACGCCGGAAACCGCCGGATCTACGCGGCGGGCGCCCCCGGCGAGGCCGGCGGGCTGCCGCTGCTCTCCGTGTTCACCTCCGAGGGCGCGCCCCTGTGGTCGGCGGAGCTTTCCGCGTCGCCGGTGTCCGAACCGGCCCCCACGCCGGACGGCGCGCGGGTGGCGGCGGGGCTCGCGGACGGGCATGTGTTCGTCTTTTCCACCGCGTCCGGCGACCTGCTGGAGACCCTCTCCTCGGCGGCCGGCCGCTTTCCCAGTTTCGTGTTCGCCCTGGCCGACCCGCGGCGTCCGGGGGTGACAGTGTGGGTCACGGCGGACCTCGGCGGCGTGAGCGGTCTGGACCCCGGCGCGCGGGGGCTTGCGTGGTCCGTGGACCTGGACGGGGTGGTGTCCGCCGCGGCGCTGCCCAACCGCCTGGGGGTGGTGGCGGGGCTGTCGGACGGCGGGGTGGCCTGTGTGGATTCGACGGGGGGCGTGCTCTGGCGGGACGGGCGGGCGTGGGGTGCCTCGGTGGGGGTGGCCACGGCGGCGGCGCCGAACGGGCGCGGCGTGGTGCTGACCACCAGCCGTGACCGGCTGCTGCGCGCGCTGGATGCGGGCCCCATGGCGTCCCCGCCGGCCGTTCTCCGGGAATCGCCCCGCGGCGGGGTGCAATTTCCCGCCCCTTCGCGGTAGAGTGTCTGCGGTCCCAACGGCAGGAGGACATGTCTCATGGCAAACTGGACGAAGGTTCGGGAGAAAATGGCGGCGGTGGTGGCGCTGGTGGTCATTGTCATCATGCTTGCCGTCGCGTCGGTGGTGTTCGGCTGGAACATCCCGGGCATCAGCCACCTCGCACGGGCGCTGGGATTCTAGGGGGCTGACTCCCCGCCGCACAGGGCGGCCGCCGCGCCCGGCGCGTTCCACGGCCCCACGCCCAGCAGGCGGAACGCGACGTCGCGCGATCCGGGCACCGTGGCGCGGAAGCGCTCCATCTCCGCGAGGGCGTCCGCGGTTCGTCCCTGCGCCAGCAGCCGCACCAGAGGAAAGGCGGGCAGCGCGGCCGCACCGAAAGATTCCGCCTCGGCGAGCGCCCGCTGCGCCTCCTCGGTTCTTCCCCAGGTCCCCAGCATGGCCGCACCCATCAGGCCGATGGCAAGGCGGATATCCGGGGTGTCCCCGTGCTTTTCCCGGACCGTTTGTTGGAGGGTTTCCAGGAGGGCCGCCGCCTGTTCGCGGTCCCCCCTTCGGAACGCGCACAGGGTGTCGTGCCCCGCGAGGATGACATCGGCCGCCGGGTGGGCCGATTCCCTGACCAGCGCCTCGAGAAAGCGGCGGCTCAGGCCGTAGGCGTTCTCCTGCAGCGGGAAGTAGGCGAACATGGTCGCCCGGTCGGCCCAGGACTCCGGCAGCTCCCCGTCGTCCTGCACCAGACGCATCAGTCGAAGGGCCTGTGTCGTGTCCATGCCGGTTTCGGCGCGCTTGAGCAGCGCCTCCAGATTCTCCCCTGAAACGCTGTGCGCGGGATTGGGCAGACCATTCCAGTAGTCCGCGCAGGCGTCCGGGAAAGGTCGCGGCGCGCCCTGGGCGGGGCGAGTGATCCGGTAGACCGCGATGGACTCCCCGCCCGGCAACGTGGTGTCGCGGGATTCCAGCCCGAACAGCGCCAGCCCCTCCCGAAGTCCATCCAGACCGGTCCGGCCCCATTCCAGGCAGGTGACAAAATGGACGGCGCCGTCCTCTGGAACACGGGCCGCCTCCTCCGGGCCGTCCGGGCAGAGGGCCGCCGCAGCCTTGAGGACGGCTGCGTCCACGGTGTGGGCGGCGGCGATGTTCAGGCTGTTGGGCGGCATGTTGACAGTGAGCAACCCGAGATTCTTCTGCCCGTGGCCGTAGCCTCCGACCAGCACCAGATCCCCGGGGCGCGCCTCCCGCAGGAGGTGGCTTCCCGCCGCCTTCCACGGGGTGCGCACTGTTCCGGGAAGCAGCAGACAGAGCTGGTGCGCATACAGGACCGTCAGCGCGGCGACGAAGACGGCACGCAGCGACCGGCGGGGAATGGCGGCCCCCGCCCCGCCTATCAGGGCGTAAAGGGCGGGAGTGCTGTACAGAAAGTAGCGGGGATAGTACATGGGCCTCCAGACGTGGGAGACCAGGGCGAGCGCCACCGCGGGCAGCACGGCGAGCGAGAGCAACGCCACCACGGGGCCCGCGTCAAACCGCCGGGACGGCGTACGGACACCGCCCCGTCCCGCCGCGCCCCGGGCCAGCCACAGCGCCGCCCAAAGCAGGCATCCCGCGCCGATGAGCACCTGCGCCCAGACCGTGCCCGCGGTGAACAGGGGGCCGTCGGAGGCGAAGGGTCCCAGCGCGATCCTCCATGAGTCTCCGGCGGGGCAGATTTCCCCCGAATTCGGCAGGCTGTCCATTGCGCAGATGTCCGAGACGACCCGCCAAAGATCCGGCGCGTGGAAATGCCAGTACCCATACTCGGGCACATGCGGCATGGTCATGAGCCACAGCGCGACGGGGGCCAGCAGGACTGTCTGGCAGAGCGCCCAGCCGCCCCACCGCCGCACCCGGCGGGGCGCCGAGAGAAACAGGGCGGCGCCCTGCGCGGCGACCGCGAAGACGCCCACCAGCTGGGTCCAGACCAGGGCGGTGTTCAGGAGCAGGTTGAGCGCGAGGAACCGGCGTCCGCCGCCCTGCAGCACCCTTGTCAGCGCCCAGACGGCGGCGGTGGCGAGCAGCACGGCGAGGGGGTAATTGCGGATGGACTGGTCATGGTAAATGTGCTGGGGCGAGACGGCGAAGAGGAGGACCGCCAGAAACCCCGCGCGGCGGCCGAAGGCGGCCGAGGCGGCGGCGTAAACGAACGGCAGGGTGGCCAGGCCGATGGCGATGGAAAGCCCCCGCATGGCCAGGGGGGAGTCCCCTATGAGGCCCCGGAAGAAGAACTGGACAACGTGGTACAGGGGCATGCCTTCCGGGTTCACATCGCGGGCGGCGAGGATGCTGTCCACAAACCCGGATTCGGCCAGCCCCACCAGCCCGTTGTAGTCGTCCCAGAAGACGGACTGCTCGTCCAGACGGAAAACGCGCAGGACCAGGGCAAGCGCGAAGAGCCCCGCCCAAAGCATTGCCGCGCGGGCCCGACCGCCCGCCGTGTTCCGCGTGAGTTTCTCCGTTTCCGCCATGCGCGCTCCTCCTCCGCTCCGTCCCGTAGTATAGCCGATGCGCTTCCCCGGGCGGGGCGGGTATAATGGCGGCCCCATGGCCCAACCGAAAAAAGACAAGCTGCGCCCGGTGCTGCTGCTGGTCATCAACGACGCGGCGGCGTCGGAGCGGCTGACCCGGATGCTGCGGCGCGGGTTTCCCGGATGCGTTGTGCGCGCGGCGGAGACCCCGGAGGCCGCGGTCGCCGCGGCGCGCGACGGGTCCACGGACTGCGCGATCATCGGGGCGGATCCGCCCAGCCTTTCGGGCATCGAGCTGTGCCGCACGCTGAAGGCGGACCCCGGCACGGACATGTTCCCGATTCTGCTGGTGACGGACCGGGACACGGACGCGCGGACGCGCGTGCTGGGGCTGGAGGCGGGAGCCGACGACTTTCTGCCGCGCGAGGCGGAGCCGATGGAGATGCTGGCGAAGGTGCGCGTGATGCTGCGCATCAAGCGGGCCGAGACCGGGCTGCGCGAGGTGAACCGCCGGCTGGCCGACGTGGCCGAGGACCGGTCGCGCGCCCTCTACGAGACCGACCTGCGCTACCGGCTGCTCTTCGACGCGTGCGACAACGCGGTGCTGCTCTTCGAGGTGACGGGGAACAACGAGGGGGGGCGGGTGCTGGAGATCAACGAGACGGCCTGCCGCTGGCTGGGGTACTCCCGGGAGGAGGCGTCGCGCCTGACCCTGCGCAACCTTTCCGTTCCCGACCGCATGCAGAACCTCCAGGGGCGCGTCGAGAGCATCGTGCTCCACCGGCAGCTCTCGTTTGAGACGGTGCTCACCCGCCGCGACGGGAGCCGCCTGCCGATGTTTGTGACCGCCGGGATCGTGGACACGGCGGAGGGCAGCGCGGTGCTCGCCGTGGGGCGCACCGCCGCCGCCGTGCAGGCGGACGCGGGCTACGGGTTTCTGGCGGACCAGACGGGCCAGCTCATCTACGACTGCAACGTGCGCACGGGGGACATCACCTGGGGCGGGGCGTTCACCCAGGTGACGGGGTACACGGCGGCGGAGCTTGCCGGGTTCGGCTGGCGCCGGTGGCGGCAGCGCATCCACCCGGACGACCGGCCGCTGGTGCTGTCGCGGTTCCGCGACGCGCTCCGGGTGGTCGGCAAGTACCAGATGGAGTACCGCATCCTGCACAAGTCGGGCGAGACGCGGCACATCGAGGACGCCGGGGTGGCGTTGCCGGGGGAGGACGGCCGGGCGCTGCGCATGCTGGGCACGATGAAGGACATCACGGCGCGCGTGCAGACGCAGGAGGAGCGGCGGCGGCTGGAAAACCAGTTCCGGCACTCGCAGCGCCTGGAGAGCCTGGGCGTGCTCGCCGGGGGCATCGCGCACGACTTCAACAACATCCTCGCGGGCATCATCGGCCTGACGGACCTGGCGCTGCGCGACATTTCCCCGGAATCCCGCACCCATGAGGACCTGCGCGAGGCCCTGCAGGCGGCCCACCGCGCCAAAGACCTCGTGCGGCAGATCCTGGCCTTCAGCCGGCGCGGCGGCGAGGAGCGGGACGCCCTCTACCTGCACATCGTAGCGCGCGAGGCGCTCAAGCTGCTGCGGGCCTCGCTGCCCTCGACCATTGAGATTGTGGACAGCGTGGACGCGCATTCCGGGGCCGTGATGGCCAACGCCGCGCAGATGCACCAGGTCATCATGAACCTCTGCACCAACGCCGCCCAGTCCATGCGCGAGTCGGGCGGGCGTCTGGAGCTGCGGGTGGAGGACGCGGAGGTGGACGCGGGCGCCGCGGCGGCGCATCCGCGGCTGCACGTGGGGCACTATGTCCGGCTGACCGTCAGCGACACGGGCCACGGCATGTCCGACGAGGTGCTGGAGCGCGCGTTTGACCCCTTCTTCACCACGAAGCGGCCGGGCGAGGGCACCGGCATGGGGCTGGCGGTGGCCCACGGCATCGTGACGGGCCACGGCGGCGCGATCCGCGCGGAGAGCCGCATCGGCGCGGGGTCCACCTTCCAGGTGTGGCTGCCGCGCGTGGGCGGCGTGCTGGTGGAGGAGCCGGCGCCCCCGGCGCCCTTCCGCGGCGGGAGCGAGCGCATCCTCTTTGTGGACGACGACGAGGCGGTGCTGCGCTTCGCGGACCTGGCCCTTCCGCGGCTGGGGTTTTCCGTCACCCTGTGCAAGGACGCCGGCGAGGCGCTGCGCGCCTTTGAGCGGTCCCCCGACCGGTTCGACCTGGTCATCACCGACCAGGTCATGCCCGGCATGTCCGGGTCGGACTTGGCCGTGCGGATCACCAGCCGGCGGCCCGACCTGCCGGTGCTGCTTTTCACCGGCTACAGCGACACGGTGGACAAGGACGACCTCGCGGCGGCGGGCATCTCCAGCGTCATGATCAAGCCGGTCACGGTGAACGACCTCGTCGGCGAAATCCGCCGCATCATGGACGGCCGCCCCGGGGGCCACGGTGCCCTGTTCTGACCGACCCTGAGAAAGGGAACCGCCCCCGGATGCCGGGGGCGGGGAAAGCCGTCAGATCAGGAAAGGGTCACTTCGCCAGCTTGAGCAGGTTCCCTTTTCCCTGCGCGCGCTGCTTGCCGCGGTAACTGGTCTCGAGCGGGGCGTAGCGGCGCTGGGCCTCCTGCACCGGCGTCTCCTCGATGCGCATGACCGGGGCCTCGGCCTTCGGGTCCGTGGTCGGAAGCACCGTGCTGGGGGCGGGCTTGGGCGCGGGCGGCTCCTCGCAGGCCTTCTCCTCGGCGCAGCAGGGCGCCTCCTCCGGGCAGGCCTTCGCCGTCTCCCGCTCAATCACCATCATGGCCGCCTGCTCATAGGTCATGTCGGACTTGCCCTTGCGCGGCACGGGGGCGTAGGTGAGGCCGGTGGCCACATGCTCCACAAAGGAGGCCCCGCCCACGGCGGCGCCCTTGGCACCCTCGGTGGTCATCGCGGCCGGGTCCTTGTAGGCCCCTTTCTTCAGTCCCGCGTGGAAGCTGGAAAAGAAGGAGGTCACCCCCAGCCAGGCCCATTTCACCGGGCGCAGCGCGGGCTCCTCCGGATTGCCAAACTGCCCCTCATAGGCGGGCGGCACCGCGGAGGCGGTGAACGAAAGGGCCAGCAGCACGCCCGCAATCAGCACCCAAAGTCGCATCTTCATGGTCTGTCCCTCATCAACCCCGGCACCCCGGGGACACCCGGCCACGTCTCCGGCGGTCACGGCAAACACGCCGTTTCCTCTGGAAACACGGCATTCCATTCTTGTCAACAATATATTCTACCGGAAAGCACTCCCGTTGTCCAGTCTTTTTTGGGGCGGTTTGGGGCGTGAACAAAGAGGACGGGCGGGGGGTGGAGCAGGAAGGGTTGGCTTTGCCATAATGCGAAAAAAGGAGCACGCAGATGAAAGCAAGGATTTGGGCGGCGGCATGGTGTGCGGCGGCGGTTTCCCTGTGCGCGGCGGCGGACCCGGTGGTCATCGCGCACCGCGGGGCAAGCGGCTTCCTGCCGGAGCACACGCTGGAGGCCTACGCGGCGGCGCACGCGCTGGGGGCCGACTACATCGAGCAGGATTTGGTGCGCACGAAGGACGGGGCGTTTATCTGCCGCCATGACATTCATCTGGACGACACCACGAACGTTGCCGAGGTGTTTCCGGACCGCAAGCGGAAGGACGGCCGGTGGTACGCCGCGGATTTCACGCTGGCGGAAATCCGGACCCTGCGCGCCGTGGAGCGGCTTCCGAACCGGTTTCCCAGGGGGGCGGCGGACTTCCGCATTCCGACCTTTGAAGAGGCCATTGAGCTGGTTCAGGGGATGAACAAGACCACGGGCCGCGAGGCGGGCATCTACCCCGAACTGAAGAACCCGGCGTTTCACCGGGGCGAGGGGCTGCCCATGGAGGAGGCCTTTCTCGAAATCTGCAAGAAGTACGGCTATGCGGGGAAGAGCGCGCGGATTTTCGTGCAGTGCTTTGACCCCGGCCCGCTCAAGCGGATGCGCGGGGAGCTCGGTTCCGAACTGCCCCAGATCCACCTCATCTCGGACAGCAAGATTCAGGACGCCCTGGTGACGGCGGAGAACCTGGCCAAGATCGCGGAGTACGCCGAGGGGATCGGGCCGGACAAGGGCCGCGTCCTCGCGGACCCGGAGCTGGTGAAGCGCGCGCACGCTGCGAAGCTGCTGGTTCACCCGTACACCCTGCGACGCGACGAGATCGGCAAGGGGTTCGCCTCTTTTGACGACGAGCTTCGGGCCTTTTTTGTGGAGTACGGGGTGGACGGCCTGTTCACGGACTACCCGGGGGACGCCGCGCGCTTTGTTCAGTCGCTGCGCTGATCCCCCCGCCGCGCCATCCGCTCGACGGCGCGCCGGGCAAACTCGCGCTCGCTGGGGTAGGTGAGCCGCTCCGCGGCCTCGCCGGGATCCAGCCAGAGCGGTGAGAACAGCGCCTCCTCCTCCCCGACGGGCTGGGGGGCGCCGCGCCCGGGGTCGGTGAGGCGCATGAGGAAGTAGCGCTCCACCCGGTGGTGGCGCGCGCCCTGGAAGGTGTATTCGCTCTCGGCCTCGCCGAGGTCGGCGGTGATCTCCAGCCCCTGGTACCCCGACTCCTCGCGCACCTCGCGGACGGCGGCCTCCTCGGGCGTCTCGCCGGGGTCAATGTGCCCCTTGGGCAGCCGGATCTCATGCACCGGCGTCCCGTCTCGCGTCACGCGGCGCTCCAGCGCGAGCAGGCGCCCCCCTCCGTCCACGACCACCCCGCCCGCGGTGCGGTGTTGCCTGGTTTTCACGGGTCAGGCCCCCACCGTGGTCTTTTTCCGGCGGCCTTCGGGGGGCGGCGGCGTGATGGTGAAGGCGGGCTTGCCGTCCTTGATGCGGACCTCCACGCGCCCGCCGTCCGACAGGCGGCCGAAGAGGATCTCCTCGGCGAGGAGGGGCTCGATCTCCTGCTCGATCTTTCGGGCGAGGGGCCGCGCGCCAAACTTGGGGTCGTAGCCCGTTTCGGCGAGCCACACCCGCGCCTCGTCCGACAGGGAGAGGGTGACGCGGCGCTCGGCGAGCTGCCGGTTGAGTTGGCGGATGAACTTGTCCACAATGCGCCCCACCACCTCCATGGTGAGGGAGTGGAAGACGATGACGCCGTCGAGGCGGTTGCGGAACTCCGGAGTGAAGGCCTTCTCGATGGCCTTGAGGCTCTTCGGCCCGGCGTCGGCGCCGCCGGACTGGAAGCCAATGGAGGGGGCGGCCATCTCGCGCGCCCCGGCGTTGGAGGTCATGATGAGGACCACGTTGCGGAAGTCGGCCTTGCGGCCCGCGTTGTCCGTCAGCGTGGCGCTGTCCATCACCTGGAGGAGGATGTTGAAGAGGTCGGGGTGCGCCTTCTCAATCTCGTCCAGCAGGAGAACGGTGTAGGGGTTCCGGCGGATCTCGTCCACCAGGAGGCCGCCCTGCTCGAAGCCGACATAGCCCGGGGGCGCGCCGATGAGGCGGGACACGGCGTGCTTCTCCATGTACTCGCTCATGTCATAGCACGCGAAATGGTTGCCGAGGGTTTCCGCGAGGCGCCGGGCGACCTCGGTCTTGCCGACGCCCGTCGGGCCGGCGAAGAGAAAGGCGCCGATGGGCTTGTTGGGGCGGCCCAGGCCCGCGCGCGCGCGCTTGATGGCGCGCACGACTTCGGCGACGGCCTCGTCCTGCCCGTAGACGGCGGCGAGGAGGTCCTTTTCCAGGACGCCGAGGCGGTCCCTTTCCGAGCCGCTGAGGTTGCGGGCGGGGATTTGGGCGATTTCGGAGACCACCTGCTCGATGTCGCGGGGCCGGATGGTCTTCCTGCGGGCGGGGCCGTCGGTGCGCGCGCCGGCGCCGGCCTCGTCGAGGAGGTCAATGGCCTTGTCCGGCAGAAAGCGGTCGTTGATGTGGCGGGCGGCGAGCTCGGCGGCGGCGCGCAGGGCGTCGTTGGTGTAGCGCACGCCGTGGTGCTCCTCGTAGCGGCCGCGCAGGCCGCGCAGGATGCGCAGGGTATCCTCGACGTCCGGCTCGTCCACCTCGATCTTCTGGAAGCGGCGGGCCAGGGCGTGGTCCTTCTCGAAGTGGTTCTTGAAGTCGGCGTGGGTGGTCGCGCCGATGCAGCGCAGCTCGCCCGAGGCGAGGGCGGGCTTGAGAATGGCGGAGGCGTCCATGGTGGACTCGGAGGTGGACCCCGCGCCGACGATGCTGTGGATCTCGTCTATGAAGAGGATCACGTTGCCCCGCTGCACGGCCTCGCGCACGACGTTCTTCACGCGCTGCTCGAAGTCGCCGCGGAACTTGGTGCCCGCGAGCATGCCCGCGACGTCCAGCGCGAGGATTTCGGCTTTCCGCAGCTCCTCGGGCACATGCACCCGCCCGCCGCCCGCGGCGGCCTCGTGGAGGCGCAGCGCCAGCCCCTCGGCCAGGGCGGTCTTGCCGGTGCCGGGCTCGCCGACGAAGACGGGGTTGTTCTTGCGCCGCCGGCAGAGGACGCGCAGGGCGCGCCGGATCTCCCGGTCGCGGCCGATGAGGGGGTCGAGGGCGCCCTCGGCGGCCCGCCGGGTCAGGGAGACGGTGAAGCTTTCCAGGGCGTCCGGGGCGGGGCGCTCCTTTCTGCCGCCGTCCTCCCCGGACTCATCGCCGTCGTCCTCGTCGTACCATTCCTCCTCCGGCGCGGAGTCGCCGGCGTCCTTTCCGGTCTTGGAGACGCCGTGGGAGATGTAGTCAAGCACGTCGAGGCGGGTGACCCCCTGCCTGCGCAGGAAAACCGCCGCGTGCAGCTCGTCCTCGTCCAGGATGGCCGCGAGCACGTCCCCCGCGTCCACGGCCTCCTTGCCGGAGAACTGCACCTGCAGAAAGGCCCGCTGGAGGAGCCGCTCAAGGGCGGTGGTCTGCTGGAGGGTGACGGGCCGCCCCTCGGGCACGCGCTCGATGTGGCGGTCGAGGAACTGCTCGAGGGCGCCTCGCAGGGATTTCACGTCGCCGCCGCAGGCGGCGATGATCTCGGCGCCGTAGGGGTCGTGGGTGATGGCGTGGAGCACGTGCTCCACGCTCAGGTATTCATGGCGTCTGGACCGCGCCTCGTGTAGCGCGCGTCCCAGGGCCTTTTCAAGCTCCCGGCTCAGCATGGCTTTGTCTCTTTCCCGGCTCGCGCCGATTCTCCGCCTACTCCCGCTCCATGGCGCAGCGCAGCGGGAATCCCGCCGCCCGCGCGAGCCGCCTCACGGCGGCGCACTTGGTCTCCGCGATCTGCCTCGTGTAAACACCGGCGAGCCCCCGGCCATGCCGGTGCACGGCGAGCATGACGCGCACGGCCTCTTCATGGGGCCTGTGGAAGACCTCTTCAAGTATGGCCACCACGAACTCCATGGTGGTGTAGTCGTCGTTCAGCAGCAGGACACGGTACGAGGGGGGCTCCCGCACGTCGTCCACAGGGCGGTTTTTCAGCCCCGTCTCGTTTCCGTGTTCCGTCTTTTCCATTAACACCGCGTCCCCGCCCTTGCTTCTTGCGGCGGGGCGGAGGGTTGTGCGCCGCGGTTTCATGGTACCACAGGCCCTCTTCCGGCGTTTCGTCCGCCCGGAATGCAGCCGGGCCGCCGGCGGGAAGCCGGCGGCCCGGAGAGGGTCTTTTCAGGGGGCTATTTCCTGCGGCGCAGGGCGGCCAGTCCGCCCAGGGCCGTGGAGAGGGCCAGCGCGGCGAGCCCGAGTCCGCCGGCGGCGGGCAGCGCCTCCACGCCCTTCACGTAGATCGGGCCGTACGTGGCGGGCACGCGAAGTTTGATGGCCGGGGGGAACGAGCCCCCGGGAACCTGGTAGGAGCAGGTGTAGTTCCCGGTCAGCTCCGGCGTCATGGCGAGGATGTTCAGGCAGCGGGTGGTGCTGCCGCTGATGTTGCCGTTGTCGGCCAGAGGCACGCCGTTGCGGTACCACTGGAAGGTGGAGTCCCACGCGGGGCTCTGCGCGCCCACGCCCAGCATGGCAATGCGGGCGGGGTCGTCGCGCTCGTAGGTGTCCGCGCCGGTCTTTGGCTGGATGGCGGCGTTGCAGGCGGCGGCGGCGTAGGCGCCGGCCCCTTCGCAGGCAAAATAGGCGTACTCCTGCTCGTTCGTCCAGCCATCCTTGTCGGCGTCGGCCGTCTTCGCAAGGATGGTGGGGAACTTGGTGAAGTTGGCCGGGTTGAGCGTGCCGATCTCCACAGGGAACCCCTGGTCTTTCAGGTCGGCGAGCAGCGGGATCAGGGCGGTGGGCAGTCCGATGGAGTTGTCATCGCCGAGAGTCATGTATCCGGCCAAAACAGTGTCCAGTCCGGGGAGGATCAGGTCGGCCAGCCCGCCGTCGCCGCCGAGGATGGTCTGCATCTCGGCGATGTTGCTGTGCCAGGCGGCCGCGACGTCCGCGGCCACGATGCCGCCCTGGGCACCGTAGTTGATTCCCGGGTTGGCCATGCAGTACTCAATGAGGGTGAACTCAAAGATGTCCAGCATGCCGTTGCCCGGGATGACATACGGCTCGTCGAAGCTGCCTTCAAAGAGCAGGTTGCCGTTGGCGTCGAAACGGGCCGGGTTGAAGGAGAACCCGCCGAGCAGGTCCTCGTAGGCGCGGGAGTTGAGGTACAGGTAGTTGAGGGCCAGGGCGAAGTTGTCGTCGCCCGGGCGCACGATGTCGGCGAACTCGTAGGTGCCGTTGAACTCGAAGAGACCATTGCCAAGGCCGGGGCCGCCAAGCTGGATGCCGTTGTCCGCGCGGACGATGCTGCCGTCGTCCACCACCCGGATAAGCACCTCGCCGGAGGCACCGTCGGCGTCCGCGGTCACCACGTAGGAGTCGCCGGTTCCGGCGACGCCGACGATGGACATGGCCTTGTTCGGCCCAAGGAAGACCTCAAAGTCCGAGGCGTCCACACCGGTGACGGGGTGGGAGAAGGTGACGCCGAAGGTCAGGAGCGGGGACTTGCCCTCGTTGGGGAGGATGGCGAGGACCTTTGGGTAGTTGAGCCAATCGGCGACGCAGTCGTCGAGGAAGCGCCGGGCGATGACCTCGTAGCCCTCGGCGGTCAGGTGGATGTCGTAGTCAATGTAGGAGGACAGCGGGGAGAGGCAGTCGGGGTCGCCGCCGACAAACCAGGTGCCGCCGCTGCCGGGCATGGGGGCGACGCCCGGGGGGATCACCGGGTCGGCGACGCCGTTCCAGGGCTCCATGGCGCGCTCGTTGCCCTTGTAGTAGCCGTAGGTGTGCTGCATCACGCCGAGGTTCTGCACGAAGCGGACGCGCCCGGCATAGCCTTCGGCGTCAAGCTCCTGGGCGATCTCGAACTTGGTCCGCTCCATGGCGAAGAGCCCCTCGCTCTGCATGCGCACGCCGTGGGCGTTCTGGGGCATGCGGTTCTTGGGCCAGCGGCAGACGTAGTCGTAGCCGACAATGACGACGCGGATGTCCGGGCGCACGTCGAGGATGTGCTGCACGAGCAGCTTGATCTCGCCCTTGACCTTGTTCATCAGCAGATCCACGCCGTAGTTGGGCGCGGAGCCCCAGCAACCGTCGGTCGGGGGATTGGAGCAGGCCTTGAACGCGAAATCCTCGTCGTAGTTGGTCCCGGTCTGGTACCAGGTCCGCCAGGCTTCCCAGTCGTTGTTGAAGTTGCGGTCAACGACGTTGTGGTTCTCGTAGTACCAGTCGTAGAAGTCCACCTCGCGGCCCGTGTTCCACGGCAGGACATTCTTTGTGCCGCCGGAGAAGTCGTTGCCGCCGAGGGTCACGACCACCACGTCCACGTTGGGGTTGAGCGCCAGCTCCTCGTCCACCACCGCCAGCCGCGCCGGGGAAAGCCATTCAAAAGCCTTGGAGCCCATGACCGCCGTGCGGGCGCCCACCTCGACCCACCGGCCAAGCCCGACGTATTCGGGCAGGACATCGCGCAGGGTGCGGAAAGCCCACAGGAAGCCCGTCCAGCTGTCGCCGATGTACATCACGCGGGGAATGCGCTCCTCCGCCCGCGCGGCCGGGGCCGCGAGGGCGATTCCGGCCATCGCCAAGGCCACGCACAGGGCCACCCCTCTCATGCCTGTCGTCATGCGTCCCAATCCCATGGCTGCTCTCCCTTTCAATAATTAGTGTTGTTGCCGCTTGGCGCACCGGGCGCCAAAAGTTGGTTATCTAGGGGCACATTGCCCCCTTCGGAGGCTGAAACACGCCCTAACTTGAGTATACACAACGTTTTTCCGAAACACAAGGGAGAAAAGCAATAAAACACGGAAGGCGCCTTTCGGCATCGTGTTTTTCCGGTGGATGCGTTGGAAACGGTGAAACCCGGAATGCCGTGAGGGAGTCATACAGGGCGAAACCCTTGCGCATGTCTCTCGTGAGCACATGCAACCCCTCCGGACCGTCCGCCGGAGGGGTACTTATTTAAGCCGGGGCCGTTTCCGCCTAAAGGGTTTCCACCGTTATGTTTGTGTTGGTGTAGATGCAGATCCCGGCGGCGATGCGGAGGGCCTCGGCGACCACTTCAGGCGCGGAGAGGGCGGTCTTGGAGACGAGCGCGCGGGCGGCGGCCAGGGCGTAGGGGCCGCCGGAACCGATGGCCAGAATGCCGTCCTCGGGCTCGATGATCTCGCCGGTGCCGCTGATGAGGAGCGACGTGCTGCGGTCGCAGACGGCGAGCAGGGCGTTGAGCTGGCGGAGGTACTTGTCCGTGCGCCACTCGCGGCCCAGTTCGACGGCGGCGCGGGTGAGCAGGTTGTTGTGCTCCTTGAGCCGCGCCTCGAAGCGGTCAAACAGGGTGAAGGCGTCCGCCACCGCGCCGGCGAAGCCGGCCAATACGGCGCCGTCGGCCAGCCGCCGGATCTTGACGGCGTTGCCCTTCATGACGGTGTCGCCGAGGGTGACCTGGCCGTCGCCGCCGAGGGCGACCACGCCGTCCCTGCGCACGCAGAGCACGGTGGTCGCGTGAAACTGCCGGGGTTCCTGTGCCATGTTTCGCCTCCGGTCCCTTGCGGCCTACTCGAGGTAAAAAACCTCCTCCAGCGGCCGGTTCCAGGGGGAGTTGTCGGGGTTGGTTTCCATGATGTCGGCCATGTGCGCCCACCACTTCTTCACGGTGTCGGTGTGGGGCAGGTCGGCGAGCGTGTTTTCGTCCTCAAGCCGGTGGACGGCGAAGAGGGTGAGGGTCTCCCGGTCGAGGAAGATGGAGTAGTCGGACACGCCCGCCTTCCGGAGCATGTCGGCCATTTCGGGCCAGAGCGCGTCGTGGCGGCGCTTGTACTCGGCCTCGAACCCGGGTTTGAGCTTCATCACGAGGGCGATCTTGCGCATGGCGCGGCTCCTTTCGGCTGGGGGGGCTATTTCCGGGGGCAGTCCCCGCAGGCGGCCAGTTTGGCGTGGGCCTCGCGGAGAATGCTTTCCGTGGTGTCCCAGTCCAGGCAGGGGTCGGTGATGCTGACGCCGTAGGCGAGGCCTGCGGCGTCCCCGGCGAGTTTCTGGCTCCCCGCGCCGAGGTTGCTCTCCAGCATCACGCCCATGAGGGACGCGTTGCCCTCCAGCCGCTGCTGGATGACGTCCCGGAGGACATGGGCCTGAAGGTGCGGGCGCTTGCCGCAGTTGGCGTGGCTGCAGTCCACGAGGATCCGGGCCGCCAGCCCGGCGGCCCGCATCTGCTCCTCGGCGGTGATGACGCTGACGGGGTCGTAGTTCGGCCCCGAGCGCCCGCCGCGCAGTATGATGTGGCAGTGGGGGTTGCCCCGCGTTGCGACGACGCAGGTGCCGCCGGCCTCGTCCACGCCAAGGAAGTGGTGGGGCCACGAGGCGGACAGCACGCCGTCAATGGCGATCTGGAGGTTGCCGCTGGTGCCGTTCTTGAAGCCGACGGGCATGGAAAGTCCGCTGGCGAGCTCCCGGTGGGTCTGCGACTCGCTGGTGCGCGCGCCGATGGACACCCAGGACAGCAGGTCGGCGATGTACTGCGGGATGATGGGGTCGAGCAGCTCGCTGGCCGCGGGCACGCCCATCTCGTTCACCCGCAGCAGGATCTCCCGCGCCTTGCGCAGGCCCTTGTGCACGTTGTAGCTGCCGTCCAGGTCCGGGTCGTTGATCAGCCCCTTCCAGCCGACCGTTGTGCGCGGTTTCTCGAAGTAGACCCGCATCACCAGCAGCAGCCGGTCGCCCAGCTCGGACCGCAGCCCCGCGAGCCGGGCGGCATAGTCCAGCGCCGCCTCGCGGTGGTGGACCGAGCACGGGCCGACAATCACCAGCAGGCGCGGGTCGCGCCCGTCCAGGATTTCCATGACCTCCTGGCGGGACCCGGCGACGAAGTCGGCCACGGCCTCCCCCACGGGCACTTCGGCTTTCAGCGCGGCCGGCGGGACCAAGGGGTCGAAGGAGAGGACGTTCAGGTTGTTCACATTGCGCATGGGGGACTCATCTTTCCGGAATCCCGGCTCCGCGGCCCAAAGCGCGCCGCGCACCCGGCAGGTTTTCCCCTATGGTACCGCATCGGCCTGTGCCCGCGCCAAACCACAGGCATTCCGACAAGAGGCCGCCGCGTCGGCCGCAGGGCGGCCTCCTCGCGATGACTGGGGAAATCACCGTCAGAGCGGGCCCTTGACCGCTGTGGGTGGGGATTATGTACATGGATCTATGGATACGGGAGTCCTTTTCTCTTCACCCCGGAGGGGTGAGGGCCATTAGCCGGTGGTTGAGCGAAGCGACACCACCGGGAACGGATATGCTTCCTTCCTTTTTGGCACCCCGGCAGGGGTGCGGGACTCCGGGGCAAACGGGAACCGACGTCTCCTGAACCCCTGCCGGGGTTCTTGAGAAAAATGGGAGGGGCCTGTCATCCGGTGGTGTCGCTTCGCTCAACCACCGGCTAATGTCCTGCATCCCTCCGGGATGCCCAAGACGTTGGTTTCCGGCCATTTCCACATTTGGGATGCAGGGGCAAAGAGCAACCGGCAGCCTGTGGCGCGGAAAAAGACGTCTACTTCATTAGCAGGGGGCGGCGGCGACCGACACGACCTCGTTCCCGGAATGTCTTGGATGCAGGTTGGCCGCGCCGTTGCGGACGTCCCCCGGAAACCCCTATGATATGTGTTCGGGTTCCCCGCAGGAGGGCCCCCCAGGAGTCACGGCGGCGCAGGAGTCAGCACCCGCCACAACCAACGGAGA
>Ga0116173_1001423_pt1 | contig 19721 bp, 14 predicted proteins | sample AD_UKC085_MetaG_FD_89800 | JGI IMG/M metagenome (GOLD analysis project Ga0116173, IMG submission 89800) | Active sludge microbial communities of municipal wastewater-treating anaerobic digesters from USA - AD_UKC085_MetaG | ecosystem: Engineered > Bioreactor > Anaerobic > Digestate | place: USA...
AGACCGGCGGCCTGAAGGGTGCGCAGACGCTGGAAGGCCGTCTCCCAGGGCGGCTTGGGGGGCTCGCCGCCGCGCTTGCCGCGCCGGGCCAGGCGGGACGCCAGAAGACCCGCACCGGCCAGGACAGCGAGCGCCGCCGGAAGGACCAGCCAGGGGGACAGCCTTTTTCCGGACCCGAAGACGGACAAGGCGGGTTCGGGGTCCGCGAAGCCCTGCGCCGCCCCGCGCTCCGCCTCCGTCAGCTCGCGGGCGTTCAGGAGCGGGCCGGGCAGGGTGACGGTCCGCGTTTCCCCTCCCCGCTTCATTTCCACGCGCAGGTCGGGCAGGCGGTATTTGCCGGGGGCGACGACATCCAGCACGCAGCGCTGCCGGAGCCGCTGGACGCCCTCCGGCGCGGGCAGGGTCTCCGGCGGGGAGACCTGGGTTTCGATGCCCTCCGGAATCTTGGAGAAGTCGGGGAGCGCGATCTCGACGTCCGCCGGGGCTTCGGCGGTGACCGTGAGCGTGGCGGCCCGGTGGTAGGGAAACTCTGGGGGGGACAGCTCCAGACGGGCGGCTCCGGACGGGGGCTCCGCCCCGGCCACGGCCGCCAGCGCCGCGAAAAGCGGCATCAGGATGTGTCCCGTTCGCCTCAACGCATTCTCCGTTCCCGCATCCGGAAGAAGCGGTGGATTTCGTTCACATAGGGGGTGTCCGTGCGGACGTTCATGACGTCCACACGGGCCTTGCGCAGGTTCTCGTCGCGCGTCCGGCGGGCGGTCTCGGCCTCCCCGGCGTAGGCCCGGCGGAACGCGGCGTTCCGGGTGTTCACCAGCACCTCCGTGCCCGTTTCGGCGTCGCGCAGGTTGACCAGCCCCACGGGGGGGAGTTCCTCCTCTCGGGGATCGGTGACGGTGGCCGCGATGACGTCGTGCCTGCGGTTGCAGATGCGCAGGGCGTCGGCGTAGTGATCGTCCATGAAGTCCGACACCAGGAACACGACGGCCCGACGGCGGACCACGTTGTTGAGGTAGTGAAGGGCGGAGGCGATATCGGTCCCCTTCCCTTTCGGCTCGTGGCAGAGCACCTCGCGGATGACGCGCAGCACGTGCTTGCGGCCCTTCTGCGGGGGCACGTACAGCTCCACGCGGTCGGTGAAGATCATCAGGCCGACCTTGTCGTTGTTCTGGATCGCCGCGAAGGCGAGGACGGCGCACAATTCGGCTGCCAGCTCGTTCTTCAGGCGGTTCACGCTGCCGAAGCGGCCCGAGCCGCTCATGTCCACCAGCAGCATCACGGTGAGCTCGCGCTCCTCCGCCATCACCTTGACGTGCGGCTCCCCCGTCCGGGCCGTCACGTTCCAGTCAATGGCCCGGATGTCGTCGCCCGGAACATACGAGCGCACCTCCTTGAACTCGATGCCCTGCCCCTTGAAGATGCTTTCGTACTGGCCGGACAGGAACTCGTTCACCATCCGGCTGGTGCGTATCTGGATGCGCCGGACCTGGCGCATGACCTCAGAAGGCAGCATGGACCAGTTCCTCGCCGCAGGTGCAGGGGGACGCCTCGTCGTCGCTCCAGGGGGCCGCGGGCCCCACGACGGCCAGGCTGCCGTCGGGGCCGGGCTTGAGCAGCACCCCGTGGGGCAGCCCGGCGAGCGCCAGCCCCCTCCGGGCGTAGTCCAGGAAGCTGCACGCGCCAAACCGGCCGCCGTCCACGAAGACGGCGATGCTGTCGCCGACGACCAAGTCGGCGACATAGCCGCAGTTCAGCTCGAAGGCGTTCTGGTGCTCCGGGATCCAGACCAGCCGCCGCACGTGCAGGCCGCGCTCCCGCAGGACGGCGCAGAGCGCGTCCGCCGGGTTCTCCTTGCCGCAGACCAGGGGCGAGGAGGCGGCGTCCAGCACTTCCATGAGCAGTCCGTGGTCGGTGTCTTTTTCCGGTTTCATGGGTTCCGTTCTCCTGGGTGCGGGCCTTCAGGGCACCGGGACGGTGTCCAGGATTTTGCGGATGATGTCCTCCGCGGTGATGTTCTCGGCCTCCGCCTCGTAGGTGGGCTTGATGCGGTGCCGCAGCACGTCCATCGCCACCTGTTTCACGTCGTTGGGGAACACGTTGCCCTCGCCCTGGAGGAAAGCCATGGCGCGTGCGGCCTGCTGGAGGTAGATCGTGGCGCGGGGGGACGCCCCGTACTCGATGAGGTGGCGGATCTGGAGGCCGAAGGCCTCCGGCTCGCGGGTGGCCCACACGATGTCCACGATGTAGTTTTTCGCCTTGGCGTCCACGTAGATGCGGTTGACGATCTCGCGGGCCTCCATGACCTGCGCGGGGGTGATGACGGGCGACAGGCTCTGCGGGTGGAGCAGGTCCACCCGGTCCATGATCTCCCGCTCCTCGGCGCGCGACGGGTAGCCCACCTTCAGCTTGAGCATGAAGCGGTCCATCTGGGCCTCGGGCAGCGGGTAGGTGCCCTCCTGCTCGATGGGGTTCTGCGTGGCGAGCACCATGAAGGGGGCCTCCAGCGGGAAGGTCCGGTCCCCGATGGTCACCTGCCGCTCCTGCATGGCCTCCAGCAGGGCGCTCTGCACCTTGGCGGGCGCCCGGTTGATCTCGTCCGCCAGCACGATGTTGGAGAAGACCGGCCCCTTCTTCACGGTGAAGTCACCGGTTTTCGGGGTGTACACCATCGTGCCGATGAGGTCGGCGGGCAGCAGGTCCGGCGTGAACTGGATGCGCCGGAACACGCAGGACATGGCCTGCGCCAGCGCGTTCACCGCCGTGGTCTTGGCCAGCCCGGGCACGCCCTCGATGAGCACGTGGCCGTTGGCCAGCAGCCCCACCAGCAGGCGCTCCACCATGTAGCGCTGTCCCACGATGACCTTGCCGACGGACTCGCGCAGTTGGTTGATCTGCGGCGCGTGCTGCTCGACTTCGCGGCGCACGGCCTCCACGTTCACATTCATTGGGCGTTCTCCTGCGGGGGATGCACGGTGTTTCTATACACGGGGACCAGGCGTTCCAGGTCCCGGAAATACCCCTCAATCTCATCGTCCGGCGGGCGCTGGCCGCCGTAGCCCACCCGGTCCACCTGTTTGGACAGGGCCGCCACCAACGGTTTGGCCTGCTCCAGGACGGTGGCAAGTTCTTTGGCCACGGCCAGCAGCTCGCGGTAGCAGGCGTAATGATCGCCGTCCAGCCGGTGTTTCCGGGCGGTGTGCAGCCGGGCGGCCAGCGCCTCAGCCCGGTCGCTCTCCTCCGCCTGGTCCCGGCTCCGGCGGCGCAGCACCACCAGCGCGATCCCGCCCGCGAGCACCAGCGCGGCCAGCGCGCCCCCCGCCGCCAGGGCGCGGCCCGGGGCCGGATCCCGGAAGGTGATCCGCGCGGCGGGGGCGTCCAGATACCGGCCGGGCGCCTGGTCAAACCGGCCCACGGGGGGCAGGGTCCCCTCGGCCAGGGGGATTTTCACGGCCGGGAGGTCGTATTCCCCCGCCTGACGCGCCGTGTAGCGCACCCGCTGGCGCAGCTCCACCTGGCCGTCCGCCACCGTGGTTTCCTGCGAAACATATTCCGCAGTGCCCCATTCGGGCGGGGAGACCTCCAGCGGAAACACGGCAAAGGGGCTGTTTTCGGGCCACCGGACCACATATTCGACCGTGACGGGCTGTCCCATGGGAAAATCACCCGCCGGAACAACCACTTCGCACGAAGGCACGCCCTCCTCGCCCCACCCAAGAAGGGGTGCCAGGGTGAGGAGAGCGGCAAAGGCGGTCACCGCGATATTTCTAAAAACAGTCATGCAGGGTCTGCATCAAGAAATGTGCCACCAGGAGAAAACATGTAACACAATGAAAAAGAAGGGGTTATAAAAACAGGCTCCCACAGGATGGGGCCTTATTTGGGGCAAGAAAAGGGCATATTCCCGATACGGGTCAGCAGAAGCCGACGGTACAGCGAGGGCGGAAGACAAGGCCAGCGGGACGCTGGCGGTACGGCGGCGGGCATGCGGGGGGTGCTTCGTACCGCCGCCGTCCCGGCGGCCTTGTCTTCAAGCCTCGTGCCAGTCCGGCGGACGGATCGGACAGGTCGGACGGGTCGCACCGGTCAGACGGGCGATCCAGCGCGGTTTGATGGCCCCGCGTGTATGGGCTATAATGCCTGTCCACAGGTTCGGGGGCGGTTCCCCGGGAGTCAAACCAGCGTAAGGAGACGAGAGACCATGGCGAACTTCAAACTGGGATTCATCGGGGCCGGCTTCATCGCGAAGTTCCAGGCCAAGGCCGTGTCGCAAATCCGCGGCGTGGACCTGGCGGGGGTCTGCGCGCTGAAGGGCGCGGAGGAGCTTGCGGACTACGCGAACAAGGCGGGGATCGGCCCCTGCGCGGTGTATCCGTCGGTGGCCGAGCTGTGCAAGGCGGTGGACGCCGTGGCGATTTTCGCCCCGAACATGGCGCGCATCCAGCTGATGCAGGAGATCTGCGACGCCGTCCAGGCGGGCGCGGGGATCAAGGGCGTGATCTGCGAGAAGCCCCTGGGCCGCACGGTGGCCGAGGCCGCCCAGATCGTCGAGCTGGCGAAGCGGACCGGCCTGCCCACGGCGTACTTCGAGAACCAGGTGCACATGAAGGGCATCCGGGCGCAGATGGAGCAGCTGGCCCCGGTGCAGGCACAGATGGGGCCGCTGGCCCTCGCCCGCAGCTCCGAGGAGCATTCCGGGCCGCATGAGCCGTGGTTCTGGGACCCCACCCGCCAGGGCGGCGGCGTGCTTTCCGACATGGGCTGCCACAGCATCGCGGTCGGCTGGTACGTGCTCACCCCGGTGGGCAAGCCGGCGACCTTCCTGGAGCCCATCTCCGTGTCGGCGACGACCAGCCTGCTGAAGTGGGGCGTGCCCCGCTACCGCAAGGAGCTGTTGGACCGGATGGGCGTGGACTACGCCAAGACGCCGGCCGAGGACTTCTGCACGGGCATCGTGACCTTCAAGAACCCCGAGACCAGCCAGTTGGTCCAGGCGCAGTTCACCAACTCCTGGATGTACGACAAGCAGGGGCTCCGCCTGGCCATGGACGGCCTCGGGCCCGGCTACGCCTTTGAGCTGAACTCACTGAAGTCCCCGCTGGAAATCTTCATCGGCGACCAGGCGGCCGAGGCGGCGGCGGACACCGAGCTGGCGCTGGAGAAGTCCACGGCCAGCCGCGGCCTCCTCGCCGTGGAGACGAACGAGGCGGACCTGTACGGGTATGTGGACGAGATCCAGGACGCCGTGGCGTCGTTCCAGGCGGGCCGCGACGGCTTCCTGAACTTCGAGTACGGCGCCATGATCACCAAGCTCTGCCAGGCGGCCTACATGTCCGCCGAGGAGGGCAAGACCATCTACCTGACGGACAAGGACACGCAGGCGGCGCTCAAGAACTACAAGTCCCTCATTTCCCAGGGACGGGGCGCCGAGGTGCTCTTCTAGCTGCAACATCCCGCTGAAAACGAAGCGCCGCAACCGGAAAACCGGTTGCGGCGCTCTTTCTTGGCGAGGGGTCGCTACTTCTCCGAAGGCGCGCCGGGTTCCGGCTTGGTTTCCGCCGGGGGCAGGGCCTTCTCGATGGCCGCCGTCACATCCGCCGCATCGGGCTTGGTCTTCGGGTGGAACCGGGCGACCACTTTTCCCGAGGGATCCACGAGGAATTTGCCGAAGTTCCACTCGATGTCGCCGGCGAAGCCGGGATTGGATTTTTCGGAGGTCAGCCAGGCGTACAGCGGGGCGATGTCCTCCCCTTTCACCGAAATCTTGGCGAACATGGGGAAGGACACATCGAACTTGGTGCGGCAGAAGGTGGCGATCTCCTCGTTGGTGCCGGGCTCCTGCCCGAGGAAGTTGTTGGCGGGGAACCCCAGCACGACCAGCCCGCGGTCCTTGTATTTCCGGTAGACCGCCTCCAGGGCGTCATACTGGGGGGTGAGCCCGCACTTGGAGGCGACGTTCACGATCAGGACGGCCTTTCCCTTGTACTGGGACAGGTCCACGTCGTTGCCCTCGATGTCCTTGACGGTGAGGTCCAGGGGACTCTTGACCTCCGGCGGGTCCACCGCGAGGGAACTGCAGCTGACGCCCACGAGGGACAGTCCGAGGGTGAAAACCGACGCGATTTGTTTGCGAATGCCCATGTCCCGTCTCCCGGCCGGCATTCCGGCGGTTACCAGCGCCCTTTTCCCGCATCCCCCTGTCCCGGGTTGAGTAACACGGGCGTTAGAAGGTATAATCCCGCTTCCCGTCCGTTCCCGGCTGGGGCGGCGTGTGTAGCCAGAGTCAAGGCCCTTGCCGGGCCTTCCAACCTGCAACGCGGAGGCGATTGTTAATGGCAACCATGGACCCTGCAATGGTACGTAACGTTGGGATACTCGGCCACGGCGGCGTGGGGAAGACCCTCTTCGTGGAGCGCATGCTGAACCAGCTCGGGCTCACCTCGCGCATGGGGAGCATCGAGGAGGGCAACACGGTGTGCGACTACCTTGAGGAGGAGATCGAGCGGAAGTGCACCATCGCCATGAAGATGGTCCACTTCACCTGGAAAGAGCGCCGCATCCACATGATCGACCATCCGGGCTATGTGGACTTCTTCGGCGAGCCGTCCTCCTCCGCCCCGCTGCTGGACGGCGTGGTGGTGATGGTGGACGCCTCGGTGGGCGTGCAGGTCGGGACGGACAACGCCATGCGCCTCGCGGACAAGTTCAACGTTCCGCGCGCGTTTTTTGTGAACAAGCTCGACCGCGAGCATACGGACTTCCTGGAGGTCGTGAAGGCCCTGCAGGAGACCTACGGCAAGCACTGCGTGCCGCTGGTGGCCCCCGTGGGCGCGGGCGCCGGGCTCAAGGGCGTCGTCAACATCGTCACGGGCGACGCCTCGGCCGTGGACGGGGCGGACGCGCTTAAGGACGCGCTGGTGGAGGCGGTAGCCGAGACCGACGAAGAGCTGACGATGAAGTACCTGGACACCCTTGAGCTGTCGCCCGAGGAGTTCGTCACGGGCCTGCAGAACGGCATCACGAGCGGCAAGATCGTCCCGATCATCGCGGGCAGCGTCAGCATGGGTTTCGGCATCAACGAGCTTCTTGACCTGATCGCCGAGTCCTTCCCGAATCCGCTGCTCCGCAAGGTGGTGGCCAAGGACTCCGACGGGAACGACGTCGAGGTGAAGGTCGGACCTTCCGAGCCTTTCTTCGCGCAGGTGTTCCGCCAGGTGGTGGACCCCTACGTCGGGCACCTCACCCTGTTCCGCGTCCTGAGCGGCACGCTCAAGACCGACTCCGAGTTCTACAACGTGACCACCAACACCAAGGAGCGCACCGGCAAGGTGTTCCTGGTGCGCGGCAAGGAGCAGGTCGCGGTGGACGAGGTGGGGCCGGGCGACCTCGCGGCCCTCACAAAGCTGAAGAACACCCATTTCGGCGACACGATCGCCGCGCCGGGGACGAGCGTTTTCATGCCCCCGATCGAACTGCCCGTCTCCATGGTGAAGCTGGCGATCCTGCCCAAGGCGCGGGCGGACGAGGACAAGCTGGGCGAGGCGCTGAACCGCCTGGCCGAGGAGGACTCGACCTTCGCGCACTACCGCGACCCGGACACCAACGAGCACGTCATCCGGGGCATGGGCGACCTGCAGCTGGACATTCTGCTCAAGCGCATGGCCCGCAAGTACAAGGTCGAGGTGGAGACCCGCACCCCGAAGGTCGCCTACCGCGAGACCATCAAGGGCACGGCCGAGGTGCAGGGCAAGCACAAGAAGCAGACCGGCGGCCACGGGCAGTTCGGCGACGTCTGGCTGCGCCTCAAGCCGAATGAGCGCGGCGCGGGGTACGAGTTCGTTGACAGCGTCGTGGGCGGCGTGGTGCCCAAGCAGTACATCCCCCACGTGGACAAGGGCAGCTACGAGGCGCTGCAGCAGGGCGTCATCAGCGGCAACCCCGTGGTGGACATCATTGTGGAGCTGTACTTCGGCTCGTTCCACGCCGTGGACTCCTCCGAAATGGCGTTCAAGATCGCGGCCCGCAAGGCCATCCAGAAGGCCGTCAAGGAGGCGAAACCCTGCCTGCTTGAGCCGATCATGGAGATCGCGGTCACCGTCCCCTCGGAGTTCATGGGTGACATCAGCGGCGACATGAACAGCCGCCGCGGCCGGCTCCTCGGCATGGACGCCGTGGGCGGCGGGCGCCAGGTCATCAAGGCGCTCGTGCCCGAGGCGGAAATCCTCCGCTACTCCACCGAGCTGCGCAGCATGACGCAGGGCCGGGGCAGCTACGAGCTGAAGTTCAGCCACTACGACGAGGTCCCGGACCACGTGGCGAAGGAGCTCATCGCGGCCTACGAGAAGACCCGCAGCGGCGAGGAAGAGGACTGATCCCAGCCCGAACACACGGGCCGGACGGGGCAAACGCCCTGTCCGGCCCGTTTTTTCATGGCAAGCAACCACCGATGAACACAGATCAACACCGATAGGGCAGCAAAAGGGCGGGTTTGGCGGGGAGAGCCTTTCCCGTCAAACCACTCACGCTCCTGGCGGGGAAGCGGTCACGTTACCGCACGCGCCTCGGTCAGCGGCCGCCTGCCGGACGGTCAGGACTTCTTCGCCCACCGGATCGCCTGCCGGACCAGGGTGCGGTAGTTGTCGTCGCCGAAGCTCAGCTTGTCGTGCCCGAGCTGGATGTAGCACACCTTGGAGTTCCGGTATTGCCGCGTCCAGGCTGCTTCGCGCTGGGCGTCGGGATGGTGCTCGCTTACCAGCAGGTGGTTGTCCGGCTCCACGAGAAAGCCCTTGTAGGTCTCGTCGCGGACGACGAAGTCCTTCAGGCCGGCGGTCACGGGGTGCGCGGGATCCTCGATCTTGCAGGGGATGTCCACGTCATGCCGGTAGGTGGACGCGGGGATGGTCTTCCCGTCCACCCCGGTGTCCTTGAGAAAGTACCGCGCGCCGATGATCTTCCAGTACTCCGGCCAGTCGTTGAAGGCGGCGATGGCGTGGTGCAGCACGACCAGGCCCACGCCCTTGTCCAGCAGCGACAGAAAGTTGGCCTTGCGCTTCTCCGATATCTTCTGGCTCATGTTGTAGAGCACCAGCACGTCGTAGGGCCAGTCGCCGATGTCCTCAAAGACCTCGCTCTCGTCCTTCAGGTCGTGGATGGTCACGTCGAGCTCCGTCATGGCGGCGAAGAGCGCCCGGAATTCCGGCTCGTCGAAGCCGTGCCCCCCCGTCACCACCAGCACGCGGGGTTTCTGGGCGGGGGCGGTGTCCGGGGCCTTTGCGTCCGCTCCCAGTCCCAGACAGCAGGCGGAAAGGACTGCCAACGTTGTGAGCATGGCGTGTCTCCCTCTCTCAGGAACCCGGCGTGCCGGGTTCGATCACAAGCACGTTGTGGATGCCCAGCCCGCCGACTTTGGCGGTGAGCAGGCCGCCGTCCCAGGACCAGTCCAGCCCCTTGTCTTCGGGGGCGAGGAAGACCCTGGCCGGCTTTTCAGGAAGCGGAACGGTGACGGTGAAGGGACCCGTGTCGGGCACGGACTCCGCCATGTGGCGGCTGGGTGACAGGTAGCCGCCGACGGACCGGTTGACCAGCTGGATGAGCGTGCGGCCGTCCTTCTTTCGGGCGGCCATCTCGATCCACCAGGGGCCGTCCACCCGCGCCATCGGCGCGGGGTTCAGGGCGGCGACCATGTCGCCGATGAAGCGGCGCAGGGCGGGATAATGGGACTCGTAATAGCACCGGAACACAGGCCCGTGGACGGCCACCACCGTCCCCCTGCCCACCCGGCGGCGGGTGGCCGCGGGGAAGTCGGCGCGGGCGTTCAGGGCGGGTTCCCGCTCGTTCAGCATGAACGCCACCGCCTCGGCGTCCTTCAGGGTGACCGCCTGATAGCCTCCGGCGACATTGACGGCCTCGCCGCCGACGGGCAGCCATCCCCCCTCCTCCGGCTCGCCCCGCTTCTCCACGCCCGCGAGGGCGCCGTACTGCTCCGCGACCTGCGCGCCCGTGAGCAGCAGGCGGCCGCCGTTCTCCACGTAGCCGGGCAGGGCCTGGCGGACGGCGTCCGACACCTCGACCGCCTCGGGAATGATGACCACCGGGTATTCGGAGAGGCGCTTGAGCAGCGTGTCCTCGTTCAGGATGTCCGCGCTCAGGCCGTTTTCCAGCACGGCGTGCAGCGCGCCCTCCATGGCCCGGTTGGCCTGCGCGAAGTTGAACAGGGGGTCGTTGTGGAGGTAGTAGGCCGTCTCGCTGTGGAGGATGGCGACCTGGGGGACAGTCTCGGACTTGTGGCAGTACTCCTGCCGCGGGCGGCAGAACTTCGCCACGTCCGCGAGGATGTCCTGATGCCACTCCGTGAGGCGCCCGGAGCGGTGGGGGGTGTCGTAGATGAAGACCGCGCCGCCCTGCGCCAGCACCGTGGACAGCTCCTGGCAGAGGTGCTCCGCGTTCTTCATGGTCCAGCCCTGGCCGCCCGTCTGGAGGAAGGCCCAGGCCATGAGGTCCCAGGGCTTGCCGCGGCTGCTGATGAAGCGGCCCTCGGCCATGGCGCGCTCGGCGCCGAAGGACGGGTCGAAGTCGCCGCTGAGGTAGTCAATGGGGGCGGCCACCGCCTCGGGCATGCGCACGCTGTACATCCAGTTGCTGGTGACCATGCAGGTGGGCTTCAGGGCGTGGACCGCGTCCACGTACCGGGTGACGTGGTTGACGAAAAGCTCCCGGTGGAAGGCCAGCCACTCGTGCCAGTGGGGGTCGCCCGCCTTGCGGGGGATTTCGGCGATGCCCGTCTTCTCCGTGAAGGCCTTCTGGCAGGCCTCGCTCCAGTCGGGCTGGCTGGCCCAGTTCTCGCCGTCGATCCACATGCCGTCAATGTCGTACTCGCGCACCACCTCGAGCAGCTGCGGGATCATGTACTCCTCATCGTAGGCGCTGAGCCGGCTGGTGTAGTTGGGGTCTGGTTTTCCCTGGGCGTTGATGCGGGCCCACTCGGGGTGGAGCTCGATGGCCCGCGAGTCCCACACGCCGGAGAAGTGGATGGAGAGCGGGATGCCCATGTCCCGGGTGACCTGCCGCCACACCTTCAGCGCGTCGCCCACGATGCCCGGGGACGGGGAACCCACCTTGGTGGGGTAGCCCGAGTAGCCGGGGTGGCCCTTGCAGTCGTACTGCACGAAGTCGGGCTTCACTTTCTCCAGCATGGCCCGGATGTGCTCATAGGTGGACTCCCTGCCCAGCTCGGTGTCGGTGGCGCCGGGGTGGAGGTCGTAGTGCAGGCCGAAGAAGGCGTCCTCGTGCCAGTTTTTGGCAGGCTCCGCGAACCCGCAGGGGGCCGCGAGCACGGCGAGCGCGCACAGGACAAATACGGATGACCGGTTTCGGGAGACTCTCATCGGCGGATCCTCTCGGTTGTGTCGGGTCTCAAGAATAGCACAGCCCGCGCCCCGCCCCGTCACTCGTGGCGCAGCGCCTCGACGGGGTCCATGTTGGCGGCGCGCAGGGCCGGGTAGATGCCGAAGACGACGCCGATGGAGACGGAGATGGAGAAGGCGATCATGGGCGCCCAGGGCGTGACGATGGTGGCCATTTCGGCGAAGCGGGAGATGAACCACGGGATGACGAGTCCGAGGGCGACGCCGACGAGCCCGCCGGAGCCGGAGAGGATGACGGTCTCGACGAGGAACTGGACCACGATGTCCCGCTTCTTCGCGCCCAGGGCGCGGCGGATGCCGATCTCGCGGGTGCGCTCCGTGACCGTGGCGAGCATGATGTTCATGATGCCGATGCCGCCGACGATGAGGGAGATGGCGGCGATGGCGCCCAGGACGGTGTTGAAAATCTGCTTGGTGCGCTCGGCCTGCCGCAGCAGTTCCAGGGGCACCAGCATCTCCCAGTCGGTTTTCTTGTGGTGCCGGGAGAGGATCTCCGAAACGACCCGGGCCGTCTCCTCCACGGCGTCCTGCGAGTCCACTTTGATGATGGCCTCGTGCAGTTCGACCCGCTCGGCCTCGAAGCTGCCCGTGCTGCGTCGGATGAGCACCTCGCCGAAGTGGGACTTCGCCGTGCTCAGGGGGATGTATGCGCGCGGGGTGGCCGAGGCCTCCCCAGGTTTCGGGGGGCCGCCCTCCCCGTTTCCCGGGGCGGCGGCGGGGCCGGCGGCCTCCTGGCTGATGACGCCGATGACCACGTAGTAGTCGCTCCCCACGCGGACGCGCCCGCCGACGGGCGGGCTCAGGGGGAACAGGCCCGCGACCAGGGGCTCGCTGAGGACGCACACATTGTGGTGCGAGCGCATCTCCGTTTCGGTGAAGTAGCGCCCCTCCAGCAGGGAGAGGTTCCGCATCTCCGGGTACCAGGGCACGGTGCCGACAATCTCGGCGTCCATCTTCTGCGTGGCGTTCCAGATGCGCTGGCGGATCACCCGCCCGGGGACCACGACGCTGACGCCGGGGATGCTGTCGCGGATGCGGGCCATGTCGTCGTAGGTGAGGCCGTACTCGCTCACGTAGCTGCGCTGGGCGGAGACTTTCTGCTCCTCCGAGGGCTTGACGCTCTTGAGGAGGATGTTGCTGCTGCCGAGGCGGCGGATCTGCTCCTGCGCCTCGTAGCTGGCGCCCTCGCCGACGGCGAGCATGGCGATGACGGAGCACACGCCGAACACGATGCCCAGCACGGTCAGGAGGCTGCGGAGCCGGTGCATCCAGAGGCTCTTGAAGCCCAGGCGCACGGTGCGCCACGGGGAGCTGACGCGGAGCGACAGGCGGCCGCGGGTCTGGAGCAGTTCGCCGATGTCAGCCATTTCGGCGGTCCTCCTCCACGCGCCCGTCGCGCAGGCGGATCACCCGCTGGGCGCGGGCGCCGATGCCCTCGTCGTGCGTGACCATGATGATCGTCATGCCCTGCCCGTGCAGCTCGTCGAAGAGCGCCAGAATCTCCTGCCCCGACCGGGAGTCGAGGTTGCCCGTGGGCTCGTCGGCCATGAGGACCAGCGGGGAGTTGGCCAGCGCGCGGGCGATGCCCACGCGCTGCTGCTGTCCGCCGGAGAGCTCGAAGGGCTTGTGGTACACCCGCTCCCCCAGCCCCACCCGCTCCGCGAGGGCGACGGCGATCTCCCGGCTCTCGTCCGGATGCCGCCCCTGGTAGTAGAGCGGCACCTCGATGTTCTCGACCACGTTGAGCTGCTGGATCAGGTTGTAGGACTGGAAGATGAACCCGAGACACGCCCCGCGCACGGTGGACAGGTCGTCGTCGTCCAGCGTGGAGACGTCCAGCCCGCCCAGGAGGTACTTCCCGGTGGTGGGGCGGTCGAGGCAGCCGAGCAGGTTGAGCATGGTGGACTTGCCGCACCCGGAGGGCCCCATGATGGCGGCGTACTCGCCCTTCCCGACCGCGAGGGAGACGTCGTCGAGGGCGTTGAAGGACACCGCCCCCATGTTGTAGGTCTTGGTGACCCGCTGCAGCTCCACCATGGTTTCCGCCTGCATCATTGCTCCGCCGGTTTTTCAGGGGCTTCCCCGGATTCCGGGCGTTTCTCCCGCCTCCCCTTTTCCGCCTTCTCCTTGCCTCCCTCCTTCCCCTCCTCCGCGGGCCTGCCCTGCTTTTCCCCCGGGGACGCGGCATCGCCCGGAAGCGCCGGCGCGCGGAGAAGGACGGTCTCCCCCTCCTCCACCCCGCTCTTGATCTCCGCCATGGTGAGGCCCATGGCGCCCGTTTCCACAGGGCGCTCCTCGACGCCGAGGGCGGTTTTCACGAAGCAGACCTGCCGGTCGTTGCGGATGCTGACGGCCTGGATGGGCACCTGGAGCACGTTTTCATGGCGTTCCACGAGGATTTCGGCCTCTGCGCTCATGCCGGGCCGCAGCCACCTGGGCGCCTCGTCGAGGTAGACCTTCGTTTCATAGACCTTCACGTCGGGGTTCATCCAGCGGTTGGTGGTGTCCGGAAGCGGGGCGATGGAGTGGACCACGCCCGTGAGGGTTTCGGCGGGGAACGCGTCCACGCGCACCCGCACTTTCTGCCCGGACTTCACCAGCTGCACAACGGACTCGTGAACCTTGACCGTCAGCGCGAGGACGCTCATGTCGGGAATCGTGATGAGGACCTGCCGCTCGCGCACGTTGGCACCCGCCTCGATGATCTCCTCGCGGTAGGAGCTTTCCCCGGTGCCGTAAATGACCAGTCCCGGCTTCACGGCGCGGATGACGCATTTTTCGATCTGTTCGGCGATCTCCTGCCGCTTGCGCGTCTGCAGGAGGTGCCGGGCCTCGGCGGACACGCGGTCGGCCTCCTCCTGGGCCGACCGCGAGACGGCCATGCGCTCGTTTCGGCGCAGCTTGCGCAGGGTCTCCTGGTAGTCCGACACGAGCTTTTCGACCATTTTCGGGAACTCGTATTTGGTGAAGAGCTCCTTGCTGGTCTGGGCGGTCTCCAGGGCGATCACCTTGCGGTCGTAGGCCGCCTGGTCACTGTCGAGCTGGTTCTTGGTCACAAACTCCTTCTCAAACAGCCGCTTTGTGCCCTCCAGCTTCACTTGGGCGAGGCTGAGGTCCTGTTCGGAAAGCACCAGGTCGTTTTCAAGCCCCCGGATCTTCTGGCGCGCCTGGCCGTCCCCCAGGTTGTCCAGCTTCACAATGGCCATGGCGTCAATCGGCGGCGGTGCCGGTTCGGGGGCTTCGGCTTCCGCCGCCGCGCCCGTGTCCCCGCCGTTTGCCGGGGGGGCGGCCGGCGGCGGTTCCGGAGCCGGGGCCTCCCCCGGGGCCGGTGTCGGCGGAGGGGTTTCCGCCGGGAGGGACGGCTCGGCTGGCTGTGTGGAGCCGTTTTGCTGGGTGAGCAGGCGCGCGGCGTCCTCGATTTTCTGGGCCTCGGCGACGATTTTCGCCGCCAGCTCCTCGCCGACATAGGCGGCCAGGTCCATTTCGGCGAACTTGACGGCCAGTTCGGCGGCCTTGATGGTGCTCTCGTTGTCAATGAGCTGGATGTCGTACTGCTCCTTGGCGCGCGTGAGGGCGGCCAGGGAGGTTTGGAAGTCCAGCTCCTGCGATACCTGCTGGTCGAGAAGCTGTTTGGAGTCCAGCTCGATCAGCACCAGCCCCTTCTCGACGTCCTCCGGCGTGATCATCTTCCCCTCCTCCACGATGGAGAGGATCTTGGTGGAGCCCTGCACCTCGCAGAGGATTTCCAGTTTGTCCTTGGCCTCGACGCTCCCGCCCTCGACCACGGTCACGTCCAGCGGCCCGCGCAGGACGCGGAAGGTGGCGGCGGAGGCGGACTGCGGCGCGAGTTCGCGCGACGCCAGCCGCCATCCCCCGTAGCCGAGGAGGCCGAGGACGAGCGCGGCGGCGATCCAGCGGCGCAGTTTCCGTTTCCGGGGGGCTTTATTCGGTTGTTGGGGCGGCATGATCCGTCACTTCCTCCCAGCGGCCGTCCTTCTTGATGTAAAGGATGCCCATGTCTTTCCAGAACTGAAGGCGCGCGACGGTGTGTCCAATGACGGCCGCGGTCAGCGAGTTCTGGGATTTGATGAGGTCGTTGCGCGCGTCCACCTGGTCCTGGGCCGTGGCCATGCCCAGCTCGGCGAGGAGATCCTGCTCCTCGACGCGGCGCTCGCTGAGGTGAACGCTTTCCAGCGCGATTTCGTGGCTCTGCCGGGCCTGCTCCAGGTTGCGCCATGACGCCTGAACGCCCAGTTTCACATTGTCCTCGGCGAGGCTGCGCTCGCGCAGGGCGCTCTCGCGGCCGATGACGGAGGACCGGTAGGCGTTCCGGATGGCCTTGCGGTCGAACACCGGATCCACGTCAATGCCCGCGTTCCAAACCATCCGCCGGAAGTCCAAATCGTCCCAGTCTTTGTTGCCCACCGACTTCACCGACGCGCCCCCCACGAGGTCCAGACGCGGCAGGAGGCTGTTTTCGGCGACGCGCAGGCGGCGTTCGGCGTCCTCCGCGGCGTCCCGGGCATTCTGCAGGTCCAGCCGCGCCTCCAGCGCGACGCGCACCGCGTCCTCAGAGGTGATCTTCGGGTGCAGCAGCCCGCCCTCCCGCAGGGCCGTCAGTTCCGCGTCGTCCAGCCGGAGGTTGGTGTCCGTGGAGAGGCCCAGGGTGATCTTGAAGCGGTCCAGGTCCTGATAGTACTGGCGCACGGCGTTGGTGTAGCCGTTCTCGTTTTCCAGCTGTGCCTGGCGCAGGCGGCCCAGGTCGGCGGGGCGGCTCAGTCCCTCCTCCACAAAGGCCTTCTGCCGCTCGACGCTCTGGCGGAAGCCCTGCAGGCCGCTCCATGTGTTGCGGATGATCTCGCGGCGCTGGAGGATGTTGTAGTAGTCCGAGCAGACGTCCACCGTGAAGTCCTTGCGGTACTGGGTGAAGTCCCGCAGGGCGTAGAGGACGTCGCGCTCCGCCTGGGTCAGCTCCTCCAGCGTGACCGCCGACCCGGCGCCGCGCAGCAGGGGCTGCGTGATTTCCGCCGTCAGGGAGGACGATGCCTGCTCCCGGGGCAGACCGGTGAGATAGCGCAGGAAGCTGGAGGTCAGCCCCACGGCGATGCGGGCGCCGCCCGCGGCCAGGAGGTTGATGCCCACGGAGGTCTGCCCGTCCACGCTGCGCTCGTCCACGATGTGGGTTTCGGGGTCGTTGAGCCCCGCTAGGTTGCCCGACGCCTCCACGAGGTCCGCATAGGACCGCAGAAGCGCGCCGGGGGTGTTCGTGAGGGCCTCCAGCTCGGGCACGCTCTGGCGGTAGGCCTTCAGCGCCGCGGCGAAGTCGCTGTCGGTCACCACGTCGCGCGTCGTGCGGTTGTAGGACGCCGACCCCCTTCCCGAGAAGATCGGGTCGAACTCGTGGCGGGCCAGCGTGAGCCGGAGCGCCTGAAGGTAGAGGGACTCCTTGCGGCCCTGGTAGGTGCGGTTGCGGCTCACCGCCAGGTGGAGTGCCTGCTCCAGGCTCACCACGGGCCATCCGCGCTCGTCGCGCATCCCCTCGCCGAGTCCGGAGTCGTTCTCCTCCACCTTGGGCAGCGTTTCCAGGACGCTTTCGTCCAGCGTCTGCTCAATGGTGAACTCCGGGTCCATGCCCGGAACCTCCCCCGTCTTTTCGCGGATGATGCCGTACACTTCGCGGTCGGCCCGCTCCACCATGCGTTTGGTGGCGCAGCCCGGGGTGCCCAGCAGCACCGGAATCAGCAGGGCCGCAAGCACCCGTGCGGCGCGGTCGTTGGTGCGTGCATGTGAGGGGCGCAAGAACATGGAGAATCCTGAATCCGCCTGTGGAAAAGGTAATCTTACCCGAACTACGACCGTCAAGGGCAATTCGGGGTTTCATCCGGAGTGCCGCATCCTGTTCGCGTCGCGTGGTGAACGTCTTTCTTCCCCCGGAGGGTGACACAGTTCCGGGAATATCCCAAGGAAAGGGGGCGTTTGGTTGTGAAACTGTTCTGTCAAGGGAGACAACTGACATGACAAAGAAAGTGCTTGTGGTTGGAGGTGTTGCCGGGGGCATGAGTTGCGCGGCCCGCATCAAGCGGCTGGACCGGGAGGTGGGGGTGGTCGTGTTGGAGCGGGGGCACGACGTGTCCTTCGCGAACTGCGGCATGCCCTACTACATCGGCGGGGTGATCAGGGACCGCGCCGTCATGGCGGTGCAGACGCCGCAGGTCCTGAGCGCCCGCTACGGGCTGGACATCCGGACGCGCCACGAGGTCATGGCCGTGGACACGGCGGCAAAAACCGTGCGCGTGCGCGCCCTTGACTCCGGGGAGGAGTTCGAGGAGCGCTATGACGCCCTTGTGCTGGCCACGGGGGCCGAGCCCCTCCGGCTGCCCGTGCCGGGCGCGGACCTCCCCCACGTCCAGGTGTTGAACAATCTTCAGGACATGGACCGGATAGCGGAGGCCGCCGCCGGGGCGAAGACCGCGTGCATCATCGGCGGCGGGTTCATCGGTCTGGAACTGGCCGAGAACCTGCACGCCCGGGGGCTCAAGATCACGATTGTCGAGCTTCTGGACCAGGTGCTGGGACCGATGGACAGGGAGATGACCGCTCCCCTGCTCCAGGAGCTTGAAATCTACGGCGTGGACACCCGCCTTGGCGACTCCGTCGCCGCCATTGAACCGGGTGCGGTCACGCTGAAGTCCGGCGCCCGCGTGGACGCGGACCTGGTCTGCATGTGCGCCGGGGTGAAGCCCCGGTCTTCCCTGGCCGTTGCAGCGGGGATCGAAACCGGTCCCCGCGGGCATATTGTCGTGGACGGCCGCATGCGCACGAGCGCGCCGGATGTGTACGCCGTGGGTGACGCGGTGCAGAGCCGCTGCACGGTCAGCGGGGAACCGGTGGCCATTCCGCTGGCGGGGCCCGCGAACCGGCAGGGGCGCATCGCCGCCGATGTGATCTGCGGGCGCGATTCCTCCTACATCGGCATCCAGGGGTCCAGCATCGTCAAGGTCTTCGACGTCGCCGCCGGGCAGACCGGCCTGACCGAGAAGCGGTTGAAGGCCCTCGGCCTCCCCTACCGCCGCGCGTACCTGCACCCCTCCCAGCACGCCGGGTATTACCCGGGCGCGTATCCCGTGGACATCAAGCTGCTCTTCTCGCCCGAGGGGAAGATCTACGGGGTTCAGGCCACGGGCGCCGAGGGGGTGGACGTGGTGGTGGACACCATCGCCACGGCCATTCGCGGCGGCCTGACGGTCTATGACCTGGAGGAGCTGGAACTGGCCTACTCCCCGCAGTGGGGCGCCGCCAAGCACGGCGTCAACATGGCGGGGTTCATTGCGGCGAACATCCTGCGCGGCGACGTGGAGGTGGTCGAGCCAGACGCGGTCCCTACGGACGCCTTCCTGCTCGACGTGCGCAAGCCCGAGGAGGCCGCCTTGGGCATGATCCCGGGTGCGACGGTCATCCCCGTGGACGAGCTGTCCGGCCGGCTGGACGAACTGCCCCGCGGCCGCGCCATCGCGGCCTACTGCGGCGTTGGGCTGCGCGCCTACATCGCCTGCCGCCTCCTGACCCAGGCCGGGTTCCGAGCCGCGAACGTCAACGGCGGCTACACCACGTGGCGGGCCTTCAACCCGCCCCCGGCGGGCTGACGCCCCGCGCGGACCATAGTTTGACACTGTCCGGGCGTTGTGCGAGTCTTATGGGGACACAACCTTCGGGAGGTCAGACCATGCACCGGTTTTTCTGCGTCCTGCTCGCCCTGTCCGCGGTTTTATGCGCCGTTCCCGCCGTGGCGGACGAGTACCCTGTGATTCCCCTGCGGGACAACTGGCGTCTCCACACTTCGGACGGGCTGGCCGCCGAAGGCGCGGCCCTGTCCACTCCCGGGTTCGACACCACCGGGTGGCACCCCACCACCGTGCCCAAGACGGTGCTGGCCGCGCTGGTGGACAATGGGGTCTATCCCGACCCCTATTTCGGCGTGAACATGACGCAGATTCCCGGCTACCAGGAAGGGGCGTGGCTGCGTATGGCCGACGACAGCCCTTTCCGGTCGTCGTGGTGGTTCCGCACGGAGTTCACCGGGCCCGCCATCAGCGAAAACGAGCAGGTGACCCTCCACTTCGACGGCCTGAACTACAAGGCGAACATCTGGCTGGACGGCGAGAAGATCGCCGGGGAGGACACGGTCCAGGGCATGTTCCGCCGCTTCGAGTTCAACGTGACGAAGCAGATGCTCAACAAACCCAACCCCCACGTGCTTGCCGTGGAGATCATCCCGCCGGGGCTGGTGCCGGACAAGAAGTACGG
>Ga0116173_1001462_pt1 | contig 19459 bp, 16 predicted proteins | sample AD_UKC085_MetaG_FD_89800 | JGI IMG/M metagenome (GOLD analysis project Ga0116173, IMG submission 89800) | Active sludge microbial communities of municipal wastewater-treating anaerobic digesters from USA - AD_UKC085_MetaG | ecosystem: Engineered > Bioreactor > Anaerobic > Digestate | place: USA...
CGGCTTGGGATCCAGGAGCTCCACCACCAGCGCGGCTGAAGTGTCCTGCACCGAGAAATAGCCCTCGGAAAAGGCAACTTCATTTAGCACCTCGCTCCCATGAGTGGTGTGAAACATCATGGGGCTCGCCACGGAGGGGATGATATCAACGCCTCTGCGTTCAAAATATGTCATCAGTTTCTGGGCAGTGGTGGCCGTTTGATTTACCCTGATGTGCAGCTCCGGATTCTCATTGTAATACAGCGCCAGCATCTCAGTATCCTCTATCCCCCATAAAGAGATCCAGGTCTGAATCAGTTCCGGCGGATAAGAGTGCTCGTAAGCAATGCGTAAGGCTGGGTCGTCAGGATAGCTTATCTCTTTATTGCGCAGATAGTTTCTAAGCACTGCATTGACAAAATCCCCGATCTGAGGGGAAAGCAGAGTCTTGGCCAGCTCCACAGTCTCGTTCACTGCTGCGTGTTCGGGGATGCTATCCAGGTATTTGATCTGATACAGGCCAAGATAGAGCAGGATCTTTATCTTCAGGTCTGTGGTGGCGTATTTTTGGGGATCGGTCAGATGCGTCAGGATAAAATCCAGGTGTTGGCGCATTTTTATCACGCCCTTTACTGTGGTGTAATACAGGGCAATATCCTGGCCTTCGCTCTTGAGTTTCTTAGCTCTCTGCTGGAGCATCGCGTCTGAAAACTCTGCATTCTTGAGTACTTTCAGAATGGTGCTGTATGCCTCGTTGCGGAAGCTCATTTCGCCCTCTGATAGAGACGCTTGATCACTTCTTTGATCAATTGCTCAGTGGGCATTTTACGATCTTCTTCGCTGAGCAGCTTTAGTTCACGTTGGATCAAAGCGACATTGAATCCCAGAGCCATCAGGGCATTCTCCACTTCCAGAGAAGCATTGTCGCCATGAGCGCTATCATCCACATAGTCCATCAGCACATGCACCCGGTCTTTTAGCTCCATTATCAGCCGCTGCGCACTCTTCTTGCCAATCCCGGGAACGCGGGTAAGCAAACCTTCCTCACCACTGCGCACGCTTTTTACAAATGCGGATACGCTAAGGGTCGAAAGCACAGAGATGGCGATCTTCGGGCCGATTCCGCTGACGCGCGTAAGAATCTGGAAAAGTTCGCGCTCCGCCATGGTGGCAAAGCCGTAGATGCGCACGTCGTCCTGGGAAATGGCGAGATAAGCATAGAGGCAATATTCTCTATTCACTTCCGGTAAAACCTCAAAAGTGGAGACGGGAATCTTCAGCTCCCAACCGATACCTGCGGTTTCGATCACAGCCAGCATGGGTGATTTGTACCTTAGCTGCCCCTTTAAGTAATGTATCATATCTTGTCCTTCCATTTTGTGCGGTTGAAATGCGCTGTAGCTATCGCCAATGCGTCATAGGCGTCGTCGCGCAGGCTCTTGTGGCTGAGATCATATAATTGGTGGATCATATAGCGCACCTGGGCTTTGGTGGCATTGCCGTTCCCGACCACAGCTTTCTTCACTTCGCGTGGCGAGTATTCGACGAATGGGATCTGATGCTGGGCCAAAACAAGCAGGATGACCCCGCGTGCATGCCCCAAAGTGAATGTACTCTTTACATTCTTGGAAAAGAACATCGCCTCCACAGCAGCGCAGTCCGGTTTATAATCACTTAGTATCTGATCCAGCCTGGCATGCAAAGCGCTCAACCTCGCCCCTAAATCAAGCTCGCGGGTTACGTCTATCACGTCGCAACCCGCGGCTATTACTTTTCTTCCTTCTGTTTGGATAAGCCCAAAGCCGCAATAGCGACTGCCTGGATCAATACCCACAATCATCATGGGTGCTATTCCTGGGCTAACTTGGCCATTACCTCATCGGAGAATTCAAAATTGGCATAGACCTTTTGCACGTCGTCCAAATCCTCGATCATCTCGATCAGACGCATCAGCTTTTCGGCCACATCATCTGCATTAACGGTATTTTTGGGCACTCTGGTGAGCTCGGCATTCAGTATGGGGAAACCAAGCGCTTCCATATTTCCCAGCACAGTGTGAAACTCGCCCGGATTTGTATAAACATCAAAGTACTCATCACCGGTTTCCACGTCGTCCGCACCAGCTTCCAAGGCTTGCATCATGAATTCTTCTTCGTCCAGACCAGCAATAGGCACATTGAAGTAACCCTTCAGATCGAAGTTCCATGAAACGGCTCCGGACTCGGCCAGATTGCCGCCATACTTGGAGAACATGTGCCGCAAATCGGCAACCGTGCGATTCTTGTTATCAGTCATTACATCCACTACGATACCGACGCCGTTGTGCCCGTATCCCTCGTAGGTAATCTCTTCGTAAGTAACGCCTTCAATCTCGCCGGTTCCGCGTTTGATGGCGCGTTCGATGTTTTCACGCGGCATATTGGCGGATTTGGCGGCAAGAATGGCAGTTCTGAGCCGTGGATTGGTCTCAGCATCGCCCCCGCCGCTTTTGGCAGCCAGAATGATTTCCTTTACGATGCGGGTGTAGATCTTCCCGCGCTTCGCGTCAGTCGCGGCCTTTTTGTGTTTAATCGTGCTCCACTTATTGTGTCCGGACATACATACCTCTTTATCTATTGAACGTCGTTATCCTGCCAAGCAGCAACCACCTTCTGGGTGATTTCTTCGGGTACTCTTTCGTAATGTGAGAATTCCTGAGTAAAGCGACCGCGTCCCTGCGTGAAAGACTTGAGAGCAGGGAAATAGCTGTACATTTCAGCCACTGGCATCTGTGCGCTCAGATACTGTTTCTTACCGCGCTGTTCCATACCCATAATACGGCCACGACGAGTAGAGATATCACCCATCACATCGCCCATATACTCTCCGGGAACGATGATCACCAGGTTGTGAATGGGCTCCAGAAGAATAGGTTTGCATTTCTTGAAACCTTCTTTGAGCGCCATGGACGACGCGATCTTGAAAGCCATTTCCGAACTGTCCACATCGTGATAACTGCCATAATAGACCTCTACGGAGACGTCCACCACTTGATAACCGGCGATAATGCCCTTTTCCATTGTTTCCACGAGACCTTTCTCAATGGCAGGAACGAAGTTTGAGGGAATCACACCGCCAACGATCGCGTTTATGAATTGGAATCCTTCACCACGTTCGGTCGGTTTGATACGGAAATATACATCGCCATACTGCCCGCGTCCACCAGACTGTTTCTTATGCTTGTAGTTGCTCTCGGCAGAAGCAGTAATGGTCTCTTTATATTGGATGCGCGGAGCTTTGAGCTCAGCTTCGACCTTGTAACGGTTCTTCAGCTTTTTGAGCACCAATTGAAGCTGTTGATCGCCCATGCCGGATAGCACATTCTCATGAGTCTCAGCGTTTAGCTCATAACGAATGGTGGGATCTTCTGCGATCACTCTTTGTAGTGAGCTGCCGATCTTGTCTTCATCGGATTGATTGACGGCTTTGATGGCCTGCCAGGTAGTAGCAGTGGGAACATCAGTGGGCATCATAGCGTGACGTGCATTGGGAGCTACGATGCTATTCATCACTTTGGCATTCTTCAGCTTTACCAAGGCTCCGATCTCACCTGCGCGGATCTCTGAGCAGTCATGACGGTTCTTACCGAGCATGAAATACATGTTCCCGGCCTTGTCCTTGGCTTCCTTTTCGGGAGTATAGAATTCGGTCCCAGTTTTGAGGGATCCCGAGAACATCCTCACATAGGCAAAATCCCCCATGCTGGGATCGGCATATAGCTTGAAGATGTAGCCCAGCAGCTCGCCATTGGCTGAAGCTACAAAGCTTTTCGGAGCATCACCTTCCAGGAGTTCCATGTTGGCACAATCCTCAGGGGAAGGAAGATAATCAATCACAGCTTGCATAAAAGCCTGTACACCCACGCCAGTTCCGGCAGAGCAAACAAAGGCGGGGACCACTTCGCCGATGGCAATGGCAGATCTGAGCCCGGCAATCAGTTTGTCTTGAGGGAGTTCCATGTTTTCCAGGAACTCATTGAGCAGCTCTTCAGAAGTCTCAGCCACTGCTTCCATCAGATGCAATCTAGCTTCTTCCACCGCATCTGTCATATTAGCGGGGACATCGCTCTCCACACCTGACTTGATGGCCTTTTGGCGGATCACATCCACCACACCCTCAAAGGAGCCTTCTTTACCAATGGGGATATGTACTTTGACGGGATTGATCCCGGTATTTTCATGAATGGCTTCCAGGGTCTTGTCGTAATCTGCATGCTCGTTATCCATGCGGTTAACCAGGATTACCTTACCCTTTTTCTTGCCATCTACCTGCTCCAGAGCAAGCTCAAGGCCTACTTCGAAACCGCCGGTAGCATTGGCGACAATTACCACATTCTCCACCGCGGGAAGAGCTACGATGGCATCACCCACAAAGTCTGGATAACCAGGCGCGTCAAGGATGTTTAGCTTGTGATCGTTAAAATTGGCATAACCGATGGACAGCCCCAGGGACATCTTCTTCGCGGTTTCTTCTGGATCAAAATCCATGACGGTATTGCCCTCGTCAATCTTGCCAAGTCTATTTGTACTTTTGCTAAGATAAAAGATTTGTTCAGCCAGGATGGTCTTTCCGGATCCACTGGAACCCATCAGCATCAAGTTGCGTAACTTCTTCATAGAGTATTCTTTCATGTTATTCCTCTTGTGTTTATCTCGATTCTTATATACAGTTTAACTACGATGAACAAGGATTTTATCAGTGTACTTGGTGTCAATGCTTTTGTTTTGCTTGACATATCACTTTCCTGATTAATGATCGTTTCAAAACAATCTGGAGGTTCCCAATGGAACAAGAAACCCGTCAGTTCACCGCTCATGAACAGCTCGCTCCCATTATGACTGTCGGTAACTGGATAGTTACCATGCTTTTAATGATTATCCCATTCGTAAACATCATTCTCCTGATCGTTTGGGCTGCCAGTTCGGGTGAAAATCCTAACCGCAGGAATTGGGCAATTGCCTCTCTCATCTTCATGGCGATTGGCATCGTACTCTGGTTGATCCTGGCCAGCACTCTCGTAGGCCTGATGAGCAGTTTGACCGGCGGTATGTCTTACTGATTCTTAACCCCACGTATCTTATTGCCAAAAAACATTCACGCCGGTTTGGGTATTCCTTGCCGGCGTGAATGCATATAGCAGAAGACATATATCTACGTCTCATATAGGCAGGTAGCTAAGGATACTCTCTCCACCCAAGCAGATCCAGAGCAATACTGAGAGGGCGATAAAGTTTCCAAAGGCAAACACTTTGTTAGCGTCTCGTACGGCGAATATGAAGTAAATAATGCCCATCAAAGAGGCTAGAAGCACCACAAAGGGAAGACTGATCAGTCCCAAGAATGTTGCCACACCGGTAAGTAGCCATATATCGCCGCCGCCCAATCCATCTACTTTACGAGCTATGCGATACCCATAGGCCAGTAGCAAGAGAAAGCCAAACATCACTCCCCCCGATACGGCCGCATTTACAATCCCAACGTCACTCTGAGCAAAGAGGGCAAAGGCCAGGCCGATGGGAATCAGAGGGATGGAGAGCTTGTGCGGGATGATATGATGGAAGGCATCGATGAAGAATATGGGTATCATCCACAATGCCAAAAGCGCATACTTGAAGAAGACCACGTTGAACAGACCGTACTGCAAGAAAATGACGATCAGGAGCGAAGGCGCGATGATCTCCACCAACAGATGATGCCAATGGATTCTGGCCCCGCAGTATTTGCACTTTCCACCCAGGAGAATCCAGCTTATAATGGGAATGTTCCACCAGATGGGTATGGGCTTGCCGCAATCTCCACAATGTGAGGCAGGATAGATGATGGATTCCTTGCGTGGCAACCGCCAGATCAGCACGTTTATAAAGCTGCCTAAAGCAGCGCCGACAAGGATCAGGATGATAATGACTACAGAAAACAAAACCGCTTCTCCCCTTACCAATCGGTGATGACAGATCTGTTCATCCAGCCCTGTCGCATTCTTACTTCGAAGCTCATATTTTCACGCGGTTGATAACGCAGGGAAAACTCAGGAAGGAGCTTTGTGGAGTTATCGTCATTCATAGCGAATCCCTTGCTCATGGAACCAAAATTCACAAAGTTCAGGTCCACATCCAGATCCATTTTGGGGCTGAGCTTGTAGGACAGGGTATTTGTGTACCTGGATAGATAGTAACCTTCCCCACCGGAGCTCGTACCCGCCTCAAAGCCCATGGAATGTGACAGTTTAAGATTGGGCAAGGCGGATTTCAGCGCATAGGGGCTAAAGTTTGGACGCATCATATTTAGCTGAGCCAGCAAAGGCAACATCGCCAAGCTGAGCGACAAGATTAACAAGAATTTCTTCATAGCATACTCCTTTTGAAGTATTCTCTGCGTTTACAAGATAATGCAATACACCATAATCGTCAAGCGTAAAACTCGTTCATCAGAGTTCCCAAGCTGCTGATGCCCTGATCGATCTGCTCAAGAGACGAGAAGGTGAAGTTTAGGCGCAGGCAATTGAATTTCTCCTGTCCCGTGGGATAAAACTGGCTGCCGGGGATGAAGGTAACCTTGTGTGCTTTGGCTTGTTCAAAGAGCTTATCAGCATTCATATCTTCCGGTAACCATAGCCAGGTAAAGATACCTCCCTCAGGCTTGGTGTACTGGATATAGGGCGGTAAATGTTTGGACATCGCACTTAGCATCCGTTCCAAATAAGGCCGGTAGAAATCACAGATCGTATCGAGATGCGGCTGCATATAGCCTTCGGCCAGAAACCTGGCGGCCACTCTTTGAGATACACAATCAGGAGTTACGTTCACTTTCTGCTGCCAGGAACACATTCTTTCGATCAAAGTGGGATTGCCTTTGGCAAAGGCCAGTCGCATGCCGGGACCGAGGATCTTGGAAAATGACACTACTTCAGTAACCACATCACTATTGCGATATTCTTCATTAGCAATGCGGAATAGGGTCGGCACGACATCTCCGCTGAAGCGAAGACGGGAATAGGGGTTATCCTCCAAAATAGGTATATCCATGGCCATCGCATATTCGATGAGGGCTTTGCGCCTCGCGTAACTCATCGTTAAACCCGCAGGATTGTGAAAATCTGGGATGGTGTAGATCATCTTCACTTTCTTCCCGGCCGCCAGAAGCTCATCGACCTTGGCTTGGAGCTTTACCATGTCTATTCCTTCGAGATCGAGTGGAATGCCAGCCAATTGTGCGCCAATTGCTTCGAATGCCACCAGAGAGCCCAGAAAGCTTGGAGCTTCACAAATCACCACGTCACCCGGATCCACCAGCGCACGGGTCATATAGTAAATGGCATTAGTGGAACCTGCAGTGATCAACATATTATCGGGAGACAGATCATAGCCTTCCCATTTCATAAGCTCCTGTTTCAGCTCTTTGTCACCTTCGCTGGCTCCATACTGCAATACAGACATCCCTTCGTTGCCCACCACATCGGCATAGATTTTACTGAGGAGGTCGCGTGGAAACGTCTTCGGTGAAGGGAATCCTCCGGCGAAGGAGATCAATCCCGGAATCTCGCGAGTGGAAGCCACCAATTCCCGAATCATAGATGATTTCATGGTCCTGGTTGCTTCTGATAGTAATGATTTGATCATTATTCCTTTTGTCCTTTTATATCTTATTTCTTTAATATCAGGCAAGGGTACAAATGTAAATCATTCCTGGCCCACGCATTCTGAAGCATAGACCGGACAAAGCATTGCCTTGCAGCGAAATGCTATTAGGATCATGGGTAGATGCGATAGATCATCCTTGGGAAGGGAATAGTCTCGCGGATATGATGAATTCCGCTCATCCAGGTAACCAAACGTTCCAGGCCGATGCCAAAGCCACTATGAGGTACCGAACCGTACTTGCGCAGATCCAGATACCATTGATAATCCTCGATTGGCATTTCTTCAGCTTGCATACGGCTAAGGAGCAAGTCATAATCGTCTTCACGCTGGCTGCCGCCAATGATTTCGCCAAATCCTTCCGGGGCTATCAAATCGCTGCCCAATACAACGTCGGGATTCTCGGCATCGCGTTTCATATAAAAAGCCTTGATGCCCTTTGGCCACTTCTCAATGAAGATCGGTACAGGAGAACCTTCGGTAAGCATTACTTCGTCTGCCGCGCCGAGGTCGCTATCGTGATCGATCTCGCTGCCCTTTGCGCGCAGATATTCGATCGCGTCATAATGCGTCATTTTTTTAAAGGGGGCATCAGCAGCTTTGAGCGCTTCCTTATCGCGCTCCAAAACATCCAGTTCGTGAGCACACTTCGCCAATACGGTTCGAATCACGTGACGGATCAGGCCTTCCTGGATCGCCATATTCTCATCGTGTTCCACATAAGCCGCCTCGGCGTCCATCATCCAAAACTCTGTAAGATGCTTACGGGTCTTGGAGCGTTCTGCACGAAACACAGGGCCAAAATCGTAAACCCTGCCCAGGCTCATGATCCCAGTTTCCAGATACAATTGTCCTGATTGAGAAAGATAGGCCTTTCCTTCATCGAAATAATCCAGTTCAAACAGAGTGGTAGTCCCTTCGCAGGCATTGGGCGTCAAAATAGGAGAATCAAAGCGGAAAAAGTTATTGTCATTCAGGTATTCACAGATGGCAAAATAGACGGTGTGACGGATTCTCAGAACAGCCCACTGTTTGGGCGAACGAATCCAGAGATGGCGGTTTGAAAGCAGGAAATCCGGGCCATGTTCTTTTTTCCCGATCGGGTAATCTTCAGCAATTTGCACGCTCTCAACCGAAGTAACCGAGAGCTCATACTGACCAGCGATTTTTTGATGCTCTTTGGGGATCCCTGTGAGGATCACGCTGGATTCCAGACCCAACCTTTTGGCATTCTCAAAGGCCTCTTCGCCCATATCTGGTTTAAAAGCAACAGCTTGGATCTCGCCGCTGCCGTCCCGAAATATGATAAAGAGCAGTTTACCGCTACTGCGGATGTTTCTTACCCAGCCCTTCAGGCGGATTTCTTTACCCACATGGGCAGCGATGTCTTTCACAATGATGTCTTGCATTTGTCTATACCTTAATCTTCTTGTTTTTGAGCTGTTCGTCGATGATCTTCAATATCTGCATGGCCACGCTGAGGGCCTTGGTGCCGGCTTCTCCGTCCACTACTGGCCGCTTGTCCATGCTTATTGCCTCTACCCATGAGGCCAGTTCCATACTCAATGCATCCTGAGGCCCATCGCTGCAGTCGTAAACCTGTTGATCCACCAGTTTCTCAGGATCGATGTCTGTAGCGCCCATCATAATCTGGGGCAGATACTTCATGATCTTGGGGCTTTTCTTGATCACCCGCGCTTGCTTGGCTTGAAAATCCAGACTGATATAGCTATCCTTTTGGAAAAAGCGGATCTTGCGCTCCAGTTTAAGAGATACGCGGGATGAAGTAACGTTGGCTATCGCTCCATTCTCAAACTCCAGACGGGCGTTGGCAATGTCGATACTTTTGGTAAAAAGCCCAATTCCACTGGCATGGATGGTCTTGATGGGACTATTGATGAAGCTCAGGATCAGGTCAATATCGTGGATCATCACATCCAGCACTACTGGAACGTCAGTGCCGCGCTTATGAAAGGTGGAAATGCGTGTGGATTCGATAAAAAGTGGATCTTTGATATCATGCTCCACTTTTAGGATCACAGGATTGAACCGTTCTATGTGCCCCACCTGTATCTTCAGGTTGCGCTCTTTGGCCAGGGCGACCAGTTCTTCCGCTTGCCACAGTGCGCTGGTGATGGGTTTTTCCAAAAAGATGTGTTTACCCGCCTTCAGGGCAGGCTTTGCCAGATCATAATGAGCGGTGGTAGTAGCTGCGATATCGATGGCGTCGCAGGAATCGAGCATCTCTTCATAAGACGCAAAGCTCCTGGTGCCCAGCTTTTGAGAAATCTCGGCCGCGCGCTTGGCATCTTTATCATAGATGCCCACTAGGCAGGCGTGTTCCATATTCTGAAACTTGCGGGCGTGATGCTGTCCCAAATGCCCGACGCCGACGACGCCAATCTTTATCATTATCAATAATCCTTATTTGTTCAGCTTTGCGCCTACTTTATCCAGCATATCACGGGTCATGCTATCCAGATCAAAATCCGGCTTCCATCCCCACTCATTTCTGGCTGCGCTATCGTCCATGCTATTGGGCCAGCTTTCGGCGATCTTTTGTTTGATGGGGTCCACATTGTAATTTAGAGTAAAATCGGGCATGTATTTGCGGATGGCAGAGGCGATGATCTCAGGATCAAAGCTCATTGCGGTCACATTGAAGCAATTGCGGTGAACGAGCTTGGCAGGATCAGCTTCCATCAGTTCCACAGCGCTGCGCAGGGCATCCGGCATATACATCATATCCAGGAAAGTGCCCTTGGCAAGGTTTGATGTGTAGCTCTTGTTCTTGATGGCTTCGTAGTAAATCTCCACTGCGTAATCAGTAGTACCGCCACCAGGCAGAGTTACGTTTGAAATGATGCCGGGGTAACGCAGACCGCGGGCATCTACGCCATATTTCAGATAGTAGTAATCGCCCAGGAGTTCACAGGCAACCTTGGAAATACCATAGATCGTAGTAGGACGCATGATCGTATCCTGAGGTGTTTGATCCTGAGGAGTGGTGGGGCCGAAAGCACCGATGGACGAGGGAGTAAAGACAGCGCCTTTCACATCTTTCATCACTTCCAGACAGTTGAACGCGGTTTCCATATTGATCTTCCAGGAGAAAGCGGGATTGGCCTCGCCTTTGGCGGAAAGCACAGCCACTAGATTGAAGATGGTGTCAATCTTGTATTTACTAACGATCTCCTGCATAGATTTACCATCGATGGCATCCATTTTGGCGGAGGGACCACCTTCCATCAAATCCTGAGGAAGCGGAGTGTGATTGTAAGTGGCGACAACGTTGTTCTCGCCATAAATTGCTCTGAGATAGGGTACGAGTTCCGATCCGATCTGACCGGCGGCTCCAATGACCATGATATTTTTCATAGGTTTTACTCCTTGGACAAGCTCTAGTTTCTATGGTACACCTATTTTCAGCTCATAATAATTGTCAACTACAATGTGGCACACATATTCCCCCCTTTTTCAGACCAGCCTGTTTGTCGGCTTCCAACCATCGTGAATTACCCATATGCAGGCCATCTGCCTTCCAGGCAACTAACTTCTCAGATACACTCCAAGCTCATCTCAAACACATCCCAAGCCCGATTCGGGAGGTCCATGAGATGCTCTTTGATAATGCAGCAAGCATAAGGTAGAGAGAGAGGTCAATCTACGCCCACGAAGTAGTGAATGCACTGCAATGTTGCAGCCTTCCGTATTTCCAGAAAGCAGTTTGCTTTCTGACTTGTCTATCATCGATACTTGGTTAATGTATCTTTACGATCCCGAAAAAAAGTGTATCAGAGGTTACAAATGGCAACGAAAACAGAGATGATGCGTTCTATCAAAAAAGCCATGCAAGGCGAGATGGACAGTGTAACGATCTACCAGAGTGCTGCGGGATACAGCAGTGATCCCGAAGTGAAAGAATTCTTTCTCTCCCGCATGAAAGAAGAAGAAAGACACTACAACTCCTTACTGGAATACTACAACCTGGTCAACGAGGACAAAGACCTAAGTGATATAGAAAACACCCTGGCATTTGAGAACTTGGTGGACTCCATCTTCTCATCCACATTCATCAAACGGATTGGCGGAGACCAGGTACTATTTTCGGCGATATCCACTGCTTTGCTCCTGGAGAAGAACGCTATCGAATTCTACAGCAAATGCGAACAGGAGACAGAAAACAAAGCATTACAAAGCTTCTATGGCGTGATGGTGAAGTTGGAAACAAAGCATTATGAAGACCTGGTGGAAATCCAAAAGGAAGCAGAAGAGTATTACTGGCAAATAAATGACTTCCAGCCCTTCTAAGAGACAACTGGGAGAAATTGCAACAACACGTTCAGGCTTCTGAGCTTTAGCGTCTGTTTGAAGTGCTGGTAGTAGTAGTCCCCGAAAAAGGCTGATATCTCCCTGGCCGCGGCCCTAGTTACGGTCAAATCACGGTAGTGGTTGGCTATCTCGGGCAGAGCATAAAGGATGGACGCAGCTTCTGTGCCAAAGGAGACGATCTGCGAACCAGCTGCGGTGTGGCACGAAGTGCAGTATAGATCGCCGGATTTGGTGTGCCCGACCATCTTTCCCTGCCCTTTGCACATAGAGCATTCTCTCACATCCAGATCTACCCCCAGCATGATACAAAGCCGAATGATGAGCCGCCAAAAGAGGAAGATGCCACCACTGGAAACAGTCTTTAGATAGTCCAGATACGTTTTTAGCAGGGCATAATAAACCTCTGATTCGCTTTTAGGAATGAGGATCTGAGCCAGGAGCTCTGCTCCGCAATCCGCCGCTGCCCAGGTGGAGGAAGAGGGGTATTGATCATATTCCCTCAATTCACGCAGGTCCTTCAGCAAGTATAGCCCTTCATCATGGGGTTCCATCAAGTTGAATTCGTATTCCCACATGCGATGGATACCCTCTGCTTTCTTCCGGATCCCTTTGGCGATAATGGCGATATTCCCCACTCCACTGGTCAGAACTCTACAGATCTGGCTGCTCTCCGAATAGGGAATGATGGATACAACGATTCCTACAGTCTTCACAATCCCAATTCACTCCTCACAGCCCGCATATCCATGGGATTGGCAAAGCAAGTCTTGTAATTGGTATAGGTCACAAATCCGGCAGCGCTACCTCTGGGTTTGCGGACATAGCGAATCTGTGTGTAATCCACCGGTACATTGATCGAGAACTTCGCGCTGGAGTACCACGCAGCCAGAGAGCTGCAAAGCCTGATGATCTCTGCCCCTGGCTCTTGCTTGTGGTAGTTTCTCAGTAGCACATGCGCTCCGCGATAGATGCGACAATGAAACCACCAATCCTGCGCTTTACCCAGCTTTGTGGTAATATAGTCGTTTTCCTTCGCCTTGCGTCCGATATATACATGCCAGTTTTCATCCAATCTCAGATTCAATATTCTATCGGTCTGTTGGACTTTCTGGCTCATCACCTGTAGATTGTCGCCACTCTCCAGATCCAGATCTTCCCCACTCTCTAGGCGCTTGATCAGGGACCCAATCCTGATGATCTCCGCCTCCGTTTTGGCGAGGTTTACTTTGATGATCTCCAATCCGTGCTTGGCTTTGTGGTATTTTTTAATATAGCTATTCAAGTTTTGTTGGGGGCTTTTTCCTGCTTGTAGAGGGATATCCATCTCTTCCAGATCGGGGCTGAGATAGTTTGTGGCGCGTACCATTTGTTGTCCCGCGTTGATGGATTGCAGCACTGGTTTGAGGGCTTCCGCGCAGGTTCTGTAATACTCGGCTTTTTCAGCATTCTGTAGATCCTGGGCTTGCATCTCCTTTCGCTTCGTGGCTTTCTTTAGCTCGCGCTGTAAAAGCTTGAGCTTACTCTTTAAGGCTTGATTGTTGTCGCTGTCTTGCAGACTTTTGGCATAACATAAGGCAAAGTAATCATTCACTGAATCAGCCATCTGAGAATCGCCAAGAGGAAATCCCGGTACAGCTATTGCTTCGGGCTGAAAGCTTGTTCTGGGTGGATAGTAAGGTTGATTGGGTAGCACCATCCGCATAGGATTTTCCGATAGATTGTACTTGGTGATGGCGTCCACCACGATCATACCTTCTCTTTTACACAGTATCACATTGGGCTTTGGAGGCATGAATTCCATAACTAGAGTGTACTTTTTGCACTCTCCGTACATATCAATGTGATCTACCCAGAACTCCATGATGCGATCGGAGGAATGGATGCGGCAGCCGTAGATCTTGCTGTTTCGGAGCTGCGGCCATAGCTCTGGTCCTGGTTTAGCATCCGGGGCTATATCTTTAAAAAAGATAAAGCTATCTCTGGCAGAGAGTACCAGCACTAGAGTACGTCCATCTTTCAAAGATATGTACAGTCCAGCAGCCCCCAAATGTATTCTTTCGATCACAGCCTGATCTGAGGCGTAATCCTTTGCCCAGGCCGCAAGGTAAGCATGTTTCATTTAATCTTCCAAAAACTTAATTGCCTTGACACAAAAGGCATGTATCTTCTGAATGACATAAACTAAAAACAGATCAGGAGTCAAGCATGAAATTGCAGTATATCATCATTGCCCTGTTGGCAATCCTGGCCATTATCTTTGGAGTAGTGTGGATGAACGCCTCCAAAAGCAACAAGGAACTTATAAAAAACAACGAAGAACTAAAACAATTATACGAGAACTCCACTGCCACCATCGGTGAGATTCAAGAAAACCTGGAATCCCTGGATCAAGATCTATCGGGTCAGCTATTTACTCAGTCTGAAATACCCGGTGCTACCCCTGCCGATCGCCGTGAACGCCTGATCAGTTCCATCGCCAATATGCGTACACAGATCGAAGCAGACAAGAAAAAGATCGCCGCCCTGGAAGCTCAGCTCGCCAATTCTCAGACCCAGCTCAAAGGCGTGCAGGAAATCGTAGCTCGCCTGAGATCTTCTATCGAGGAGAAAGAGAAGATCATGGACGAGTTGCAAACCAAAATGGGCATTCTGAACGAAACCATCGAAGAAGAAAGACGCAAATCACAAATTGAATTGGCGGCTCGCGATCTGAGCCTTCAAGAGAAAGATGAGGCCCTGTTGCAAGCTGAATATAACGCAAACTTCATCTACTATGTGGTCGGAACCCGTTCGCAGCTCCTCGAACAGGGAATCATTGACCGTAAGGGCGGAATCCTTGGCATCGGAAGAGTTACAGTAGTGAATAAAACCATTGATACAACGAAATTTACTGAGATAAACCTGCTGGATGATAACACCATTTCCTTCCCCGCCACCAAGAAAGGATACAGCGTGCTAAGCAACCATGTGGCCACATCCTATGAAGTAACCAAGGAAGATGGTAGCTTTATGCTTACCGTTACTGACCGGGAAAGCTTCCGTAAACAGAAGTTCCTAGTTATTGAATTACTCTAGACATCCATCCAGCTTTGTGATCACCTCACTAGATTACCAAAGGCGCTTTCGGGCGCCTTTCCTTTTCCACGGCATGTCCATCCCTTTGCGCGCTCGTATGAGGATAGCATCATTTGGGAGTACGGTCAGAAAGAGTTTCATGATAAGCTGATGAATGGACTTTTTTAGTTGACTAAAATTGCTGATCTTCGAGTCTGGGAATTTATGGGAACAGGTTTTATTCGCTGTGAGGATTCTTATGGAAAGCCATCCAACCTGGCACAGCAACGATTAGTGTAGGACGATGGTGAGTTTTCACCGCTTATCCTTCCGCAGAGCCTGTAGTAATATTATATTGGAATACTAAAGATGATATCTGAACCGATGATAAGCCATGCCAAAGAGTACCCTGATGCTTAGGATTCCTGCACAAAAGAGTGGGCAGGAACGCCTGAAAAAGACCATCGACATGGTCACGAGGCTCTATGTATCTGTGCTTAAATCAGATAACGAGATCAGCAGCAACGAAATCAACATCCTGTACACACTTCTCACCAATCTCTTTTCCCAAGTGGATGTATCCTGGGAAGCTTATGTGCGCCAGATCATTGAGAGCGATTATGACATCAATGAGGTTCTGGACCATTTGGATAAACACCTCTCGCAGCTCGATAAGATACGACTGATTCAATCTTTGGTAATCATGGCGAAATCCGAAGGTGATTTTGCCATCTCCGAAATAACTGAGATCATGGATTTGGCCAGGCTGCTACAGCTCTCTACTGATGCCTTTATCCCTTTGATAGATTATTTTGAGACTGGCTCCAAGGTGCAGATCAGCATACCATGCAAGCACCACATCAGCCATGTGCGTCACTCCGTCTTTTCGGATTATGTGATCTTTGGTAATGGTCCTTACGCAGACATCAGATTTCGTAATGAGTCACTTTTGCCTTATGAGACAGCGCTTTTTGCCATCGATAAGCTTTTTTTCCTCAGCATTGGCAATCAAAGCAACGTCCTGGTGGATGGTCAGCCACCTCCGCTGAACTCGGTCATCCTGCTAGCACCCGAAAGCACTTTGGAATTGGGTGGCAAGGAATTCAGCTCTTCCTGCCTGCAATTGATCTATACAAATCGTGCTCTGGATGACGACATCGTGTTTCGCAAAACCACTTATGACTTTATTGTGAGCAAGCAGAAACACTGGTTTGCCATTCAGGTGTTTGGCGGCACAGTGGCTTTGAACGGCAAAGAGATGTCCCACGCCAAGCGTCATGAGATATATTATGACGATCGCCTGCAGATTAAGGGCTATGCTCCCTTTGATCTGAGCATGGTAATCGAAGCCCGTAGCAGCATTGGCGTGGAGGATTACGTTCCGGCAAAGCTCTACATCTTGATGGAGCGAGACTATGTAAGCATCAGCCGCACCGACGCGGATTTCAGCATTGCCACCATCGAAATGAAGAACGGGACCTTCTATCTGAATCCACCCCGCAAAGGCTTCCGCATATTTGTGAACCGAAAACAGGTGGTGGATCCCTGCCCGTTGAACCTCAATACAGATATTCTCACCATCGAGAAGCGCAACTATCGCATCAATAACTACTATGATCTGGTGGAAACACCCTTTGAAATCCAAAGCATGGTGGTTACTGATATCAAGCATTACTTCGCCGACGGAAAGGTAGCGCTGGATTCGGTGTCATTTGAAGCTCGAAAAGGGCAGATGATCGCGATCATGGGCCAAAGTGGCTGTGGGAAGTCGACTCTGACCAAGGTGCTTTCTACAGAGATAAGCCCTACCTACGGCCAGATATTGATCGACGGGAAAAACCTGGATGCAAGCATCAATTACTATCTTGAATTCCTGGCCTACGCCCCGCAGGAAGACCTGCTATATCCAAATCTCAGTGTATTTGAGAACCTTTATTACCGGCTCAAACTCCGCAATCCCCTCTTGCCCACCACCAAGCTCATCCAAAAGGTCCAGATCATCATGCAGCAGGTGAATCTCTCGCATCACCGGGATACCATTGTGGGAGAGCAAAGAAGCAAGAATCTCAGCGGCGGCGAACGGAAGAGACTGAACATAGCCCTGGAATTGCTCTTTGAGCCTACCATCATCATTTGCGACGAGCCTACCAGCGGGTTATCTTTCAATGACGCAGAGCAAATCATCGACATCCTCAGTTCCCTTACTCAACAGGGCAAGATCGTGATACTTACTATCCATCAACCCAATAGCAGCATCTTCCGTAAGTTTGACCGGGTTCTGATGATGGATATGGGCGGGAAACTAGCTTATTATGGACCCCCGCAGGAGGCTTTCGCCTATTTTGATGACGAGCTGAGCCGTTTGACCCAGCGCAGAAAAGAAATCGAGAAGAAAAGGCAGCTATTGACTTCAGATTATTTCTACGACCTCATCACTTACCCAGAGTTCAATGAGCGTGGTGAGCCGGTGTATCAACAGATTAATCAAACAGTTCAGATGAAACGGATGTTTCCGCCTGAGTACTGGCGTGACAAGTTCAAACGCAAGGTACTCTTTGAGATGATCCAAAGTGAAGCTCCCAATCCTGGTGCTGCTCAGAGTGAATTCAAACAAAAGAAAAGGCATCTGGGGCTGACGGCCCATCTAATCCTGCTGTATACCTACATCAGCCGCAGCTTTAAAATGAAGGTGCGCAATCGTACCAATAACCTTATTACATTCCTGGAAGCGCCTCTATTGGGGCTGGTGATATCCTTCATCCTGCGGCACACCACCACAGAAAGCTATTCATACAGTGAGAATAACAACATCTTCATCTATATCTTTGTGTCGCTGATAGCTTTCATCTTTTTGGGTATGTCAAACAGTATCGAGGAAATTCTCAGCGAGCGTAAGATCCTACTACGTGAGCGCTTGATGAATCTCAAGCTGAGGTACTATCAGGGCTCCAAATTGCTGACTTTGAGCTTTTTCAGCCTGATTCAAGCCATCCTCTATCACGTAATCGCAGCGTTGGTCCTGGGGATAGAGGGTCTATCCTTTGTAAGTATTGTGTACTTCTTTCTAGCTTCGATGATCGGCGTATCCATCGGATTGATGTGCTCTGCCTTTATCAAGGAAAACAGGGCTATCATCAATCTATTGCCCCTGATCCTGATCCCTCAGATTATCTTTGGCGGTGCAGTGATCGAGTTTGAGCGCATGAACCGCAATCTGAAAATCTATGGGAAGCATCCAATCCCGGAAGTAGTGCAAATGATTCCCTCGCGCTGGCTCTTTGAAGGACTAGCCACTGCCTATGCCAAGAACACCAAGTTTCACAGAGCTTTGGCCAAGATAGAAAAAAAGGAATTGACATATTTACTGGATTATAAGAATGCTGCTATGTCCTCGGTAGACTTTCAGGAAAAGCGTTCTGAAATTTTTTACGCTAAGAAGGAAGTCGTCGAGCGATGGGATCCAAACCGCACCCTGAACAGCTATTTGAACGCATCAGTAAGCATGATGGATGGCAGGGTGTTAAACAGCAGTAGAAACGAGTTTCTGGCCAGTATCAAGATAGTCAAAGATAACAGGCTGAGAACGTGGAACCATAACGCGTTGGTGGTGATCTTGTTTGCCTTAATGATAAACATGGTCACGGCCTTGAAACTGAAGTATTATTTTAAAGAATAAGGAGTGTGATATGAAGACACGCATCATATTGGCAATATTGCTTTTAACGATGCTTTTTAGCGTTGCCTGCAAGAAGCGGGACAATTCCAAACCAGATCCCAGCATCGCTGAACAGGTAGTTACATTTGCCCCTCTGCCCTCTTTCAAGGAAGTGTATGAGGTTTTGGACCAATTGCAGACCAAAGACATCTCCGCGGCTGTTCCCAAGGAGTTGTACAAGACCAGTCAAGACGAAATACGCAATGCTTTCTCCCTTGGTCTGCTCACTGCTGATGCAGTTCTGGCCGCAAAGGGTAGAAACAGCAACAAGCTTAAAGACATTTCCGCGTCCATGATGAATCTCACTTCACTGCTGGCTCTCGAAGCAGAAGTAAACCAATTGGGCGACGATCTGAGAACAATGATCGAGAAGCAGCAATGGGAAGAACTGGATGCCGCTCTGGACGCTCACAAAAAGAGCGTGGAAGATAGGCTCTGGGAAAGTGAAAACTACGATAATTACACCATTATGCTCATGGGTGGGTGGATTGAAGCCGCCAATAGAGTAGCCTGGCTATTGCAACAAAACTACGATGTAGAACGCAGCAAAGTCCTGGCTCAAAAGGGGACATTCAATCACCTCGTGACCAATATGAAGACTATTGATACTCCTCACTACCTAGCGGACGAAGCCTTCAAAACCAGTATTACTCAGTTAGAAGAATTACAGCAAATCATCAATGCCGACACAAACGGCATCTATACC
>Ga0116173_1001466_pt1 | contig 19409 bp, 15 predicted proteins | sample AD_UKC085_MetaG_FD_89800 | JGI IMG/M metagenome (GOLD analysis project Ga0116173, IMG submission 89800) | Active sludge microbial communities of municipal wastewater-treating anaerobic digesters from USA - AD_UKC085_MetaG | ecosystem: Engineered > Bioreactor > Anaerobic > Digestate | place: USA...
ACCCCTGCCGCCAACCCCAAACCGGGGGACAGCTATGTGCAGTCCTTCGCACGGGGCCTGGAAGTGATCCGCTCATTCAGCGCCAGCGCGCCACAGCAGACGCTCAGCGAGGTGGCCGCGCAGACGGGGCTGACCCGCGCAGGTGCCCGCCGCATCCTGCTCACGCTGCAAACGCTGGGCTATGTGGAAAGTGACAGCCGGCTGTTTCGCCTGACCCCACGCATTCTGGATCTCGGCTTTGCCTACCTGTCGTCCATGCCTATCTGGGATCTGGCCGAGCCGGTGATGGAGGAACTGGTGGAGCAAGTGCGCGAGTCCTGCTCGGCGGCCGTGCTCGACGGCCTCGATATCGTCTATGTGCTGCGCCTGCCCACCCACAAGATCATGCGTACCAACCTGGGCGTGGGTTCACGCCTGCCAGCGGCCTGGACGTCGATGGGACGGGTGCTGCTGGCAGGCCTGCCCGACGACACACTGGTGGCGCGGCTGCAGGGGCTGCCCCCGCAACGCTTCACCCAGCACACCACGGTGGACCTGCCCAACCTGCTGGCTCATATCCGCCAGGCACGCTCGCAGGGCTGGTGCCTGATCAATCAGGAACTGGAGGAAGGGCTGATTTCGATTGCCGCGCCGCTCACCAACCGTGCGGGCCAGACCGTGGCAGCGCTCAATATCAGCGGCCAGGCCAACCGCACGAGCGCCGAGGTGATGCAGGCCAGCATGCTGCCCGCCCTGCTCCGGGCTGCGCAGACCATTTCACGCATGCTGGGCACCCAGCGCAACTGACCTCACCCATGCGGGGCTGCTGGACAAGGGTGCGCCCCCCTGGCGCCGTGCTGGAAGCGCCCTGTGCATGCTACGCTCCAGCGCATGTTCAACCCGTCCCAAGCCGATGTGCGCCGCTTCCTCTGTGCGGTGCACGCCAAGACCACCAGCGGCGAGCCCATGGAGGCCATCGAGACCCTGGCCAGCCTGTGGATCGCAGAGCACCCCGAATACCTCGCAGACCTCGCCGATGCCGATGCCGCCGTAGCGCGCAACTACGACGAGACGCCGCAGCAGACCAACCCGTTTCTGCACCTGTCGATGCACCTGTCGATCAGCGAGCAGTGCAGCATCGACCAGCCGCGCGGTATCCGCCAGGCGGTGGAGTTGCTCACGGCGCGGCTCGATTCGCTGCACGATGCCCACCATGCGGCCATGGAATGCCTGGGCCAGATGCTGTGGGAAAGCCAGCGCGCCGGCCGTCCGCCCGATGGCGATGCCTACATCGCCTGTGTGCAGCGCCGCGCCACACGGGACTGAAACAACCCCGCCACGGTGTTGACCGCGGCCAAACTTGCGCCCCTGTACACAGACGCCGCGGCGCTGGCCTGCAGGCTCACGGGGCCTACGCCGGCCTCATGCAGACAAACCGGAAACCGCACAGCTCCGCGCCCCCGCATGCCCCTGCCGAAGCGCATAGTCGCGGGGAAATACCAACACATCACATGGCACACCGCCCACCAGCCGGCCCGCGATGCTGCCCATCAGCCACTCGACGGGCGCTGGGCGGCGCTGGTACCCGACTGCAATGAGATCGGCGCCAGAGGCTTCATGCTGCACGGCAAGCTGCCGCGCCGGATCTCCGGCCCCCAGCACCGTGGCGACCCGGTTGCGCCGGGTGTCAAAGGCGGTGGTCAGGGGCAGCATCTTGCGGCGTGCATGCTCCCGCACTTCGGCGCGATAGGTCTGAATGGCTTGCATCGACGCCTCGGCGCTGCGCAGCTTGGCCTCGTCGCGGCGGTCAATGGCGTGGTAGAGCTCTAGCCGCGCCTCGGCTTGCAGCCCCCCGGCATACCGCACCAACGCCCCTGCGGTCTCGGAGAAATCCACCGCAACCAGCACATGCTGATAGGCAGCCTTGGGCGTGTTCTGCACGATCAGCACCGGACAACGACTGCCGCGCAGGACCCGCGCCCATGGCGAGCCCCGCAGCAGGTGCATCCAGCTGAAATGCGCGCGCCGGTCCATCACCAGCAAGTCGGCTCCCGCCGCTGCGGCCAGCGCATCGGTCACCACGTGGCCGGTGCCCCGTCCTCCTGCAACGACGGCAATGTCGTGGCGTCGGGCCAGCTGGCGCGCCCGCTGCTCCAGCCGCGCGTGTGGATCCGTGAACTTGGGATCGGGCATGTCGGTGCCGTAGAGGATGCGCAAACGCGCATGGTGGCTGGCCGCAACCATGGCGGCACGGTCCATCGCTTGCTCGGCGGCGGCAGAAAAATCGGTGAGGGCAACAATGGTTTGAAGGTGCATGAAACTTCCCGGTAAGCGTACGAACGGCCGGCGCAGGGCGCCGCACTGGGTCGCGCCATCAGTGCGCCCACGTAACGGAAGAATCACGGAACGTGAGCGGAGGGAAGCCGGAAGCTCAATAGCAGCAGCGCGACATGCTGTCGCGTGCGCTGGTCCGGCAACACTGCCCGGCGGTGGTTCGATGACGCTCTTGGGGAAGAAGAAACCGCCGGGCCTAGGAATCTGCGGCCGGCGAAGCTGGTTTCAGAACACCCGTCCTTTGCACGATGCGCGCGGACAGCGCAGCCGTCTTGGACGACTCGGCGGCACGGACACAGGAGGGAAAAACCAGAAAGCGCATAGGGACATTTTACTAACGAGCCCCCCAAAGGGCAACCAAGCCCCTGCGCAGCGTGCCAGATAAGCCGGCACTGCGGCTGCCAACGACATGTCTGCCGGCAGAAACAAAAGAGCCCGCTGGCTGCGGGCTCTCTTTGCGAATGGCGTGGGTCGGCGGGGCAATGCCCCAACCAGTGGTCAGCTCAACGGAAGCGCGATTGCGGCACCGTGTGCAAGTCGCCGTCGAGCGAACCGACATAGGTTGCCAGCGCCTTCAACTCCGCATTGGTGAATTGCTTGGCGATGCCAGCCATGATGGCGTTGCCGCGGCCAACATTGCTGTTCTTTTCCACCTTGTAGGACTTGAGCGCCACGAACAGGTAATCGGCGTGCTGGCCCGCGATCTTGGGATAGGACGGGTCGATGGGCTTGGCGAAGTTGTCGCCGTGGCAAGACACGCAGGCACCCTTTTTCAACAGCTCGGCCACTTGCACGCTGGGTTCGCGTCCGGGCTTGGCGGGCAGTTCAGCGCCCGTCTTGCCATGCTGTTCATAGTAGGCCGACACATCGGCAATGTCTTTTTCGCTCAGCGACTCGGCAATGCCGCGCATGGTGGGGTGCTTGCGCTCGCCCTTTTGGTAAGCGGTGAGCGCAGCAGCAATGTACTTGCCGCTCTGGCCCGAAATCATGGGCACCCTGTGCACTTCAGGAAAGCTGGACTGGTAGCCCGGAATGCCATGGCAACCGATGCACATCGCAATTTTCTGCTTGCCGGCTTCGACATCACCCTTGGCCTCCTGTGCGTGGGACAACGCCGTCACGGAAGCGACAGCCAGGGCAAATATCGTGGTCAACGTCTTGTTCATTTTGCGCGCACAATCGTGTGAAGTTTCAGCTCGGGGCTCTGGTCAGCTGGCGATTATAGCCAGCGCTTTGTCAAGCCCATCCATCAACGATCCGGTGTTTTTGCCCATGAAATTTCAAGGCTCCCAGAACTACGTCGCCACCCAGGACCTGATGCTCGCCGTGAATGCGGCCATCACGCTGCAACGCCCGCTGCTCGTCAAGGGCGAGCCAGGCACCGGCAAGACCATGCTGGCCGAAGAAGTGGCCCAGGCGCTCGACATGCCGCTGCTGCAGTGGCACATCAAGTCCACCACCAAGGCACAGCAGGGCCTCTATGAATATGACGCCGTGAGCCGCCTGCGCGACAGCCAGCTCAATGACGGCGACAGCGCCGAGCGCGTCAAGAACATCCGCAACTACATCATCCAGGGCGTGCTGTGGCAGGCGTTCACGGCCGACCGCCCCGTGGCGCTGCTGATCGACGAGATCGACAAGGCCGACATCGAATTTCCGAACGACCTGTTGCGCGAAATCGACCGCATGGAGTTCTACTGCTACGAGACGCGCGAACTCATCAAGGCCAAGCACCGCCCGCTGGTGTTCATCACCTCGAACAACGAAAAGGAGCTGCCCGACGCGTTCCTGCGCCGCTGCTTCTTTCACTTCATCAAGTTTCCTGAAGCCGACACCATGCGCCAGATCGTGGATGTGCACTTTCCCACGCTCAAGAGCGAGCTGCTGGGCGTGGCGATGAAGACGTTTTACGATGTGCGCAACCTGCCCGGCCTGAAAAAGAAACCCTCCACCAGCGAACTGCTCGACTGGCTCAAGCTCCTGGTAGCCGAAGACATTCCCCTGGCGGCGCTGCAAAGCGCCGACAACAAGGTGGCGGTGCCACCGCTGGTGGGGGCGCTTCTCAAGAACGAGCAGGATGTGAGCCTCTTCGAGAAGCTGGTGTTCATGAACCAAAGAAACCGATGACCCCCGCGCACGGCTTTCACCCCACCTGCGGCGTCCGGATGGGCGCCGTACGCCGCCGACCGACCCCGGCCCCAGCACAAACCACTGCCACCCAATCTGCCGCATGACCGACACCCAACGACTCTTGATGGAAGGTGCCTCCGACGCCGTCGGCTTCGTGGGTGGCGCGCTGGCAGGCTTCTGGCTGGGCCAGCTCCTGGGCTTGGACATTTTTGCCGCGGGCTATGGCACCTCCAGCCTGCTGGGCATCTTGCTGGTGGGCCTGGGGGGAGGCTTGGGCCTGCACGCAGCGCGGCGCTGGCGCGCAAGCCGCCGCGTGAAATCGGAACCGTAACCATGGCACTGGTTGAACCCGTCACCCTGCGCGACCGTGGCGTGCGCCTGGAGCCGCTAACACTGGCACACGAAGCCGGCCTTGCCGTCGCCGCCGCCGATGGGCAGCTGTGGAGGCTGCGCATCACCTCGGTGCCCGAGCCACAAGACACCGGCGCCTACATCGCGACCGCACTCCAGATGCGCGAGGACGGCACCCGCTTTGCCTTTGCGGTGGTGGAAGATGCCAGCGGCAAGGTCTTGGGCACCACCAGCTATCACGACATCATCCCCGCCGTGAAGCGGGTGGAGATTGGCTGGACGTGGTACGGCAAAAGCGTGCAGCGCACCCATGTCAACACCACGGCCAAGCTCTTGATGATGGGCCACGCCTTTGACACGCTGGGCTGCCATGTCGTTGGCTGGCGCACGGACAACTACAACTTCGCTTCGCAACGTGCCATCGAGCGCCTGGGCGCCAGGAAAGACGGCGTGATTCGCGGCCACGCCCTGCGCCGCGATGGCACCATCCGCGACACGGTCATGTACAGCATGCGCGCGGGCGAATGGCCCGAGGCCAGGGCACAGTTGCACTACCTGCTGGGGCGCCACGAAGGCGCCTGACGGTCAACCGGTCCGTCAGTCCACCACCAGATTCAGTTCGCGCGTCAGGCGCCGATAGCTGGGCCAGGTGCGATCGATGAACTTGCGCAGCGCATCACCCGTCAATACCGGGCCTTCCTCGTGCAGCGTTTCGCGTACCGCCTTGATGCGCGGCGAATCATTCACCGACGCAGTGACCAAATCCGCCAGGCGCCGCGTCACCTCGGACGGGGTGCCCGCAGGCGCAAACAGCATGTTGCATTCGGCCAGATCTTCGTAGGCAGACCCCTTGAAGCCGGCATCGACCCAGCGCGGAACGCCCGGCAGCCTGCGCGACGGCTCGCCCACGGTGATCACCACTGGCCTGATCGCCCCCTTGTCGAGGCCCGCGCCCATGCCCGCCAGTGAGCCTGCGCCCATATCGATGGTGCCGGCGTACAGATCCATCAGCATGGCGCCAGTGCCCTTGTAGTTGGCCACGTTGAACTGGCCGCCGGTGTCCTTGGCCAATTGCGCCAGCATCAACTGCCAGCCCGAGCCGATGGAATAGTTGCCGACGTTGATCGGCTTCTTCTTGGAATAGGCGATCACCTGCTCCAGTGTCTGTGCGGGAAAGTCCTTGTTCACCATGGCCACCACGGGGCCGACGCCCATGGCCGCAATGGGCAACAAGTCCTTGTCGGTGTTGACTGGTGGCTTCTTGAGCAAAACAGGGGCCTGCGCCAGTTGGCTGTGCAGCGACATCAGCAGCGTGTAGCCGTCGGGCGCGGAGCGCGCCACGTTCTCTGCCGCGATCATGCCCGAGCCTCCGGGCTTGTTTTCCACCACCACCGATACGCCCAGCCTCTGCGCAAGGAAGTCGGCCAGCGCCCGCGCGGTGGAATCGTTCGACGAGCCCGGGGCCTGCCCGGCGATGATGCGGATCGTCTTGGCAGGCCATGCATCGCTGGCATGCGCCGGCAAGGCCTGCGCTGCCAGCGAAGCGGCTCCAAGAGCAAGCAGGTGGCGGCGACCCAGGGTCAGATGGGGTTGTTCGAGATCGAGGGACATGGAAAGCTCCTGAAAAGACCGGATGGGCCGAGCCATCATCGTGGTCTCCGTGATGTGAGGCGCCCTGTATGAATGCGCTCGGGCCTGTAACTGGGGGCCATCAAGGCCAGCAGGAGCAGTATAAAAATCAGCCTTTCACATCCCGTGCGGGACAACCCCGATTTGTACGGCATTCACCAGACAAGTACGGGTTATCCCGCGCACCATGAGGCAGCGCAGATGGCGAAACTTGTCCGTACAAGTACACCCCTTCTGCATGTCCACTCCGCCACCAACCTCCCCCGCAAGCAAACGCGGCCTCGTCTGCGCACATCTCGTGCGCGGCATCGAGGGCGGCCGCTGGCCTGTCGGCGCGCTGCTGCCGACAGAAGCGGCTCTGTGCGCGGAGCTGCGCGTGAGCCGCCACACGGTGCGCGCGGCGCTGGCGGATATCCAGGCCATGGGACTGGTGGCCGGCCATCAGGGCGTGGGTACACGCGTGCTGCGGCGCAGGCCCGAATCGACGCCCTCACACTCACTGCAGACCATCTCGGAACTGGCCCTGTACGCGCGCAACACCACGGTGCGCGTGCTGGACGTCAAAGACATCTCGCTTGACGAGGCCACGGCCGAGTGGATAGGCATGGGCGCCGGTGCGACCTGGTGCATGGCACGCACGCTGCGCACGGCGGCGGACCTGGAGGCACCCATCGTGTTGTCCTCGGTCTGGGTGCCCCTGGTCAGCAAAGGCGCCATCGACGCATCGAGCCAGTCTGGCCTGCCGGTGTTCATCGAGGTGCAGCGCCTGCAGGGCCGCATGGTCAGCGAAGTGCGCCAGGTCATCGGCATCAGCATCGCCACACGCGAGCAGGCCACGCTGCTGCGCTGCAAAACGCGCGAGCCCCTACTGCGCATCCAGCGCTGGTACTACGACAGCCAGCGCACCTTGCTGGAGGTGACCGATTCACTGCATCCGCAGGACCGCTTCCAGTACGCCGTCACGCTGCGCCATGTGTCGGGCGCAGGCATCACGCAATCCCCATCAAACCAGGAATGAAAGCCCCATGAACCCCTTGGCAGGACAACGCGTCATCGACCTCACGCAGAACGTTGCAGGGCCCTACTGCACCCAGGTGCTGGCCGACCTCGGCGCCGAGGTGGTCAAGATCGAGCGCCCTGGCGCCGGCGATGACACGCGCCACTGGGCGCCCAACATCGGCGCGGCCATGTCACCCACCTACGCCACCTTCAACCGCGGCAAGCAAAGCCTGGCGATCAACCTGGACGACCCTGAGGGCCAGGCCCTGCTGGCCAGCATGCTGCGGCCCGATGACGTCTTCGTGCACTCGCTCAAGCCCGGCAGCGCCGAGCAGCGTGGGCTGGGCTACGAGGCCTTGGCCGAAGGCCGCCCCGGGCTGATCTACTGCGCCATCAGCGCCTATGGCACGAGCGGGCCGCGCGCCGCCTTTCCCGGCTACGACCCGCTGATCCAGGCCTACGCGGGCATCATGTCGGTCAACGGCCACGAGGGACTGGCACCCGCCCGAGTGGGCGTGTCGATGGTCGATATTGGCACGGGTCTGTGGTCGGCGCTGGGCATCGTCGCGGCTGTGTCGCAACGCAAGGACAGCGGCCGGGGCTGCCGCATCGACACCTCGCTGCTGGAGAGCGGCGTGGCCTGGATGACCAACCCCATCGCCAACTACAGCGCCAGCGGCAAACTGCCGCGCCGCATGGGTTCGGCCACGGCCATGCTCATGCCCTACGAGGTATTCCAGTGCCGTGACGGCCAGGTGTTCATCGGCTGCGGCAACGACCGGTTGTTTCGCAAACTGCTGCAGGGGCTCGACCACCTGAACCTGGCCGAGGACGCACGTTTTGCCACCAACGCCGAACGCGTAAAGCACCGCGACTTGGTGCACGACACGCTCGAAGCCATCACCGGCGTACTGCCGGCGGCCCAGGTCATCGAACGGCTGGAGGCGCAAGGCGTGCCAGTCAGCCCGGTGAATGACTTGTCGCAGGTCATGCAAGACGCGCAGATCCAGGCGGTGGACATTGCACGCCCCTTGGCCTGGGAGGGCGGCCCGGACCGCCCCCTGAGCGCCATCGGCACACCCATCCGCTTCGACGGCCAGCGTGAATTCGCCAGCCACCTGAGCGCCCGCGTGGGTGCGGACTCCCAGGCCCTGCTGCACGCCGCTGGCGTGAGCGAGGAGCGCATCGCGCAGCTGGTGAGCAGCGGCACCGTACAGATTTGAACGACAAGACAAGGAGCCATGATGGATTTCGCGTATTCGAGCACCCAGCAGGAGATCCGTGCCGCAGTGGGTGAACTGGCACAGCGCTTTGGCGATGCGTACTGGCGCGACTGCGACGCGCGCGAGGCCTACCCCGACGCGTTCGTGGCGGCCATGACCGAGGCGGGCTGGCTCGCGGCCCTGATTCCAGAGCAATATGGAGGCTCCGGCCTGGGCCTGCTGGACGCCTGCGTGGTTCTGGAGGAGATCAACCGCCAGGGCGGCAACGGAGCCACCTGCCACGCCCAGATGTACACCATGGCCAGCGTGCTGCAGCACGGCAGCGATGCGCAAAAGCAGGCCATCCTGCCGCGCATCGCCACGGGCGATCTGCGCCTGCAGGCCTTCGGCGTGACCGAGCCGGACGCCGGCTCCAACACGCTGCGCATCAAGACCTTCGCCAAAAAGGTGAATGGCGGTTACGTCATCAACGGCCAGAAAATCTGGACCTCGCGCTTTCGCCAGTCCGACATGTACCTGCTGCTGGCCCGGACCACGCCCTATGAAGAGGTCGCGCGCAAGACCGACGGGCTGAGCCTGTTCCTGGTGGACATCGCCAAGGCGGGCAAAGCCCTGCAGCCGCGCACCATAGACACCATGCTCAACCACCACACCAACGAGGTGTTCATCGACAACCTGGAGGTGGCCGACGAATGGCGCGTGGGCGAGGAGGGCCAGGGCTTTCGCTACCTGCTGTCTTCGCTGAACGCAGAGCGGCTGCTCGTGTCCAGCGAATGCATAGGCGACGGCAAATGGTTCATCGAGCGCGCGCGCACCTATGCCACCAGCCGCGTGGTGTTCGACAAACCCATCGGCGCCAACCAGGGGGTGGCGTTTCCGATCGCCAAAGCACATATGAACCTGAGTGCCGCCGAACTCATGCGCAACCAGGCGGCATCACTGTTCGACCAGGGCCTGCCCTGCGGCGGTGAAGCCAACATGGCCAAGTACCTGTGCTCCGAAGCCTCGTGGGAAGCCGCCGAGGCCGCCATGACCACCTACGGCGGCTACGGCGTGGCGACCGAATACGACATCGAACGCAAATGGAAGGAAACCCGTTTGTTCCGCACCGCGCCCATCTCCAACAACCTCGTTCTGGCCTATGTCGCCCAGCACCTGCTGGACATGCCGCGCTCGTACTAAACCAACCTGGAGCAACCCGCCATGGAAACCCTGCTGTTCGAAAAGAACGTCAGCCCCGGTGTCTCGGTGCTGACCCTCAACCGACCTGAAGTGCTCAACGCCTTCAACACCGCCATGTGGCGCGAACTGTGGACGCTGCTGCGCGAGCTGGCCTACGACACCACGCTGTCTTGCCTCGTCATCCAGGGCGCCGGGCCGCGTGCGTTTTCCGCCGGGGGGGACCTCAAGGAACGCAACCATATGAGCGACGCGGACTGGGCCGCGCAGCACCAGCTCATCGAAGACGTGCTGCTGCAGATACGCGATTTTCCACGCCCGATCATCGCTGCCATGCACGGCATTGCACATGGCGGCGGGATCGAACTCGCGCTGATGTGCGACTTCATCATCGGCGATGACAGCTGTGACATCGCCCTGCCCGAGGTCAAGCGCGGCTTCCTGCCCGGCGGCGGCGGCCTGCAGAACCTGGCGCGCGCCATCGGCGTGCGCAAGACCAAGCAGATGCTGTTTTCCGGCGCCCGCATCCAGGCGCGGCAGGCACAGGAATGGGGCATCCTCAACGAATGCGTCGCAACGGGCGGGCACCTGCCGCGCGCGCTGGAGCTGGCGCGTGAGATCACCCGCGCAGCCCCCATGGCCGTTCGCACCGCCAAGATCGCGCTGCAGCAAGGCGTGGACTGCGACTTCCGCAGCGGCTACGCGCTGGACCTGGCATTTCACAACCTGCTGGTGCGCTCGCCGGACCGGCTCGAGGGCATCAGCGCCTTCAACGAAAAGCGGGAGCCGCAATGGACGCAAAGGTAAATCCTGACTTCTGGGACCTGGCGGAGGCGATCTACGCACGCCGCGCCCCGGCCATCGAACCCGCCGCGCTGGAGCACGCGCGCCGCGCCTGGCTCGATACCCTGGCCTGCATGGTGGGCGGCGCCAGCGAGCCCGCGACGCGTGCAGCCGCGCGCGCGACCGACACGGCGGGCGCAGAACACATGGCGCTCGTGCTCGGCACGGCGTCGCATGCGCTGGACTATGACGATGTCTGCATGCTGGCCACCTGCCATCCCAGCGCGCCCGTAGTGTCGGCGCTGTTGGCGGGGATCGACCAAAGGGACAGCGAGGTGGCGCTTTCCGACCTGCTCGCAGCCCATCTGGTTGGCACCGAGGTCATGTTGCGGCTTGGCGCATGGCTGGGCTTTGGCCACTATGCGCTGGGATTTCATGCCACCGGAACGCTGGGCGTCGTGGGCGCGGCTGCCGCTTATGCCCACCTGCTGCAGTTGCCTGCAGCGCAGCTGCGCACGGTGCTGTCGATCGCAGCCAGTTCGGCCAGCGGCCTTCGCGCCAACTTCGGCACCGATACCAAGCCACTGCACGTGGGCTTCGCGGCCAGTGCCGCTATCCGCGCAGTGGCACTGGCGCAAGCGGGCGCCACCGCAAGCGACGACGCCCTGGCCGGCTTCGCCCATGCCTTCTCCGGCGGGGCTCGGCTCGAGCTGCCGCGCTGGGATGCCAGCACGCCCTGGGCCGTGCTGGTGCCGGGGTTCGAAATCAAGCGTTACCCCAGCTGCTACCTGACGCACCGCATGATCGCGGGCATCCAGCGCCTGCGCGAACACCGCCCGCCGCAAGCGGGCGACGCGCCCGCGACCATCGACGTGCTGTTTCCCCACGGCGGCACCGCGCCACTCAAGCACCCACGGCCCGACACCGGCCTGCAGGCCAAGTTCAGCGCGCCCTACTGCGCAGCCGCAGCATGGGTGGACGGCACCGTGGGCCTCGCCAGCTTCAGCGATGCCGCCGCAACCCGTGCTGCACTGCGCCCACAGATGGACCGGGTGCGCGTGAGCGAGCGCCCCGGCCCGCATGAGCCGCTGGAGAGCGCGCCGGTGCGGGTGACGGTCACAACGGCCGGCTGGAGCGAATCGATTCTGGTGGACTGGGCGCCCGGCTCCCTGCAAGACCCCTTCACCAACGAGGAACTGATCGCAAAATGGATGGATTGCGAAACCAATGGCGCAACCGAGATTCCCGCAGGCACCGCCACCGCCTGGCTGGAGGCCGACCAGGCCCAGCCGGTGACAACGCTGCTGCGCAGCCTGCGCGCCGCCATTTTCTTGCGCAGCAAAAGCGCCGCTGAATAAAACTCTGTTTGCGATCGTCCAGGGGTCGCAATCAGCTTTGATGCGTCCGGTACACGACAGACGCTTTGTGCCAGTCGGACACATAATGGGCAGAAAAGGTTGTCTCCATGCTGATCGACTTCTTCTACACCCTGCGCGCCGCCAAGTTACCGGTATCCGTCAAGGAATACCTCACGCTGCTCGAAGCCCTGCAAGCCGGCGTGGTGGGGCCCAAGTCGGTAGACAGCTGGAGTCTGGACGACTTCTACCACCTGGGCCGCACCGTGCTGGTCAAGGACGAGAAACACTACGACAAGTTCGACCGCGCCTTTGCCGCCTATTTCAAGGGCGTAGAGCTGGTGGCCGACTTCACCAAGGAGATCCCGGCCGATTGGCTGCGCAAGATCCTCGAGAACGAGCTCACGCCCGAACAGAAGGCCGCCATCGAGAAAATGGGCTGGGACGAGCTCATGGAAACGCTGAAAAAGCGCCTCGAAGAACAAAAGGAGCGCCACGAAGGTGGCAGCAAGTGGATTGGCACGGGCGGCACCAGCCCGTTTGGCCATGGCGGCTACAACCCGCAGGGCATTCGCATTGGCGGCGCCGGCAAGAACAAGAGCGCGGTGAAAGTGTGGGAACAGCGCGCCTACAAGGACTATGACGACCAGCAGGAGCTGGGCACGCGCAACATCAAGGTGGCACTGCGCCGCCTGCGCAAGTTTGCGCGCGAGGGGCACGAGCTCGAACTGGACCTGCCCGACACCATCCGCAGCACGGCGGCCAATGCCGGCTGGCTCGACATCAAGATGGTGCCCGAGCGGCACAACAACGTGAAGGTGCTGCTGCTGATGGACGTGGGCGGCACCATGGACGAGCATATCCAGCGCGTGGAAGAACTCTTTTCCGCCGTGAAGACCGAGTTCAAGCACCTGGAGTTCTATTACTTCCACAACTGCGTGTACGACTTCATGTGGAAAAACAACCGGCGCCGCTTTGCCGAAAAATTCCCCACCTGGGACATCATCCGCAAGTACAACAAAGACTACAAGCTGATCTTCGTGGGCGACGCCACCATGAGCCCCTACGAGATCCTGCAGCCCGGCGGCAGCGTGGAGTACAACAACGAGGAACCAGGGGCCGAGTGGATCCAGCGCCTCACGCACGCGTTTCCGAAGTTCGCGTGGATCAACCCCGAGCCCCAGGGCGTGTGGCAATACCGCCAGAGCATCAGCATCATCCAGCAGCTCGTGGGCAACCGCATGTACCCGCTCTCGCTCAAGGGGCTCGAAGAAACCATGCGGCTGCTGTCAAAATAAGTCCATGCCCATCGCCCCACCAACGCCGGCCCGATGGCCGGCGTTGCTTTTTTTCTGCCTGGTGTGCCTGCAAGGCTGCAGCCTGTTGCCCCGGGGCGAAACCCGCACCACTGCCGATGCCGTCCCCGCACCGGTCACGGACCGTTCTGCCTTGCCCGCGTTCACACTTGAAGTGCGCGCACCCGACGGCGTGCGCGAGACGTTGGAACGCCATCTGGAACTGCAGCGTTTTCAGGCCTTGCACGATCTGCAGGCCGGCGAACTGCAGCGCCTGCTGGGGGCCGCCGACGCCAACGCGCGCGAACTGCTGGGCACCCTGGGCTACTTTGCCCCCACCATCACGGTGCTGATGACCGACACCCCGGACAGCACCACCGCCTTGCGCTCCGTCGTGGTGGTGGCAGAGCCCGGCCCGCAAACCCGCATTGCCAGCACCCGCATCACCGTGGCCGACCGCACCGACGAAGACGCCGAAAACCCCGCACGCCGGCAGGACCGGGTGCAGCGCAACTGGTCGCTGCAGCCAGGCGAGCCCTTCACCCAGTCGGCCTGGGACAGCGCCAAGACCGACGGCCTGCGCCAGCTGCAGGTGCGGCGCTACCCCACGGCCCGCATTGCGCAAAGCCGGGCCGAGGTGGATGCCGACACGCACCAGGCGGCGCTGAGCGTGCACTACGACACCGGGCCCGCCTACCGTTTCGGCCCCCTGGAGGTGCAGGGCAGTGAGCGCTACAACCCCGATGGCGCGCGCCGCCTGGCCCGACTGCCCACCGGCGCCTTCTATGACGAGACCGCATTGCTGGATGCGCAGTTGCGCCTGGCCAGCAGCGGCTACTACGATGCGGTGTTCCTCACGCTCGACACCGAAGGCAGCGACCCGCAAGCCGCCCCCGTGGTGGCACAGGTGCGCGAGGCGCGACTGCAAAAGCTGGTGTTTGGCGCCGGCCTGTCCACCGACAGCGGCCCACGCCTGTCGATGGACCATATCCACAACCAGTTGCCCGGCATAGGCTGGCGCTCGGTCAGCAAACTGACGCTGGACCGCAAAACCAAGCTGGCTGGCAGCGAATGGACCGCTCTGCCCGACGAGAGGGGTTGGCGCTGGTTTGCCTCGGCCCAGGCGCAGCGCGAAACCACGGGCGACTACGAGGTCAACAGCGGCCGCCTGCGCTCCGGTCGCAGCAAAAGCAGCACGCGCATCGACCGCAACTATTTTCTGCAATACGACTATGCCAACAGCCAAGGCCTGAACGCACCACCCTCCGGCACGGCACTGAGCCTGAACTACGGCTGGACAGGGCGCTATTTCAACAGCACCGTGGCGCCCACGCGCGGGCATGGGCTGGCGGTGGAACTGGGGGCGGGCACCACGTTCAACCCCGACCGTGCGCCCTTTGTGCGCACGCTGCTGCGCTGGCAGGCGTTCATCGCGGCGGGCCGCGTGCAGGCCGAGACCGGTGGCGCCCGCAATGCCCGCATCGCCCTGCGGGCCGAAGCCGGCGCCGTGCTGGCGCGCCAGGCGGCGCAAATCCCGGTGACGCAGCTCTTTCTGACCGGCGGCGACACCACGGTGCGCGGCTATGGCTACCGCGCCATCGGTGCGCGCATCGAAAACAACCAGCTCTACGGTGGCCGTTACCTGGGCCTGGCCAGCGCAGAGTGGCAGCGCCCCATCGTCTACAACGGCGCCATGACCGACTGGGAGAGCGCCTTGTTTGTCGATGCGGGCGCCGTGGCCGACCGCGTGGGCGACCTCAGCGCCCGCGTCGGGGTGGGCGCCGGCTTGCGCTGGCGCAGCCCGGTGGGCCCGCTGCAGGCCGACCTGGCCTATGGCGTGCAGGCGAAACAACTGCGGCTGCATTTGCGCCTGGGGTTCAGCTTCTGATGCATCAACCAACACCCGCCCAGCGCGCACCCGCAGCAGATTTCTCTGCGGGCGGCACCACGCCACCCATGGCCCCTGCACGGGGCATGGGTGGCCTGCGGGTGCGCCGGGCGCTGCGCTTCACGGGCTGGCTGCTGGGGGGCCTGTGCGCCCTGGTGCTGGCGGCCGGCACGCTGGCCTGGTGGTGGTCGGGCCGCGACAACTCGCTGGCCACCCTGCTCGCCCGCGCCGCCCTGTACCTGCCTGAGGGCCAGACGCTGGACAGCCGCGAGGTGAGCGGATCGCTGCGCAGCGGCGGCCGTATTGGCTGGCTGCGCTGGAACAGCCCCACGCTGCGCGTGGAAGTCAGCGATGCCCGCTTGAGCTGGCAGCTTGCGCCCTTGCTGCAGCGCCGCCTAGAGCTGGGCGAGGTGCACGCCGCCACGGTGACGATCACCCCGCTGGACCCGCCCAGCACCGAACCCCCAACCCCACTCGACACACTGGTGCTGCCGCTGCAGATCGGCCTGCCCTTTCGCATCGACCAACTCCAGTGGGCTGGCACACCGGCCGTGCAAGCACAGGGGCTGGCGGGCGACTACCGCTTTGACGGGCGCCAGCACCATCTGACCATTGGCAATGTGGCGGTGGCCCAGGGCCAGTACACCGCGCGCGCCACCTTGGGCGCCCAGGCCCCCATGGCGCTTGATGCCACGCTGGATGGCAGCGTGCACCAGGCCGTGCCCGGCAGCAGCGCCAGCGTGCAGGTGCAGGCCCACGCCACGCTGCAGGGCACCCTGTCCACGGCGGCCGCGCGATGGGAGTTCAATGCCCAGCTGCGCACCCTTGCGCCAACCGCCCCTACCGCCGAAGCCGCAAAACGCCCGGCTGCCGCGCCCAATGCCCTGCAGGCCGACCTGCAGGCCACGCTGGCGCCCTGGGCGCCCCAGCCCCTGGAGCAAGCCCGCGCCACGCTGCGCGCCGTCAACCTGGCCCTGCTGTGGCCCCAGGCCCCGGCCACGCTGCTGCACGGCACGCTGCAGGCTGGCCCCGCGGTGGCCCCCGCCGCTTCCGGCTGGGCCGTGCAGGCGCAACTGCGCAACGAGCTGGCCGGCCCCTGGGACCAGTCGCGCCTGCCACTCACCGCACTGGACGGCAGCGCCAGCTGGAATGGCACACGCTGGAGCGTTCCCGGCGCCACGGCCAGCGTGGGCCAGGGCGCGGCCACGCTGCAAGGCCACTACACACCCGCCACAGGCGCCATCGACGGGCAGGCCCACTTGCGCAACCTGCCCCCCGAGGCACTGCACTCGGCACTGGCGGCAGCGCCGCTGTCGGGCAGCGTGGTGGCGCAGACCGAGGGCAGCGGCAGCGTGGCTTTCAGGGCCGACATCCGGGCGGGCCAGGCCACGCGATTGCCTCGCACCGAGGGAACCCTTGCCTCCGCCACGGCGCGCCAGGCAGGCACGCCGCGCGCCCCTTCGCTGCGCATCAATGCCTTGCAAGCCCAAGGAAAATGGCAGGCCCAGGAGGGAGGCGGCACGGTATGGCTGGATCGCCTGCTGGTCGATGCCTTGCAGGCGCGGCTGGACGCTACCGCGCTGCGGGTAACGCTGGGCGACATCGCTGTGCAAGGACAACTGCAGCTCACGGTGCCTGGCGCCAGCGCCCAGGCCAAGGGTGCTCTCGCGCCCCGCACCGGCGCCGGCGAGCTCCAGGTGCAGTGGACCGACGCCGACCGCACCCAGCGCTGGCTGACCGGCCTGCCGGGCCTGGCCACGGCACTGCAAGGAGCTACGCTCAAGGGACAGGCGCAACTGACGGGCCGCTGGACGGGCGGCTGGCACGACCTGGCGGAGCAGCTGCAGGCCACGCGGGAAGGCAAAACACCGCCTGCGAACCAAACCCCGTTCACGCTGCACGCCACGCTGTCGGCCCCCCAACTCGACGTGACCTTGCCGCCGGGCAACGCAGCCGCTGCGACCGCTGTGCAGTTGCAATCCCTGCAGGCAGAACTGTCGGGTTCGGTGCGGCAGGCCAGCCTGGCACTGGACGGCAAGCTGCGCACCGGCCAGCTACTCGCCACACTGCACACCCGCGCAACCGGCGGGCTGGCATCGGCCGCGCTGTGGAAGGCGCAGGTGAGCGAATTGCGTGTGCAGGCGCAAGACACCGCCCACCCCGGCCCCTGGACCGTGGAGCTCGCCGAGCCCCTGGCCCTGACTGCGCAAACTGGCCCAGCCCCCGCCGCGCCCGGCACATCTGGCATGGTGGTGGTGCAGGCGGCGGCCGGTCAGGCCCGCATGACCGGCCCGCTGCCGGGCAGCGTGGCGCTGCAATGGCAACCCGTGCGCTACCAGTCCGGGCCCGGCACGGCAGCGCGCCTGCAAAGCCAGGGCCGCCTGCAGGGCCTGCCCTTCGCCTGGGTGGATGCCCTGGGGCTGGAGGGCGCGCCTGCGGTGGCCGGCCAGCCGGCGCAGCCACTACTGGCCCGCCTGGGCCTGGGGGGCGACATGCTGCTGGATGGCCAGTGGAACGTGGATGCCGGCGCCAGCCTGCGCGCCCAGGCCAGCCTGCGGCGCACCAGCGGTGACCTGCGCATCCTCATGGGCGAAGCACCCCCCGTCACGGTGCTGCAAAGCACTGGCCAGGGCACAGGCGCAGGCAGCCCCACCTCCATCACGGCCCCCCAAGTCGGCAGCCCTGCCGGTGTACGCCAAGCCGAGCTGGCGCTGGAGGCGCAGGGCGATGCGCTGCGCGCACGCCTGCAGTGGGCCAGCGAGCGGGCCGGCGAAATCGATGCCAGCGCCAGCACCCGCGTCACGCTGGGTAACGCACTGGCGGATGCCACCTGGGCCGCCGACGCACCGCTGGCCGCCACCGTGCGCGCGCGCCTTCCTGATGTGGGCGTGTGGTCGGCCCTCGCGCCGCCAGGCTGGCGCGTGCGCGGCACGCTCGACGCCAACGCCACCCTGTCGGGCACGCGCAACGCCCCCCGCTGGGCAGGCACGCTGGGCGCCGATGGCCTGGCCGTGCGCTCCATCGTGGACGGCGTGGATCTGCAGGGCGGCCGGCTGCGCGCCACCCTGCGCGGCAACCAGCTCGACCTGACCGAATGGAGCCTGCAGGGCGGGCGCGGCAGCAACGCACGCATCGCAGGCTTCAGCGGCAACCGCACGCCTGCGCCGCAAGACGGCGGCACCCTCACCGGCTCGGGACGCCTCACCTGGGGGGAACCCGGCGCGGGCCTGTCGGGCCTGGCCATGGACATCACCGCCGAAGCCCGCGCATTGCAGGTGCTGGTGCGCGCCGACCGCCAGGTCAGCGTGTCGGGCCAGGTGCAGGCGCAGCTGCAGCAAGGGCAGTTCAGCCTGCGCGGCAAGCTCACCACCGACCGCGCTACCATCATCCTGCCCGACGAATCGGCCCCCAGCCTGGGCTCGGACGTGGTCGTGCGCTCGGCCGCCAAAGACCGCGCCGACCAGGCCAAAGCCAAGGCCCAGACAGCCGCCCACAACAGCCAGCCAGCGGCACAGGCAGAAACCACCCGGCCGCCCGCCGTGGCCATCACCCTCAACCTGGGGCGCGATTTTGCATTGCAGGGCCAGGGCATCACCACGCGCCTCACGGGCGAGCTCGATATCCGCAGCAGCACCGTGCCCGGCGCCCCGCCGCGCGTGACGGGCGAAGTACGCACGGACGCAGGCCGCTACCGCGCCTGGGGCCAGGTGCTGGACGTGGAGACGGGCCTGATCCGCTTCAATGGCCCCTACAACAACCCCGCGCTCGACATCCTGGCACTGCGCCCCAACATCAGCGTGCGCGCGGGCGTGCAGGTCACCGGCTCGGCCCTGGCGCCCCGCGTGCGGCTGTATTCCGACCCCGAACTGCCCGACGCGGCCAAGCTCTCGTGGGTGGTGCTGGGCCGCGATGCGGCCAACGGTGGTGCCGAAGCCGCCATGCTGCAGCAGGCCGCGCTAACGCTGCTGGGCCGCAGCGGCGGCAACCCCACCGCCCAGGTGGCCAGCCGTCTGGGGCTCGACGAAATCGGGTTCAAGGGCCCCGGCGCCGGCGAAGACGCCTCCAGCGCCGCGCTGACCTTCGGCAAGCGCCTGTCCAAGGACATGTATGTCACCTACGAACGCAGCCTGTCGGGCACACTGGGCACGCTCTACATCTTCTACGACCTGTCGCGCCGCCTCACGCTGCGCGGCCAGACGGGCGAGAAAAGCGCCATGGACATCATCTACACCGTGCGCTACGACTGATCCAAGCCGGGCGGCAA
>Ga0116173_1001483_pt1 | contig 19318 bp, 17 predicted proteins | sample AD_UKC085_MetaG_FD_89800 | JGI IMG/M metagenome (GOLD analysis project Ga0116173, IMG submission 89800) | Active sludge microbial communities of municipal wastewater-treating anaerobic digesters from USA - AD_UKC085_MetaG | ecosystem: Engineered > Bioreactor > Anaerobic > Digestate | place: USA...
ATGCTGGCAGGCCTGGCCCAGCGGGCCGGCGACCTCGGCACGGCCCTCGAAAGCTGGCAACAGCTGCTGCGCGACCCCGCCCGCATCACCCCCGAGCTCGCCATGCGCGCGGCCATCCTGGCGCTGCTGCGTGGGCAGGGCCCGCAGGGACTGGCGTGGCTCGAGGCGGCCCAGAGCAAGATCACACCGCAAACCGAGAATGCACCGGCCATCTGGCGCCTGACCGCTCAGCTCGCGGAAAGACAGCAAAAAGATACCCTGGCTACGCAGGCCTACCAAAAGCTGCTGAACACCGAGGAAGCGGACATCGGGGATTTCGATGCCCTGATCCGCATCCTTCAGGCCGAACAGCCACTGCAAGCCGCTGCCATTGCCGCCCTGGCATGGGATCGCCACGAGGAGCCGCGCCATCTGGTGCTGGCCCTGACGCTGCAGGTCAGCCACAACCAGTGGGCCGAGGTCCGGCGCCTGCTGGGCCAGCTCGATCGGGCGCCACAGGGCAGTCGCCAGGCACTCGAGCGCCTGCGCCAGGAGCCCGAATTCCTGCGGCTGGTCGGCACCTACTACCAGAACACCGGCCAGCACCAGCAGGCACGCCTTTACTACGAAGCAGGGCTGCGGGCGGCGCCCCAATCTGCGGCCATCCGCCAGGCACTGCTGTGGCTGTTCATCGATGGCAACGACACCGTGGCCTTGCGCGAGTTTCTGACCCGCCACGAGCCCGAATGGAGCCAGGACGAAGAAGCCCACGACGCACTCGCATCGGCCTACCAGGCCCTCTCGCTGCCCACCGTGGCGCTGCAGCGCTACCTCCAGCCACGCTTCGCGGCACACCAGACCGACCTGCTGTGGCTCATGAACTATGCCGACGCCCTGGACCAGAACCAGCAGTCCGACCGCGCCTGGCGGCTGCGCAGGCATTTGCTGTCTGCCGAATGGCAGAAAGCCCGCCAGAGCGACAGCGCCCTCCAGCTGAGCCACGCACAGGCCCGCGTCCGCTGGCTCACCGAAGAAGGCCTGGATGACGTGCGGCGCCTGGCCCGTGCCCGCCTGCAACTCACGCAGCGCCCGGGCGATGCGGGGCTGCAGACGCTGCGCGAACTGCTGCGGCTCGATCGCGATGCACGCGGCGGGCTTTCCAATGCGGCCGCTGAAACGGCCATCGGCTGGCTACAGGATGCGGGCGAGTACACCGCGGAGCGCGGCTTCCTGTGGCACCAATATGCGCGCAGCCACAGCCTGCGGTCCAACCGCTCCCTGTGGGCCGAGATCACCGTGGCGCTGGCCGAAAAGGACAAGGCCGCCACCGGCCAGTTGCTTGACACCTTTGATGAGCGCCTGCCGCGCTATGACCGCATCAATGCCGCAGCCGCCGTGGGTGACGTCCGGCGGGCGCAGACCGCTGCCTTCGAGACCCAGAGCGACCAGCCTGACGACCACCCCATCCACCTGCAACTGACAGAGAACCTGCTGGCGTTCAGCGACCATGCGGGCGTCCAGATGGTCTCGCGGCAGCTCGACAGCATCGACGAACGCGACCTCAGCGCGCAATGGCACCTGGCGCTCTCGCCCCGGCTGTTCCTGGATCTCAAGCTCCAGAACATCGACCGGCGCGCCCGTAGTCCCCAGACCGTCTACCAGCCCTCGTCCGAGGATGCGGTGCAGGCACAGTTGCGCTGGCAGCACAACAACGCAAGCACCCTGGTGCGCATCGCCCGCAGAGAAAGCCTGACCGGCTACACCCCCTTGCAACTCGAACAGGAACTGCGCCTGGACGACCGGCTGGCGCTGCGCCTGGACTGGGGCACGCAGTTGCCCAGCCAGGAGAGTCTCGTTTTGCGCATGGGCGGCATGAAAGATCGCCTGGGGAGCAGCCTGCGCTACCAGGCCACCCGGCTCGACCAGTTCGTGGTCGAGCACTGGCGCGACAAGTACCAACTGCAGACCGGCGGCCAGCTCGGCAGTGGCCGCAACACGGCGCTCAGCTATACCCACACCTATCGGCTCGATGCCCCCACGGTGGATTTCGGCGCCTTCTGGTCCAGCCACGCCTATCGCCGCAGCGATCCCGCAGGGCTTGCCGGTGCAGACCTTGCCTACCTGCGCTACCTGCCACCCCAGTCCCTCCCGGCGGGGGCCGGCTATTTCCTACCCGACAATTTCAGCTTTTATGGCGTGCAGCTGAGCACCAACATGCGCTTCGAGCGTGACTACACGCGGGCGATACGCCCCTTTGCCGCGGTGGCACGCACATGGCACAGCCAACAAGGCCCCGGCTACAGCCTGCGCCTGGGGTTTGCGGGCAGCCTGCTGGGCACCGACCACCTGAGCCTGCTCTGGAGCGTGGGCAAATCCGGCGCGCAGTTGCCCGGCCTGGCCCGCGAAATCCAGCTGAACTACCGCCACCATTTCTGACCACCATTCAAGGTAAACCACCATGCGCCACATGTCCCGCCTCCTGTCCCCGCTCAAGACCCTGGCCTGCACGGCATTGCTGACCCTGCTGGCGGCTTGCTCCACCCTTGACCGCGGCAAGCCCCCCGCACTGGAGCGCACCGCCACCTGGGCGGTGCTGCCCTTCGCGAACCACACCGAAACGCCCCTGGCAGGCCACCGCGCCGAGGCCATTGCCGAGGCGCTCCTGCACGCCCAGGGCGTGGGCCGCGTACAGCGCTACCAGGGCAACACGCAGCAGGAAGCCCTGTTCGACGCGAACTCGCCGCGGCGACAGGAAGAAGCCCTGGCCTGGGCCCGCGAAAAAAATGTGCGCTACGCCCTGATTGGCGCAGTCGATGAATGGCGCTACAAAGTAGGCGTGGATGGGGAGCCGGCTGCAGGCATCACCCTGCAGATCGTTGACGTGACCTCGGGCGAAACGCTCTGGAGCGGTGCGGGCGGCAAGAGCGGCTGGAGCCGGGAAGCCCTGTCCGCCGTGGCGCAAAAACTCATTCGTGAACTGCTGCAATCCGGCTTGACCGGCGCGCGCTGAAATCATCCGCTTGCCATGCCCACTGCAACCACCGGGGATCGACCCACGGCCCCTGAGCCCCAGCACCCACCCAGAACACCCCAGGACATAGGCTACACGGGGTCTCCTCTGGGCAAGCTGACCGCCACCGGCGTTCCCCCATGGATTGCCCTGCTCGAAATCTTGCTGATTCCGCTGGTCGCCCTGGCCATCGGCTTCCTGCTGAATCCGCAAGACCCTTTGTGGATCCATTCGGACTTCCATTGGACATGGCTGGCACCGGTGATTGTGGCGCTGCGTTATGGTCCATTGGCCGGCCTGAGCGCTGCGGGGGTGCTGCTGGCGAGCTGGCTGGCATGGAACCGTGAAAACCTCGACCAGTTTCCACAGGTTTTTTTCCTGGGCGGCCTGATCATCGTCATGCTGGTGGGCGAATTCTCCAGCCTGTGGAGGGCCCGGACCCGGCGCGCCGAGATCGTACAGCACTACCTGAACCAGCGCATGGAGCACTTGATTCGCCAGTACTACATGCTGCGTCTGTCGCATGACCGGCTCGAGCAGGAGCTGATCGGGCGCCCCATGTCGATGCGCGACGCACTTAAGACCCTGCGCGGGCTGGGCAGCGTGCAAACCGACTCGCAAACCTTGCTGCGTCTGCTGGCACAGTATTGCCAGATCAGTGCTGCGGCGCTCTACCGCACAGACAACCAGCAACTTGTGGCCGAACCCCTGGCCAGCATCGGTTCCCCCATTGCCCTGCACGGTGACGACCCGCTGGTGCGCCAAGCCCTGGAGTCAGGAAAACTCTGCCATGTGGCCCAGGTGACTGCGGCGCAACAAACCAGCCGCTACCTCGTGGCGGCTCCCTTGCTGGACCTGGGCGGCGATATCTACGGCCTGCTGCTGGTCGATGAAATGCCCTTTTTCTCGGTACAGGACGAAAACCTGCAGACCATCAACCTGCTCCTGGGTTACTTCACCGACGGGCTGTCCACCCAGGCACTGGCGCAGCCACTGCAGCAGGAGTTCCCCGCATGCCCGTCGGAATTTGCCTTCGAGTTACAGCGCCTGTGGCGCATGCACCAAAAAGCGGGCGTACCCAGCGCCATCGTGGCACTGGAGTTCACTGCCGCTGCCGTCGAGCGCGATATGCCGCAACAGCTGTTGCGCCTGCGGCGGCTGATGGATGAAACCTGGCTGATTCAAGGCCCTGGCCGCCAGGTGCTGGCCATGTTGATGCCGCTGGGCGATGCGTCCACGGCAGAGGGTTTTCTGGCCCGGCTGGAGCGCTGGATGGACCAGAAGGAAGGCATTTCTCTGGCCGACGCCGGCGTTTTCCCGCACCAGTTGCCGTTGGGCAATGCGCCGCCTCTGGCCACGTTGCAGCGCCTGCACGGAATCGCGCATGCTTAGCGCAAAACTCGGCCTGTCGGCCGTGCTGATGGAACTGGCCGCCTGGAGCAACCCCTGGCTGTGGGACAGCCATTCCGACGCCGCCCTGCTCGGCTACCTGCTGGCCCATGCCATGGCCAGCACCTTGCTGGCACTGTTCATCCTGCCGCTGCTGCGCGCAGAGCAGGCACGGCCACGAATGCCCCTCCTCGCCCTGCTGGCGTTGTGCAGCTACACCGTGCCGATTGCAGGATTTCTGGGCGTTTTTGCGGGCGCACTGGTACTGCGTTTCTACCGCCCCCCCGTCACACACAGCACCTTTGAGTCGTTACAACTGCCTGAATTCGACCAGCACCAGCGCATCAAGGGCGGGTTCCGCCAGGCGGGACTGCGGTCCTTCCTGGGCAACGCAGAGGTCCTCATGGACTCCCGCATGCGTGCCATGGTGTCCTTGCAGCATGTTTCCGGCCGCGTGGCGTCCCCCTTGCTGCGCAATGCATTGAACGATTCCAGCGAAGACCTGCGCCTGCTGGCCTACGGCATGCTGGACACGCTGGAGCAGCGCATCAGCCGATCGGTGGACCATGAACTCAAGGCGTGGCAGCTGGCCCAGGCCACCGAGGGGCTGGAACACCCGGGGCCGTTGACCCTCAAGGCAGCACAGAACCTGTCGGACCTGTACTGGGAATTCATCTACCAGGACCTGGCCCAGGGGGACCTGCGGGAATACGTCAGCCAGGAATCCCTGCGCTACTGCGAAAAGGCACTGGCGATCCAGCCCGACAACGCCCAACTTTGCTTGCGCCAGGGTCTTCTGCTGCATGCCCTCGGACGCCTGGAAGAAGCCGCTGAAGCCTACGACAAGGCCCATGCGCTGGGGCTCCCCGCCACGCGCGTACTGCCCTACCAGGCCGAGGTGAGCTTTGAACGCCGGGACTTCACCCGCACACGCGAGATCATGCAACAGCTAGACCAATGGAGCGCATTGCCACGGCTGCGCCCGGTCATCGACTACTGGAGTGCGAAATGACTCCTGTCACACCACACCCTCAGGCCCGGGAGGCAGACATCGCGCTGCTCCTGGAAGGCACCTTTCCCTATGTCAGCGGCGGCGTGTCCAGCTGGATCAATCAGATCATCCGAGCCTACCCCGGGTACCGCTACGCGATTGTTTTTCTTGGCAGCCGCCGCTCCGACTACAGCGGCTTCAAGTACGAGCTGCCTGCCAATGTGGTGCATTTCGAAGAGCACTACCTCTATGACCATCTTTCCGAGCACGCCATGCCCGGCGCCCGACGCGGCAATGAGTACGCGTTTGCCATGGCGACCTCCCTGGTGGAATGTCTGCGCCACGGCGAGGCCGACAGGGCCCAGACCTTGCAGACACTGCGCAACCTCACACGTGAAATGATGCCTGGCGGGCGGCTGCAGATTGACGATTTCCTCTACAGCGAACGTTCCTGGGAACTGCTGTGCGACACCTACCGGCGCTATTGCACCGACCCCTCCTTCGTAGACTACTTCTGGACCGTGCGCATCATGTTTCAGCCCCTGTGGCTGCTGGCGCGCGTGGCGCACCAGTTGCTGCCGGTGCGCGTACTGCACAGTGCGTCAACGGGCTATGCGGGCTTTCTGGGCGCGCTGCTGCACGAAACCCGTGGGCTGCCCCTGGTGCTGTCGGAGCATGGCATCTACACCAAAGAGCGCCAGATTGACCTGCTCAAAAGTGAATGGATCCGGGACAACCGCAACGTCTTTCAACGCGACCCCACGGAGCTTTCCTACTTCCGGCAGATGTGGATACGTTTTTTTGAATGGATGGGGCGCTACTGCTACGACGCCGCCAACCCCATCATTGCGCTCTACGAGACCAATCGCCTGCGCCAGATCCATGATGGCGCACAAGCGTCGCGCACCTTCAATATCCCCAACGGGATCAACCTCGCGCGCTTTGCGCCGCTGCGCGACCAGCGCCCCGCCACGCCCCCGCCCGTGCTGTGCCTGATCGGCCGCGTGGTGCCCATCAAGGACGTCAAGACCTTCATTCGCGCCATGCGCCGGGTGGTCAACCAGATGCCCGCCGCCCAGGGCTGGATCGCCGGCCCTGCCGAAGAAGACCCCCAGTATGCGCAGGAATGCCGGAATCTGGTGCAGAGCCTGGGCCTGCAGGAGCAGGTCAAGTTCCTGGGGTTCCAGCGTGTGGAAAACCTCATGCCCCAGATCGGCCTGGTGGTGCTTTCTTCCATCAGCGAGGCCCTGCCCCTGGTCATCCTGGAGGGCTACGCGGCCGGCGTGCCCACGGTCTCCACCGATGTGGGTTCCTGCCGCCAACTGATCGAAGGACTGGACGACGAAGACCGCGCCCTCGGAAGCAGCGGTGCCGTGGTCCAGATCGCCGACCCGCAAGCGCTGGCCGATGCCGCCATCGCACTGCTCTCGGACACTGCCGCCTGGAACCAGGCCAGCGCTGCGGCCGTGGCCCGCGTAGAACGCTACTACACCGACACCATGATGTTCGACCGTTACCGCAGGGTGTACGAAGAAGCCCTGCAGGGCCAGAAGGAGCCTGGCTGATGGCGGGAATCGGTTTTGAACTGCGCCGTCTGCTGCGCAAAAACACGCTGGTGGGGCTCATCGAAGCCTACGCCTATGCCGGCGTGATTGGCTCAGGCCCCTGGGTGTTCTCCATCATCGGCATCCTGCTGGTGGGCATTTTCAGTGCCAGTGTGGTGGTGCCGTCCTATCTGGTGACACAGTTCCAGACATCGGTAACCTACCTTGTGGCATGCAGCCTGATCCTTACCGGGTTCGTGCAACTGGCGTTCACACGCTTCGTCTCCGATCGGCTGTTCGAGAAACGCAAGGACCTGATCCTGCCCAACCTGCACGGGCTGCTGCTGGTCGTGGTGGCCAGCGCCAGCGTGCTGGGCACGCTGGCGCTGTTCCTGCTGCTGCCAGGACAGGCGCTGGTGTACCGCATGCTGATGCTGGCGGGGTTCGCGGTCATGTGCGGCGTCTGGATTCTCACCATCTTGCTGTCCGGCATGAAGCGCTACAAGGCCATCACAGTGCTGTTCGGTGGTGCCTATGCCATCGTCGTGGTGGCCTCCCTGCTGATGCGCCCCTGGGGGCTGGATGGATTGCTCGGCGGCTTCGTGCTCGGCAACCTGGTGCTGCTCATGGGCATGTGGCTGCTCATCGTGCGGGAGTTCGGCCCCGAAGGACGTCTGATCGCGTTTGATTTCGCGCAGCGCAGCATGCTCTACCCCTCCCTGATTGCCGTGGGTTTTCTCTACAACTTCGGCATCTGGGTAGACAAGTTCATGTTCTGGTACTTTGTGCCCACCTCCGAGACCATCATCGGCGGGCTGCGCGCCTCGCTGATCTATGACCTGCCGGTCTTTCTGTCCTACCTGTCCATCATTCCGGGCATGGCCGTGTTTCTGGTCCGCATCGAGACCGATTTTGTGGAGTTCTATGACAAGTTCTACGACGCCGTGCGCAGCGGCGGCTCACTCGAATACATCGAGTCCATGCGCGATGAAATGGTGTATTCGACCCAGCAAGGTCTGAGCGAGATCGCCAAGATCCAGACCCTGGCTGTGCTCGCGACCCTCGTTGCGGGTCCGTCGCTGCTCAACGCGCTGGGCATCTCGCAGCTGTATCTGCCCCTGCTCCAGGTCCAGGTGGTAGGCGCGGGCCTGCAGGTGGGGCTGATGGCCATCCTGAACGTTTTCTTCTACCTGGATCAGCGCCGCATCGTGCTGTTCCTGTGCGCGCAGGCGGTGGTGCTCAACATCGCGCTCACTGCCTTCACCCAGTATTTCGGGGCCGCACTGTATGGCTATGGTTTCGCGCTGGCGATGCTGATCACGCTGTGCACCGGCCTGGCGCTGCTCACGCGCCAGTTCAAACGGCTCGAATACGAAACCTTCATGCTTCAATAGCTGCCCCCCTCCCCTCTGCCAGGAGTCTGCCGCCATGCCCCACCGAATCCTGCCCTACATCCGGGCCGCCATGCTCTGCTTGGCCACTGGGGTGTCGGCCTGCGGCGGGGGTTCCGAAGCGCCCGCACCCACACTCAGCGTCGGCGTCAGCATCACCGCCCCGGCTGCAGCCGACCAGGTTTTCAGCCTGGGCACCCCTGTTGCCGTGGGCGCTCGCGTGACCGTGAATGGCGCGCCGGCACCCGATGGCACGGCATTGCAGTTCACCGCCCCGGCCGGCAGCTTCGCCCCAGCCAATGCCTTGACCCGTGGCGGCACGGCCAGCACCACCCTGACCGGCACCACGGCCGGCAAGCAAACCTTCACGGCCACCGCCACGCTGTCGGGCGCCACCGGATCTTCGACGCAGAGCCTGTACCTGCGCCAGCCCCCGGCACCGCTGGAAGTCCTGGTCCCGGCGTATTTCTATCCCTCGGCAGGGGGCTCCGACTGGGAGCGGCTGACTGCCAGCGCACGCGCCCACCCCGGGTTGAAGATCACCGCCATCCTCAATCCCGCCAATGGCATTTTCAGCAGCGCCGACCCCCGCTACCTGCAAGCCGCGCAAGATTTTGTTGGCGCAGGCGGCCGCTTGCTGGGCTATGTCTACACCCGCTATGGCACGGGGGCGCGATCGGTTGCCGATATCCAAGCCAACATCGACCGCTACCTGGATCTGTATGGGCGTCGCCTCATCAGTGGCATTTTTCTGGACGAAATGGCCGCCGATCCCGCACGGATCGGTTTTTATCGGGAGATTGAAAACCACATCCAATCACGCGACGCCAGCCTGCGCATGCTGGGCAACCCCGGCACCGTTCCCGCCGAAGGGCTGGCTGGCGTCGTCGATGCCCTCGTCACTTTCGAGGGCACGGGCGCCAGCTATGCAAGCTACGACCCACGGCAGGCGGCCGATTGGCTGTACTCACGGAGCAACAGCACCCAGGCCATGCTGGCCCACAACGTGATGACATGCCAGGCCATGCAAGCCACCGTGGCCACGGCCGCCACACCACTGGCCAACGCGGGCATGGTCTACGTGACCGACCGCGTTTACGACTACGCCACACGCACCGGCAATCCGTGGGCCACCCTGCCCGGCTACTGGACGCCCCTGCTAGACACCGTGCAAGCCATCAACCAGGGGCAAGCGCTGCCCGCATGCCCCTAGGCTCTTCGACCCGGAGCATTTGCCAGCCCTGCCACCGCGCTCCCGCCACCAGACGCACGGGCGCATCGATCTGCGCTGCCTCCACGCAGAGCATGAAGCGGTAACCATCGGCGGGCAGATCCGCCAGGCGTGAGCACAGGTGGGCACCAGGGTTCCACACCACGGTGCTGCCCATGTCCGGGCTCTGGCTGATCTGCAGGCCGCTCGATCCATCGCGCAGGTGCAGGGGCTGCACTGGCGCACCAAAGACACTGTCGTATTCATCGGCAAAAGTCACCGCACCGGACTGGATGCCATGCTGGTCCCGCAGGGCATCCCAGCGTTCGCACCCCTCCAGCCCCTCCAGGCAGGTGCTTTCGATCGCATCGACCGACAGGTAGGTATGCAGGGCCGTGGTGAACTCCCACGGGGTTGGGCCGGTGTTGCACACATCCAAGTGCACACGCATCCAGCCATCGCCCAGGGCCAGGGTAAGCTGCGCTTCGAAGTCCTGCGGCCAGATGGCCTGGGTGCTTTGGCTGCTGGCGAGGCGCAGGCGCAGCATGGTGGCGCCTTGTTCCATGTCCCACCACGGGGCCTGCGCAACCCACGCCAGATTGCGCGCAAATCCGTGCTTGGGCAGGGGCCCGCGCTGGTTGAACTGGGGAAAGCACAGCGGAATGCCGCCACGGATGGCCGATCGGCCATCAAACACCGCCCGGGGACTCAGGTACAGGCGCTCACGCCCGCCAGCCACCCATGACAGCACCTGGGCGCCCTGCAAGGCCACCAGCGCGCTGTCGCCCTGCGCGCCGTGCAGGCGGATGCAGGGCTGCCCGTGCAGCGTTTCGAGGCCGCCGCTCGTCGCAATGGCAGGGTCAGGCGGCATGGCCCAGCGCGTCGGCCCGCGCCTGGGCAGCGGCAAAATCGAGGTCGCCGCTGTAGATGGCCCGGCCGCAGATCACACCTTCGACGCCTTCGCCCTCCACCGCGCACAGCTGCTCGATGTCGGCCATGTTGGAGAGGCCGCCCGAGGCGATGACGGGGATGGAGAGCGCCTGCGCGAGCTTCACGGTGGCGTCGATGTTGATGCCCGAGAGCATGCCGTCGCGACCGATGTCGGTGTAGATGATGGATTCGACGCCCCAGTCCTCGAACTTCTTGGCCAGGTCCACCACCTCATGGCCGGTGAGCTTGCTCCAGCCATCGGTGGCGACCTTGCCGTCCTTGGCATCGAGCCCCACGATGATGTGGCCGCCAAAGGCGCTGCAGGCGTCTTTCAGGAAGCCGGGGTTCTTGACGGCGGCGGTGCCGATGATGACGTAGCGCAGGCCGCCGTCGATGTATTTCTCGATGGTGTCCAGGTCGCGGATGCCGCCGCCGAGCTGCACCGGAATCTCCTGGCCCACTTCCTTGAGGATGGACTTGATGGCGCCCAGGTTCTTAGGCACGCCGGCAAAGGCGCCGTTCAGGTCCACCAGATGCAGGCGGCGCGCGCCCTGCGCCACCCAATTGCGCGCCATGGCAGCAGGGTCTTCGCCAAAGGTGGTGGATTGGTCCATATCGCCTTGCTTGAGGCGTACGCAATGGCCGTCTTTGAGGTCGATGGCGGGGATGAGCAGCATGGTGGGGTTCGGGGGTGGTCGGGGGATGGCGGGCGAGGCGGGACTCGGCCCAAACGGGGTGGAAGGTGGGAAGGTCAGGGATTCCAGTGCAGAAAATTGCGGTACAGGGCCAAGCCATGCTCCGCGCTCTTCTCCGGGTGAAATTGCGTGGCAAAAATATTATCGCGTGCAATGGCAACGGCGAACCAGCCACCGTAATCGGCCTGGCCCGCACAGTGTGCCGCGTCTCGCGGCACCGCGTAGAAGCTGTGTACAAAATAAAAGTAGCTGAGGTCGGGCACACCGGCCCACACCGGATGAACTTTGCCCGCGTGCGGCACCTGGCGCACTTGGTTCCAGCCCATCTGGGGCACCTTGTAGCGGCTGCCGTCGGGCTGGGTGCGGCCTGCCAGGTCGAACTTGAGCACATCGCCGGGGATCAGGCCCAGGCCCGGCGTGTCCCCCTCGGCGCTGTGGTCCAGCAGCATCTGCATACCCACGCAGACGCCAAACAGCGGCTTGGTGGCGGCGGCTTCGAGCACCGATTCCTGCAGGCCCGACTCGCGCAGCTCGCGCATGCAGTCGGGCATGGCGCCCTGCCCTGGCAGCACAATGCGCTGGGCGGCGCGCACCGCCTCGGGGTGCGAGGTGACCACCACGGTCCAGCCCGTGCCCTCGGCGGCGGCCTGCACGGCCTGCGACACCGAGCGCAGATTGCCCATGCCATAGTCCACCACGGCGACGGTTTTTGCTTCCATATTCATAGCTACTAGTGCATATAAATCAAGCACTAGCGCCTGATTTGACTCAAAAATTTCACAGAGAACCCTTGGTGGAAGGGATGACCCCCGCCGAGCGGGGATCGCGCTCCAGCGCCGCGCGCAGCGTGCGCCCGAAGGCCTTGAAGATGGTCTCGCACTGGTGGTGGGCATTGATGCCCTTGAGGTTGTCAATGTGCAGCGTCACACCGGCATGGTTCACGAAGCCCTGGAAGAACTCGTACACCAGCTGCGTGTCGAGCTGGCCGATGCTGCCGGCCGTGAACTTCACGTCGATATGCAGCCCCGGGCGGCCCGAGAAATCGACCACCACGCGCGAGAGCGCCTCATCGAGCGGCACATAAGCATGGCCGTAGCGGCGGATGCCCTTCTTGTCGCCCACGGCGCGCGCAAACGCCTGGCCCAGCGTGATGCCCACATCTTCCACCGTGTGGTGGCCGTCGATGTGCAGGTCGCCCGCGCAGTCGATATCCAGGTCGATCAGACCGTGGCGCGCGATCTGGTCGAGCATGTGGTCAAAAAACCCGATGCCCGTGTGCAGCTTGGCCTGGCCCGTGCCGTCGAGGTTGATGCGCACGCTGATGCGCGTCTCGGCGGTGTTGCGGCTGACCTCGGCGATGCGGTCGGCCAGGGGATCGGGGGCGGTGGAAGTGACGAGTGCGGAGGAAGTCATAAGGAAGCCTGGAGTGCGGCCAGCATCTGTGCGTTGTCTTCGGCATTGCCCACCGTAAGGCGCAGGCAGTTGGCCAGCAATGGGTGCATTGTAGAAACGTTCTTGACCAGGACCTTGCGGGTTTTCATGCCCTCGTAGGCCCGGGCGGCATCGGCCACGCGCACCAGCACCATGTTGGCTTCGCTGGCCCAGCATTGCGCGATGCCTGGCATCTGGCGCAGCGCGTGGACCAGCAGCTGGCGCTGGGCCACCAGTTCAGCGGCCTGCGCGGCAAACACCTCGGCGTGCTCCAGCGCAAACAGCGCGGCTTCACTGTTGAGCACGCTCACGTTGTAGGGCGGGCGCACCTTGTCGATCTCGGCCACCAGCGCGGCCGTGCCGATGAGGTAGCCCAGGCGCACCCCCGCCAGGCCGAACTTGCTGAGCGTGCGCATGAGCAGCACATGGGCGTTGCGTGCCGGCTCGGCGCGCATGCGGTCGATGAAGGTGCGGCTGGCAAAGGGCTGATAAGCCTCGTCCATCACCACGATGCCGCCCTGCGCGCCTGCGGCGTCCACGATGCGCTGCACCGCGCCCTCGTCCCACAGCGTGGCCGTGGGGTTGTTGGGGTAGGCGATGTAGGTGATGGCAGGCTGGTGCCGGGCGATGGCGGCCAGCATGGCGGCCTCGTCGAGCTCGAAATCGGCCGTGAGCGGCACGCCCACAAAGTCCAGGCCCTGCAGCTGGGCGCTCATGGCGTACATCACGAAGCCGGGCACGGGCGCCAGCGCCATCGGGCGCTTGCCGCCGTTGGCTTCGGGCGGCAGCGCGCAGGCCAGCGACACCAGGCTGATGAGCTCGTCCGAGCCATTGCCCAGAATGAGCGCATGCCCGTCGGGCATGCCGGCATGGCGCGCCAGCGCGGCCTGCAGGTCGGCCACGCGCTCGCCCGGGTAGCGATTGAGCGCCAGCGCGCCCAGGCGCTGGCCCAGCGCGGCCTGCAGATGGGCGGGCAGGCGAAACGGGTTCTCCATCGCGTCCATCTTGAGCATGCCTGCGGAGGGCTGCACGCTGTAGGCGTGCATGGCGCGCACGTCGGGGCGGATGCGGGCCAGGGCTTGAAGGGGGGACGACGAGGTAGTCATTCGAAAATATCCAGTTCGTTGGGGCGACAAGAAAGGGGGAGGATCCCGCGCCGGGCATCCTGCGGCGCAGCGTGGGCCAAGGCCTCTGTCAATAAGGCGGCTATTGTGGCGACGGCTTCAACCGCATCTCAGCCGCCCGCGCATGGGCCTGCAGGCCTTCGCCATGGGCCAGCACGCTGGCGATCTGGCCCAGCGTCTGGGCGCCGGCCTCGCTCACTTCGATGAGGCTGCTGCGCTTTTGAAAGTCGTACACGCCCAAAGGCGAGCTGAAGCGCGCCGTGCCGCTGGTGGGCAGCACATGGTTGGGGCCGGCGCAGTAGTCGCCTAAAGACTCGCTGGTGTAGGCCCCCAGGAAGATGGCCCCGGCGTGGCGCAGCAGCGGTTCCCAGCGGTGGGGGTCGTGGCTGCTCACCTCCAAATGCTCGGGCGCAATGCGGTTGCTGATGGCGCAGGCCTCTTCCATGCTGCGGGTGAGGATCAGCGCACCCCGGCCCGTGAGGCTCTTGGCGATGATCTCGGCGCGCGGCATGGTGGGCAGCAGGCGGTCGATGGCCTCTTGCACCGCGTCGATGTAGGCCGCGTCGGAGCACAGCAGGATGCTCTGGGCCAGTTCGTCGTGCTCGGCCTGCGAAAAAAGATCCATGGCTACCCAGTCGGGCGGCGTGCTGCCGTCGGCCAGCACCAGGATTTCGCTGGGGCCCGCGATCATGTCAATGCCCACGGTGCCGAACACGCGCTTTTTCGCGCTGGCGACGTAGGCGTTGCCCGGGCCGGTGATCTTGTCCACCTTGGGCACCGTGGCCGTGCCGTAGGCCAATGCGGCCACAGCCTGCGCGCCGCCAATGGTGAAGGCGCGCGTGACGCCGGCCACGTAGGCGGCGGCCAGCACCAGAAGGTTCTTGGCACCCTGGGGCGTGGGCACCACCATGATGATCTCGCCCACCCCGGCCACATGCGCAGGGATGGCGTTCATGAGCACGCTGCTCGGGTAGGCGGCCTTGCCGCCGGGCACATAGATGCCCACGCGGTCGAGCGGCGTGACCTTCTGGCCCAGCAGCGTGCCGTCTTCATCGCGGTAGCTCCAGCTCTCGCCCGAGGCCCTTTTCTGCGCCTCGTGGTAGCGGCGCACGCGGGCGGCGGCGGCCTGCAAGGCGTCGCGCTGCACGGAGGGAATGGCATCGAACGCGGCCTTCAATTCGGCCTGCGTCAGCTCCAGCGCCGCCATGTCGGGGGCCGAGAGGCCGTCAAAGCGGGCGGTGTACTCCAGCACGGCCGCGTCGCCACGTTGTTGCACATCGGCCAGGATATCGGCCACGCGCTGCTCGATGGCCGCGTCGGTGTCGGCAGACCAGTGCAGGCGGGCTGCGAAATCAGCCTCAAAAGTGGCTGCAGCGGTGGACAGACGGGCGGGAGCAGCTACCAAAGTCATAGTGTCAGTCGGTCAATGGGTCAAGTAAGGGTCAGTTCTTTTCCGCAGGAATGGCCGAAGCAAACGCATCGATGATGCGGCGCAGCGGCGCCTGCTTGAGCTTGAGCGCCGCCTGGTTGACCACCAGGTGCGAGCTGATGTCCATGATGCGCTCCACCTCGACGAGGTGGTTGGCCTTGAGCGTGTTGCCGGTGGACACCAGATCGACGATGGCGTCGGCTAGGCCCGTGAGGGGTGCCAGCTCCATGCTGCCGTAAAGCTTGACCATGTCCACATGCACGCCCTTGGTCGCAAAGAAGTCGCGCGCAATGCTGGTGTATTTGGTGGCCACCTTCAGGCGCGAGCCCTTCTTGACGGCCTGGGCATAGTCGAAATCGTTGCGCACGGCCACGCTGACGCGGCATTTGGCAATGCGCAGATCGAGCGGCTGGTACAGGCCCTGGCCGCCATGCTCGATGAGCGTGTCCTTGCCGGTCACGCCCAGATCGGCGCCGCCATATTCGACATAGGTGGGCACATCGGTGGCACGCACCAGCACCACGCGCACATCGGGCAGGTTGGTGGGCAGGATGAGCTTGCGCGACTTTTCGGGGTCTTCCAGCACCTCGATGCCGGCAGCGGCCAGCAAGGGCAGGGTTTCGTCAAAGATGCGGCCCTTGGAGAGTGCCAGGGTGATCATGTTGCTACTCATGCTTTTACTCGCTCGATGTCGGCGCCAATGCCGCGCAGTTTGGCTTCCATGCAGTCGTAGCCGCGGTCCAGGTGGTAGATGCGGTCCACCACCGTTTCGCCATCGGCCACCAGGCCGGCGATGACCAGGCTGGCCGACGCGCGCAGGTCGGTGGCCATCACGGTGGCCCCCGACAGGCGCGCGGACGTGGAAGCCAGGCCTTCAATCACCGCCACCTTGCCGTCGACCTGGATCTTGGCCCCCAGGCGCACCAGCTCGTTGACATGCATGAAGCGGTTTTCAAAAATCGTTTCGGTCACCGTGGCCGTGCCCTGGGCAATGCAGTTGAGCGCCATGAACTGCGCCTGCATGTCGGTGGGGAAACCGGGGTATTCGGTGGTGCGAAAGCCCTGCGCCTTGAGCGTGGCGCCGCCTGCACTTTGCACGCGAATGCCACCTTCGACCGCCTGCACCGTGGCACCGGCCTCGCGCAGCTTGTCCACCACGGCATCGAGGTGGTCGGCGCGCCCATGGCGCAGCAGCACATCGCCGCCCGTGGCGGCCACGGCGCACAAAAAGGTGCCGGCCTCGATGCGGTCGGCCACCACGCGGTGGGTGCAGCCGTGCAGCTTCTCGACGCCCTGGATGCGGATGCGGCTGGTGCCATGGCCTTCGATGCGGGCGCCCATGGCGATCAGCATCTCGGCCAAGTCCAGAATTTCAGGCTCTTGCGCAGCGTTTTCGAGCACCGTCTCGCCCTCGGCCAGGGCGGCGGCCATGAGAAAGTTTTCGGTGCCCGTCACCGTGACCATGTCGGTGGTGATGCGCGCGCCCTTCAGGCGCGTCCATCCTGCCGGCAGCTTGGCGATCATGTAGCCATGCTCGACCACGATCTCGGCGCCCATGGCGGCCAGGCCCTTGATGTGCTGGTCCACCGGGCGCGAGCCAATCGCGCAGCCACCGGGCAGCGACACCGTGGCCTCGCCAAAGCGGGCCAGCAGCGGGCCCAGGGCCAGCACCGACGCGCGCATGGTCTTGACCAGCTCGTAGGGCGCTTCGGGCGTATTGAGCGCACTGGCATCAATGCGCACGGTGCCATCGTCGGAGCGCTCGGCCGCCACGCCCATGTTGCGGATGAGCTTGAGCATGGTGCCCACATCCTGCAACCGGGGCACGTTGAGCAGCGTGACGGGATCGGCGGTGAGCAAGGCGGCGCACAACTCCGGCAAAGCGGCGTTCTTGGCGCCAGAGACCAGCACCTCGCCATGCAGGGTGCGTCCGCCGCGGATCAGGAGTTTGTCCATCGCAAAAAATCAAAGATAAGAATAAAAGTGCTTCTAGCGCTGATGAATCAAACGCTAGTAGCTATAAAAACATGAGCAAATCAAGCCAGCACTCACTGCGCCTGGGTCGCCCACTCTGCAGGTGTGAAGGTCTTCATCGACAGGGCATGCACTTCGTCGGTCTGCATGCGGTTGCCCAGGGTCGCGTACACGCGCCGCTGGCGTTGCAAGGTGCGCTGGCCCTCGAATTCTGCCGAGACGACGGTGGCGTACCAGTGGCGTCCGTCGCCTTCGAGCGTGATGTGTTCGCAGGCCAGGCCGGCGGTGATGATGTTTTTGAGTTGGTCTGCGGTCATGTCAGTGGCGCCCGGCCGCCCGAAGCCGCTGACGCGCCCCCTTGGGGCGCAGCGATGAGCGTAGGGGCTGTTTCATTTCAGTTCCTGATTTTGTAGCCCGTGCGCAGCAGGTGCACGGCCAGGGCACTCACGGCCAGCCAGGCGAGGCCCACGATTCCAAGGCTGAGCCAGGGAGAGGTGTCGCTCTGCCCGAAAAAGCCATAGCGAAAACCATCGATCATGTAGAAAAACGGGTTCAGGTGGCTCACGGTCTGCCAGAAAGGCGGCAGCGACTGGATCGAATAGAACACCCCCGACAGGAACGTCATGGGCACGATGACAAAGTTCTGGAACGCCGCCATCTGGTCGAACTTGTCGGCCCACAGCCCGGCAATCAGCCCCAGCGTGGCCAGCAGCGCCGCGCCCAGCAAGGCAAACACCACAATCCACAGCGGCGCCGCAAACTCTGGCCGCGCAAACGCCAGCGTGACGATGAACACCCCCAGCCCCACCACCAGCCCGCGCACCACGGACGAGCCCACATAGGCCACAAACCAGGCCCAGTGCGACAGTGGCGTGAGAAGCAAAAACACCAGGCTGCCCATGATCTTGCTCTGGACCAGGCTCGAGGAACTGTTGGCAAAGGCGTTCTGCAGCACGCTCATCATCACCAGGCCGGGCACCAGAAAAGCGGTGTAGCTGATGCGGTCATACACCTTCACATGGTCTTCCAGCACATGGCCGAAGATCAGCAGGTAGAGCACGGCGGTGAGCACGGGCGCAGCCACGGTCTGGAAGCTCACTTTCCAGAAGCGCAGCACTTCCTTGTAGAACAGGGTTTGCCAGCCGGTCACAATGCCACCCCTTCCATGGGGATGTTCGAAGCCGAGGTGCCCGACATGACCTGCAAAAACACGTCTTCCAGATCGGGCCGGCGAATCTCCATGTCCTGCACCTCCACACCCGCCACGCGCAGGGTGGCCAGATGGTTTTCAATCTCAGCCGCATCGCTTGCGGGCAACTGCACGATGCGCCCCGTCACCCGCGCCTGGCTGGCCAGCACGGGCGGCAAGACCGCGTCGGTCTTGAACTGCAGCACGCTGCCCGAGGCCGCCTTGAGCAGTTCCGACGTGCGGTTGAGCGCCACCACCTGCCCCGCCTTGAGCATGGCGATGCGGCCGCACAGGGCCTCGGCTTCTTCGAGGTAATGGGTGGTGAGCAGCACGGTGTGGCCCTCTTTGTTCAGGCGGGCGATGAAATGCCACAGCGTCTGGCGCAGCTCGACATCCACGCCCGCCGTGGGCTCGTCGAGCACGATGATGGGCGGCTTGTGCACCAGGGCCTGCGCCACCAGCACACGGCGTTTCATGCCGCCCGACAGCTGGCGCATGTTGGCGTTGGCCTTGTCGGACAGGCCCAGGTTTTCCAACAGTTCGTCAATCCAGGCGTCGTTGTGCTTCACACCGAAGTAACCCGACTGGAAACGCAGCGCCTCGCGCACATTGAAGAACGGATCGAACACCAGCTCCTGGGGCACCACGCCCAGCTTGCGCCGGGCCTGGGCATAGTCGGCCTGCACATCGCTGCCCTGCACCAGCACCCTGCCCTGCGTGGCGCGCGCCAGGCCGGCCAGGATGCTGATGAGGGTGGTTTTGCCGGCACCGTTGGGGCCAAGGAGCCCGAAGAACTCGCCCTCCTCGATGTCCAGGCTGACCTGTTTCAGTGCTTGGAAGGGACCTTTGGGGGTGACAAAGGTCTTGGAGATGGCTTGGAAGGAGACTGCGGGCATGTAGGGAATGATTTTACGGCCTCGGCCCGCGTCCCGCCGCCCCTGGTGGCAACGGCACCCTGGCGCCCGGTGGCGGGGAGCAGGGCTTGCGCCCCATGAAAAGCGTCAGCCGCCCACCTGCAGCAAGGCATCCACG
>Ga0116173_1001505_pt1 | contig 19098 bp, 12 predicted proteins | sample AD_UKC085_MetaG_FD_89800 | JGI IMG/M metagenome (GOLD analysis project Ga0116173, IMG submission 89800) | Active sludge microbial communities of municipal wastewater-treating anaerobic digesters from USA - AD_UKC085_MetaG | ecosystem: Engineered > Bioreactor > Anaerobic > Digestate | place: USA...
ATTGATTCTCTTCTGATCTTCAGCACTAATTGATGACTCGACTTTATTATCTTCAGCCCAAATAGTGTTTCCTGCAGCCTTTTCACTAGAGATCTGATTATCTATATCCGCTTTAATAGCGAGATAATTCTGCATGTCTTCGTCAGAAATTTCTGACTTCAATATACTACTATCCGGTTTCTCATCACCAAGGTTTGAAGGAGATACTTCTGAAGGATTCTCAAGCTGTTCGAGGTCACCTTGAATTCCTTCATCATTATTCTTATCACCTAATTTTTCTTGAGTAATTGCTACACTTTGTGTCGTGTCAAAAGCGCTTTGAAGACTGTTTATTTCCTGGCGTTCTTGATCACTAAGTTCCCCTATCTTCTGTTCTGCACTCCTTCGCGCATTAAATACTTCAATATATCTATTAGGATCAATACCTGCTTGTTGCAATAGTAATTTCTTCTGATCATCATCCAATAAATCCCATTCCTGTTGTCCAATAATTCCTCGAGCTTGAAAAACATCAGGAACTTTCCGTAAAGCTTCAATACCATGATTCGAAGCAAATTCGTTAACTTCGAAGGCTCCCAATACTTTGTTTTGTTGTGGATTTGTAGTATTTGTTGATACTGCTTGCATTTTAGTATTATACCATAAATTTACGCTTCTCTCTATGAAGTTCGATTTTTAGATCTCTTTCCTTCTGCTGTAGTTTCTTCTCGTAAACTTTTTTACCTCTACAAAGACCTATTTCCATTTTTATTTTACCGTCATTTGAATAAACTTTTAACGGTATGATTGTCAAGTTACCTTGTTTCATCTTACTACTCCATTTTATTATCTGTGACCTATGTATTAAAACTTTTCGGTTTCTAACTGGATCATAATTAATAGGTGCAGCATTGACATATCTGGGTATGTTTGCGTTCCATAAATACATCTGACCATTTATAATCTTTATATAACTCTCATTCAAGGAGATCTGACCACCTTTTATTGATTTAACTTCATTACCATGCAAAACTAGACCTACCTCTAAGGTCTCCAATACTTCATAATTGTGAAATGCTTTACGATTAATAATTGACTGCATATATTCGATTTTATCACAGTTTGCCAATACAAGTAAAAGAGGAAATTACTACAGTTTAATTTTCCAAACTCTTAATCCATCAAGAACATAAAGATAATTTTCATCCCAATCTGTAACTAACTCCTTTACATCGTTAAAGACATCATCACGATTTCCCCTATAAACATACTGTTTAATAAAAACAAGTGAATCTGTATGCAGACCTGTCTCATCGTTAGGTTTCTCCAAAACAATTATCCTTTTATTAGGTTCGTCCCATAAATACATTTTATGATTGACTGTCCAGAACGAGAATGCACATGTAATATCTTGTATTGGTGGATTAACACCATTTACTGCTATACCTAAGTCATCACCTCCTGAAAAATAGTACCTGCTAACCGCATCAGAACCACCTGAGAACGCATAAATAAAATTATCTGCAAAAAGATCATTTATCTGAGCAAAACTACTATCCGAAACGAAAAGTTGAGGAAATCCATAAGCATTTCCGACATTTGGAGCCTTATATATCGATTTATCATTACGGCTAGTATAGAAAATACTATCCTCTCCGCCGAAAATTGCTAAATCTGTAATACCCTTCTCTGATAATGAGCTGCCCGTCAGAGGTGACAAAGAAACAAAATTAGTATAATTACCATCTTCTCCGAGGCTCGACCTTATCATGCCGGCAGATTTATCGTAAACAAAAACATCTCCATCAATACCAATATCGATATTCTCAGGAGAAGCAACAATCGCACCCTCATCATTTATTTTTGTAAGCTTCTTGTCATACAAAGACAATCTATAGACAGATTTAGTACCTCTATCTGTTACAAATAGGAATTGATTACCGGCTGAGTTTTTATTAGATATCATATCAGTTGGATTAGCGCTATCTCCAAAAGTAATTTTTGCATCGATAAATAGCTCAAAGTTTCCGCTATCTTCAGAAATACCGACTCTTCGATAAATTATATCTTCAACCTTTGTCGCTCGTGCCTTAAGATCATTTATTATTTGAATATCTTTCTCCCATAACACGATTTCTTCTGCTGACGCAATCTTACTATTAGCATTTATAATATTAGTTTGAGCAAGCGTTGGATTCTCACGAACTACTCTTTCTGCCTCATCAACGAGAGTCACTGATTCCTGATAAAACTGATCTACTTGTTTATGAACTTCACTTTCATTTTTTGAAATTATAATAAATCTAATCCCAAAGAACAGAACAATGGCAACAAGCAAAATAATGATTATTAATCCAATTCTTTTCTTTCGCTGATCACTATATCTGTATCCATCTATTTTCATACCCTTGATTTGTCCACGAGGCCTAGAAATCTGCATTTGAGATATCCTTGCCATCAACTTTTTATACCACATCTTGCGGCCCAACTTGTCATCAATAGATACTTTAACCTTACTTCCAACATTATCAATCTTCTCTCCAACTTTTCCTACTCCACCGCCTAATACTCCTGATATTTTCAACAACCAATTCCAAAATTTTTTTAGTGCATGCCCAATCTTGATAAAGAAAACTCGTAGGTTATATATGAATTTTTTAAATTTACTGTTACCGACATATGGTGCTGGCAAGACTAGTTTTTCCTCAGCAATATTTGTCCCAGAAGTAACCGACAGATTTTCCGTTGGATTATCAACATAATTAGCACCTGTTTCACGAACCTCACCATTTTCTAGTATTTTCTCACCTACTGTTTCACGCGATATGTCACTTGGATTTTCGATATCACCACCGACACTACCTGTTTCACGGTCACTTTCTGATAATTGATCAGCAATAGAACTCGTTGTTTTCTCATCGGAATACCTTGGAATTTCAAAAGCAAGATCTTCTTTATTATCTACTTCATGATAACCCTTGACTGATGGATTGTGAAATTCGCCATCTCCTATTTCATCATCTAGACCTTCTTCTGAATCGTCATCCTCTTCATGAACATCAATATTTTTATCAATTTCACTCTCTTGCTTATCAAGATCAATAAAATCATCTTCAACACCTTCTCGAGTAACTTCAGTTTCAACTTTCATTTCAGTATACTGAGTAATTACGATATCTTTACCATCTAATTCTGATTCTTTGAGTGGACCTTCTATCATTTCTTCTATGGCCTCATCTTCTTTATTCTTTTTTGCAGATATTTCGCCATTGCTATCATATTCATCCTCCTTGTCAACACTATTATCTGGCTGGTTAAGATCTGGGACTTTTTCTCCTGTCAGGTTGTCGTTAAAATCATTATCTCTCAGGTCATGATTCCCATCTATTATTCGGTTAATTGATTCATCAACTTTCGGTGTTTCTTCTGTGCTGGTAGGTTCGATAGTATTTATTGATGAGTCAAGTTGCGATTTTGAAGGTTCCTGCATTGAAGAAATTAAATATCCCTGATCTTCTGACACCTCTTCTGCAATATTATCCATTGTATTTAAAGAAAATTGTTGAGATTTTATCTTCTCCCCAGCAGCTTTAGTTGCAACAATAAGATAATCATCTCGTTCTATAGCCGAACTACCTGCTACAACCTTATGATTATCAAGTATTTCTCCCACATCTATATATTTATTATTTCGCCAAAGCAATATTTGCTGATCACCCAATCTTGCAACATAAAGGCTATTGCCCCGAATTGATAAAATCGTAAGATTAAGATTAACACCTGTATTTTCCAGATACTCATCACCACGAATAAGGTTACGAAGTTCATACTCACCTGCCTTTAATGCAGATTTAAGCGAATCCAAAGGTCCGAATTGACTTGAAAGATATTTCTCAATAACTGCATCCCAGACGAACTTTATTATTCTGTCTACAGGATAATCTGCAATTGGATCAACACCAATGAGTGCTATGACCTCTCCCTTTGCTGAGAAAATATTAGGATTTGTTGGAAGATATCGCAATACAGAAGTATTATTTGATGTGTAACCTTTAATATACATATTTTCCAGAAATAAATAATATTGTACTTACATATACTTTAATATAAGTTTGCCAACAGTACAAGCGGAGAGATCAATTATTGAAATATGCGGGAAAGTAAATCTCGAAAATTTATGCTTACAATAGAAGAAATACTTTTATTTTGCATTTCCTAAAATAAAAAGGAAGGTTCAACTAATTATGAAAACGTCGAATAATTAGACCTGAAAAGTCTATAATTATGCCATCAATATTATTGCTAAAGCTAGGATTCCACCTATCAAAGCGATGATAAGATGTAAAACAGAAGCTACTCTTACAACTTTATTAAATGAAGTATGTACAGTATCGGCAAGTATCCTAACTCTAAAAGTTAGAAGGAAAGCAAAGAAAACGTATCCAAAAATTAGTACGAAAAAAAGAACCTTTAAAATCCAAGCTAGATTTAGAAAGTCTATATTAGGTTGTGGCCACAAATTAAAATCCATTATTCATATTAAATAATTTATATTTGTCCCTTTTGCTTCATCTCAAGTAAATCTAATAATGTGTCTTGAACATCTCTTGGTCGCGGAACATTATCGAATTCAAATTCTGGTTTTGTTCCTGCAGTTTGTATAGTTACTGTACCGAAATCGAACAATAGTCCTAAAAATCCATTTACCCTATGAGTAACATCTTCAATTTTCTCAATCTGTGCTTCAGAATACTCATGAGCAAGAATATTTTTAAAATCAAGATCCACTATTCTCTCATCTGTGACAATATTTACGGTATAGAACCATTTAATAAACGTATAAAAGATTACAGCCAAAACGATCAAGAAGAAAAAAATACCCAAACCTGCCGTAAGTGCTATTCTTGTTCCCACAACTAAATCAAGATTACTTAAAGCGACATTAAATACTATTGCGACAACAATCAATGCTAATACTAAGAAGAATTGTGGAATATATACAGCTGGATGCTGTCTAATAATCAATATAATATTTTCATCCTTATCCTGACCATCAAACGAAGTTTGTTGCGGAAACGCTACAAATGAAGTAACTGGGGACTTATCAAATGAATCTGCTATTCTCTGAACAAATGATTTATTTGCAGCTAGAATTTTTTTAGGTACTTTTGTCGGCATAGGTAATTATACTACACAATGGACAAAAATAAAAATCTGAACTATTTTTCATAAACGGTGATACACTACAAATTGTATCAATGAGCTATCTATAAATACGATTTCTTTAACAGATTACTTTTCACAAAATGGCTTTTGTTCACCTAATACATAACCAATAAGGCCCCGTGCTTTCGCACGGGGCCTTAAACCGAGTAATATATTTACGCAGAAATACGTATCTTTCTAAAATACAATTATTCTACAACCTCACCCTCTTTTACATCTTCTGCAGCCTTGGTCTCTTTACTTTCGTCTGAGTCCTTTGAAGCTTCGTCAGGATTACCATCCTTATTCTTATCCGCTTCTTCCTGCTTTACTTCTTTTGCTGCTTGTTCATACATCTTTTTACTAATTTCTTGAACAGCAGTTGTAAGCTCTTCGGTTTTGGATTTGACTGCATCTTTGTCAATCGGATCCTTTGCAATCATTTCTTTAAGCTCTTTGACTAAAGCTTCAGCTTTTTCTTTGTCTGCATTATCAATTTTTTCTCCACTATCCTTAATCAATTTTTCAGTATTAAAGCAAAGAGAATCAGCATCATTCTTTACTTCAGCAAGCTCTTTCTTAGCTTTATCCTCTTCTGCGTGAGCTGCAGCCTCTGCAACCATTTTTTCGATCTCTTCGTCTTTAAGGCCGGTCGAAGCTGTGATTGTAACATTCTGCTTTCGTCCTGTCGCCCTATCTTGTGCAGTAACATTCAAAATACCATTTGCATCGATATTAAATGTAACTTCAATCTGAGGTACCCCTCTAGGTGCAGGTGGGATACCATCTAAAATAAATTTACCCAATGTTTTGTTATCAGAAGCCATTTCTCTTTCACCTTGCAGAATATTGATATCAACTGCTGGTTGATTATCTGCTGCGGTTGAGAATACTTGTTTTTTCTCCACAGGGATTGTGGTATTTCGCTCAATAATTTTCGTCATTACTCCACCAAGAGTTTCAACTCCCAATGATAACGGAGTAACATCAAGCAGAGTAATATCATGTACTTCTCCACCTAACACACCTGCTTGGATTGCAGCACCAATACCTACAACCTCATCAGGATTAACTCCTTTATTTGGTTCTTTTCCAAAAATTTCTTTAACTTTTCGAATTACTGCAGGCATCCTTGTCATACCTCCTACAAGTAAGACCTCATCAATATCCTCTTTTTTGATCTTTGCATCTTTAATTGCCTTATTACATGGCTCAACAGATTTATCTAAAAGAGATGCTGTAATTTTCTCTAATTCTGATCTTGTCATACTTCTTTGAATATGTTTTGGACCAGTTGCATTTGCAGTAATATATGGCAAACTGATTTCAGTTGATTCTGAAGATGAAAGCTCGATTTTTGCTTTCTCGGCAGCCTCTCGCAATCGCTGTAAAGCTGTCTTATCCTCTCTTAAATCAATACCTTCTTTCGACTTAAACTCTTCTGCAAGCAAATCAATAATTGTACGATCCCAGTCATCTCCTCCAAGATGTGTGTCTCCATTTGTAGATAATACCTCAAATACACCATCTCCTACCTCAAGGATTGAGATATCAAATGTACCACCACCTAAGTCGAAAACAGCGATAGTCTGATCTTTTTTCTTATCCATACCATAAGCTAATGCGGCTGCAGTAGGTTCATTGACAATACGCTTGACATCAAAGCCTGCGATTTTACCTGCATCTTTAGTTGCTTGTCTCTGAGAATCATCAAAATAAGCTGGGACAGTAATTACTGCATCTGATACAGTTTCTCCTAAGAAATCTTCAGCATCTTTTTTAATTTTGGCTAAGACTTTTGCAGATATCTCTTGAGGAGTGAACCATTTATCACCCATTTTCACTTCGATACCGCCATTACTTGACTTTTGCATTTCAAAAGGTAAGTTAGCCTTATCCTTTTTAACCTCAGGATCATCCCACCTACGACCTATTAACCTTTTTACAGAATAGATTGTCCCTGTAGGATTCACTACTGCCTGATTTCTTGCTGGAGCACCGACTAATTCATTACCTTTGTCATCAATAGCGACAACAGAAGGTATAAGATTAGAACCCTGAGCACTTGGTATTACCTGTGCTTTACCTCCAGACATATAAGCTACAACTGAGTTTGTTGTACCCAAGTCGATTCCAATTATTTTTCCCATTTTAAATATTAATAAAAAATTAACTAAATATTATGCGGTCTGATAGAAATCATCCGAGATCTAATGACCGGTTCATAACCAATATTATTTACTCTTACTTACAATTACTCTTGCTGGACGAACAATAAGATCAGTACCAGACATAATGTAACCATCTTGCATTACCTGAGCAATATGTCCCTCTTTACCCTCATAAACTACTCCCAAAGCCTCATGTCTTAATGAATCAAAAACATCTCCATCCTTACAACCCATTGCTACTACGCCTAAGGTTTCCAAAGAGCGATGTAATTTACGCATCGTTGCGATCATACCATCCAGCCAAGCAGATACTGATTGGTCGATTTGCATTTTCTCTTTTGCTTGATAAGCCAATTCTATTTCATCAATAATCCCTATTATTTCCATCGCTGATTTAGCCTTAAGTTGTTTTATTACTATCTCATTTCTCTTATCATTATCTCTTTGCATGTTTGCATAATCAGCAAGAGCTTTCTTCAGTTGAGTAGTAATTTTTTCATTTTCAAAACGTAACTTTTGCGCTATCAAGACGACTTCATCTAGATTCTTTTGTAGTTCATTTACATCTTTACTATTGCTAGCAACATTCTGACGACTTTCCCGATTAATAGACGCATCCTTACCAGTACTTGATTTTACGCAATCCTGACACCCTTCACATTTTGATTTATCTGAGCAATTATTATTACAACCTTGATTATCAGAGCAACAATTGCACTCGTGACATTCACATTCGTTGCATTGGCAATCTTCTCTGCAATTACATTTTTCTTCTTTCTTTATGTCCTTGTTATCCATATCATCCATCAATAAAATAAATTATCTCCAACCTCTTAAAGATTGTTCAACTGCATTTCTTACAAGACGCATAGTACTCAAAGACCTAGCGTAATCTAATCTTTTCGAGCCGATTACACCATAATATATTACTTCTCTATCCCAAAATGGCATACGCCCGAATACTATTGCACAATCACTTAAATCATCAAGACCTGTTTCTTCACCAATTAGCATACCGATCTCTTCAGACTGGTATCTTTCAAAAAGAGATCTCAATAATTTTTCATCTTCAAGAATGTCAAAGATCCTTTGCATTACATTTACTTGTTTCATCTCTTCGTAACGCATGAGAGAAGAAACACCATAATATCTGACACCACCCTCGGTAAGTACAAAGCTAACGCTTTTAGAGTATTTCGCCAAAATATCAAGTATTGATCTAATCAATTTCTCTCTCTCAAAGCGATCTCTAAAAACTTCTTGCTTTAAAACTGCTTCCTCCTGTGCATCCAATGCTTTATCAAGACCAAGCTGCTTAACATACAACCTCAAAGCCTGATCAGTTGGCAATCGGCCAGAAGAAATATGGCTTTTAACCAAATGGCCAAGCTCCATTAATCTCATCATTTCATTACGGATAGTAGCCGAACTGACACCGAGATTATACTTGTCAACTATCAGGTGCGAGCTTACCTCATCAGCATTTTCGATATATTCGCTGATAATAGCTTTTAATATTTCTAACTGTCGATGAGTTAACTCCATGATGTTATGACCCAATTTAGCTACTAACACACAATTCCTTTAATAAGTGCCCTTTCAACCCTTTAGCACTCTACGACATTGACTGCTAAATATTATCGAACATTTTAACTTTTGTCAAGTAGAGGCAACGACTGCTAATAAGAAAAGAAAGAATTAGTAAAAAAGATGGCTTAATAACACTATCCTACTCTTTATTATTCCGTTACTTAGTGCACGATAGTGAGAAATTACCATACACTCATTATCTAGTATTCATGTAATAATACTGTGCTCAAGGTACTAAATCAGAATTAGCTTGGGTAGTCATGGAACACTATTGTTGGTACGCAATTTGGTTGGTGGCATACCTTTATAATCACTGATTTCTATCATAATATTTCGATATTCTACTGTAGCGATTATCAGAAAATAGTGATATAATAAGCCTGCATTTTGAAGTAATGTTAGATTTGCGGAATCTATAGACAAAATGGCTTTAAATTGATACAATACCGTATTATGCAAAACAAGATAAACGCTAAAAAACGAGACTTACTCGGGAAAAAAGTAAAAAATATCAGAAAAGATGGATTTGTTCCAGCTTCAATTTATGGCTCAGATACTATCAGCCAATCAATCACTATCCCCTATGGAGAGATTGAAAAAGTCCTCAGAACTGCAACACTAACTTCTATTATCGATATGGATGTTGACGGCGCAGAAATCAAGGCATTAATTAAAGAGGTTCAGAGAGATCTAATCACTAACGAAATCAATCATGTTTCATTCTTTAAAATTGATGATAAAGCAGAAATGCTATTCGAGATTCCTATTTACCTTACAGGTATTGCTCCAGCAGTTAAAAACAATCTTGGTGCTCTCGTACAAACTATGAATAGTGTTGAAGTTAGATGTAAAGTCGCAGACCTCGTACCAAGCTTTACCGTTGATATTTCTAAACTTGAGGGACCTGGTCAGACAATCAAGTTAAGTGAAGTCTCTATGCCTGAAGCTATTAAACTTGTTCACAAAGAAGATCTACATTCAACAATTGTAACTATCACTGAGTTACAGAGTGAGGAAGTCACAGCAACTACTACTGAGGAGACTCCTGCAGCAACCGACGAAAAAGCAGCTGAAACTAAAGAAGAACCTTCAGAAGATAAGAAATAATAATTGTAAAACTAATGATAACTGTCATTATTACCTCTTGGAAAGAGCCGAAAACTATTGGCAAAGCTATCCAATCTGTTGGAGATGTATCTTATTCAGGTATACCTGATGATTTTGAGGTCATACAAGTCAGCCCTGATGATGAAACATTGCAAGCTGGTTATAAAATGGCTCAAAAGCTAAAACTTGGGAAGAAATTTATTCAGATAAGGGATCCTCAAAAAGGTAAGCCATACGCATATAAAATGGCAATTGATATTGCAAAAGGTGATATTATCATAACTACTGACGGAGATGTATATTTCGGCGAAAAAGCCATCGAACACATAGTAAAGGCTTTTGAAGATAAAAGAATAGGTGGTGTTTCTGGCCGCCCTATTTCTGCGCAAAGCAAGGATACTTTTTGGTCATATATCGGCAACTTACTCGCTGATTCAGCTCATCACAAAAGGACTTCTACAGCAAATATAAACGAATTCTTCCCGATGAGTGGATACATTATGGCATTTCGAAAGATTAAACTCGCAATACCTCAAGATGTACTTTCCGATGATGCATATATCTCTTATATAATCGCCAAAAGTGGTAAATTGATCGGCTATGTACCGCAAGCATTAGCTTATATCAAATATCCTGACAATTACAAGGATTACATGAAACAGAAAGTCCGTTCTCACGGCGGTTATCAGCAATTAAAAAAATATCCTGAAATACAAGGTATGAAGACTACACGAACATTTCTCGATGAACTAAGGTATTTTTGGTTCCCAATCGCATATGCAAAAAACATAAGGGAATTTTTTTGGTCATTATTACTCTACCCTCTAAGGATTATTCAATGGATAAGAATTTTCTATGAAAGAGTCATCCTCAAAAAAGGCATGAGTGCAACAGGTTGGGATAGAATCGAAAGTACTAAATAGCTTTTATTTTACGCAATTTTCCAAGTCTTCTCGGAATACTGTATTAGTCACACTAAGCTACCTTTTTAAATTCCGCTCTTTATTGTGAAATCAAGTAGTATTTTATAACCATGCGCTGATTTTCAAAATTATCCGTCACCATTACAATCCAAGCGTTGTACATTAATATCACCCGATTCACATGCTGTGTATTATTACAGTCGTGCTAAAGGTTATAGATCAGCCTGAGCATGGGTAGTCATGGAATGATATTATTGGGACGCTATTTGGTTGGTGGCATACCTAAAACCAACTTATGAGAAGAATTAAAGATTGCTCGAAGAAGCAAATGATTGCTAAACTCTGAAATACAAATGAAAATCTCTTACCACTTAAAGTGAGCAAATGCTTTGTTAGCTTCAGCCATCCTCTCAACATTAAGTTTCTTCTCGTATGCTGCACCTTGACCATTGTACACATCGATCATCTCTTTACGAAGTATATTTGTAAAACTGTCGCCTGATTTCATTCTTGCGGCATCAACTATCCATCTGATTGCTAATGATTCTTGACGTGCTGGTGAAACTGGCATAGGTATAGAATAGTTTGCACCACCGACTCTTCGTGATTTTACTTCTAATGCTGGCCTTAAGTTATCGACTACTTTATTGACAAAGTCCATAGGCTCGATATTAAGCTCTTTTGCTCCGCCTTCAATAACCTCATAAAACATCTTTTGAGCAAGACTTTTCTTACCATCAAGCATTATTTTTTTGATAAATTTTGTTACAAGATCGCTTCCGTACTTGATATCCGGTTGCATTATTCTAACTTTAGCTTTTTTACCTCTCATGTTGCGATTTCTTTAAATTACTTACTTGCTTCTTTTTTAGCTCCATATTTAGATCGAGCCTTTTTACGACCCTCTACTCCAGCAGTATCATATTTACCTCTTACAATTGTGTACTTAACACCTGGAAGGTCTCGTTTTCTACCAGCCTTGATAAGCACTACTGAGTGCTCTTGTAGATTATGGCCTTCACCTGGAATATAAGCGGTAACCTCTGAACCGTTTGATAGTCTAACTTTTGCTACTTTTCGCAAAGCTGAGTTAGGCTTTTTTGGAGTCAATGTTTTAACAACAAGACAAACACCTCTTTTAAAAGGATTATTTGCGAGTTTATATCTATTTTTTATACTGTTAAGATTCCTTGAGAGTGCAACATGTTTATTTTTTGCACCTTTTACTTCTCTAGGTTTTCTAATTAATTGATTTATTGTCGGCATACGGCATATTTTACTACAAATTAATTTCTTTTTCAATAACTAACATTAATTATCACAATACACAGACTGATCGGGCGGTATCCCCGCCCAACCAGTAATAAATTACGCGTCAAACTCAGTGTTATCTGCAGGTGCCTCTTGAGTATTTTCCTCTACAGCTTCAACTGGGATTTCACTATCATCTGCTTTAATCTCACCACCATCTTCTGTTAATGCTACTTCGTTTACTTCTTCAGATTGAGCTTCAGAGTTTTCTTCCACTGCCACATCTTCACCCTCTTCAGTATCACTAACAACTGTTGGAACTTCTTCAATTTCAACTTTCTTTGTCGTGATAGCACCGATTTCTGGTAAGTTAAGAATTGCTTCATCATCGATACCTGCTGATTGACCATGTGGAATCCTATGACCGATAATGACATTCTCTTTCATACCTCTCAAATAATCGACTTTACCATAGATCGCAGCACTTGTGAGTACTCTAACCTGCTCTTGGAACGACATAGCTGATAAGAAGCTTTCAGTATATAGAGATGATGCTTTGATACCAAGTAATTTTCGAGATAATAATGCAACATTCTTTCCTTGTAATCTCAACTGCTGATTCTTAATTTCAGCTATTTGAGAATTAACGAGGGTACCAATCAAGTATTGTGAATCACCATTCTCCAATACTCTAGATAATCTTGCCATTTGTTTGACGATTACTTCAAAGTGTACATCAGATAATGCAACACCCTGCTCGTTATAAACCTTTTGAGCTTCGTCAACGATATACATCTGAGCTGCAAGAGTACCTGCGGCATCCTCGAGCTCTTTAGGATCTACTGATCCTGCAGTAATCTGTTGACCTGCTTTAATATTATCACCATCTTTTATCAATAATTCCTCTTCTTCACTGATAGTAATTGTCTCTTCGACTTTTACATGACCACGAACAGTCATTATTCCGTTATCTAGCTTGACAGTACCTGCGATAGGAGACATTTTCTCTGATTCATCAAAATCAATAAACAATAACTGACCTTGTTTAATATCGACTCCATCTGATACAGATACTTTCTTTGCTTTACTTGTAATATAATATCTGACAACTTCCTTCTCACCTTTAATATTAATAACATGTGAACCATCGTCCTGCTCTTCAACAGATGCAACACCTGGGAATTTAGCAATATGAGATGCATTTTTTGGAGCACGAGCTTCAAGTAATTCTTCAACTCTTGGTAAACCTTGAGTAATATCTGTCTTGGTAACACCACCAGTATGGAATGTTCTTAATGTAAACTGAGTACCTGGCTCACCGATAGATTGTGCTGCGATAACACCAACAGCCTTACCAATTTCGACAGGAGCACCCTGCTCAACATCATATCCATAACATTTTTGACATACTCCGAGTGGAGAATGACAACCAAGTACAGATCGTACATTTACTTCATTAATTGATTCGATAGAAGCAATAATCTTTGCATTCTCTTTTGTTATATATTCACCCTTTGGAACAATTACTTTTCCTTTTTCACCGACAATATCTATTGCTGCGACTCGACCATATATACGATCTGCGAAGCTAAGACCTCTATCAGCAACCCGCTTTACTACAACACCATCTCCATCATATCCACAGTCATCTACTCTAACAATAATATCATGTGCGACATCAACCAACTTTCGAGTCAAGTAACCTGATGCTGGAGTTCTCAACGCTGTATCGGCAACACCCTTACGACCACCACTTGCGGATACAAAGTATTCGAAAGCATTTAAGCCGTCACGATAATTGCCCTTAATAGGCATTGCGACCCAATTACCTTCAGAGTCTTTAACCATACCCTTAATAGTAATAACCTGTCGAACGTTAACCTTAGCACCATTAGCTTTAGACTCAACCATATTGTAAACCGAATTGTTCTTATCGATTGTCTTCCAAGCTTCATCCTGCATTGAATCAGCGAGATTATTCCACATTTCAACTGATTTCTTTTTCTTCTCTTCAGCTGTGACTAAGCCTTGTAGATAATATTCCTGCAATTGAATATCTTTTTGTTCAATTTCTTTGATCTTTGATTTAACATCATATTGTAAATTACAATCTGCCATTGCAAATGAATATCCAAGATCTGTTGCGAATTTAAAGCCGATTGATTTGAGATCATCGAGCATTTTGATAACAACTTCTAATGGGAATTTATCCTTAATATCTTCAATAAGACCGGTAACTTCTGAACCACCGACTCTAGAGTTTACAAATGGATATTCTTCAGGTAGTACATTATTAAAAATGATCCTACCGACAGAAGTGTGTAAGATTTGATTTTTACCCTTTGCAATGATTTCCTGATCAATTTGAATATCTCCCCTATCATAAGCTCTGATAGCATCATCGAAGGACGAGAAAATTCTTGGTTTCTCAACTTCATTCATATTGGTCATGAGGAAGAATCCTAATACCATATCTTTTGAAGGTCCAGCAAGTAATTTTCCATTTGCAATACTGATAATATTCTTTGTTGACATGACTTTCTCAAGTCCCTCATCAATAGCTTCATCGGTAAGCAAGACATGGACTGCCATCTGGTCTCCATCGAAGTCTGCGTTAAATGCCTTACAGATCAAAGGATGAATACGAATAGCTTCACCTTCAACAAGTCTTGGATAGAATGCCTGAATACCGTATTTGTGTAATGTTGGAGCACGATTTAGTAAGACTGGTTTGTTCTGGATTACCTCTTCGAGGATATCCCAGATTATATCACCCTTCTCATCAATCATATCTTTTGCAACCTTAACATTAGGCGCAATCTCTCTGGATAAGAGTTTCTGGATAACAAATGGTTTAAAGATCTCAAGAGCAACAGACTTTGGCAAACCACATTGATGTAATAGCAATGAAGAATCACCTACGATGACACCTCGAGCTGAATAGTCAACACGTTTACCGAGTAAGTTCTTCCTAAAGATACCTTTTTTACCTCTTAGAAGATCTGTCAATGAGTTATATGGCATTTTCTTACCATTTAACATAGGTTTACCTGGACGATGTTGATTATCAAAGAGTGCATCAACTGATTCCTGCAACATTCTCTTCTCATTTCGCAAAATAACATCTGGTGCACCGATCTCAATCAATCTCCTTAATCTATTATTTCTGTTAATAATCCTACGATAAAGGTCGTTAAGGTCATTTGTAGCAAATTTACCACCTGCTAGAGGAATAATTGGCCTTAATTCTGGAGGGATAACTGGAATTACTCGCAAGACCATCCAGACAGGATCTAAACCGTTCTTTTTGAAACCTTCAAGATATTGAAGTCGTTTGATCATCTTCAATTTCTTTTCCAAGCTCTTTTCATTGGTAGACAGTGCTCTTATTGCTGAGATTTCAGCATCAAGATCAAGCTTTTTGAGCAATTCTTCAATTGCTTCTGCACCCATACGAGCATCAAAGAAGATCAAATCATTCTCACTCAAATCTAAGTATTCATCCTCAGTTAAGATTGCACCTACGGCAATTCTGTTAATTGACTGTAGCAATCTAGCATAGAATTCATCAATACTATTTGCTTTATCTGCAAAATCTCTACGAATTTTTGCGATAGATTGTTTATGATCATGGTCAGCTTGATTAAGTTTGAATTCAACTGCAGTTTTATCTTTATCAGATTTCTTAAGTGCCTTGATATCTTTTTGATGAGCTTCTTCTAAAGCTGAAAGCTCTGCATCTAATTCAGTGTCGAGTTCACTCTTTTTTGCCATCAAAAGCTCATTAACCATCTTAACCTTTGATTCTCTAAGCTCTTCTTGAACTTCAATCACCATGTATCTTGTGTAATAGATGACAGCAAGTAATTTTTTATGAGAGATATCTAAAACAATAGATAACTTATTTGGAACACCATATGCGAACCAAACATGAGTAACTGGGACAACTAAACTAATATGACCCAATCTCTCTCGTCTGACATCCTTACGTGTAACTTCTACTCCACACTTATCGCAAACAATACCCTTGTACCTAATCTTGCGATATTTTCCACAATAACATTCAAAGTTCTTTGTAGGACCGAAAATCTTTTCACAGAAAAGACCATCTGGTTCTGGCTTATATGTACGGTAGTTGATTGTTTCAGCTTTCGTTACTTCTCCATATGACCAATCCATAATCTGCTCTGGCGAAGCAAGCGTCATCTTCAACGAATCAAACATTGCGATTTTATTTGTTTTCTTCTTCATTTGGTAATTCATGAGAAATTAGATCAATATTTAAACAGAGTGCATTTAACTCTCTTATTAAGACCTTAAATGACTCTGGAACATTAACACTTTCTATCTTTTCACCATGTATGATTGCTTTATACGCTGCAGCTCTACCATCACGATCATCTGATTTGATAGTTAACATCTCCTGCAATGCATATGCTGCGCCATGAGCTTCCAATGCCCAGACTTCCATTTCTCCAAACCTCTGTCCACCCATTTGTGCTTTACCACCAAGAGGCTGTTGAGTTACTAATGTGTATGGACCCGTAGATCTAGCATGTACTTTTTCGTCTGCAATATGTTTTAATTTCAAAACATATTTAATACCGACTGTAACTGGTTTTGGAAATTTCTCTCCTGTCCTACCATCATAAAGTACTTCTTTTTGACTCAGATCTTTACCCTTAGCTTTTAACTGTTCTTCTAACCAAGCATAATCAATCTCATCAAAAAGTGGGAATGCAAGTTTTTCACCAAGAATATCTGCATATCTACCTGCATGAACCTCTACTGCCTGTCCCATATTCATACGTTTAATGAATGTTGGTGTCAAAACAATATCAACTGGTTCACCATCTTCTGTAAATGGCATATCCTCTGGAGCTCGTATCGCTGCAATAGTACTTTTATCTCCGTGTCTTCCTGCGATCTTATCTCCATAGTTAATTTTCTTTGTTTCTGCGACCCAAACCTTTACCTGTTTTAATACTCCTGGTGAAAGCCTATCACCCTTATCAGCGGATAATAATTGAGTCTTGATTACAATACCCTTCTCACCATTTGGTAATTTCAAAGACACATCTCTAACATCTGTTGCAGATTCACCAAAGATAGCACGAAGCAATTTTTCTTCAGCAGTTAATTCTTGCTCTCCACGAGGGCCAACTACACCTGCCAAAATATCACCTGCTTGTACTCTCGCACCAATCCTGACAATACCTTGTACATCAAGTTTTGCAAGCACTCTATCACTTACATGAGGTATATCTGAAGTTAAAACCTCAGCACCTAATTCAGTATCTCTAAGTTCGATCACATACTCTTTAACATGTATTGATGTTAGTAAATCTTCTTTAACTAATCTTTCTGAAATGACAGCTGAGTCTTCATAGTTATAACCTTCAAAGAACATAAGTGCTACTTTGAGGTTGACTCCCAATGAAAGCTCACCATCTACCATACAAGGTCCATCAGCTAAAAGATCGTCTTTTGCAACTTTCTGCCCAACTGATACTCTCGGATATTGTGAAAAAGCTGTATCATGGTTTGATCTCTCAAATTTAACGATATGATAATCTTTAATTCCAAGTTTCTTGTATTTTACTGAAACAATATTTCCATCGACATATTCAACCACACCATCATCCTCAGCAAATATTCCCCAGTTTGATTGACGTGCAACAACCTCTTCAAAACCGGTACCGACAACAGGTGCCTCCTGTCTAATTAGTGGAACGGCCTGTCTTTGCTGATTAGAACCCATGAGTGCTCTCTTAGCATCATCATTTGCAACAAATGGAATTAATGCCATACCCAATCCTGCTGACTGGAATGGCGAGATATCAACAAAGTTTAATTGTCTAACATCCTGAAGTAAGAATTCACCATGGTATTTCATAGGAGCAAGTAGCTCCGTTATGTTTCCAAAATCATCTCGAGAAATTGTTGACATACCGACATGGCTTTCTTCCTCAACTGCCGCATCAATATATACAACTTCATCGGTAATGTAACTTGAAACTGGAATTTCTTTCATTTCCTTATTTGCCATCAAAGCCTTTGCACTCTTTTCATCAATCATTGCACCAGATTTTACGACTACCTTTTTATTAACCACTAGGTCTTCAGCTACAATTCGATTTACTGCACTTTTTCCGTCATTTTTTGCAGTTTGTGCAACTTTCTTGTAAGGTGCTTCTAAAAATCCGAAATCATTAATCCTAGCATAAGAAGCTAATTGAGTAACAACACCGATTGATTGACTCTCTGGACTTGTAACCGGACAAAATCTTGAATACTGTGAATGGTGAACCTCACGAAGTGAGAAAGGAGCTCTCTCTTTCAAAATACCACCCGGACCCGAAGCAGTGATTTTTCTCTTATTTTCAACTTCAGACAAGATATTAACCTGCTCCATAAACGAAGAAAGTTGATTTTGACCGAAGAAAGATAATATTGAAGCTGAAATAGGTTTTGTACTTACAAGCATCGCTGGAGTTAATTTTGCATCCTCTCCATACATACTCATTTTATCTTTGATATTCTTCTCAACTCTTCTGACACCAATTCGTAATTGATCAACTAAAATCTCGCCAACACTTCTTATCCTTCTGTTTGCAAGATTATCGATATCATCAGCTGGCTTTGTACCATTATTGATCTCAATAATTCTTTTGATTATCAATATAATATCTTCAAGATACAATTTACAATGATCTGTATCTAGAGGATATTCTGTACCTAATTTTTTGTTTATCTGATAACGACCGATTTTTCCAAGATCAAACTTTCGATTATTGAAAAATAGAGATTTGATATATTTCTCGGCACTCTCAAGTGTTACTGATTCGTCTGGGCGTAGCTTATTATAAATA
>Ga0116173_1001515_pt1 | contig 19005 bp, 10 predicted proteins | sample AD_UKC085_MetaG_FD_89800 | JGI IMG/M metagenome (GOLD analysis project Ga0116173, IMG submission 89800) | Active sludge microbial communities of municipal wastewater-treating anaerobic digesters from USA - AD_UKC085_MetaG | ecosystem: Engineered > Bioreactor > Anaerobic > Digestate | place: USA...
AATAATGAATCACTGTTTACAATAAAAATACAATCAATGTCATAGTATTCGAATCCGTTTAGCAAATAAATTGTATCGTTACTCAGTAGTCCATTTGCCGTGATTGAATCAAAGGAGTAAAATTCAATGGTATCATTGTTAATTATAATATTTAAATTATCAAGTCTATTAGTTGTACCATCAAATACATTATCAACAACTTTCCATAAACCTTGAATATCCAAAGTTTGAGCTTTTACTAAAAATCCGTTTAGTAAAAAAATCAGAGTTAAAATCTTTGTCTTTGTTTTCATGTTACGGTGTCCTTTTTAATTAACATTTGGCACTAATCGGCAAGCACGATAGGGTTGCGCTTAGTGTGTGTTAGGTGCTAGGTGTTATTTCATTCTTTTTCTTCGTTTATTGTCCCAGTAATACTTCACCTCTTTTACTGAACCATTGTAATCAAATTCAATTTCATATTCATTCCTGCTCATTCTGTATTTGTCACGGATTTGTCTTACAATTCCATTTGAATAAGTGTCGTAAACCAAATGAAAATCATTAAATCCACCACCAATAATTTTGTCGATATTTTTTTCTTGCATCTCTGTCAGAATGGTGTCAGTATTTATTCCAATAGCATAAAGAGGTCGAATAAGTTTGTCGTCTAAGACTAAAAGTTTTTTCTTACCGTCAAGGAAAATAGTGTCTTTAGTTTGAGCCCATTCCCCTGTTGTATTTATGGCGTTATTAAGTTCATTATGGTCGCACAAGCTGCAATTGATTTGGATTATATTCATTCGATAAGTGGAGTCAGAATTAAAACGTAGTTGGGTTACAGTACCTAAAACAAACTCAGCTCTGTAAATTCTGAAATGAGAATTTTTTAGTATCTGAGCCTTTGCAGGAACAAAAAAACAACTCAATGTCATTACAAGTAATATGAAATTCAGAGTTTTATTATGTGTCATAACATCTTTTTTAGTTTTTACACTTGCACCTAACGTTCAGTATATGCAAAGTAGGCGATTGCGGACTCCAATACTATCAACCCGTTGTGAATCTGATGCGGGCTACAACCGTTGAATTTACTACTATTTCGCCTATTTTGTATATACATTGTTAGCTGGCGTTATTTTTATTCATTTATAATCGGCACTTCAAAAATCATTGGAACATTAGATCTCAACGCTTTCCCTGCAATTATTGCTTGTCTAAATTTTAATGTCGGTAAAATACTTGCAATTCCATCACCAAAATAATTTGAAAGGAAGTCACTACTTGTTTTATCAAATTCTTGAAATGACACTATTGTATTACATTGTGTAAGAATTGTTTTTGAAACGTTAGCGGTCCTTTGTGCTATGACTAATAAACCTACATTATATTTCCGACCTTGTAAAGCAATTTGTGCGATACTATTAAGCAAAGGTTGAGCTGATTTTTCAGAAATCCCTGCAAAATTCCATTCTGGTATTACAGTATGAGCTTCTTCTAAGACCAAGCAAACTTTGTTACCAAATGATTTTTCCTTTTTGGCTACATAAAATATTGATTTAATAAATAGTCTTATGTATTCGAAAATCTCTGATGTATTAATTACTTCAGGCAAGTCGACTATTGAAATTTTAGATTCTGGATTTTTCATAAAAACAGAAATCTGCTCAATCATAATTTTTGCTATCCCTTGCCTTTTTGCTTTAGTTACATCATTTTCTTTGCCGTATGGTGCGGTAAGAATCGTTTCAATTTCATTGATTTTTTTAAAAAGTTCAGTTTCTGTTTGGCTATCTATAATCGGTGTCGTTTCTGAATCTTTAAATTTTTCTTTGTATTCCCCTGTAAAATCTATACAAATAACTTTAACATTAGAATCTTTCAAATATTCCTTTATTAAATTTCTTGAAAATACTGATTTTCCAGTGCCTGTGACCCCAATAATAGCAGTATGATGTGTTAATGCTAATTCTTTATTTATTATTACAGGGAAATTTGTATTTGGTATTTGACCAATTTTCAATTCACTATTTGACACTTCAACGTCATTAATCATTGATGAAATGTAAACTGGTGAATTAATCTCTGGAACCCATCCATATGGTTCGAATTTAACTTTTTCATTATCCCAAGTTCCAAGCTGCATGGCTTCTCCAATTATAAGCCCTGTCTCATTTTTATTTTCTAACTGCTCAATCTTTGTAACTCCATTAATTATTTGATAGAATACTGAAATTTTATTAGTGCCAATTTTAACTTCTAATAATTGTCCTTCTTGGATTGAGTTTTTTGAGTTATAAATAAATCTAATTTTCTCAATTGTCGAATTTTCTGTTACAATTCCAATAAAAGCATTCAAGTATTTATTTTCTGGAACATCTTTGATTTTATAAACAATATCATCAGTATGATTCTCATATATTTTTTTACTTTCAAATATTTTATCTATTTCGTTAGTTGTTAAAACCTTAACCCATTGTTGCTCATTAAGTAAATATGTGTCTAAAATCAATCCTTTTCTTACACTGCGATTTTCATCAATGGAATATAAAAATTCCACAAATTCAAAGATTTTTATTGTTTCTTTCCTATCAGGTAAAAGCTTCACCAGAAATGTATTTTTTGATTGAACCCCGAATATTGTTCCAATTGCATTTTCATTTTTTATGTTTTCAACTTTATCAAACAATCCACTGATAATTGAAGCTATTGAAGGAATACTGAGAATCATAAAAATTGCCCAATAAAGCATTAAAGCATTAAAACCATCACTTGAAACACCAAACTTGTTAATCGCTCCCCATAAAAAGAACGCTGAAAATAATGTCTGTGGTTTTCCAATTTCACGACATATACGTGAAATAAACTGAATAAACTTATTTTCATTGGGTAAAGGCTTACTCCTTAACCACATTAAAACATAAGAGCTTATCGCAAGAAAAAAAGTGACTCCAAGAAATAAATAAAAAATCCAGTTCCGATTTGTCTCTGGCACTAATAATAAGGATACTCCAGCAGTAACAGCATTAACAAACACATTCGAATCCTTTGAAAAATGTGGTTGGTCAATCAATGAAAGCAGAATCAGCAATAAAAATCCAGATGTAAACCAAAAATCATTTAATAAAAACTGAAAATCCTTTGTCACAAAACGTCCTACTCCAATTAAAATAATCAGAGAAAGTCCTAAAAATATTAATCGTGTTCGTCTATTCATTGTGTCGTCGGTTTTTTATAATGCCAGCTAACGTTTTGCGGCTTTGCGAAGGTGGCGATTTACACCACTAAATTTCATTCGAAGAACTGAACTTGAACCTGCCACAAAACTGTCATTCGAAGCACTGAACCGCCACTTTTGCAAAACCGCTGTTGGCAGCTGGTGTTCTGTCGTTAGTGTCTGTAAACCATTGTCATTGTTGAGTTTCAGTGTCATTGTCTGTCGGGTTGTGCGTTGCGTTTTTTATTTTTTTAGAAGGGTAGGGAAATTTTTTAAAAACAATTTTGTCCTGCGTTGGCTTTGCAAGCTCTTTGACAAAGCTTTGGTTTGAGCGTTGGCTCGTGGGGCTTTGGCAATGTGCTTGCAAATAGGGTGGGTTGCTATTTCTTAAAAAATCCATATTCTTTATCAATTAATAATGCACGGTCAAGAAATGAATTAAACTCCTCGCAGGCGTTTTCTGGGACTAAAGTACAAGAGTAGCAAGCAGCCATATTTAAACCACCGATTCCTTGTCCATCATCAGTATTATAGCAAATGGGGTCAGAAGCACAATCTGAGGCTCTATTTAATGCAGATTTTAAAATTCGAGTTATTTGTTGTTCCGTTGCTTGGGAAACCAACCCTCCAAAACTGCCTTCCGCACCTGCTACGGTATAAATTAACAGACCTTGCATATTCTGCTCATCAATAAAAAGTCTTTCATTTAATGAGGTTGCAGGATAACCACATAAAAATTCCAATTCTTTAATTAGGATGTGTGAAATGGTATGAATTAATACAAATCTTGCTAAGTGCCTTTCTGAAAGAAATTTTTCTCGAACACTTTTATATTCGTGATTTATTGCGTTTTGAAAAAGGGTATTTATTCTCATTAAAAAAGATTGACTTCCAAGTGAGCTATCAATCCATTTTTCAATTTGTTCATTTGAGAACGAAATAAATATGCCTTCTCCAAAGCTTTCTACTGCTGGTAAATATTTGGTGTCTAACTTCCATTTAGAAGTAAATTTCCCTTCAATAGTTGTAAAAGTTTCTCCTGAATCTGACATAAAAACATCACTTGTCATAGGTTCCTGCCTTGTAAAACCTGTCTGGACAGATGTAATCTTTAGTTTTTTTATGCCGATAAGCTGTTCAATACCAAGTTTAGAGAGTTTAGAAATTTCTACTTTATTGAAAATTAGATTTCTAGATGGGTCTTCATATTTTGAGCCCACAGACTTGGTTAAAAAATTATATTCAGTTAAGCGATATTCTAATTCAGGTGTGTATTGGTTGACTTGCTTGTTATCAATGTATTTTTTTATAACCTCAATTGGGTATTTCTTTTTAAGTGCACGAAAAATAAAGTCTGCGTCTTCATTTTCATTTATCCATTCATCAATACTTTCTTGGTCTTCAATTGTTATTCCTTTGTCTGTTGGCAGGAAAATACTTGAAACCATTATTGGGTAATAAACACTATTACTTGTTCTAATTACTGGTTTAAAAAACACTCTGACATCTTTACCATCCTTTTGTATTTTATTTCCTTCTTCATCTTTCAAATATTTTTTAAAAACTCTTAGACCAAACAAACCTGCTAAATTAATTTCACGCCCTTTTGTTTCGCAATCTTCATTAACACATTTAATTCTTATACCTGCTAAATCAGAGAACTTGTTTGATTTTAAATAGCGTAAATCTTGTTTATCGCAACAAGGGTTTCCATAATCGAGTAAAATAGAGCCGTTTTCTGAATCTTCGTCTTTTATTGCTTTTTGTGCTGTAGTCCATAGTTCCCAAGGAATGTCTTTTATTTCACCATCAGGTGAGGTCATTACAAACCTTATTTGCTCTAATTCAGGAGCATACTTTTTCTCGCTTTTTTCATAGCAAATTCCGCATTTCGGAGGGGCAAAGTCCTTTTTAGTAGCTGTTCTCCCTTTTACGTTTTTCCAAATATTCCACCATTGATTAATAGGCTTAAAACATTCACATTTATTACAATAAAACCATTTTGGGAAGAACATCGCACTAATTGTTTCATTCTCATTTTCTGGTATGTCTGCTCGTTTACTTGATGAAACATTATCAGGTACGTGAACAAAAGCTTCTAGTTTTGAAAATCCGCTTTTATGATTTAGTCTTTGTAGGAGTCTTTCATCATTAATGTGAAAGGCACTTGGGATATTAATAACCCATTGACCATCTTTATAATCGCCTTTAAAGAATGGCCATCTATCAAAATCCTCAATCATTAAAGCACCATATGGTGTTTCAATTAAAGAACCTGAACCACCATAAGCACTAATTACCTTTCTAGTTTGAATTTTTACAAACTTTTTATCTGAACTTGTAATTCTATTTTGTAGTGCCATTAGTAAACTGATTTTATTTCGACAAAAGTATCTGTGTCTATTTCCCTCATAGACTGCATAGTTGCCCAATCCACTCCATCGTCTTGTCTTTCTGTTGGTCGTTTTAGAAGTGACTTATATGTTAACTTACTGCCTAAACTTGCTCTATTTTGCCAATCTTCAATTAGCTCATTTATGGAGTTAATAAAATATGAGATTATATCCGGGTCATCACCAAATCTGATTTTTATGAAATCAATAAATTCTTGTGCTTTTTCTTTTTCAAAGTATCTTGCTGCATCATCTTTAGCCATAGCAGGAATTTTATTTCTTATGTATGTCACAAAGGCTGTTGTAAGCATTTTATCAATTGTGTTTTCAGTGAATGGTGTAATACTTATTGGTTCAACACATTTGTAAAAAGCACTATGGAAATTTATGAAATGCTCGAAATATGATTTTTCTCGAGCTCTATTCGGGTCTAGAAGAGTTATGGCTAAACCTTTGGTTTTTCTACCAACACGACTTGATGCCTGAATATATTCTGCAATATTTTTAGGCATTCCATTTAATACCATAATATTTAGTCTGCTAATATCAATACCCACGGAAATCATATTTGTAGCAAGAACAAAGTCAACAACATCAGTAAGGTATTTCAGTCCCTTTTCTCTTGTAACTAATTTACTTTCATCAAAAGGTTTCTCAATTTCCTTAAGCACTGATTTGATTTTCGCACTTTCAACACGACTTGTCAATTCTTCTGTTCTGCTAGGAATGCCATAAAAGTTGAATGAATATTCATCAAATGGCTGAAACAGTTGACTCAATCGATATTGCAAAGTAGATGTGAAATTTGAAACTTCGTCACCTACTTTGTTATATATCTTTCCTACGTCCTTAAGGCTATTATAATAAGATACTATTGTCCAATAGTTGTCGGTTCTTGATTTTGTTTCTAAATTTTTATAGACCTCAAGGCGTGAAACCAATAAATGGGCAAGTAATTGTAATTGTGTGTCAATCGCAGTTTTGCCTGTGGGCATAAAACCGATATATCTTCTTTTGCTTTCTTTGCTTTCTTTTGCAAAGAAACTATAATCATAATTTATTCCCGATGGTGGGAACACATTGACTTTCCGATTTCCATAAAGTCTTTTTATTTGTAAATCAGTATTTCGAGTGGTTGCAGTTGATGAAATGATTTTAGGGCCTATTCCATTTTTTGTGCATAATAATTCTATGGTGCTTTCGAATAAACCTGTTACTGAACCCAAAGGACCGTTTAAAAGGTGTAATTCATCTTGTATTATTAAATCTGGTGGAAGTCCTTCATCTGTATTTGCTTTAAAAAAATTGTGTGCATTCTCTTGCCAAGCCAACATTGCAAACTTATCAACGGTTCCGAATAATAGTGTAGGAGGGTTTTGATATAAAACTTCATCAACAACTTGTATTGGTAGGCGTTTACGAAAAGTGCACTTTTGATTCAAACAATGAATTATGAAGTCACTTCTTTTTGATTTGAATCCATATTTCCAAACCTCCTCTCCATTGCTGTTTTTAACTTTTGAAATTGACTTTGTGCCACACCAAGGGCAACTACTTATTTGAAACTCATTGTATTTATGAGGGTCACCATTAATACCTTTTTGTGCTTCCGCCTCCATTCCATACTTTTCACCGTCAAGTAGTTTATTAGCTTCTTGAATTGTATTTGGTGTTGATGCTTGCCCTACCCAAAGCCCAATAGTAATTTCATTCCCTTCACCATCTTTTAAGTCGTTTTTAAATTCTTTCTGCTTTCGTAAAAATTCAAGTGCGGAAATTAATCTTGAAGCTCTCTCAAACTGTTGTGCGGTTAATAGCCTGAGAGTATATCTCATAATTACAGAAGTACCTCCAAAATTCAAATCGTTATTTATTCTTCTATATGCAATTGTAAAAGCTGTAACTGTCAAATAAGCTTCTGTTTTACCACCACCTGTAGGAAACCAAATTAGATCAACAGTGTTCCTTTCTTGACGTTTCTCAGGGTTAACTATTTCTTCTAAACTCAATATGAAAAAAGCTAATTGAAATGGTCTATATTTAGGAATAAAACCTAAATGTTTTTTTGAGTCATAGGTCCTAAAAAAATCAAGATTGTCAAAATTTAATTCAGTATCAAATTCACTAATTTCCTTTTCCACTTTCCCCAATCTTTTGTCATTAGAAACAATCAATTGAATAAACATTGCCGTATTTGCAATTTGAAAAGCCCTAAATACTTTATCATCACTTAATAAATCAACATTGAAATTTAATCTGTTGAAATTTTCTTTTTGCCTATCTAGTAGTCGATTAGCAATTTCGTTTTCTGCTCTATTAAGTTTATTAACCTCTGTTTCTTGTTTTTCAATCCACTCTTTATAGCTCTTGACAAATCGTTTTAAATTGGAAATGACAGTTTCTTTTGGTAATCCCCAATTTGATAGATTTTTTATATCAAGACAATCGTCAAGACAATCGTCAAGACTATTGTCATCAAATTCATTAATGACATCTTTTATATTTTGTTCAGGCAAAAAGGTAGTTTCTGCTATCGTATGGTTTTCATTCCATTTTGCAGAACAATTGTGTCCTACAGCATAGCTGTTTACGTTTCTGTAAATGAATTCTATTTCTTCTGCTTCTTTATCTTCAAGTTCAGCATCGGGGTAATATGTAGATAAACTATGGTCTTTATATTCAGTTATACCATCTGATTGTATTGCAATTGATGATTGAAATAGACATTTTTTATTTAGGGGTTCAGACTTATTTGAAAACCGATTTGAGGGGTGTTTCTCAGATAAGTTTACTAGCTGAACTTTTACATAATTTGAATTTGAAGCGGGATAAACCTTAATGTTATAACCTACTCTTGTATCTTTATAAATACTATCACCAAGATTTAGTAAAATTGGCTTGATTGTGTTTTCAATTACAATTGTTTCGGTTATTTGAAAATCCTTTCGCTTCCAAATCCTTCCTTTATTTATAATCTTGTCTAGATAGTTAATGTAATAATATGCAGAAAAATAACCGCCTTCTTGCGATTGCCTTGTTAGGTTTGATTTTGTTTTAAATCTATCATATTGTCCATATTCACCTTCTTCACGCTCTGGTTTAGTTTGTTCACCCTTTAATTCTCTTTCAAGGAACATAAAACCATTTTCATATTTCAATATGTCTCTCCAAGCCAATGGAATAGGAATACCTTCTTCAAAAAATGAATCGTATCCTGCTTGATTTATTTTAATTTTAATCTCTGATTGCTTTGGTTGATAATATAGTCCGAAAGAAAAGGTAACATCTATCGTCTTAATATCTTTTTGTAAAGCAATTGACAAACCTATGTTGGTTGGGAAGAAGTTATTTTGGCTTATTTTGAGTTCATCATCATTTGGGTTGGCTATGCCCGATAACTTTGTTTCATTCTCCTTCGGTCTTTGAAAATCTTCTTCATTTGTTTCTGTTGACCCAATTGGAGCATCACTTTGTGCCTCTGTATTTTCCTTTTCATCAATTGTCTTACAAATAGTTTTGTTAGGAAAAACAATGCCGCTGAAATACCTTTGTAATGGATAATCGGAAATTATTTCTTCTTTATCCTCAACTCCCCAAGTATCTGAACCTGGGCCAATCATTCCTTTCAGAATTCTGCTTTGTATTATGTCTCTGGCTTTTTCGTCCAAAAAATCAAATTGACTCATCTTCTTCTGTAATTGAAATGTTTTTAATAGTTCTTTCGGGTGCTGCTTTTTGAATGAATATTTCTATTTCATCCTCGGTGAAATTTGAAAGTATCTTTCCAACGCTTTTACCTTCACTAACAATGTACTCCATAACATCATCACTTAGGTCTCTACCAAGTGAAATCATAATGCCTCTGTAAAACCTTTTACTTCTCTTTATTGATTCAAAATTATCATTTAGTATTGGGTCGTTTAATGTTGATTTTATCGCAATTAAATTATTTGCTGAGTTAGGAAATCTTTCTTTATCATCTTTGGTTAACCATTTTTTGATGGTCATTGGATTGGTAATAGTCAAACCTGATTTTTGAAGTTCCTCCATCAAATCATTTTCTGTATAAAAAGGATTAGAATGAGTTTTTTGGTTGAAATATTTCAACAGTGCTTCCTTCCATATTTTGGAATCGGAATCAACTTTATTAAATCTGCCTTTTTTGTCCTGTTGCGCAGCTATCTCAAAGAGTTTTTCTTTTGAGAGATTATTATAAATTCTGACCCTATCCTTTTGAATTAAGTTTGAAACCTTGCTTTTAGTCCAAGTGTTATTGCTTAAGAGCAGTACATTTTTTGAACCATCTGAAATGATTTTTTCGGCCTTTTCTTCAAATTCAATTTCATAGTTTATTTGCTCAGTCTCTTCATAGTTGTACTCCTTACTGTCTTTTAATGATTTGTCGTGTAGATTCTCTATCAAGTCTGAAACCTTAATTTCAATAGGCTTAATTTCATATTTGAGGCCTGTTATCTTTTCTCTATCGCTAGATGTGTATTCACTAATTATTTCATTGAAATATCGATTTTTTAAGTTTTCTAATATTTCTGATTCCTCTTGATAGCACAAGAATTTATAATTATGTTTTGTGTTTAGAAAGTTTCTCACAACATCAAATGGTTGCATTCCATTTCCAAAAAGGCTTAATACTAAAACCTTCTTAGTAGTTGTGAAATTATTCTGTGTTTTAAAAAATTCCTTTAATGACAGCAATTTGGATTTTGATTTAAATTCATTCTTCCAATTTGGCAGTAAAGGTTCAGGAACTATAATTATATCAAAATCAACGCTGTTTAGCAGTCGAAATTTGTCGTTTTTGAAATTACTGAAAATCTCGCCTATCAATAGCTCAACATTTGTAATTTCTTGGCCTGGATCAATGTTTTGGTTATACAAGTTTTCAATGATACATTCTCTGCTAATTTTGAGCATCAAATGTTGAACGTAATCTAATTGATTAGTATTTCGACTGTTTGATTCTTTGGATAGAACTAATGGATAGAGAAATTTTCTTAACGTTTTTACATTGTTAAGATTGATTGAATATGTAGTTTCTAGATCATCCAAAAAAGCTAAAAGAGACTTAATTGCCACTTCAAATTCAGAATCTTGAATTTGTACGAATTCAATTCTACCAAGACTCAAATCTTCAAGTAAAGCAAACTCTTCATAAGTCCATTTCCATTTTATAAATTGTGAATTCTTATCTTCAAAACCTTCATTACCAAGGATTACACAATTTGGAATATCTCCTTCTCTCAAATAACGTTTGATTTTTGTTAAGTCGTTGTCCTTATATTTATTCTTTCCAATTACAATTAAACTTTCAATTTTAATTCCTTTTTCCAAAACGTATTCTTCCAATGTTTCAAAATCAGGAACACAAAGAATCATTGGTTCAATTGGAATGTAATTCCAAGATTCTGTGCCATTTTTTGAAATCCATCTTATAGGGATTGCTTTCAAAATGTCAATATCGGTGTAAGCTTGATTTTTAATTTCATCATCAAATTCCTTTTTTTCTAGTATTATGGCAGATTTGTAGTTGAATTTTGATGGTACGTAATCTGTCTCAAAAACTAAATTGAAGAGATTCTTATAATCATCAAATCTTGTCCTAACTCTTCTATTTGACAAATCAGAATTAGTCACTATATATTTCTTGATACCTTTTTTGGAAACCTCGGTTGAATATCCTCCTTTGAAGTTTGTTCTGAGTTTATACCCATCATCTTTAATTCCGATTATTTCAAATCTGACACCATCTCTTTGAAGTATTTCTCCCACTTCATAAGTTGTTCTATCATCACAGTAGTTTTTGAAAAAAAGCGATAATGCAGTAGCTAATACAGTAGGAAACTGAGTAATTGAAAGTAATTCCTTGTCAAAGGATTCAATAAATAAATTCTTGTTTGTGTTTAAAGCTTTATCAATAAGGAAGAAGTTAATAGCCTGAAAATTTGAGATTTTGAACGAGTCAATATGGTACTCACTTTTCAAAAAGCTATTTGCTTTTCCTGAAAGTTCCCTAACATACTTTTCAATCTCTTTCATAGAACTATCATTAGTTTGTCGGCAAAAAATGGCTCTTTTGGTTTTGCGAAGGGTCGGCTTGTGTTTTGGGCAAAACCAAATGTGCCATTTGCGGGCTGGCTAAAATTGTTTTTAAAAAATGTGCGGTGGAAAAAAATAAAAAACATAGGGTCGGCAAGGTGTGTCGGATTACTCGATGTCCCTTTGTAATATCACTTCTATGTTTTTGGTCAACTGTCAAAATGGTTTACTTTTTTCTCGTTTTTAGGCGTTAGTTTGTTGTTGTGGTGTCGTCCTTTACACTTGCTGCCAACGGTTGCGTGTATGAAATGTTTGGCATTTCGAAGCAATTTCTTATCAAGTTACAACTGCTTTTGATACGAGCTGTGCTGTTCAATAACGCACTGATTGCCAAATGTTTTATACACGATGTTATGCACAGTTATTCTTTCACAATTTTGTTGCGTTGTCAAGCTATCCGTTCTTTGTTTAACTAGTTGAAATCATATATACATAAATTTCCTCCTACTACCGCAAGTACATGCCCTTCATGATCAACAGCAAGCGCACCAATAGCTTGATTTTGGACGTTTAAAACCCATTGTTTAATAAAGTTTCCCGATAAATCAAATTTTTCTATCCGTGCAATATTACCTTCATTATCAAGTAAACTGTTATCTGATACATAAATGAATCCGTTTTTGTTATCAATGACAATTCCGAAAGGGTACATAAATTGTCCGCCTTCGCTTCCTTTGCCACCCCATTTCATTAAAAAAGTGCCGGACGATGTAAACTTTTGTATCCTGCTATTATGGTTATCCACCACATATACGTTACCGATTGTGTCAACAGCCATCTGGCCGCAAGGACTTTGATTGAATGGGTCACTTTGGTTCCCTAACATAAGTTGCCCATCTCCGGTTCCGGTACCACCCCATTGAGTGATGAAATTGCCAGACAAATCAAATTTTTGTAATCTATTGTACACGTCAACAACATAAACCCAGTTGTTTACAATATCAGCTGTAACGGACCCCGGAGCCCACATATCCACCCCAGAATCAGGATTGCCCCACTGGGTTATATAAGCGCCCGACGATGTAAATTTTTGTATTCTTTGGTTTTCCTCATCAGCTACATATACATTACCCTCACCATCAATGGCTATGTGTTTAGGCATATTAAACTGTCCATTACCGCTACCGTTAGTTCCCCAATGTGTAACCAATGTTCCCGCGGATGTAAATTTGCTTATCCCGTTCCCATAAAGTTCCGAGAAGTACACGTTGCCTTCACTATCAATGGCAATGCCCCACGGAGCTTTGCTACCATCTTCAGTGATTTTCCATGAGCCAACGAGATTAGAATCTAATTTAGAATCTAAATTAGTATCTAATTTAGAATCAGTACTTTCATCTTTTTCACAACTCTGGAACAACAGTAATAGACTAATGACACTACAAATAAATAGTAGTTTCTGGGGCTTAATTTGAGAAATGTTTTTCATGATTCATCTGTTTTTTTAATGTTTTAATTTTTCTTCTGTAATGTTAACAGGTTTAATATTAATTGTGCATAACACCCAAATAACCCTATTGGGTTTATTTCCGCTTTATTCCCAGATCCGGGGCTATCAAAAAAGTGGCTGCGATAGTCTGTTGTGGGCAAAGAATAATCCATGTGTAATTGGAGTGTTTCGGGTTATTATGGTATTAATTATCTGTCAATTAGCTTTTTTCAAAGCAAGTAAGTCTAATAAACAGCTTGCTTTGGGTTCGGTAATCGACTAACAAAAATACACATTAATTGTATTTTCACATCTGTTTTCGAAGATTTTTACAAGTTCAATTTGTCCAAGGGGCTTTTAATTTGCTCAAAGCCTCTGGTGGTGACGTGTGTATAAATTTCAGTAGTCTTGGAGCTTCCATGTCCTAACAGGTTTTGAATATAGCGTAAGTCTGTACCGCTCTCCAGCAAGTGGGTGGCGAAACTATGTCGCAGGGTGTGTACTGTGACTCTTTTTTGGATTTTTGTTTTAGAGAGTGAAACTTTCAAAATGGCTTGGATACTACTGTTCGAATATTGTTCCCCTTTTTGTCCTTCAAACAACCAGAATTTTGGTTTATACATGCGAACGTATTGGCGCAAAAGATCTAATGTTTTAACGGCCAATAAGGTGTAACGGTCTTTTTTACCTTTGGCCTGGGTAATTCTGATTTGCATGCGTTGTGAATCAATATCACTGACTTTCAGCTGAATCGCCTCACTGATACGCAGGCCGGCAGAATAAATTGTCATTAAGATTGCCTTGTGTTTCAGGTTGACTGTGGCTTTCAAAATTTCGCAAACCTCTTCCTGACTGAGCACTACCGGCAATTTGGTTTCCGTTCTGGGGCGGTCGACCAGATAGACTTTTCGCTGTCCGCCAAGAACTCGTTCATAATAGAACTTGATGGCATTTATCGCCTGGTTCTGATAGGATATCGATACTTTACGTTCAATCACCAGATAACGTAAAAAAGCCGTGATCATAGTTTCGTCGATGCGGTCAATGTCAAAATGGTGATAATAATTAATGAACTCTTCAAAAAGATTGGTATAGCTTCTTATAGTATGTTCGCTGTAGCGAAGTTCCCTAAGTTTCAATTCATATGTCTCCGGGCAGGGGCGATAGTTGGGCACATCAAAAGGACTAAGGCGTGGTTTGCCCTTATTTCCCTGTTCTTCTTGTTCCAGGCGGAGCTGAAGACCCAGATCAAGGGCTATTTGTTTCAGTCTGTTTATAATCTTATCGGAAAAAGGTGCTGTCCACCAACGGTTTTTGGCATCCCAGCGAGAATAGGGAAGTTCTCTGATTAAACGATTGAATTCCGGATTGAAGGCAACTATTAGCCTTAATTGTTTGGTAGAGGTTTGGATAACCAGGAGCTCACTATTGTTTGTCTTTATTTTTGCAGTTACAGATCCCTTAGCATCTAAAGCTTTCATTTCCTTGCATTCCACAAGACGCTCAGCAAAATATTCTTTCAATAGCTCCAAATTGTTTCTGTAATGGGGAATAACCCAAAGAAAGGCGCCGGCATCCCAATAGGCAAAGCGAAAAGAACGAACAAATTGTACATCGGCATCCCTTTTGGGCATTTTTACGAAGATTCGCCTATCGGCCACTTCAATACGAATCCCTGCATCAAAAGCAAGCTCAGACTGGTTTTTCATATAAATCACATACTCTGATGATTAAACTTTGAAATATTGTGTATATATGCCAAAAACAGCAAATAACACCAACTCAAAAACAGAGTAAAGATACATATAATTAAGACGTAATTAATGCATATTTAATGTTTTTAGAGATGAAACCGAATGAAACACCAGCCGTGGATACCGGGAGGTTGAACGGTAGGCCGTTGAGTGAAAGCAAGCGCTCTCGGAAAACGAAAACCGGCTTACTCCGGCAGTGGCAAAAAGAAGCCGGCCGATTCAATGGCTGCTTTCACGGTGGCTTTGTCTGCCGAGGCTTCGAAGGGGAATAGGGGATCGATGCTCGCTTCAAATTTGCGGCAAACCATTCCCGATAAAAAGGCGGCGGGGTTGGGTCGGCGTTGGGCTACACGTACCAGATCGAACCAGCGATGTCCTTCGAAGGCCAGCTCCAAGGCGGCTTCCTGCAAGATTTTGTCCTCTACAAACAAAACGGAGTCTTCCAGAGTGGGCAATGCGGCGTCGAAGGTGTAGGGCTCCAGATCCACGCGTCCGCGGATACCCATGGAGGTGGCGTAAGCGGCGTGATCAAAGTCCACGATTTCGGGTTTACCGGCCAGCTCTTGGCGCTTGACCAGGGTGCTGTCGTTCAGATAGAGGGGGCGAGGGCCTTTGTTGATCATTTGCAAGGCTAGCCCCGGACGGCCTGTGCGGTTGATGGCTTCGGCGTAACGCAAATGATATATGGCTGCTCTTTCGATGATGATATTCACTTCGATGGAGTCGCTGGCAAATTTGTTGATCAGCGGCCGGATGGTATTTTCGGGGCCCTCCTTGTCGAATCTCCAGGCATTGGTCAGGCCTCTGCGATCGCCCAGTTTCTTCAATTCGAGATTGGTGGTGCCCAAAGGTTGAGCAATCCAGTCTTCGATAATGGCCGACGAAGGTTTGATCTTGTTGCTGCCTTCCTTGCCAAAGTACAAAGACCTCAGGCTGTTGGATTTACCGTAGTTTTTATCGTAAATGATGGAAGCATTGTTTTCGTAAATATGGGCATAGTCGGAATTCTCGAAGATTTGATACCAGGATTGAACAATACTGCCGTCGTCCTCGTAGGCGATGGTGAAGCTGTTGTTGCAGACAAAGCGGTAATTGTCTTTTTCGATGGCCCTTTTGTACCACAAAGCAGCGTTCTCGTAATCGTTGAGCCACAAATAACATTCTCCCAGCAAAAACTCGTTGCCCGGAATCATTTTGCCCACCGGAATGCTGTTCATCCGGCGAAAAGGCCTGGGAATATGTAGAATATCCTGTACCTGAGCAATAAGCAGGGGCAGGAGTTCCGCCGGACTCATTTTGGGAAAATCGGCGGTGAGCGCCTCTTCCGCGTCGAGAATGCAATGGTCGAAATAAGGCACAGGGCCGTAGATCTTACTCATTTGCAAATAGGTCCAGGCTCTGATGGCCACGGCTGCGGCGTAATCCTGCAACAAAGCCTTGTCGCCTGTCACCGTATCCATGTGCTGAATCATATAGTTGCAGTCGTTGATGATACGATAAAAGCCGGTGGCTTTCAGGTAGGGATTATCGACGCTTGCCCTGTGTTCGTTGAGCTCTTTGAGGTCTGCATCGGCGTTGGGAGTCAGGTCCATCAGATCGGCCTGGAGTTCACCCAAAAGAACGCAGACTGGGCCGATGTCCTGCATGCCCGACAATAAACCAAACACGGAATAAACCGAGTCGTTGGGCGTGTCCAGCCGGTTTTTTTCGATATCGAGGTAGGCCTTGGATTCGACTTCGAAAAAGTTTGAACAGGAAAAACCCAAAGCAGCCAGGAGCAAGTATAGGAAGAGGTGAGAAAAAGTTTTCATAGTTCGTTGCTTAGAGATTGATTTTGATACCGGCCATAAACGATCGGGACTGAGGCAGGTAACCCCGGTCGATGCCTTGCAGCAGGCTGTAGTTGGAATGGCTCAGGTCCGGATCCCTGCCTAGGTAATTGGTCCAGGTGACGAGGTTTTCGGCGTAGATAAACACACGCAGGCCGTCGAGGAAGAGGACTTCGCCGGGAGCCGCCCATTCGAGGCCCAGTTTCTGCAGCTTCAGGTAGGAACCGTCTTCTATCCAGCGATCCGAGAAGCGGGCGTTGCCCCCGGGATCGTTGTAGGCGGCCCTGGGAATATCGGCAGCGTGGCCCTGGCCCTTCCAGCGATTCAGCACGCTGGCCGACTGGTTGTTGAAACTGTCCATAGCTTCCATCCCGGCTCTGAGGTGGTTGTAGATGTCGTTACCGTACACTCCGCTGAATACCGCATCGAGGCTAAAGCCGGCGTAGCTCAGGCGGGTCGATAGGCTGCCGTAAAAATCGGGATTGGGGTCGCCGATGATTACACGGTCTTTTTCGTCTATCCAGCCGTCGTTGTTTAGATCGGCAAAATGTATGTCACCGGCCTTGAATTGATAGACCGTACTGTTGTTGGACAAAGTCTTGAGATTGGCGGCCTGAGCTTCTTCGTAGGTGCTGAAGACTCCCTGGGTCCGGTAACCGTAAAATACGCCCAGGGGATTGCCTTGCCGCGAGAGTACTGTAGCTCCCGAATATTCGGTAAAAATATCGTTCGCTAAGTCTTTCAGCCTGTTTTTATAATGCCCCAGACCGGCTTGCAGGTTCCATTTGAACTTGCGGGTATCCACCAACCTCAGGTTTAGAGAAGCTTCCAGTCCCCGGTTTTGCAGTGAACCTTCGTTTACCCAGACGTAATCGAAGCCCGACACTTGTTTGGCATCGCGCATAGTGATTAAATCGTGGGTAAGATGCTGATACAGGTCGACCGATAAAGCCAGCCTCTCGTTAAACACGGCCAGATCCAGACCCAGATTTGCTTTGTCGGTGGTTTCGTATTTGAGATCTTCGTTGTTGAGGTTTCTCAGGCTCAGCCCCATCATATTCATGTAACTGACCGAGCCGAAATAGCCGCGGGGATTGGCCGGACCCAGATCGTCGCTGCCGTTGCGGCCGGCGCTTATTCTGAGTTTCAGCAGATCGATAGCCCGGGCATCGGCCATGAATTTTTCGGAAGAAAGCAACCAGGAAGCAGCGGCCGAAGAAAAGACTCCGCTGCGGTGTTTGCTGCCCGTTCTGGAGCTGGCGTCGGCCGAGAGGTTGAACGAAAAATCGAAGGTGTTTTTCAGCGTGTATTGAGCATCCAAATAGGCCGAACCCCAGAGCCATCGATTGTTTTCGTTAAAGATAGCTTTGGCCAGTAGGTTGTTGGTAAGGTAGATGAATTTATCTTCCACGGTGTTGTAGCCCGAGCCTCCCTGTGAGAGATATTGATTGGAATGATAACGCAGCCCCGCGTTAAGCCTTAGTTGATGAATGTAATTCCAGACTCCGCGGTATTGGGCGTTCAGGTTGGTATACACGCCAATGTAGCGGGCAGAACGGTTTTGAACGTAATTTCTGGACACTTGCCTGATGCGTTCCAGTTCTACACTGGCCACTCCGTAGTCGGGCAGAAAATACGATTCGGTCAGTTTGTCGGTGTTGTAGCCGAAAAGTCCGGTTAACATCCATTGCTTGTTTAGGCTGTATTCCAGCTTGCCGTTCAGGTCGACCCTTTGCTGAGAATTTTCACCCAGGCCCCGGAGCAGGATAGATACCGGGTTACTGAGGCCCCAGAAATCTTCGTCGGCATCGGTGGGCAGGCGGCTGCCGTCTTCGCCGAGCAGGTAGGGCGATACCAGGGGCGATTTGATCAGCGACAGGTAAGTAGGCGAGGAGAGTTGCACGCATCCGTCGTCGCGCAATTGCTTGTTCACCTGGCTAAACGACAATCCCAGCGCAAAGAGCAAACGTTCGGTAAACTTGATGTCGCTGTTGAAGCGGGAACTGAAGCGGTTCATGCTGCCTGTTTTCATAACGCTTTCCGCATCGTCGTAGCCTATGGAAATGGCGTAACCGGCAATGTCGTCGCCACCGGTCACCTGACCGTAATAACGTTGAACCGTAGCGTTTTGAAAAATCTCATCCTGCCAGTTAGTGTTGGTGTGGAAGGTATGGTAATAGGGCCTGGACGGATCGTCGCTCAGGTAGAGCTGATCCTGAATTTCCTGTTCGGTATAGCCGGCACCGCCGATTTGTTCCAGGGCATAGGCCCGGTAATCTTTGCTCTGCAG
>Ga0116173_1001534_pt1 | contig 18874 bp, 18 predicted proteins | sample AD_UKC085_MetaG_FD_89800 | JGI IMG/M metagenome (GOLD analysis project Ga0116173, IMG submission 89800) | Active sludge microbial communities of municipal wastewater-treating anaerobic digesters from USA - AD_UKC085_MetaG | ecosystem: Engineered > Bioreactor > Anaerobic > Digestate | place: USA...
CAGCTCGTGTTGTGCCATTCGATCAAATTCAGTTCCGGTCACAAATTTATTTGATAGAAATGCCAAAAATTGGCTTTCCAGTCGAAATTTGATACCATCGAGCTTGTGACATGATGTGTCAATTGTGTCGAATTAAGGTAAAGCGCGTTATGTCATTGCAAGCCCCCACCCTCCCTCCCCCTGCGGCGAACGCGGGCGAGGTCGTTACCCGCATTCGCGAATTCCTGGCCTTCAAGCTGGGCCTGGAGGAGTACGGCATCGACATCCTGCGCGTGCAGGAAATCCGCTCTTTCGAGGCGCCCACGCGCATGGCCAACGCGCCGGCGTACATCCTGGGCGTGGTGAACCTGCGCGGGGTGATCGTGCCGATCGTCGACATGCGCATCCGATTCAACCTGCCAGAGGTCAAGTACGACGGCTTCACGGTGGTGATCGTGCTGAACATCGGCAAGCAGGTCATCGGCATGGTGGTCGATGGCGTGTCGGACGTGATCACGCTGACGCCGGTGCAGCTGCGCCCGGTGCCCGAGCTGAACTCGGCGATTGCGGGCGACCACCTGCTGGCCATCGGCTCACTGGAAGACCGCATGCTGATTCTGCTGGACATCGAGAAGCTCATGGGCAGCGCCGACATGGGGCTGATTTCCGAACGCTCGCATTGATGACATAGAAACCCCAGAAAAAAATGAATATCTTTGCCAAGTTGGGCATTGCGCAACGCCTGTATCTGCTGACATTTCTCTTAACGCTGGCCTTGGTGGGGGTTGCCGTGGCTGCGTGGGTCTCGCTCAGCCAGGTGTCGGAGTTGGCCACCAGGACGAATGTGCTGCGGGTGCCGCAGATGATGCGCATTGCATCTGTCGAGCTGAACGTCACGCGGGTCTCGCTGCAGATCCGCCATTCCATTCTGTCCAGAACGCCTGCCGAGCTGGCTTCCACGTTGGTCGATATCGGCGAGAAGCGCAAGCTCATGGAAAAAGCCATGCAAGAAGTCGAGCAGAACGCCTTGACGCCTGCCAGCCGTGCGTTCGTGGGTCAGATGAAACCGCTGCTCAGCACTTTTTGGGGGCTGGGCGAGCAGAACCTTCAGCTGATCCAGGAAGGCAGGAAGGACGAGGCCTTCGAATTCCTGGTTTCAAAGACCATCCCTGTCCGCAATCAGTTGCTGTCTGTGACCGAGAGGGAAAAGAACCGGCAAAACGAGTTGCTGGCAGAAGACATCGGAGAGCTCAAGAGTCGTGCCAATAGAACCCTCTTGGACATCGTCGCGTTGGTCATTGTCGTCACAGTGGGATTGATGATGTTTGCTTGGTACTTTTCAGGCGTCCTGCGCCGCAGGGTGGATATCTCCCAGGCCGTGGCAGACCGGGTCCGGGATGGCAATCTGACCGTGCCGGTCATGGACAACGCGCGTGATGAATTCAGTCCGCTGCTGGCTTCTCTGTCGGATATGCAGGCATCGTTGTCGCGCATTGTCTCGTCCGTGCGCCAGAACTCGGAATCCGTCTCGACCGCTTCCGCCGAAATCGCCCAGGGCAATCAGGACCTGAGCGCCCGCACCGAAAGCCAGGCCAGCGCCCTGGAGGAAACAGCAGCCTCCATGGAAGAGCTGGGCTCCACCGTCAAGCAAAACGCCGACAACGCTCGCCAGGCCAACCAGCTGGCGCAAAGTGCCAGCACCGTGGCGGTGCAAGGCGGCCAGGTTGTGGCCCAGGTGGTTGACACCATGAATGGCATCAACGATTCGAGCAAGCGGATTGCCGACATCATCAGCGTCATCGACGGCATTGCCTTCCAGACCAACATTCTGGCGCTGAACGCCGCCGTGGAAGCGGCCCGTGCGGGCGAACAGGGCCGCGGCTTTGCCGTGGTGGCCAGCGAAGTGCGCAGCCTGGCCGGCCGTGCAGCCGAAGCCGCCAAGGAAATCAAGACCCTGATCGACGACAGCGTGCAGCGGGTGGAGCAAGGTAGTGCCCTGGTGGACCGTGCCGGCAGCACCATGACCGAGGTGGTCAACAGCATCCGCCGCGTGACGGACATCATGGGCGAGATCAGTGCGGCCAGCTCGGAGCAAAGCGCCGGGGTGGCCCAGGTGGGTGAGGCCGTGACGCAGATGGACCAGGCAACGCAGCAGAACGCCGCGCTGGTGGAAGAGATGGCTGCGGCGGCTTCCAGCCTGCGTGGCCAGGCCAACGACCTGGTGCAGGTGGTGGCGGTGTTCAAGGTGGAGCAGGGCCACCATGCCGGCGCAGGTGCGCATCTGCTGCTCCATTGACGGCACGAAGACGCCGTTGCACCCTGGGCGAGCATGCGAGCATGCGGGCTTGCAGTGCTGGGTGGCGTCTTTGGTAGGAGGCACATTGCTCCGCAGCGGGGCCTTGCAGCAGGCGCAGGCAGCGGCGCCTTGGAACGTGGGCCAATGGCTCTAACATGGCCGTTATGCCCGATACCACTTTCGATCCCCTGGCCAGCGCGGCCGTGCTGACACTGGCCCGTCTGGGGCGCACGCCTAGGCCGCTGGACCTGCCCGCCGCGCTGCGCCCGCAAGATGCTCCACAGGCCTACGCCGTGCAAGATGCCGTGGTGCGCCAGCGCGGGGCGATCGCTGGCTGGAAGGTGGGGGCGGCATCGCCCCAGGCGCTGCCTGCACGCGCGGCGCTCACCTGCGATTCGGTGTGGGTGGCACCCGCCGGCCAGGCGGTGCGCTTGCCTGCCGCGGGCTTTGCCGTGAGGGGGGTGGAGGCCGAGCTGGTGTACGAGCTCGGCGCTGACCTGCCGCCGCGCGCAACGCCCTACCGCGCGGCCGAGCTGCTGGCGGCCGTGGCCTCGGTGCGGGCCGCCATCGAGCTGTGCGACACACGCTATGCCGCATGGGCCCAGCAGGGCGAATGGAGCCGCCTGGCCGACCAGGCCTGCCATGGCGCCTTGATCGTGGGCTCTGGCACGGACGATGTCACCGGGGTGCACGCCCTGGAGCAATCGGTGCGCCTGTCGGTGAATGGATCGGTGGCCGTGCAGCATGCCGCCTGGGGCAACCCGGCGGGCGACCCGCTGCGGCTGCTGCTGTGGCTGGCCAATGAGGGCGCACACAGCCTGGGCGGCCTGCGCGCGGGCCAGTGGGTGACCACGGGATCGTGCACCGGCACGGTATTGGTGGCGCCAGGGGCGGTGGTGGTGGCCGACTTTCCCGGCCTGGGCCGTGCCGAGCTGCACCTCCCCTGAGGCGCTGAGCCTCGCGCGCACGTTGCACGCCGGTGCCCGCGCAGGTTGGGAGTGATTCAGGCTTGAAGCCCTTGTTTTTCAATGGCATTTTGCTATTGAAATTGAATTGAAGGCATGGGCTGGCAGTGGGCGATGGCTGCCCGCAGGCGCCCCGGTCCCGGGATGCGCAGGCGGTCATTGGGACCGGGGACAATGGCAGCCGATCCCTGACCCGTGACCAAGCCGAGACAACCGCATGGACCCCGAAACCCTTTCTGCCCGTGCCTCCAGCGCCCCCCCGGACCCTGGCGCGCATGCCGACCCCAACCAGTTTGCTTTGCTGCGCCAGCGCCGCTTTGCGCCGTTCTTCTGGACGCAGTTCTGTGGCGCGGCCAACGACAACCTGTTCAAGTTCGCCTTCACGGTGATGGTGACCTACCAGCTCAGCGTGTCGTGGCTGACGCCCGCCATGGCGGGGCTGGTGATTGGGGCGCTGTTCATCCTGCCGTTTTTGCTGTTCTCGGCCACCTCGGGGCAACTGACCGACAAGTTCGACAAGACCCGCATGATCCGCTTCGTGAAGAACCTGGAGATCGCCATCATGCTGGTGGCGGCGGGGGGCTTTGTGGCGGGCAGCGTGCCGGTGCTGCTGCTGTGCACCTTTTTGATGGGCGTGCATTCCACGCTGTTCGGGCCGGTGAAATTTTCCTACATGCCCCAGGTGCTCAGCGAGCGCGAGCTTACGGGCGGCAACGGCATGGTCGAGATGGGCACCTTCGTGGCCATCTTGCTGGGCAACGTGGCCGGGGGCCTGCTGGTGGCGCTGCCCGAGAACGGACTGATAGGGGGCCATGCCACCGTGGCCGTGGCCTGCGTGGTGCTGGCGCTGCTAGGGCGGGCGGTGGCGCAGTTCATTCCCACGGTGCCAGCCACCGACCCGGGCCTGGCCATCCAATGGAACCCGTTCACCGAGACCTGGCGCAACCTGAAACTGGCGCGCGAAAACCCCGTGGTGTTTCGCTCGCTGCTGGGCATCAGCTGGATGTGGTTTTTTGGCGCGGTGTTCCTCAGCCAGTTCCCCAGCTTTGCCAAAGAGGTGCTGCATGGCAACGAGCAGGTGGCTTCGCTGCTGCTGGTGGTGTTTTCCATCGGCATCGGCACCGGATCGCTGCTGTGCGAGGTGCTGTCGCGCCGCCATGTCGAGATCGGCCTGGTGCCGCTGGGCGCCATCGGCATGAGTGTGTTTGCCATCGATCTGTACTTTGCCGCGCGCGGCCTGCCGCCGTCCGAGACCATGGGCCTGGCCGCCTTCGTGGCACAACCTGCGCATTGGCGCGTGCTGGCCGATCTGGCGCTGTTGAGCCTGTGTGCCGGCCTGTACAGCGTGCCCATGTACGCGCTGATCCAGATGCGCAGCCAGCCCACGCACCGCGCGCGCATCATCGCGGCCAACAACATCCTGAATGCGCTGTTCATGATCGGCAGCGCGCTCATCGCCGGCGCGCTGCTGGGCGCGGGCTGCACGGTGCCGCAGATCTTTTTGTTCACGGGGCTGGCCAATGCGGTGGTGGCGTTCTACATCTTCATGCTGGTGCCTGAATACCTTTTGCGCTTTGTGGCCTGGGCGGTATCGCGGTTTGTCTACCGCTTCAAGGTGCAGGGCGATGAGCACCTGCCCACCACCGGCGCCGCCATCCTGGCGTGCAACCATGTGAGCTTTGTCGATGCCGTGCTGCTGATGGCGGCCAGCCCGCGTCCCATCTATTTCGTGATGGACCACCGCATTTTTCGGGTGCCGGTGCTGGGCGCATTGTTCCGCCTGGCCCGGGCGATTCCGATTGCGCCGCAAAAGGACGACCCGCGCGTGTATGCAGCAGCGTTCGAGCGCGCCGCCCAGGTGCTGCAGGGCGGCGATCTGCTGGCCATTTTTCCAGAAGGCGGCATCACCCAAGACGGGCAACTGCAGGAGTTCAAGGGCGGCATCATGAAGATCATCGAGCGCGCGCAGCAAGAGGGCATCGAAGCGCCCGTGATTCCCATGGCGCTGACCCACCTGTGGGGCTCGTTCTTCAGCCGCATCGAGCGCGGTGCGGCCATGGTGCGGCCCTTTCGGCGCGGGATGTTCAGCCGGGTCGGGCTCAACGTGGGCCACCCCATGCCATCGGGCGAAGTGCAGCCCGCGCTGCTGCGCGAGCGGGTGGCGCGCCTGATAGAGGCTTAGCTCTATCGGTACCAGTAGCCCGGCGGCGGTGGCGGTGGCGCCAAGGGCGCGCCGTAGGACGGCCCGGGCGAGCCCGGGCTGCTGAGCATGCGGCCATAGACCGGCACCTGGTGGCCGCGCGCATACATGCATTGCACGTAGGCGCTGTCGTAGCCGCGCTGGCCGCCGTAACCGGCAGACTGGGCATTGCCCGCGCCCACGGTGGAGCCCATCAGCAGGCCCATGCCCGCACCGGCTGCCGCACCCTGGTGGTTGCCGCCCAGCGCGGCGCCCGCCAGCGCGCCGACCGCCGTGCCCACCACGGCGCTGCCCACGGCGCTCTGGTTGATCGCATCGCTGGCACCACCGATCTGCATCTGTGCGTACTGCCGGCAGTGGATGTCGTCGAGCCTGAATTGCTCGAAGCTCTTGGTGCTGCCGGGCAGCACCATCACGCTGGGGCCGGTGGGCATCACCGTGCAACCGGTCAAGGCCAGCGCCAGCAGTGGCAGACTGGCGAGGGATAGGGCTTTCATCATGCTTCCTCAGGTAGGGAACGGGGCCACGGTCATGGCACTGGGGGGCGGCTGCCTGTCAGGTGCCGGTGAGGTGGCTGGTCAATTGGCCGGTGGCTGGGCCGGCACCTGCAGCCAACCGCCAGGGCAGTTCGTGACGTAAGGGTAATAGCCATCGGGCTGGTTGCAGCGGTACCAGTAGCCCGGTGGTGGCTGCCCATCAGCGCCGCCGCTGAAGCCTGGGTAGCCCGGGGTGTTGTTGCCGCGTTCGATGTAAACGGGCGGCTCGGCGGGCATTGCAACCACCGGAGGCGACCAGCCGTAAGGGTCTGCATAGTAGTAAGGGTAAGCCGGGCGATAAACGGGGTAGCCGAAACCCGGGCCCAGGTAAAGGCCGATGCCGACCCGCGCACCACCCCGCGGTCCATGGCTGTGCCCGCCCCGATCAGCCCACGCCACGCCGCTCGCGGCCAGCGCGGCGAGGGCCGTGACTGCTAAAGCGAGCGGCCGCAGTTTTTGCCACATCATGATTTCACCTTGGTGATCTGTATGCATGTTGTTGGGGGCCAGCGCCGGGCAAAAGTTCCTGCCCCTGCGACTGGCATGGCCGCCAAGAGGCCGGGCACCCTCGCTGCCATGAAGCGGGCGCCAGGCCGGAAGCGCGATGCACAGCCTACCGGCATCGTTGGGCTGGAATAATGGTAAAAATGGGCTCTAGTGCTTTATTTGAAAGCGCTAATAGATATTAAATACATAGCATTTACGAGGAAAAAGACCATGAGCAAATCACTGCGCCTTTCCGAAAAATGGTTCCGCCGGGGCCTGTGGCTGGTGGCGCTGGTGTTTGCCGGCTTTCTCATTGGGCTGGGCGGCACCGTCGTGGGTGATCTGCCCCAGGTCGAAGCGCCGCTGCGCGTGGATGATTTCCTGGACCGCGCCGCCGCCGAGACGCTGCGCGCACAGGTCAAGCAGGCGCACCAGGCCGAGCAAGACGCGCAGACCGCGCTGGAGCAGGCCCAGCTGCAGCGCAGCAAGACCCGTAGCGAAAGCCAGGCCGCGCGCGAGACCTTCAGCCATTGGCTGGCCACGCGCAGCGTGACCCAGCGCGCCGAGCACGACCCCGAGGTGCTGGCCCGCACGCGGGCACTCGATGCACTCCAGCAGGCTGAACGCACGACCCAGCAGGCGGTCGAGGCGCAGCAGCAGGCCGCCCTCGATGCCCGCCAAGCCGCCGCCGCCCGGCAGGAACAGTTGAACCGGATGGAAGCCGACGGCACCGTGAAGCTCAATGCCGAGCGCCGCAAGGTCGAGCTGCGCGTGTTCCTGTACCGCCTGGCGCTCACCTTGCCGCTGCTGGCCGTGGCGGGCTGGCTTTTCGTCAAGAAGCGCAAGGGCACGTACTGGCCCTTTGTGTGGGGCTTCATTTTCTTCGCGCTGTTCGCGTTTTTCGTGGAGTTGGTGCCCTACCTTCCGAGCTACGGCGGCTATGTGCGCTATGTGGTGGGCATCGCCATCACGGCGCTGGTCGGGCGCTATGCCATCGTGGCGCTCAACCGCTACCTGGAGCGGCAAAAGCAGGCCGAGTCCCTGTCCGACCAGGAGCGCCGCAAGGAACTGGGCTACGACGTGGCCCTGGCGCGCCTGACCAAAAGCGTGTGCCCGGGCTGCGAGCGCCCGGTCGATCTGAAGAACGAGAAGATCGACTTTTGCCCGCATTGCGGCATCGGCCTGTTTGACCACTGCGGCCACTGCCGCACGCGCAAGAGCGCATTTGCACGCTTTTGCCATGCGTGCGGCGCGGGGGCGCAGGCCAGCCCGCCGGCGGCCCCCGCGCCTGTTGCATCCGCGTGATACAAAGGCAAGGTGGCGTTCGGGGGCTTTACTCCGTGCGCCGCAGGTCACCGTCCTTCACCTCACTCCGGGAGCATTTATGGGTTTCTTCTCCAATATCTTTGCCAAGATTTTCCCGTCGGCCAACGCTGCCGAGGTGGTGGTGGCACCACCGGCCGGCGCCGGCGCGCCCCCCGCCCCCGCGGCACCGGCGTCCATCCCGCTGGGGGACGTGGCCCCCATCCTGGATGCCATGCCCGGCGCCAGCGCGCTGAACTGGCGCACCTCCATCGTCGACCTGCTCAAGCTGCTGGGCCTCGATAGCAGCCTGGCGGCGCGCAAGCAGCTGGCCGGTGAGCTGCTTTACAGCGGAAACGACGAACCCGGCTCGGCTGCTTGGAACATCTGGCTGCACAAGCAGGTGATGCGCAGCATCGCCGCCAACGGTGGCACGCTGCCGCCCGAGCTGCGCGACTGATCTGCGCCGCGGCGCGTGAATCGCATCCGCAGGCCCCTGCCATCCCGCATGGCAGGGGCCTTTTCTTTGGGCTTCGAGGTGAGGGTTCGGACCCGCCCGTGCATCCCTGACGGAGCCGCGCACGGGTGGGCAGGTGCCATGTTCGGCCTCAACGCCGGCGCCAGCGCTGCTGCCACTGGCGCCGGATCACCCGCGCCATGCGCCAGGCCCAGGATGCCCGCGCGCGCGCCAGCACGGCGTGCTTGATGCCCATCCAGCGCACATACGTCCAGGCAAACCAGTGCAACCGCATGAGCGCGGGCTGCGTCAGCGTGAACAGCCGGGCCACCACGGCGGTGCCCACCACCTTGGCCAGCACGATCACCAGCATGCCCAGCAGTACCTGCCCGCGCCCCACGGCCCACAGGGCCAGCAGCTTGACGGGCAGCAGCAGGGCCGTGGGCACGAGAAAGACCGCCACGGCGGCCCAGGGCGGCAGGGCGCGCACGCGCCCCTCCATCCAGCGCAGGCCGGGCCAGCGGCCCATGCGTGCCAGCAGCCGCTGCAGCGGCTCCCAGCCCCATTCCTCGAACAGGATGGCAAGCGCCAGCAGCCCGCTGCCCAGGCCGGTCAGCGCCCGCAGGGGCCAGTGCAGCAGGCGGCGCAGCAATGTTTGAATGATTTTGGCCTTTTGTGCTTATGAATAAAGCACTTTATGCTATTGAAATAATAGCTTTCTGGCTTGCGTTGCGATCACGCGGCGTTCACACGCCCCGCGCCCGGTCCGCCTTGAATTGCGCCCGGAACTCGCCGAACTGCCCCGCATCCAGCGCTTCGCGCACTTCGCGCATGAGGTTCAGGTAGTAGTGCAGGTTGTGGATGGTGGTGAGCATGGGGCCGAGCATTTCGCCGCAGCGGTCGAGGTGGTGCAGGTAGGCGCGGCTGAAGCCATCGCGTCCGCCTTCGCTCCACGGCACGCCCGAGCTGCCGGCGCAGGCATGGCAGCTGCAGGTGGTGTCAAGCGGCTGGTGGTCGCTCTTGTGGCGGGCGTTGCGGATTTTCAGGTCGCCAAAGCGCGTGAACAGCGTGCCGTTGCGCGCATTGCGCGTGGGCATGACGCAGTCGAACATGTCCACGCCCTGGGCCACGCCTTCGACCAGGTCTTCGGGCGTGCCCACGCCCATCAGGTAGCGCGGCTTGTGGGCGGGCAGCAGGTGGGGGGTGTGCGCCATGATGCGCAGCATTTCGTCCTTGGGCTCGCCCACGCTCACGCCGCCCACGGCGTAGCCGGGGAAGTCCATGGCGACCAGGCGCTCCAGCGACTCGGCGCGCAGGTTTTCATACATGCCGCCCTGCACGATGCCAAAGAGGGCGTTGGGGTTTTCAAGCCGCGCAAATTCGTCTTTGCTGCGCTGCGCCCAGCGCAGGCTCATCTCCATGCTCTTGCGCGCCTCGGCCTCGGTGGTCAGGTGTCCCTTGGTTTCATAAGGCGTGCACTCGTCGAGCTGCATCACGATGTCGCTGTTGAGCGTGGTCTGGATCTGCATGCTCACCTCGGGCGACATGAAGAGCTTGTCGCCGTTGACGGGAGAAGCAAAGTGCACGCCCTCTTCGGTGATCTTGCGCATGGCGCCCAGGCTCCAGACCTGAAAACCGCCCGAGTCGGTGAGGATGGGCTTGTCCCATTTTTCAAAGCCGTGCAGGCCGCCAAAGCTCTGCATCACCTCCTGGCCGGGGCGCATCCACAGGTGAAAAGTGTTGCCCAGGATGATCTGCGCGCCCATGTCGTGCAGGCTTTGCGGCATGACACCCTTGACGGTGCCATAGGTGCCCACGGGCATGAAGATGGGGGTTTGCACCACGCCGTGGTTGAGCGTGAGCTGGCCGCGGCGGGCGTGGCTGGTGGGGTCGGTGGTGAGAAGGTCAAACTGCAGCATGGGCGCGATTGTCCCAGATGGGGGCATCTGCCTGCCGCCGGCCCGCGCGCTGCCAACGCACCGCTACACTGACCCGAATTGTTCAATCAACAGGAATTGCTGCCATGACCAAGATTCTCATCGCCGTTGACGGCTCTGAACTTTCGCTGGACGCTGTGCACCACGCACTGCAGTTGGTGCGCAGCGGCTTGCGCGCCAGTTTTGTGCTGGCGAATGTGCAAGAGCCCGCTTCGTTTTACGAATTGGTCACGTCGCGCGACCCGGATTTGATTGCCGCTGCCGCCGTGGAGGCGGGCGAGCACCTGATGGCACCGGCGCGGGCGCTGCTGGAGTCCATGGCGCTGGAGGTTGAAACCGCCGTGGGCCTGGGCGACCCGGCCCATGTGCTGGTGGACATCATCGAGAGCTCGGGTTGCGACATGGTCATCATTGGCGCGCGCGGCCAGGGAGCCATCCGCAGTGCCTTGCTGGGATCGGTGTCGCAAGAGCTGGCCCATGCCAGCCCGGTGCCGGTGACCATCGTCAAGCATGCGGAGCTGACGGATGCTGCAGACGACGGCGAAGGCGCCGCAGAGACGATCGCCTGAGGCGCAGATGCGCCAAGGGCCGCTGACAGCGGCCCTTGGCGTGCAAAGAAGTCAAGGTCTGGGCTGTTTCAGGCCGCCTTGCGAAACGGCTCGGCCGTGCGCTGCAGTTTGCCGTGCGGCAGGCTCGCCAGGCGTTTGAACATGCGCCGCACATAGCCGCTCACCCACAGGCATTTGTTGAGCTCGTCCACTGGCAGGGGGCCCGACACCACCACGATGTCATTGGCCATGTCCTGTGCGCCGGCCGCGCGCAGGCGCCGGCGTGTGTTGTTGGCCCACGACTGGATGCGCGTGGGGCTGCCGTGCTGGTGCACTTCGCCCGTGTGCGCGTCAAATGCAATCGCCACCGTATCGGTTTTCAGCTTGAACCGGCGCTCGCCCGTGACGGCGCTGGGCTGGTCGCGCATGTCGTACAGGTAGTAGCTGCCTGCCTTGAGCTGGTATTGCATGTCCATGGGGTTTCCTCTTTAGCGGCATTGTCGAGGGTGCACGATGCAGGCAAAGGTGGGTAAAGGGCGGGAAAGGGGCTCTTTTCGGGAGCCTTTCGCACGGGGCCATGCCAGTGTCGGTGCGCGTGCCATTGTGGCGGCGTGTCGGCACCGTAGTATGAAACCTGAGGGCGATGTCGTAACTATTTGTGAGTGGGTGCGGCGCCGCATGGAGCAGAGCAGTTCGTGGTGCGAATGTGCGCACCACCCGCAGATACTGGCGTGGCCCAGGCCAGGGCAGCCGTGCAAGGGCCGCCCCGCCGCACTGGGTGCGTCCCCCTTCCCGACTCGCGCAGCGAGGAGAGAGAAGGGGGAAGGCGCGTGAGCGCCTCAGGGGGATGTATCTGCTTAAAAATCCACCAGGCTCAGCCCCAGGCTGAACACCGTGCGCTGGCGGTTGTAGTCGATCATGCTGTCGCCGTAGCCGCTGAACAGCTGGGTGTGCAGGCGCAGGTTGCTCTTGCCGCCGCCCAGGCCGGTGCCTAGGGTTTGCAGCCATTCCAGCCGGGCCGAGCCGCGCCCGGTGCTGGACAGCGCGTGCCGCACCGTGGCGCCCAGGGTGTGGTCCTTGTCCAGGTTCCAGAACAGCTGCACCTCGCCGCGGCCCACATAGTCGCTGATGCCGGGGTTGTCGTCGCTGCTGCGGTTTTCGGGCAGGCGCTTCCAGATGCGTGCACGCAGGTTCCAGCGGTTGTCCAGCTCCATGCCGGTCATGAGGTAGACCCGGTTCCAGCTGCGCGACAAGGGGTTGCTCTGGCCATTGGACTGGTGCACCAGCCCGGCGCCGCTGTAGCGCCAGCGCCAGCCAAAGGGCAGCTGGGCATCGGTGGGGTAGACATACATCACCTCGGGCTCATGGTCGGTGGTGCGGAAGGGGCGCGAGATGTCAGGGCTGAACAACTGCCAGTACGACTGCTGCGTGTAGCCAAACCACAGAGAATCCTTGCGCGTGGGGTGGCCCTGGGTGAGCAGGCCCTGGGCCAGCTTGGTGCGCACCGACAGCTGGATGCGGTTTTCGGTGCGCCGGTAGGGCGTGGCCTCGGTGGCGCTGTGCGCCTCGGCGTCCGAGGTGGGCTGGCGGTTCACATTGCTGCCCGCCACCACCGACACGGTGAGGGGCCGGTAGCCGCGAAAGCTGAAGGTGCCGCAGTCGCTGCCCGATTCCAGCTCCCAAAAGCGCGACATGTCGCTGTACTGCAGGTCGTGGCAGCCCTCGGTGCGCGCCACCTCGATGATGCGGGTGGCGGGCAGCCGGGTGTCTACGGGCACTGCGACCGCTGCGGTGCCATCGCCCTGGCCGGAGCCTGCCACAGCGGACGCCGATGCCGCGGGTGCCTGCCAGGCCTGCTGGCCGGCCCACTGGTCGAAGCAGGCCAGGCGCGCCTGGTTGTCGCTGCCCAGGGCCGCGCACCGGCGCCATGCGGTGTCGGCGCTGGCGGCGGGCGCCTGCTGGGCCAGTGCGGCCCCGGTGGGGGCCAGCAGGGCCAGCGCCAGGGCGGCGCCGTGGCGCGCCCTCATTGCCAGCCCGCCTGCTTGCGCAGCACGAAGGGCAGGGTGGTGGTGGGGTGGGCGTTGGTCCATGTTCCTTGTATTTCCTTGCCGCAACTGCCATCGACCACCTGGCCTGTCCAGGTGGCGCTGATGTGGGTGCCGTCGATGGATTCTTCCAGGGTCAGCTCGCCCTCGTCCACATCACCGCTGAGCAGCGCAATGGCGCCTGCGCGCTGCACGGTGCCGCGCACGCTTTCTGCCAACTCGGGATGGGGGCCCAGCTGCAGCCAGGCGCTGGTGTCAGGCTGGGGCACCACGCCGGCGGAGTCGGCCTGCAGCGTGGCGTGCCAGCGGCCCTGCAGGTGCTGGTGGTCCATCTCGGCCGCAGCCGGGCAGGCCGCGGTGGGGTTGGGGTTGTTTTGGCCGATAGCGCTTGTAATGAAAGGGCTTGTTGCTATCAAAATAAAAGCGATCGCTGGCCGAAAGGTCGTTGCATGCATGGCGGGTTCCTGCGCTGGCGTCAGGCCGTGGGGGCGGCGCTGGCGGCCTGGGCCTTGGCGGCGAATTCGGCGCGCAGGGCCTTGAGCTTTTCGCGCGGGTCTTCGCGCGTGGTGGTTTTGTCCAGGCCCATTTCGGCAATGAAGCGGCTGGGCCGGGCAGCCACCATCTCGCGGCCCTTCTTGCGCTTCTTGGTCCAGCTCACGGCCAGGGTGCGCTGGGCGCGGGTGATGCCCACATACATGAGGCGGCGCTCTTCCTGCAGGCGCTGCAGGGTGTCGTCGGCCACCTTGAGCTGGCGGCCTTCGTCGTCGTCGAGCTTGAAGGGCAGCATGCCCTCGGTCACACCGACCAGAATCACATGCGGCCATTCCAGGCCCTTGCTGGCGTGCAGGGTCGAGAGCGTCACCATGTCCTGTTCTTTTTCGCGCTCGGAGATGGTGGACAGCAGCGCGATGGTCTGCGACACCTCGAGCAGGCTCTTGGTCTCCCGCGCCACCACGGCGCCTGCCGTGTCGTCGATCTGGCCGCCCGCGCGCTGGGCCATCCAGTCGCAGAACTCCAGCACATTGGTCCAGCGGGCGGCGGCCACCTTTTCGCTGTCTTCGCCGTCGTACAGGTGCTGCTCGTAGCCAATGTCCTTGAGCCAGTCGGCCAGGAAGGCGCGCGCATCTTCGGCGCCATGCGTGTGTCGCGCGCGGTGCTCCAGGTCGTTGATGTAGCGGCCGAACTCGTGCAGGCCATCGAGCGCACGCTTGGGCACCGCTGCGGGCAGCATGCCGTTGAACAGTGCACCGAACATGCTCTGCTTGTGCTGGGTGGCAAATGCGCCCAGCGCGGCCAGCGTGGTGTGGCCGATGCCGCGTTTGGGGCTGCCGATGGCGCGCAAAAATGCCGGGTCGTCGTCGTTGTTGATCCACAGGCGAAACCAGGCGCACAGGTCCTTGATCTCGGCGCGGTCGAAAAAGCTCGTGCCGCCCGACACCTTGTAGGGGATGTTGGCGCGGCGCAGCGCTTTCTCGAACGGCTTGGCCTGGTGGTTGGCGCGGTACAGGATGGCAAAGCTTTTCCAGTCCGGCGGCGGGTTGGCGGCGGCGCGCAGGCTCTGGATGCGGGCCACGGCGCGGTCGGCCTCGTGCTCTTCGGTGTCGGCATCGACCACACGCACCGGCTCGCCCTCGCCCAGCTCGCTGAACAGCGTCTTGGGAAACAGCTTGGGGTTGGGCCCGATCACGTTGTTGGCCGCGCGCAGGATGGCACTGGTGGAGCGGTAGTTCTGCTCGAGCTTGATGACCTTGAGCGCGGGGTAGTCGAGCGGCAGCTTCTTGAGGTTGTCGAGCGTGGCGCCGCGCCAGCCGTAGATGGACTGGTCATCGTCGCCCACGGCCGTGAAATGGCCACGCTCGCCCACCAGCAGCTTCAAAAGCTCGTACTGCGTGGCGTTGGTGTCCTGGTATTCATCGACCAGCACATGGGCCAGCAGAGCCTGCCATTTGGCGCGCACCTCGGGAAAGTCGCGCAGCAGCTTGAGGGGCATGCCGATCAGGTCGTCGAAATCCACGCTCTGGTAGGCCGCCAGGCGCTCTTCGTAGCGCGCCATCACCACGGCAATGCTGCGCTCGTTGTCGTCTGCTGCCTGGGCCAGCGCCTGTTCGGAGCTCAGACCCATGTTTTTCCATTTGCTGATGGTCCACTGCCACTGGCGCGCTGTGGCCAGATCGGTGGTGCCGCCCGCTGCGTCTTTCAAAATGCCGGCCACGTCGTCGGCATCCATGATGCTGAACTGGGGCTTGAGGCCCAGCACGGCGCCGTCTTCGCGCACCATGCGCACCCCCAGGGCGTGGAAGGTGCACACCAGCACATCTTTGGCACGGCGGCCGATCAGGCCCTTGGCCCGCTCGCGCATTTCGGCGGCGGCCTTGTTGGTGAAGGTGATGGCGGCGATGCGCCGGGGCTCCATGCCGCGCTCGATCATGTGCGCGATCTTGTGCGTGATCACCCGCGTCTTGCCCGAGCCGGCGCCCGCCAGCACCAGGCAGGCACCGTCGGTGTAATGGACAGCCTGGAGCTGGGCGAGGTTGAGGCCTGCGGACATGGGGGAGGGGAGCGAGAAAAGGGGGCGGAACGGCGGAGCGCGCAATGATACAGAGCCAGGTCACGCGGCAGTGCCCCAGGGAGGGGCAAAAAATTTCACATGGCGAACCCGCGGCTGCATAGCCACGCCCTGCGAGAATGCCCGCCGTGCTGTCTGTCCTGGTTGTTACCTTTCCTTTCTTCGCGCTCGTGCTCTGCGGCTACCTGGCCGCGCGCAGCGGCGTGCTGCCGCAACCCGCCATTCCCGGCCTCAACGCCTTCGTGCTGTACTTTGCGCTGCCCTGCATGCTCTACCGCTTTGGCGCCAGCACGCCCATCGGGCAGCTGCTCGACCCGGCTGTGGCCGGCGTGTACCTGTTGTGCGCCCTGGTCATGGTGGGCGTCACGGTGGCCCTCACGCGCAGCGCGCACATCGGCTGGAACGACGCTGCTTTTGGCGCGCTGGTGGCGGCCTTCCCCAACACCGGCTTCATGGGCGTTCCGCTGCTCGTGGCCCTGCTGGGCGCGCAGAGTGCCGGTCCGGTCATCGTCACCATCGTGGTGGACATGGTCATCACCACATCGCTGTGCATTGCCCTGTCGCGCCTGGACGGCGCCGGCACCCACGGTGTGGGCGTGGCGCTGAAGAGCGCCTTCAGGGGCATGGCCACCAACCCCATGCCCTGGTCGATTGCGCTGGGTGCGCTGGCCTCGGCGCTGCAGTTCACCTTGCCCGGCCCGGTGGGCAAGACCGTGGCCATGCTGGCCGATGCGGCCTCGCCCGTGGCGCTGTTCACCATCGGCGCCGTGCTGGCGCGCTCGCAAATGAACCAGCACGAGCGCGTGCTGGTGCGCGACTATGTGCCCATCGCCCTGGCCAAGCTGCTGCTGCACCCGCTGCTGGTGTGGGCGGTGGGCCGGGCGGCCATCGCGCTCGGTGTGCCGCTCACGCCGTTTTCCCTCACGGTGCTGGTGTTGCTGGCGGCGCTGCCCAGCGCCAGCAATGTCTCGCTGCTGGCCGAGCGCTTCGGCGCCCACAACGGCCGCATCGCGCGCATCATCCTGGTGTCCACGGCGCTGGCGTTTCTGAGCTTTTCTGCCGCCGTGGCGTTGCTGACCTGAGTGCTACTTTTTTATGCCTTGCTGTGCTTGTTTCATGATAGGTTTAGGCTTAGCCACCATTAGAAGAGCAGTGTGGCAAAACCTCTCAAACGCGCGCGTGCCATGTTGTGCGGAGCAGCGCTTTCATGCAGATGAGGCACGGGGGTACCAATGCAATCGGGACCGAATCAACGCAGCTTTACCCCTGTAACCTCAGGCCAATGATCCCAGCAGCCAGGAACATCGCCACGAAGGACCCCGCAAGTACTTTATGGATCACCTTGTGGCGGTCCGTGCCTCTCTTGAGAAACTGATAGGCGGTAAGGTCGAGCCATCCCAGCAGGGAGGAGACGAGTACCGAGCCGACGAGAGCGCTTGCAATGAGGACCGCTGTGGGGGCCTCCATCACCTTGAAGAGGCCGATAGTCACCGGGACATGGATGAGGTACAGCGCATAGCTCCAGCCCCCCAAGGCCCTCAGCAGGGGCATTTCAGGAAGGCGGCCATCCCGATCAAGGGCGATGAGGCCCAGCACCAGCGATGCCGTACCGGCACACAATTGGATGGTGGTGTAAGGGTGCGGAAAGGCGCCCATGGGCGCCAGTAGGAGCACTCCAAGGAGGAATGCCGGATACGGTCTTACCCAGTGCTGGATGTGCCTCCCGACGATTCCGAAGATGAAGGCTGAATTGATACCGAACAGGAGCACCGTGAGGAGGGAGGGGCTGGTGTAGCCAATCTGTGTGAGCGGATAGAACATTGTCACCACCATGAGCAACGCAAGCCACCCCAAGGCCAGCGGCAGAAGGTACTTGATGGCACCAACAAGGGACACTGCAAAAATGATGACGTAGAAAGTGGTCTCATAAAGCAGGGTCCACTCAATGCCCAGCGGGTAATCGTTGAACACGATAGGCACGAGTGTGAGCCGCAGTAGGGCCAGCGGATCAGCTCCGGTCAAGAGCATGCTTTTAAAGTTGGGAATAAAGCCAGCATCAGGCCGTAACGCCTGCCAAAGAACCGCAAAATAGATGCCTGCGAGGATGACGCAAAACAAGTAGGCGGGGTAGATTCGAATGACCCTGTGTGTCAGGAAGGTTGATGCGCTGTATTTGGGGGAAATGTCTGCCATCAGGTAGCCGGAGATAACAAAGAATGCGACCACGCCCAAAGATCCTGGATAACCTCCAAAGGTGTCAAAAAGAGCGGTGTCTCCGAACATGCGCGAGACGTACACAGTGCCGTGATAAAAGACCACCAATAATGCTGCTATTGCTCGTACGTACTGGATGGAATTGAGATTCATATTCGAACAATATTAGCCGCAGTTCACCCCCCTTTTTTCGCGGCTGGCAGGCCACCCCGGCACGGGTTGAAAAAATTGGGGGAAAAACCGGGATCAGATTCCCGTTTCTAGCGGATTGCTTCGCTTGTGATGACTGACAGCGCTGATCTGCAAGTGCTGGAGCCCCCAATAAAGCCAACTCATATCGCCAGCGGATCCACATCCACCAGCCACCGAATCAGCCCTTTCTGGTCGGGCTGGCTGCGCGTGGCCTGCAGCACCGGTTGCCACGCGGCCAGAAAGCGTTGCAGTGCGGCGCGGCTGCTGCTTTCCATCAGCATCTGCGCACGCTCTACATTGGCCACGCGCTGGATGGTGAGCGGCACGGGCGGGAACAGGATCACGGTGCCGTCCGGCAGTCCGGGCAACTGGGCCGCATGTGCGGCGGCCGTGGCGGCGGTCAGAAAGCCCTGCGCCACCTCCTGCGTGCGTGCATCGGCCCGCACCAGGGCCTGGTACGAGAAGGGCGGCATGGCGGCCTCTTCGCGCTCTTTCAATTGCTGGGCGGCAAAGGCTTCGTAGTCGTGCTTGCGCAGCGCCTCGTACACCGCGTGCTGGGGGTGAAAGCTCTGCACCCACATCTCGCAAGGCTGGCCCTGCGCGGCCATGTAGGCGGCGTCGCGGCCCGCGCGGCCGGCGGCCTGCATGAGCAGCGCAAACAGCCGCTCGGGCGCGCGAAAGTCGCTGCTGAACAGGGCGCCGTCGGGCTGCACCGCGGCCACCAGGGTGATGCGGCGAAAGTCATGGCCCTTGGCGATCATCTGCGTGCCCACCAGCACATCCACTTCGCCCGCATGCACCTGGGCCAATTGCGCCTCCAGTGCGCCCTTGGCGCGGGTGGTGTCGGCGTCGATGCGGGCGATGCGGGCGGGCTCGCCATCGGGGCGCTGCACGTTGCGCAGCAGGGCGCCCAGCTGTTCTTCGAGCTGTTCGGTGCCCCGGCCCATGGGGTGGATGTCGGGGCTGCCGCAGCTGGGGCAGTGGTGGGGCACGCGCACGGCGAAGCCGCAGTGGTGGCAGCGCAGGCTGCGGTCGGTCTTGTGGAACACCTGGTGCGCGCTGCAGTGCGGGCAGTCGCTTTTCCAGCCGCAGTCCACGCAGTGCAGCACGGGGGCATAGCCGCGGCGGTTCAGCAAGATCATGCTTTGCTC
>Ga0116173_1001547_pt1 | contig 18777 bp, 38 predicted proteins | sample AD_UKC085_MetaG_FD_89800 | JGI IMG/M metagenome (GOLD analysis project Ga0116173, IMG submission 89800) | Active sludge microbial communities of municipal wastewater-treating anaerobic digesters from USA - AD_UKC085_MetaG | ecosystem: Engineered > Bioreactor > Anaerobic > Digestate | place: USA...
GTTGAAGCATTTGTTGATACTTTAGTAACCATTTTCTCATATTGCTGCTTAAAATAATATTTCTCATTTTTAACAAAGAAGAATATATTCTCAAAGTCAATAGTAAATCTATCTCTAACTGGTCTTGGCATTACAGATGGCTTATGCCAAATTATATTGTTTCTTAAAGTCCATCCTCTGTTTATCATTTCAATAGCGAATCTAGCTGGAATCATTGCTAAAGATTTTTTCGGAAGAATGATTCTGTTTCCCCTAAAAAACATTTTCTTTTCACTATCTGAAATATCATTGTAATCAGTATCATCATCTTCATCAACTTCTTTATCTGGTTTAACTTTAGTGCTTCCATAATAAGTATCTCCAATGTTAATCCAGATAGTTCCAGATTGCTTTAAAACTCTTTTAACCTCATCAAATATATCGCATAGCTTATTTATATACTGAACAAATGTTCCCTCAAGCCCAAGTTGACCTTCAGCAGAATAATCTCTTAAATTCCAATATGGAGGAGAAGTTACTGCACAGTCAATTGATTCATCTGGAAATGTTTTTAGTATATCTAATGCATCTCCTTTAAATATCTTATTCTCTATATCCTTAATCTCAAACATTATTTTTTTACTCCAATCTTATGAGTTCTTTCATTTCTACTATTACACTTACTGCATAATATACATACCCAAAAAATTCTTTCTACAAAATTTGGCGGTAAGTCTTTTACAAAATTTATCTTACTATCATTAAACTGTATTGGGTGTCCACAGTTATCGCATTTATATGGATTTGTATTTACATTAATATCCATCTTATTTATAATTCCTTCTGTAGAAGTTTAAATATCTTATCATTGATTTTTTTAATTTTATCAATGTTAGTATTTATGTTAGTGCATCTGGCTGTAAAAGTAACATTATTAAACTCACTAAAATTATCAACTGGTGAAACACTAGCTGTTATTCTTACTTCGTGGTCATATATTACTTCAGTGATTGGTTTCTTTTTAGGCATTTTTCATTCCTCATCTTTAAGTGAATTTTATTACAATTTTCATCAATTGATTTGCTAATTCATTGGTATCTACTATCATATAGTTTTTAATAACTTTTTCGTCTTTAGTAATTTTAATTCTAACTCCATCACCTTCAATAAATCCTCTTATATTATATCCATTATATGTATATTCATACATAGTATCAGATATTTTATTTCTTAATACTTTTGATAGATGTTCAGTTGCATCTTCAAACTTAATCATCTTTGTCTTCTTTCCTTTTTCTAATTTTTTCAATGATAGCTATAATTGGAATAGTAACTAGTGATATAATAGCAATGATACATGCTATTTGCAACATAATAATAATGATTCCCATTTTTGATTCTCCTTTAATTGATATATCTATCTATCTATATATTTATACATATTCAATTTCTTTGGATAGCATTGGTCATTAAAAAGAGATGGAATTAGAATAAATGCCCATGCAATAACATTTATTCCATTTTCTTTCCACTTGCCATCTATAAAGCAATCTCGTTGAATATCAGTTCCATCTATAGTAGTTACCCAAAATGTATCTTCATATTTAGTGTCTGGAACTTCATCTGGATATTTATGCCATCTACTAATAAACTCTAGTTCAGATATCTTACTAAATGCAAGATTTAATTCTCTTTCTGTAATTGCGTTCATTCTATGAAGTTTATCATACATATCTTTCATATTAGCATACATTGAATCCATAGGAAGATTTCCTTTAGATGCAGCTGAATTTACTATTCTTTGTCTTTCAGCAAAATCAAGAGATAGCCAGCAATTTTGATGAGCATAACTTTCTTCTCCAGATTCAAGATTATCAAAGTCAATCCAATGATAGTAAAACTTCTTTGAATCATTATACATAAATTTATTACATACATAGCATCTAGGCTGTTTAACTTTTAGCTTTACATCTTTTGCACTCATTTTAATCTCCTATGTGCATTATATATAACGTATCATTTTCTTCTTTTTGAACTAGTTCTTTTATGTAGTGAGCTAATTCATATCTAATATCATCTCTATATTTTTTTGCAGAGCCTATAATGCATACATTATACTTTTTGCAAGCTTCAATTATTGCATGAATCATTTTTTGATGTATTTCATCGTCTATATTTTTATAGAATTTTGATTTATTAAATATCTTATCTGACTGACCAATATAGTCTCCAATATATAGAAACTTAATTCCTTTATTTTCAGCAGATAACTTTATTTTCTCTGGAGTCATAGATACTCCATGTGCATTCTTATATCCTCTAACATCTACAATAAAGTCTATATTATTTGGAATAATTATCTTTTTTATAAACTCTATAGGGTCTTCAAATTTCTTTATAGACCTAGGCGATGCAGTCCATATTCTCATATCTCTATTTCCTTTTGTTTAAACTTATCTTTTGTTCTTTTCTTTATTTGAGATGTTTCTGGATAAAACTTATTTAGATGAAGTCCATAATATGCAATCAACAATGATTCAGCTAATCCATCTTTATATGAACCATGAGCATAATTAACTTCATCTGCAACAGTGGGAAACAACTCTAATGATTTTTGTATTGAAGTGCTTTTATCTGAAGTTACTCCCATTACTTTTTTCCAATGCATTGGATTTGTTCTAATAACTTTAAGTCCAATTGATTCTGCAACTCCAGTTATATATCCATTTATAAAAAACAGATTATTGTTAATAGTTCTATTTGTTCCAACACTAATCGGAGCCTCTAAAAACACTGATTCAATTTCTACAAATGGAAACATCTTAATTATATCTAATAATCTGTTTCTAATTAACTCATGGTCATTTGAAAAGTCATTAATATACAGAACTGCATTATCTTCTGTAACTAACGATATTCCACCCTTTTTGCCAGGGTCAATTCCTATGATTCCTCTCATTATTTTCTAATCTCCTGAAATGTAGTTGTTTCTGTATTAAACGTAGCTTTTATGATACCAGTTTTTCCAAATCTATTCTTTGCAATAATTAGTTCAGTTAGATTTGAACAGTCATTTCCATTGTCATCTTCTGTTATTCCATAATATGCTGGTCTATATAAGAATATAACTGCACTAACATCTTGCTCAATTGAACCACTTTCTCTAAGGTCAGAAAGGATAGGGCGTTTGATAGCCCTATCCTCACACTTTCTACTTAGTTGTGATAATGCAACAATCGGAACTCTTGTTTCCATTGTTAATTGTTTGAGTTTTCTTGTTATCTCTGAAATCACTTGAACTCTATTTACATTTGAGTCAAGTTCCATTTGTTGTAAGTAGTCGATTACTATTAGGTCGAGTGGTTTTTCTTTGTGCATAGCTCTTATTCTTGCTATAACATCATAAAGCTGAAATACGCTTGTGTCAAGTATTATTTCAGATTTATTTGCAGAGTAATAATTATATAAGTCTTTGTATCTCATTATTTTATTTTCATCAGATAACGCTCTGAAGTCTTCGTTTGATATGGCTTGTTTCATTGTTATGAATTTTTCAAGTATTTCTTCTTTTTGCATTTCTGTTGAAATCATATATATACGCTTTCCATAAATAGTAAGGTTATCAATAATGTTTAATGCAAAGCTTGTTTTGCCCATTGCTGGTCTAGCTGCTATGCAATATAAATTTCCAGGTCTTAGCGACATTATTCTGTCTAGCTTTGGAAATCCCATTTTCAATCCAACTACTCTTTCAACTCCGTTTTTAATAGATTCTTCAGTTTCTCTAATTACACTATTGATAACCGATACAATTCCTTCTGGACTGTCTTGATTTCCAGATATATCTAAGTGTGAATACTCATTTATGATTGACTTGATTTTATTATAAGATGTTCCTTCGCTTATAATTGTCTCAATCCTTTGAATCATTTTGTTAGATTCTCTGATTTTCCACAAATCAACTACTTCTTTTACAAGCGATGGAAATAGCTCTGGATTTACATCTTCCTCTGCAATGCTATCGAACTTATTTTTAAGTGTAGCGTCAAGTAATCCCATGCCTCTTAGTTTATGCAGAACGCTGATTGCATCAACTCTTTCATTTGCATCAACTACTTGATATATTGCATTGAATATATTTCTATGGTCGATTGTATAAAAGCACTTATCATTTATAACACTTAACGATGTTATTGCTTTTTCTGGATTGTTTATAAGTATCGACAGTAGTTTGATTTCGGAAGATTCATTATTTCTAGAGTTCTTCATACGAAGGGCCTTCTATAACATCGTATCGAGATTTCTTTGGCTTCTTTTTTTCTTCATAAATCATAAGTAAATGCTCAAACTTAGTAAGTTCGTCTTTACATTTTTTATTTAGTTGAGTGAGGGTCATTAGATTTCTTTTCCAGAAATCATCATTTATTCCGATTCTAATACACTCAATAATAACATCTTCATCATATCCCTTTTTCAATAGTTTCCAAACAGCTCCGATTGCATCTTCTGGAGTTGCATTTTTTACTACTTGAAAGTTAGGAAACTGTTGTTTTCTTCTTTCGATAAAATCTTCTATTGCTTCCCAGATTTTATCAGACACCACAGCTTCAGTATTTCGCAATGATTTAGATTGTTTAATTATTTCATTATTTATTTCATCACTTGAAACTACTTTTTTATGTGGCTTTAAAATAACTTTTATAAACCCACTACCTTCAGTTGTGATAGAGATTATTTTGAACTTTAAGTCCCCTATAATACAATACTTACTGTTTTCCATTTTCAATAGCTCTGTTGTATTCATTTTCGTCTTCTTTTATAAATTGAACAAACTCATACTCTGTCTTAAATTTTAACTTAGATTCATGTTCTTTAGTTGCTATAACATTAGACGGATTTACATAAAGCTTTCTAATTTGTATTAGTACTAAATTATCTACTAATGGTATAGGTGATTCAAATATCTGAAGATATACCATTCTTGTTTTATTCTTAACATAAGCAGTAACTTCTTTTGCAACTGCTTCTTTTTTAATTGGGTCATAGCTTTTAAAAACTACACTTACTACATCTCCAGGCTTAACAGTAAATTTTGACGGAGGCTTTCTTTGTTTTGATTTACTAGTGTTGTTAGGCCTTTGTTTTTTCATTTGTTCATCCTTTTTATTTATCTTTTTTAAGTGATACGTATTGAATGACTGAGATTTGTTTTATATTTACCATTCTAACTCCAGGTTTTTACTTCGCCGCCAGCTTTGTGAAGGCCGCTAATCCTGTCAAGTTAATTCTATGACCGTCTGCTCCAGTTCTGCGTCTATTCGCTTGGCGGCTATCTCGCAATACTTCTCCTCTTTCTCAATCATTATGTATCTGCGCTTATACCGAATGCAAGCAATAGCAGTCGTGCCAGAGCCAGCGAATGGGTCAAGGATTAGGGCATTAGGCTCGGAGTAATTATTGATACACCAACCGAAAAGAGCGACAGGTTTTTGGGTAGGGTGAACCTTGGCATCATATCCAGCACTAAAATGATGCATTCTAAACATCTTAACGCTACTGCCAAAAGAAGTCCATGCCAACTCTGCATCTGCCATTGGATTGCTGCCATTCATTTTGTCCCAAATTAACATACACCTTGTATTGTTTAAGTATTCAAGAAAGTAATTGCCTCCCCATATTATCTGATTCAGTGAGACTTTAAACATTAAGTCAAATATGGGTTTTTGTGGTATGCACTTGTCCCATTCCCCACTCCCAACAATCCCTTTGCTTTTGTTAAACATTGATGATTTGCTTTTAATTGTTTTTTTAAAACTGTCCACAATGTCAATTCCATAAGGAGGGTCTGTCAGCACCAAGTCCACGCTCTTGTCTGCCAGCGTAGGCAGTATGTCGAGGCAATCTCCACAATGCAGGATGCCGTGTTCGGTTTCGTGGTAGATCATTTTCTACTCCTTTATCATATCGCTATTTTTATTAAATGAAATATACTTTTTAGCGACTACTTCTCTTTGTTCATCGCTAATGCCTTTTTTAAACTTACTAAACATTTGCATATCTATAGATTTAACATCTTGATATTCTTTTAAGTATAGATAGTCATCTATATATATGTGATATGTTCTAGATGCATATACAACTATATCATCTTTTGAATACTCTTTATCTAATGAATAATAGTATGTAATCATTCCATTTGGAAACTTTACTTTGAAGTCCCAATTTTTTGGTTTTTCCATACTATCAGTTATTAGTTTTACCTTTGAGTTAGTATCAATATCAGGTGTTCTCATTTTTCTGAAATCAGCGGTTTTACTTCATTAACATAGAAATCACAATAGTCATGAGCTGCACAATACTTATGACAACGCTTAGGCATTTCTTTTGTATACTTGATAGTGCCATAATTCTTTTCATCTATAAATGCCTGAGCTTCTTCTTCAGAGTAGAACGTTTTAATGCACTTGTTTTTAAACATAATCTTCCAGCTATCTTCTTTTTGCCATCTTTCTGCTTTTGTGCATACTGGAATTTCATTATCAGGTGCATCTTTATATTTTTCAAGATTGTTAATCTTTTCTTCAATTATCTTAAGCATTTCATCATCATCAATAACTTCAATCTCAAGCTCTTTGTATTGAGTATCTGGATAACCAGCAAATCTAGTTATTTCATATTCTCTCCAGTCTCTAAACAAAAATATGACTTTCATACTATTAACTTCATATCCATTTCGCTTAAGCAGAATACGATAAGCATTTAACTGAAACTTTAAATCATCAATATGGTCATCTAAATAAATCCAGTTCCATATAGTTTGGAACTTAAAGTCAATTACACACTTGTTTTGCTCATCATATATATCCATTCCACCAGTAATCTTTTTTCCAAGAATTTCTGCTTCAAGTCTTTTTTCAACTAGCAATCCAAGGTGTTCCTTATCAAGACTTCCTTTTTCTAACACTATATGCATAGCTGAGCCCATCATAGCCCAGATATTTGACATAGCATCTTGCTCAATTACATCATCATACCTTTTATTTAATATAGCTGAGCGAATAGGTTTGAGTAATTCTGTAATACTCCAGTCTCTTTTTTCTTCTGAGCCAGAATACCAGTTAAACTTTAGTGCATTGAATAGCACTTCTGGTATGTTTGAGTTGTTGACTAATTTCATTTTAGTCTCCTTGTTTTTATTCTGAATGAGCTAGCATTTTTTGACTAATCATTTCAATAAATTCATCTGCATCCTTTACTGGAATATACATTCCATATTTAATATCTGTAGATTTATCAATTTCAATATAAAGTTCTTTTCTTTTCCTTAAATCTCCAGTTGAAAAGAACCATAAATCTTTACATAGCTTAAAGTATCCAGTAATAAAGAAAAACCCAATACTTATATCAATTGCTTTTGCACCATTTCTTACAAGAAATCTTGTAAAGTCTCTTTTAAAATTTCTTGCAAATTTATCAAACTCTTTTGCAACTAACTGCTCTTTTTGCAAATCAAGTTTAATGTATGACTCAATTGTCTTTTTCATTTTATTCTTCCCTTTCTATATATGCTACGTTTATTGCAAATATAGCATCTTTTATTGCAGCTCTAACATTTTCCCTACTGTAGTTAATACTATGTTTAGATGACTCTATTTTAAATCCAGCAGCTTCCATTGCAAAGTATATAGAGAACATCTTTTTTCCTTCTCTTTTATATATTTGAATGGTAAAACGAGCATCTGGAAATAATCTACTTATATCGCTATCATCAAAGAAATAATTAATATATATATATCTATCTATTCCGCTTGTATAGCTATGTTTTATTTCTTTATACGCTGCTGACAATTTATACATATCCATTCTCCTTTAGATATTCTTTCATATCTTCTTGAGTGTCAAAGCTAGTGTATTCCGAACTAAATAAATAGTCGGGATATATTCTCCACCTATAGCTTGTTTTTCCTTCTCTGTATTTATCTTTAGCATTAGTATAAGACAGAACAACTTTTACTGGCAACTTAGAACCTTTCTTAAGAGATTTCGTAAAGAAGTTTTCAGTTGATTGATTCCATCCGTTTTCTTTTAGCCAATCTCTAATAGAGCCTTTATTGTATAGTTTTCCCATTTTACTAATTCCATTCCTTATTACATATTAGAGTTTTCATTTTTTTCTTCTTCGAGATATGCCTGATTATCAATATCAAATTCATCTCTTAACCATTTACATAAATCTTCATAATACTCTCTATGGTCTAGCTGTCCTACATGATATATAACACCTTGACCATCTGGCTCATAAGAAATTGATACATGAGTTGTATCTATTTTTCTTAAATATAATTCTTCATCCCAATAATAGATTTTAGCTGTTTTTTCAATCTTATTATTAGTTCTATCTTCCATTTTTGTTCTCCTTGCTTTACGTTTAATTATCTTTGATTTTACACTATATCCATAGTTTTTAGTTCCAAAATATAGTCTGCAAGAATAGTATATACATTTTGGATTGTTACAATATGTATTAAATCTTCCATTAAAGTATCCACTATCATCATACAGTTTTCTATGTAAAGCTTTATGTCCACATTCATTGCACACACTAATACATCTGCAAACTAAAAATAGTGGAAGTTTTTCATTATTTTTCACATTTATATCTTTTAATAGCACCAGTGCTATAATCAACAAACTTTCCAGCTTCAACTTCTTGGAGTCTATATTCTCCACGATATGGCGAGCGAGACCCAATTATAAGTGGTATGCTAATTACATTTGTTTTAAGCAGATTTGAAATATGCTCATCAATTGAATCTATCATAGCTGTATTTATATCTTTAATCATTTTATAAGTAGGAAATGTATCAAACCAGGCTATTAGATTGTTATCTGGTTGATAATACTCATTATCAATGTGGAATAAGCACCATATAGTTTTCATAACGTCTCCAGCAATTTTTCTGCCATACATTTTTCTTTTCCTACATTTGCATAGTAGTAATCTAATAATCCTTGTAGAAAATTAGCTCTTTCTTTGCAATTATTTTTTAACTTAAGTCTTGTATATTTACATCCATTTGCAAATATATCCATATAGGTTTTCTGATGAAAACAAGCTGTTTTTGTTAAGTGATGTATGCAACCACTACAACCAAATGAATCTTTTGTTTCACATAAATCACAATCTTCTGGTTTCCTTCTCGTATATGCCTTTATATTGTGTATCTTAGTTGGATAACTGTCGTTTTCATCACCTATATCTTTTACTTTTATTGACCTATATCTTGATATTAGATACTTAACAGCATCTAAATGTTTTTCGTTAAGTTTATTCATAACGTCTCCAGCAATTTTTCTGCTTTCTTTTGATAGACCATACTACCATTGTATCTCTTAAATCTGTTTTTATAATCTTTGAGACACCATTTTACAAAAATCTTGTTATATGCTGTTTTAATGTTATAATCCATATAGAATAAGCTATCTTTTACAGCTATTCCTGATTTTATGTGAACTTTGTTTATTTGCATTGCTCCGTAATCTTGACCATTGAAAGCTAAGCTGTCTCCTCTGCTTTCCATATATAGAATAACCAGAATATCGTTCCAATGTTCTTCTTGAACAAAATCTACAAGGCATTGATATATTCTTTCTGAATTTTTTAATCTTAAGTAATCTATTTTTTTTTGTAAAACACAATTGTTTTTCTCTTTATATATATGTTGACTGTCTTTTGCTGTCTTCAATTCCATTAATTGATACTGACTTGGTGTGCATATTATCAGGAGCAATATTAGTGGCAGGAGTATAAACCATTTCATATTCTCTTTTATAGTCAAAGAATGTTTTTGGGATAACATATTGAAGTTCTCCTTTGTAGTCAAACACACAATCATAGTTAGCAATAAATTTAGCAACTGCTTCTGCACTTATAATATAATTAGCAGTTTCACCAGATTTGTGTGTAGATAATACAACAAGCTTCTTGCCTGTTAAAATAGCATAGTCAACCAATTCTTTATTTATAGACCAAGCTTTGTATTTCCAGAAAGTATGCTTACTTTCATTTCTAATAACTTTGATATAAGTTTCTTTTGCGTATCCAAGTTTAGTATTATTTACAAATACGCATCCGTTATTAATCTTAACCATTATTCTATATCAAGACAATAGCATCTAATGTTATGAACAATAGACTTATATGCATGATTAAGAGAATTTACTGAATTTACATAAGTTTCATCATATCTCTTATCTTTATTTAAAATAACATCTGAAACTAGTTCTTTAAAATCTTTCTTAACTTTCATAAGTTTGTTATATAATGCTACTATATCTAATCTTGTTTCTTCTGTTCCAACAACTTCTGCTACGCCACGTTTCTTGTCAAAGTTCATGTATCTATCATACACTAAAGTTTCAAGTTCAAATATTATTTCGCTAACCTGCATGAAGACGCTTCTATCGTTTTCCATTATATTCTCCTTGTGATTATAAAATTGTTAGAAAAAAAAGAGAGTGGTGTGAGCAACACGACTAACCCTACACCACTCTCAGCACATAGACTTGATTATACTTACTTCAGTTTCTGATTACTTACTAGAATGGAACAGTTTCATCTGAACTATCTGAATCACTTGATTCTGGAAGTGAATCATCTAAATTATCATAACTAAATGCATTACCACTAAATTTGAGTCCAGCTTCATCAGCCTTCTTTTTCATATACTTAGTAAGACTATCATAGTCCATTTGAACTTCTTCATAGTCTGAATACCTGTCTGTTAATTCACTATAAATCTTGGCTTTCTTATTTGTGTATGCTCAGAATAAGTTTTGAATGTATCTCCGTAAAACGCTCTGAGAAACACAAAAGACAGTCGTCTTTCTTTTTCATAGTTTGGAATCCAGATACCTTTTTCAGACCTATCAGCTAAGCTATTTGTCTCTGGATTAATTTTCTTAACTGGAAACTTCTTTTGAAGCTGAATAAACATTCCAACAACTTTTCCAATCAGCTCTTCATACATAGGAACGGCTGTCATTTCTTTTTCGCCATTCTCAAAGTTATATCTTTCAACTTTATACTTTTTAACTTTCTTAGGAGTTGCTCCACAAATCATAAACAGAGCAGAAATCCTATCAGCATCTGGGCGTTTTCCGTTTTTATCAGTAAGCCATACAGTTTCTAGATTGAGTTCTTTTGGCTGTCCTTCAGCATTGAGACGATTGAGAAATGCAACCCTGAGCTTAATGCCTTCAGCTCCAGATTCTGTAACTACCTTTTCGGCTTCTTTAATTCTTACTTTATGAGCTCCAGTAAATTGTCCAGAGTCATTTTTTGCAGCTTCTTGGTCAAACCATTCAGACATTTTTAGTCTCCTTATTAGTTTTTTCGGCTTTTTCATCTTTACTAACACTTGCTATTCCATTATATCTCTTTATAGCGTCTGCTACAATTTTAAGATTGTTAGGAATTTCTTTTGATTCAAACATACCTTCTGGTGATTTAGCTGTTGAATAATTGGCTTGAGTTTCAAAGTAATATCTGTTTGTATCTCCATATTCACACTTACCAAATAGAACTATTGGAAACTTTGTTTCAAGCTTTATCTTTTCTAACTTTCTACCAGAAGTTTGTATTCTGAAAAAGTGATTTCCAAGCTCATCTATAAGGTCTTGCATATGGAACATACAGAATATGATTAAGTCTTCTCTTGCTACACTAGCAGCTGAAATTACAGCATAAACAGAAAACGCCAAATCAATCCACTTATCATATCCTTTCTCTTTCATCCGCTTCATTTCATCGTCTATCATAATACCGTTCATAGTATCTATAACAATATGTTTGATATGACTATACTCAGCGTTTGTAGAAACTCCGTTGATAATCTTAATGATTGATTCAGCGTTTGAAGTAACATAGTAGTTTCTGTTTTCTTTATTATACTTATTTTTCCAATTTCTGAATGGCAAACCTTTTTTATCAGCGTTTACTATTAAGGTTTCCTTTGGGTCAAGATATTGGATTGAGTGAGATTTTCCATGACCAGTTTCAGCCATTACTGCAACTAATTCAGCCATTATTTTTCTCCTTGGTTATGGGTTAAACAAAAAGTAGCGGGAAACAATTAAGTCTCCCGCTACAACGTACTCGAAATATAACTTAGTCTTCTGGCTTAATGATAACTGTGTCTTCAATGCCTGCCTTTGTGGTAGCAAGCTCAACATATCCAGATTCCATATTAACTAGAACCTTAGTAAATGAAGGCATCTCAAAATCGCCATTCTCATTGCGAAAATCTTTTTCTAGCACAATAGCCATTTCTTTGATAGCCTTAGCGCCTTTTTTGTTCTTGCAAGTAAACCAGCTTTTTACCTTAGTGTCATCTTTGACATACTTTGGCTTTCCGTTCTTTCCGATTTCATCAGATTGAACGATTGCTCCAGTTGCAGCTTTTACTGCGATTTCATAGGCACGAGTGTTGCGAATGACTTTCATTAGTCATCTCCTTCTGTTTCTTTTTTTTGCCTTTTCGGCATTTCGTCTATAAATTTTTCTATTGCAATAAATATACTAGATACAACTGATAGTCCATTTTCTCCGATAACAGAAATTATGTTAGAATCTAAAATACTATCATCAGCAAATGTATGAGCTAAACTAGATTTAGATGAGAACTCTCTTATATCATAACTTATAGATTGTTTTACAATTAAAACTATTTCTTCATTTTTATCTTTTACATTTCTAGTTCCAAGTAGAACACTGGTAAAGCATCCGTATATCTCAAGCGTTGCAACAATTACTCTTTTACCTTCATTATGATACCCATTTAGAAAACATTGCAAAAATCCATTTTGGATAAAAAGCTCTTTTGTTGCAATATTACTCATATCAATGTTGTTTTCTTTAATAAAGTTAAAAATCTCTTTAATTCTATCTTTGCTTAATATACTTTTATCAAATTTTTGAATCATTTTTCCTCTTCATATTCATGTCTTTAATTGCATCAATTGAGTAAGTAATTCCAGTTATAGATAGAACAATAACTCCAGTAATTATTCCTGGTATAATTAAAGCTATACTTAATGCAATTAGAATTAAGTATAGAAATATGACTGTTATCTTAAATGCTAATGTGTTCATTTTTTCCTTTCCTTATATAATCTACTGCTTTTTGTGCTAAGATACATAAATCGTATATTGACTTTACTTCTGCTCCATGCAAATAAGATGATATATAAGCTGCTCTATCTTTTTCTCTATGCTCAATATCAAATTCTGAAAGCAAAAGCATTGTTCCAAACTCAGCAACTATTTCTTCATTGTCGTATTTGTCTTTGTCTCTTGTTTGAAGTTCTCTATTTAATCTTTTTTCGTGTCCAGTAGAGTGAACGCACTCATGAGTCCAAGCTTCATAGTAAGCAACTAAATCATAATATCGCTCTTTGGGAACTAATGAAATTCTATCCTCTTTGGGTGAATAATACGGATAGTCACTGGAATCATCAGCAAGTACGATATTTTCACGAGTGCAGTATTTGTCAAGTAGTTTTTCAAGCTCTTCAGGCTTTTCGGAAAATGCCATTTGATTGACTGAGTCGATATCTATAGATGTTTGCTCAATGTTAAAAACATAAACAGTTGACCAAAAAGATTTTTCTTGACACCTTGAATTTGAATTAGCGTCTTCAGAGTCTATTTCCATCCCAGTAGTTTCGTCAAAAAATAGTTTCTTATATTGCTTGCACATAATTGGAGTACCTTTTTCACCTTTCTTTACTGGAATGTATGATTTTATTGCTTGACCAAATCCAATCCAATATGGATACTTATAATTACAAGATGCTTTCGTCATAGAAAGAACAATGTTATTGAATATACCAGAATAATGTCTTCCAGTATGATAATTCTTATTTCTTAAGTCAAAGCCATAATCCCAATTGATATTTCCACTTTGAATTAAACTCTCAAGCTTTTGGAGAGTTTTGTCAAGAGCGCTCATTTTTTCCTCTCTTTCTTTTTGTTTGTTTATATCTAATTTCTAAAAACAATATAAAAGTTTATGTTTGATTTTTTGGGAATTACTAATTTTGAGTCATCTACTTTCTCAGTAGGTTGAGTATGTCTTGCAATAATAACAGTATCATCAAACTCAATGTTAATTCTTTTTCTTGACAAGTTAATTGGAATGTCTAAAAGATTAGAAATATCTTGAGCAACATTCTTTCTGTTAATTACTGCAATAGTATTATCTCTTCCAATGTTATCTACTAACTTAATCACTTCACTGTTGCTGATACTATGAATTTCCAATGTTATAGGAAAAGTATCAAACATTGAGACTGATATTCCGTTTAGAATGTAAAGCATTTTGGTTCTCCAGTTTTTGGCTCTATTTTTTTGCCATAATCTCTATATATATGTATTTTTAAAAACAATAAAATCTAAATCTGAATCGAACATTTTTTATAGCAGGATTTGCCAAAAATAAGCACAAAAAAAAGCGCTGAACCGAAGTCCAGCGCTTATCAGAGGTTTGTCCGTTTGTTTAGCAGTGGTTCGGTATTATCCCTTCATCATATATAGCCATAAATTTGCCACTGCTGTCCGAATTATTTTTTTGGATTTCATTTAGCATGATATTACGACGTTTCTGATTCAATATAGCTAAATACATTACAAAGAGAAATATATTCTTGTCTTGCTAAATCAATTTGTTGACAAAGTCTATATTTCGTTATGTTATGCATTTTACAAAATTTGTTCATTGATAATCCACTATCAGCATAAGCCGATACAAGTGGAAATTTATTTGCGACCATTTTAGCTGGCTCATTTGGAACTCTTTGACTGTTCCATACTCTTTCAATTTCTCTAACAGCTTCCTCAAATTCAGTTTCTACTTCCACGTTAATATCTTTTATGTATTTGAGCACATTTCGTCTATTAAGCCAGCTACGGAAATTAGTATATCCAGACAGAGTCATAATAGTTTTCGCTATAAATTTTGCAACAGTATTTCTAGCGATATTACTTATGTCTTTTGGATATAACTCACTAAGATTGTATTGCATTATTTCGTATAGAATTTCATGCAGTATGTCTTCAGCATAATCAAGGAAACGGATGAAGTACTGAGAGTATCTGTATGCATACCAGATAACTGTGTCGGCAGTCTCAACTTCCCCTAATACTGATATAGCTCTTTTGTAGGGGTCGCTGTCTCTCAGTCGCTTCATCGTTTCCTCGTCTATGATATTAGGCCTCAATTCCTTCAGTCATTTTTAGCCAATATAAATACTTTGTAGCTATATTGTTGCTGACAATAAAGATAGCAGCTGTTTTAAGCCAGTCAACATTGATTGATAATGTTTTAGATAATTTGTCTACTAACTTTTCTTCTGGAGGAAGTTTCCATTCAGTTAGACTAACTAGCATATTATTCATTGTCTTTCTGAATAAATCGTCTGAGAATAAATTAGCTACATTATCCATTGCTTCACAATAATGATTATTAGCTAGATGACGACGACGACTATTTTCAACTAGACAATTGAGAAAGCCATATGCAATCTCTTTATAAATTTTACTTTCTTCATCTAAATACTCATTTGGCTCAAACAAGTCTACTTCCATCATAGACATTTGCTTTTGTTTGAACATCGACATAGCTATTTGTCTGTCTAACTTTACGAGTCTTTCTAGTGTTGTCATTTTTTCACCTCTTCCTTTTCTTTTTTGGTATTTTTGGATTCAGCTTTTTTTGCATCAGTTTTTGTATCTGGTTCTTTTACGAACTTTGGCACTACATAATTAGCATAGAACCATGCCCAAAGCCGTTCATACTTTTCTGAGTAAAGGTCAAGTTCAATTGTGTCAGCTAAAATAGCATCGAACTTTTTACGGAAGTCTGAGACAAATTGCTTGAGTTGTCCTTTGGTTTTGATATTTACTTTTTTGTATGACTCTTCAAACTCAGCTACAAATGTGGTAAGAAACTCTTCGTAGCGGATATTGGCAAGGGGAGCTCCATCAAGCTCAAAGGTGGCACGATATTCATTGATTTTCATCTCTGTTTCTCCTATTTTTCCACAGATTTGGTATTTTGTTCTTGATTCATCTCACTGGCTTTCGCTTTACTAACTTTGGAAGTGGGAATGTAGTCCCTGATGTTTTTCTTCCATTCTAATTTACTGCAGAACTTCCATCCATCTGCTATCCACAGATGAACTCTGTCTTCACTAACTCTTGCGAATGATTTACCTTTCTTCATTGTCTTCATTTTCTTTTACCTCTTTTGTTTCAGCAAAAATCTCATTCAGATTTTTACCGTATTGTTTCATTGCTTTAGTTATGATGTGTGGATACGCTGGTATGGGTATGAATCCTTCTATTCCGTCATATAGAATTGATGAGCTAACCACTGAGTCGTTATTTGCTATGAAATGTCCTATTGCTGAAAGTCCAATACAAACATATCTAACAATAATTATAAAGTCTTCATCCAGAAGACTAAAATCTCTGGAACTACGATAAGCATGTTTTAAACTACTGTATCCATGAAAGAATCCATTTGCAAGCAATTTTTCATTGGTATACGTATTTATGACATAATCAGCATCTACTAAATCATTGCCATTTGTTATAACTGCTTCACAACTAGCTAGTGGATATTTGTCATAGGAATACAATACTGTATTTTCCCAAGAGCTTGGCGGAAGGGCATCATCAGGAGGAAGTTTCCATTCAACACAGTAGTATGGTGAAAAGTATTTATGTTCTTCCTTATTTTCAGTTTTTGCTTTCACCACAATAACCTTCCACATATATAGTGGATTGTTATTTCTTTCTGCAACAAGTTTTTGTTCTGCATATAAGCACATTTCATATCTCCTTTTTATAAGTATTGGTCTAAAATCCAGTATGTCAGTTTTCTGAGCGATACATAAGTAGACGTTGAATCAACAGATACCTCATCGAAAAATTCGTCAAGGTCTGTTTTCATTGTTTCTGGATTTATATCTACATTATCCAGAATATCAATGATATTATCATCTTCATAAATTTTGACTCCAGAATAATTCCAATCATCAGTTTGACTATAAATCAATTGATACCAGCATTTTGATATATTGATTTTGAGATTTAGACATGATAGCGGAATCCTTACTTCTGGCAATCCAGAGGCAAATATCACATCGTCCATGCAAAAAGACATTGCTGTTTGGTTACTACGGATAATTAGCAAATCACTTGACATCAAGTCAATGTGCTGACAATTTATTTGGTAATACCAGTTTCCTCTGTATTTGCAATAATGAATGAACATTCTTGGATACAGAGCATAAGTGAAATCGCCTTCACGTTTATCCTTTTGAAACAATTCACCTTTTTTAAACATAGTCGCTTTACCATTATCGCTAAAATCAATATCCATGATTTTGACTTTATTGATAATTACTCTTGCAATACAGTCTGATACTGTTTCGATAATAAACTCATTCTCTTTTTGTGAGCTTATTATAGTGTTGCCTAATAATTCTGTAGCTTTCATTTTTTATCCTTTGTTAACAGACTTTCTGGCTTCCAGTGATTTCTTGGAACGAGCAATCTCAAGAACATCTTTTTCGTCAATTCGCATTTGCAGAGCAATAGCTCCAATAGAAAATCCGCCTTTGATAAGCAGAATTTCCACCATCAATTTTGTCTGTGCATCCATTTTTTCTCTCCTTTAGTTTATTGAATATCCCCAGACATATTGGGAACATTCTGTTGTTGTTTTGCTTAGTTCCAAAAAAGCACTTTCTTTAATGACTGGTTTGACAACACGCTTGGGATGTGTTTTTAGATAATCCCTTACCATTTTACCTTCAATCCTTTTTTGGATTGAACTGATTCTTTTGAGCTTGGTCATTTTTTACTCCTTTGTTTTTATTTCTGAGTTTTGATTTTAGGCCTCAGAAAATTGGCGTATAACTAACGCCCTAGCTGAGGTGGGCATCATAATATAAACATTCTCATTTTCAGTTCCAAAATCGACATCGTAGCTTTTCGGGACAGTGCTAAAAAAATTAGCAGTCTTTTGGGGACTGCTAACTTTTTGCTAATTACTTACGATAATGGCGGAACTTATCAAATGCAACCATGTAATCGTCTTTGTTTACCTCAAATTGTTTTTAATTATGATTTTTTCTAAACCATCGAATATATCAAACTTAATTGATAAATTTTCGATGTTTATTGTAACTAATGCTCCCATTGTGGAAATTATTTGCGATTCGCTAATATCGGTGAAATAAAATTCATTTTCCTTCATTGCAAACGTTGCAAAATGGTCTAATCTTTTTCTGTTTTTACAACGATGAAATTCTACAACGAAATTTTCTTCATCGGTAATGCTAATTTGTATTTCGATGTCTGATTCACGATGTCCAATAATCAATATGTTCTCGGAATATTCTTTTACAAATTGGTATGCTTCATATCCCGTAAATTGGATAATTGGCAACATTGGACTGCTAAATTTGTATTGTATCATTTTCTAACTCCTTTTAATAAATTTGTTTGGTTATTTCTGGTGATATTTACCTTTTTTCCGTTTAATATACGGGAACATCTAATTGCCGTATATATCAAACGATTATCAATCAATGTTTGGATGTCTGTTTTACCATTTATTTTGGTGATTACTATGATGCATTGTTTTTTCATTTTTACTCCATATTGGTTTTTAATTTGTTGTTTTACTAATCCGTTTGCGATTGGCGTTTGATAAATAATGATAATGA
>Ga0116173_1001550_pt1 | contig 18742 bp, 12 predicted proteins | sample AD_UKC085_MetaG_FD_89800 | JGI IMG/M metagenome (GOLD analysis project Ga0116173, IMG submission 89800) | Active sludge microbial communities of municipal wastewater-treating anaerobic digesters from USA - AD_UKC085_MetaG | ecosystem: Engineered > Bioreactor > Anaerobic > Digestate | place: USA...
CATTCACTCCAACGCCAGAAGTTACCCGCGCGGCGCACACGCTTGATGCGGTAATTGGAAAGCAGGATCAGTTTATCGTTCATCGGGTTAGCTCCGGGGAGAGCATCCAATTATTTGCCACTTTGAACAAAACTACGCCGGATGTGATTAAATCGCTGAATTACAACCTTGTGGTGCCCATCTGGGTGGATTCCATCATTGTGATACCGCTTAATCGCACAGACCCAGGTGATTTGCCCGCATTTGAACCTTACGGCATCGCGGATAAAGGACAGACCTTGCGGGATATCGCGGAAAAATTTAATGTGGACCTGGAAACCATTGCCCGTTACAACGACCTGCTCGCCGAAGATTTCTTGGAACCTGGAGAGTGGGTGCTCATTCCTCGGGAAAGAACGTATTGGTATCGTTACTAAATTTGAAAGAAACGTTATGCCCGGCTTGCTTTTTGTGTGTACAGCTAATCGCTTTCGTTCTCCGCTAGCGCAGGTGATTTTTAAGGAACGGCTGCGCAAGACGGCTGACGCTGCCGACTGGCGCGTGGAAAGCGCTGCCACCTGGGGAGATGCAAATCTACCTGCGATGCCCGAAGCTATCCAGGAAGCAAGAAAACGTAATCTGAACCTGGAGAATCACCGTTCAAGGTCATTGACACCCCAAATGATGAAAAAATTTGACCTGATTCTGGTGATGGAGGCCGGCCATAAAGAAGCCCTGCAGACCGAATTCCCCTCGGTAAAGAGCAGAATATTTTTGCTCTCCGAGGTTTGCGGCGGGATTCCGTTCAGCATCCCCGATCCATATCTCTCCGGGGATTCACCAGCGGAGGTGGCGCGGGAAATTGAAGACTTGATTAACAGGAAGTTCCCTTTGTTGTTTCAATGGTTAATGTCAGGCGCAACAAAGACTGGCTCATAATTCTAAAATTTTTGTTGGGTTTTAACATAATTAGAGTAATTTGATATAAAATTAGTTATCTTAACTTTCCAGAAACAGGTTAACCGGTAATGACAACAGTACAAGAAGATCCTAGGGCCGCTTTCTCACCAGAGAATTTGCGCTGCCCTTATGTCGGACTAGTGAACGATGTCAACACCTATTCTGAATTTCCATCGGATCTAAATCATTGTCACCGCAGCCAACCAGTCGCCCTGCCTGTTCTTTTGCACCAACGCGAATACTGCTTGAGTTCGCGCTATTCCGAATGTCCGATGCTTTCTACAACAAAACACAAGAAACTCCCACCTGAAATCCGCATGGCGAAAGCATTACCCCCCAAGCCCAGGCTTCCGCGGTGGATCTTGCCTGTTTTCATCCTGGCGATATTCTTGCTTGGCTCGTTGGCGACCTTAATAATCCCGGAACTCAGTTCCGCATTTGCCAGTTTTCTCAGCGCTAACCAAACCGCGCCGGGCTATTCCAGCCCAACTTCGGCGCTGACCCGGCTGGGGTTCATCACCCCATCCCCTTTTAGTTTGTTTTCGATTGTAAAAAGCTTCACACCCAGCGCCGAGATGTCTTCCATTTTCACGGCCACTCCAACGCCACCGGCACTGGGTACCGCAACTCCGACGCCAACCTCACCCCCGCTTTGCAGCGCCGAGGATGTTAAGTATTTCAGCATCTCGTTCTTCATAGGCGACGTTGTCCAAATTGTCTTCGATAGTCCAGTCAATTTTCGCGCGTACCAGGTGCTGGATGCCCAAGGCAAGCCAACTGACCGTCTCAATCTTCCCGATTTTAAGCTTTGGCGGAATGATACGCGCGTGTATTCTTATGGAACCTTTATGCGCAACGCCGCGGAACCAAACCGTCTATACGTGGAGCTGCTTGCAAAAAAGAACGACAAAATTAAGCTCGCCTTCACCGACGAAAACGGCACGCACTGCTCTAAGACGATTACAGTGCCGGATGAGAACGCCTTTAAGACTCCAACCAGCTGGAATCCTTTACCGACGCAATTTATCCCCTCGCCAACAATCGAGCTGCCCACGCTTCCGCCAACCATAGAACCGCCGACAGAAGTGCCGCCGAGCGCGACGCCAATCCCGCCTACTCCCAGCCGCACGCCGCGTCCCTCCGAAACCTTGCCGCGCGACACGCTGACGCCAACCCCAAATCCATAAGCGTTTTTGTAATTACCCGAAAATCTCAACCGATTAAAGAATGCTTCATTACCAGACAGTCGACCATTTTCTTCGTTTCGCGCCCGATGAACTGAGAGAAATAGTTCTGGAGGTCCGCGACATCGTTTTTTCGGAATATCCCGAAGCGCAGGAGGAAATCCGCAGCAGCGGATTGGTTTACTTCCGCGGCAGCGCTGGTGGACCGGTCAAATCAGGGATTTGCGGCCTGCAGATACGCGCAAACACGGTCCACGTATTCTTTACGCACGGCGCGTTTATACCCGATCCTGACCATCTGCTGCACGGGACTGGGAAGGCAATGCGCGCTCTGGAACTGCGCAGCTACGCTCAGGTGCCATGGCGAGCTCTGGCCGAATTAATCAAAGCGCACGCAAAGTTTAATCCGACATCCCTACCTCAAAATCAGCAAGAACCTCGCTAAATCCTCAAATGCCACTACAAAATTCCCAGCCGGCATTTCCGCTCCTCCGGCGAGGCTCGGGCGGCTTATGCCCGGCGTTATAAGGACAATCGATTTTCGAGTCCATCCAGTGTGACCGGAAAAAATGCTGGCGATTTTAACTTGCATTATTTTGCGATATCGGGTATATTAGCCAAGTTAACGAAATAATCAGGAGTGCAAGATGACCCCATTACCTAAGAGAAAAACCACTTCCGGACGCCGCGATCGCCGACGCTCACATGATGCTCTCAAGGCTCGCAACAGTGTTGCCTGCCCCAACTGCGGAGAGCCTCGTTTGCCGCATCGTGTCTGCCCAAAATGCGGCTACTATCAGGGTAGAGAAGTTCTCACCATCGAAAAAGATTAACCCCCGCCGTAAAACTTAACTCCACGCAGAGCGTGGAGTTTTTTATTTAACAACGCGTTTTCGTTGAAATGGCAAGAATTGCGAGACAAGCTCCTTTGGGAGATAACCGCAAATGTGAATGCCTTTTTCTATGTGCTCCATTTTTTGAACATGCCCTTTCTCATGAAATACAGAGACCAAATGCCCTTGTTCGTAGGGCAGCAGCACGTCCAACTCCACATAAGCGGCGAACAGCTCGCGTCCAATCGTTTCCAGCAGCGCCTCTAAACCGCTTGCCTTCTTGGCGCTGATCAGCAGCGCCTGGTTTTCCAGGTTCGATCGCACACGCTCAAGCTCATCCTGAGCCAATAGGTCGATCTTGTTGTAGGCCGTGATTACCGGGATATCCCCAGCGCCAATCTCCAGCAGCGTCTCTAAAACTGTTTTCTTTTGCTGCGCCGCGTTTTGATGCGAGATGTCCACCACGTGAATCAGTAGGTCAGCCTCCGCGATTTCCTCCAGTGTTGCCCGAAAGGCAGCCGCCAGTTGGGTTGGCAGCTTTTGGATGAAACCCACGGTATCAGTCAGGACAATTGACTGCCCCGACGGCAGCTCCAACTGCCGTGTGGTTGGGTCCAGGGTTGCAAAAAGCTGATCCGCCACATAGATATCCGCGTTTGTAAGGGTATTCAGCAGGGTGGATTTCCCAGCGTTGGTGTAACCTACCAGTGCGACAACAGGAACATTCGTCTTGCGGCGGTGCTCACGGTGACGCAAACGGTGCTCGCGCACCTTTTCCAGCTCCTCGCGCAATTTCGCGATTTTGGTTTTGATTTCGCGTCGGTCGACTTCCAGTTGGGTTTCCCCTGGTCCGCGCAAACCGACACCCCCAACGCTGCCTGTGCGGCCAGCGCCCCCACCAGCCTGGCGCGCCAGGTGTGTCCAGGCACGGGTCAGGCGCGGCAGGCGATATTCCAGCTGCGCCAATTCCACCTGAAGCATGCCCTCCCGCGTGCGCGCGTGCTGGGAGAAGATATCGAGGATTAATGCGCTGCGGTCGATGACCTTGATAGCTCTTCCCAACACCTCTTCCAATTCGCGTTGATGCCGCGGAGAGAGCTCTTCATCAAAGAGGACAATCCCCACACCTAACTCTTCAGCCAGCAGCTTGAGTTCTTCAACCTTGCCGCTGCCAATGAACGTGCGTGGATTAACCGAGTCCAGGTTCTGGGTGAGGGTTGCCAGCACTTCGATACCTGCAGTCTCCGCCAGCAGCTCCAGCTCAGCCAGGGAATCCTCCAGGCTCAAAGGCTGCCCGGAGCCGGAACCAATTTGCGCGCCAACCAAAATAGCGGTTTCCGCCTCCGGTAAATTCGAATGTTCTTTAGGCAGTTGGTTCATTCGCGCTCAGTTGTTGTTCACCCACATCACCAGGCGGCTCATTGCTTCTCTTATTTGCTCGGTAGGTGTGATAATAGAGATGCGGATGTAATCTTTTCCGCTTGGTCCGTAGATGACCCCGGGAGTCATGCTGACGCCGGTCTCGTTCAACACATCCGCGCAAAACTGCATTGGGTCGCCAAACTTCTGCGGCAGCCTGGCCCACAGATAAAGCGCCGCCTTAGGCTTATCCACCTCAAATCCAGCTTTAATCAAGCCTTCATAGACCACATCGCGGCGTTCCTGATACACCAGGTTTCGGTCAGCCAACCAGGATTGATCCCCGGTAAGCGCGAGCGCGCCAGCGTCCATGATCGGTTGGAAGATGGAGTTGTCAATCTGGCTCTTATAAGATGCCAGCAAACGAATGACTTCAGTATTGCCTACTGCCATGCCCACGCGCCAACCCGCCATGTTGTAGGTCTTGGAGAGCGAATTAAATTCAATGGAAACGTCTTTCGCGCCAGGAACTTCCAGGATGGAATGCGCCCGATAACCATCAAAAGTCAGGTCGGTATACGGGGCGTCGTGCACAATCACAATCTCATTTTCCCTGGCGAATTCCACGGCCTTTGCGAAAAAGTCCAACCCAGCAATCGCGCCAGTAGGATTGTTAGGGTAGTTAAGCCACATCATCTTGGCTTCGCGGGCGATTTCTTTAGGGATGGCATTCAGATCCGGTAAAAAGTCGTTTTCCTTCAGCAGCGGCATAAAATAAACCCGGCTGTCTGCCAGCTGGGCACCTGCCAGGTAGACCGGATAATAGGGATCTGGCATAAGCACCAAATCTCCAGGATCCAGCAAGGTGTGGTTAATATTGAAAATGCCTTCTTTGGAACCGAGCAGCGCCAAAACTTCAGTTTTCGGGTTCAGGTCAACGCCAAAACGCGTTTTGTAGTAATCAGTCACAGCCTTCAGGAAATCGCTGGAACCTCCCATCGGAGAATACCCATGCTTTTTGGGGTCCCGCGCGGATTCAATCAGGCGGTCAATGATGAACGGAGCAGGTGGTAAATCGGGAGAACCCATATCCAGGCGGATGATGTTGACGCCTTTCGCCTTGAGATCGGCCAAAGTCTTGTTTAGGGACGCAAAAAAGTAAGGTTTGATGTTTTCTACAGTATGCGCAGGGCGGATTTTCATGTCTGGTGAGAAAGCTCCTTTTTCTTTCCATTATAACCTTGCACGCTGAAACGAACAGCCCCATGCAGGTCCGCGTTTTTCGCGGCTGTTTGCTATCCGATTAATCTCGATTCCATTGGAAACGAGTCAGTTTTCATCATTTTTCTTTGGTACAGTTCTTGCAACTTTAGGCATTGAAGATTATACTTTTCCTGGAAGGGAGACCAACCGTGCTTCAGACCCATTACCAACAGCCGCTCGCTACCCCCTCTGCGCATTTAGCGCAAACCATGACGCTGCTCAGCTTGAATTCCGGCGAACTGCTTCAAAAGGTTGAATCTGAACTTTCGACCAATCCAGCACTGGAGCTTGTTGAAGAACGCCGCTGTCCAATGTGCAAACGCCTCCTTCCAGCAACCGGTGCCTGCCCCATTTGCAGCCAGCCTGCCAACCAATCCGCGGATGACCCAATAGTTTTTGTTTCCGCGCCTGAAGATTTTTACACCACCAGAGTGTTGACCGCGGAAGAGGCGCCGGAAGAGCCTTTCGCGTCAGAAATGGTCAGCCTGCCAGAGTATGTGCTGCGCCAGGTAGCCGCTGAATTGGAAGTGGAAGACCGCGGCTTGGCAGCCTATTTGCTCAGCCATTTGGACGAGGACGGATTTCTAACCACCACAATCCTGGATGTCGCGCGTTATCACCACCGGCTGCCCGATGACATTACCGCCTTAATTGAACGGCTAAAACGCTGTGACCCCATTGGCGTCTGTTCCACAAACCCAAAAGAAGCATTGCTGGTCCAGCTGGAAGTCTTGTCTGAGGGCGTTGAAATCCCAGCTTTCACCCGGGAAATTGTGCTCGATCACCTGCCCAAGCTCAGCCAGCATCACTACGCGGAAATTGCCCGCGCATTGGGAACAACCAGCACGAAGGTACAGAACGCCGCCGCATTTATCAGCGAGAACCTGAACCCCTTCCCCGCGCGCGCGCACTGGGGAGATCTGCAATCCCCTGCCGCTTCCGGGGCAACTGTGTATCACCGCCCTGATATTCTGATTTATCATCTCAATGAAAACCCCAACAACCAATTGGTAGTTGAAATTATTCATCCCATCCGCGGTACGCTGCGCGTCAACCCGCTCTTCAAGACCTCCATAAAGCAAGTGACCGGAGAGAAAGTGGAGGAATGGAAAGAAGACATTGAGAAAGCCTCGTTGTTGGTCAAGTGCATCCAACAGCGCTCCAACGCGCTGCGACTGCTGCTTGAAAAACTCGTGGTACTGCAAAAGGACTATGTGCTTTCCGGCGAGAAAGAAATGCAGCCACTGACCCGCGCTGAAATTGCTGAAGCCTTGAATGTGCACGAGTCGACCATCTCGCGGGCAGTCGCGGGAAAATCCGTCCAGCTTCCGAACAAACGCATCGTGCCTCTCTCCATCTTTTTTGACCGCAGTCTTTCCCAGCGCACCTTGATAAAGGAAATGATAGCTTCAGAAAAGCGTCCGCTCAGCGATTCTGAAATCCAGGAAAACCTGAAGGCGCACGGGGTGAATATTGCCCGCCGCACGGTGGCAAAGTACCGCTCTATGGAAGGTATTCTGCCGGCGCATCTGCGGCATAATCATCCCGCTGTGACAGGATGATCTTTGGCAAACCCCATTTCTCCCCGGCTTCCATTTGAACCCGCAGATGATGAACTGCAAGCTCTTGATTTCTCTTTGATTCTGGAGCTTGTGCCGGCTGCCGCCCTAAGCTACAACCGCAGCAACGACTCAATCATTTCTGTCAACCAAAAGCTGCTGGAACTGACCTCATTTGAGCTCGCCAGCTTGCTGGGCAAATCACTAACAACGCTAGTCACGCTCAAACTCGACACAAACCCCACTGGAAGAGACGCGCGCCTTGTCCACCTGAAAACTGCTGGCGGCAGCAAAATTCAAGCAAGCCTGCGCATTCAATCCCTGAGCCAGACAAATCAAATCGTAGCCCTCGTTTTTTCGCCGCCCGATTCGCAAGTCGAGCCCGAAAGTCACGCCGCCAGCTTAGCTTTTATCGAAGCCCTCTTGCGAATCCAACATCAGGACACAAGCACCGCAGCGCTAAGCGCGGCCGCGGAAATCCTTCACAAATCACTGCGCGCCCAGGCGGCGGCAGTCTATATTCAGCGCAAGGGCGAAAAAGAGCTTATCCGGGTGCGCCTGGATACTGACCTGCAGAGCGCGCAATTCCCGGACCTTTACACGCCGCCAGAACCGCTGACGGCTGATATTATCACCTGGAAATCTTCCCAAAAACCCAGCTCCACCCTGGAGGAGCTGGCGTTGGTCAAGGGGTTTCACTACTTATTGGTCATACCTTTGTCGCGCCAAAATGAATCGTTGGGTGCGCTGACAGCGGCGGGATTTGGAAGTCAGCCTGACGAAGACAGTCTTCGGAGAATAAAACTGATAGCTTCCAGCACTGCTGGCGTGCTGCATCATCTGGCACGCGTGGAGAACGCCCAGCGCGCCGTTCAGAGAACCAGGCAGGTAGTTCAGCTGGAACACGCGATTAGTGACAATATTGAAGAAGGCTTGATTATCCTCACCCCAGACCTATCCGTGGCAGAGATGAACCCCAGCGCGGAAATGATGCTGGGGTACGCGAGCAGCGAAGTTTTTCTCCAAAAAGCCGATATGGTGCTGATTGGCAACGAAACACTTTCAACCTTGTATAAATCCGCGCAGCAGGGCATCTCCACCAAAGTCGCGAACAATCTTAGCTTGAATACCCGCACAGGCAAATCATTTCTGGCGCAAGTGGTATGCATCCCGGTAATGACTGACGGAAAGCTGAGCAGCATTCTCTTAATCTTGCGAGACCTCAGCCAGAGTGAGCAAATACGCGCGCATACCCAACAGCTGGAACAACGCGCATTTTTGGGAGAAGTTTCCGCGATTTTCGCCCACGAGGTCAAAAATCCAATTAATAGCATCATGACTGGTTTGCAGTATATCGGCATGACCATGAAACCGGGAGATCCGCACTACGACCTTGTCTCCCGCCTGCAAAACGACTGCTTGCGCCTGACTCATTTAATGGATTCCACGCTGACCTTCTCAAAACCGGTTGAGTACCATTTTCGGCCGGTGGACCTGGCTGAGATGCTTCCCAGCATCCTGGAGCGCTGGGCGCCGCGCCTTACCCGTTTGAATATCAGGTATAATTTTGACGCGAACCCGGCGCATCCTTTGGTGAGGGCTGACGCGCGCGCGTTGGAACAGGTTTTTGTGAATCTGGTCAGCAACGCGGTGCAAGCGATGGAAAAAACCGGCGGAACTCTGAATTTGCGCGTGATAAACGGCGCGGAGCACCTTGTTCCAGCTCAGTACGAAATCATCGTGGCAGATTCGGGTCCTGGCATACCGGATGACATTAAGGACCACATCTTTGAACCTTTTGTGACCACCAATGTCAGCGGAACTGGCTTGGGATTGGCGATTACAAAAAGAATCGTCACCGCGCATAAAGGGACGATCAATCTGGAGAGCTATCCGGGCGGAACCATGTTCCATGTGTTTCTCCCAAAAGCGGAATAAGGTGAGATGACAGCGACAGTTCTTGTAGTGGACGACGAGGAAACCGCCAGACTGGTGGTTTCTGAATTTTTGCGATCTAAGGGCTACGAAGTCTTGGGAGCCGGCACGCTAGCAGAAGCCCGGCAGTTTATCAACAAAGGCGAAGCAGACATCATCATTCTGGACGTCCGTCTACCGGATGGATACGGACCTAACCTGTTGACGGAGACAGCCCGCATGGCCAACCGTCCTCAAATTATTATTATCACCGCGCACGGGGAAATCAGCATGGCAGTGGAAGCCATGAAGAACGGGGCGCAGGATTTCATCGAAAAGCCGTTGGACTTGCTCGAGCTGGAAAAATCGGTGCGCCGCGCGGGAGAAGCTGTCGCACTGCGTAGAGAGCTCAATCACTTACGGGCAGCCCAAGCCGGACAGGAAGAATTCATTGTAGGCGAGACTCCAGCGATGAAACAAATCATCGACCACGCCCGCCGTACCGCTGAAAGTGGAATTTCAGCGCTCATCACCGGACCCACCGGCACAGGGAAAGAAGTTTTAGCGCGCTATATCCACAAGATTGGCGTCCGTTCCGGAAAACCCTTTGTGGACATCAACTGCCCAGCTATCCCCAGCACCATGTTCGAGTCTGAGCTATTTGGTCACGAAGCCGGCGCGTTTACTGGCGCCACGCACAAAAAAATTGGTTTAATGGAAGTGGCTGACGACGGCATCTTATTCCTGGACGAAATCGCCTCAATGCCGATGGATCTTCAAGCCAAATTGCTGCGCGCGATCGAAGAGCGCTCCTTCAGACGCCTGGGCGGAAACGCGCTGATTAACGTCGATGTTCAAATCCTGGCTGCATCCAACCGCAACCTTAAAGAAATGATTGCCAATGGGACCTTCCGTGAGGACTTGTATTACCGCCTGAAGGTCTCTGATCTCGATCTGCCCCCACTTTCGGCCCGTAAACAGGATATCCCGGATCTGGTTGGCTACTTCCTACGGAAATTCACACTGCGCTCTGGCAGCCAGATAAATGATGTTGCTCCCCGCGCGATGCAAATCATGATGGAATACAGCTGGCCGGGCAATATTCGCGAGCTCAGCAATGTGATGGAACGCGCGGTCATCTTTTGCGATGACCCAACCATTGATCTTAATCATCTCCCTGCCGATGTATTGAACGCGGCTGAAAACAACGCCTGAAATTCTATCTGGCACAGTAATTGCAACGAAGCCTCTTACAAGTAATCTTGTCAGGAGGCTTTTATGGTTGCTACAACAAATCAGGTCGTACAGGTGATTTCCTACATCCTGTTTGGTCTGGGAATTCTATGCTTGATTCTCAGTATCGTGATTCTTGCCAGGCAAGCAATTGGGAAAAACATTCAGACCATCGCGAATCAGACGACCAAACTCGCGGAAAAAGGGATTACCGACGGTGTTTCCGGGCTGGTTGGGAACGCGTCCTTGCTGATCAGCTCACTCAACGATCTCTCGCGCTCCAACACTGGCATTGGAATTTTCTTCGTTTTCCTTAGCTTGGTTCTTTTAGCGGCCGCGTATTTCTTCATCAAATCGTTTATCGGCATTGTTCCTTAATCCTTACTTTCCAGGAAAGGACTGAAAAATGGGTGTCGAGCTTTTTCTTAACCTGGTAAAGTCCAGCTTTAATCCGGATTTGGCAAAAGCATTGGTCAGCGCATTCCGCGCTGAACCACTGGTATGGAAAGCTCTCAGCGATGAGAACGCGTTGACCTCGTTCCAGGAATTCGCGGCTCTGGATACCAGGCTTTGGCAGCCCGGTTTGCTCGCGGTTTTCAGCCTTAATCCCAAACTGGCAGCACAGGATCTTTCTGATCCGGAGAGCAAAATCCCAGCGGCAATCAACAACAGAGCCTCAAAAACGCTGGACACGATCCGACTGACAGGCTTGGAGCCAAGCACTCTTGAAGAAGCCGCTCTCCTGGCGCTTTCGCTGCGCGGCTACTACTCCCTGAATAAAAGCTGGAAGGATGTCTACACTTTCCTGAGCACGCCGCGTGGTAATCTCAGCCTTTGGCGCTCCGCCTTTGCCTGCTTGCCGCCGCTCGCGCCGCAGCTGCCTGAACTTGCGCAAGAACTTGCCAGGACTACCCCACTGGCACACGCTGCCAAGATTTGCTCTTTGCTCCTGCACTCGGTGGATAGCACTCCTGCAGTAGAGAACGATCGCTTCCAACTGCTTGTCAATTTATTTAGCGGCACCTCGTTGGACTTCCAACGCGAATGCCTGCTGCAGCTCAAAGAAAAAGAAAGCGCTGAAGTCCTCGAACGCCTGGCTGCCAGCTTTTTGGCCGCCTCCCCTCAAGAAAACGCGTCTGAGAAAAACATCGCGAGCGTTCCAAGTTTTGAGAAAGTTTCTGAGCTGCGCAAAATAGCTTTCCTCAACCTGGCTGCTGGGCAGCAGGAAGAAGCCATGCAGGCGCTGCAAAGCGCTTTTGAGCAACTCAAAGCCAGTCAGGCGCTGCTTCTGCGCGACCTTGCTATAGAACTTGAAAAAACCGACCCTGAAGAAGCCAGAAAGACCTGGGAAGAGGTCCTCAGTCTCTTGCCAGAGGCTGCGGTATACAAAGAAGAATACGCCGAATTCTTGCTCGCGCACGGCGAATTAGAATATGCATTAGATCTGCTTGAGCAAGTCCCTTCATCTACCCAAAAAACGCTGCTGCTTCTCCGTTACCCCGAATTGCGCGCTACGCTGAAGCTGGAGAAAGAGGACTTGCAGGCTCTACCCACAAGAATGGCTTCCATCTCCCGTTTTCAGAATGAGTCCGATTCGCTTAAAGCGGCGCGCTATGCCTTTGATAACAAAGATTACGCGCTTGCGGACGAGTTGGTGAGCAAGACCTTGCGCATCAGCCCGAATGATTTGGATACCCTGAAACTGGCGGGACAGATCAAGAAACACACCGCTGAAATTGAATCCGCGATTCAATCATCGGAGCTTGTGGCGCTTTTTGAGCCAGATAACCTGACCAATAAAAAAGACCTCGCGAACCTTTTCCTACAAACCCGGCAGCCCGAAAAGGCGCTCGATATTTACCAGGAACTCATCTCCGCCAATGCTGAGCCTTCCCGCGCGGACCTGTTGACCTACGCGGACATCGCGATTAAAGCAGAGAAACCCGACCTGGCAATTCCTATCTGTGAAAGCTTCATCAGCAGAGATAATTTGGACGGTGAAGCCTTAGTGACCTTATGCGCCGCGTACATTGGCAAAGGCGATGAAGAGAATGCTATTAAATTACTGGACCAAACTTCAGCGATAGCCCCCGAAAAACCAGCCAGTTGGCTCGCCCTGGCGGAAATATGGACGAAGCTCGGCAGGTCCGAAATGGCAATGGAGTCCTTGAAAAAAGCTAAAGCCGCTCTCCCTGCCAACCCTGATATTTTGCTGGCGCTTGGCAAGCTGTATTACGAAAACGAAAGACCGACCGAAGCCATTAGCGTGCTCAAGCAAGCTTTTCAACTGAATCAGGATGACCCTGAAATTCGGAAATCCCTTGCCAAAGCTTATCTGACCCATGGTTACCTGAATGAAGCCTGGTCAGTCATCAGCCCGCTGGAATCCGATTACACCTCAGACCCCGACCTGGCCTTGACGCTTGGTAAGGTGATGGTCGCGCTGGGAGATTATCAGGCGCCAAAGGCGCCGCTGCGCTTTGCCTGGCATTCCAGCAAATCGGACGAGGCGTTAAAAGCCTACGCGAACCTTTTGCTTATGCAGTCCTCTCACAGCGAGGGAAACACAGGCGCGGATAATAAGGAACTCAACCAACTTCTGGAAGCCGTTCAGGAAAAGACGCAGCCCGATGGCAGTGCCTTTGATTTCAAAGTGCTCGCGGCAGATATCCACAACGCTCAAGGGAAGATCGAAACCGCTTACAAAGCATATCTTGATCTTTTGGACCAACCGGACGGAAAAACCCCACGCACTTACTTCCATTTACAGCATCAAATCGGTCTGTGCGCGCTTAAACTCGGATACCCGGACGTCAGTGTATCCGCGCTGCAGGAAGCGGTCCTGGTGGACCCCGACAATCTGGATGCGCGTCATACTCTTTGTGAGGCTTTTGCCGCGGCGGACATGTCAGAAGAAAGCCTGGCGGCAGCCAAAGCCACCCTGCAGTTGGCTCCAACAGAATTGGACAACGTTCTCTGGTACAGCGGGTTCTGCAGCAAGAACGGCAACGAACGCGAAGCTGTCCAGGTGCTCAAAGACACCCTGTATCTGCTACCGGATGAACAGGCTCTCTATCTAGCACTGGCTCGCGCTTATCTCAACATGGGATACACCGCGGAAACTAAAGAAACCCTTAATCGCATGCTGGAGGGCGAGGATATCAGCACGGAAGAATATGTGAAAGTTGCGAATATTTACTTGCACATGAACGAATCTGCTGAAGCGACGCGCATTATCCAACAAGCAATTGCGAATAATCCCCAGCCAGATTTTGCTGAAGGTCGGGAACTTATTTATACGGTGCTCCGACTCGGAGACGGCGCTTCCGCGCTGCAACTATTAGTCGAGTTGGAAAAACCACTTGGCAATCATCCCTGTTTCCCTATCCTAAAATCTGACGTCTTGGTTGGCAACAAACAGTTCTTGCCAGCGCTTCAAAACCTCGAAGGGTTGCTCAAGGAAATCGAATTCTCCGGCGCAGACCTGGCGTTTGAATCCTATGCCAGTACAGCGCTTGGCGAAGGCATTCCTGATTACACCAGGGCTGGGGTATTGTACCGAGCCGCGCAATTGGAACGCGCTTCTGGAGACCTGGCTGCAGCGCAAAAGCATGCCGGTCAGGCGTCCGCCCTTCAATCGGATCAAAGCGAAAATCTACTTTTAAAAAGTGAACTGGCATTCGCGCTCAGAAAGTCCGAAAAACTGGACTCAAGTCTCGAACTCCTGGAGAACAACAGCAGTTCTCAGGTTTATCAGGACCTGACGCGTTTACTCGCGGTAAACGCTTTAGTAGAACGCGACCAAAACAAAACCCACTTGCTTCTGGATCACTTCCTTGCGCGGCAAGCACCCTCCGCAATCTTTCATGCTTCTCGGGCTTTCCTCGCATTGCCAGAAAGCAAATGGTCTCAGGCAGAAGAAGAGCTTAAGTTAGCAGAAGCTATGCTGGATCACGCATATGCCCGCTCTGCTTTGGAATCCTTCAATATCCAGGCGCATTTCACCTGGGTTTGGGAAGCGCTTGCCGTGGCAGTAGCAGCGTTTGAAGCGCAAGCCTGGAACCTGGCGGATAAATGCTTCCGTTACGCGCTTGCGGAAATAAAGATTAATCCAGTTGTCAATCAACAATTGGCTGAGTACCTGGTGGAAAAAGCCAGAGTGGCCAACAACGCGCGCGCGCTCAGAATTGTTAAGCACATGCCCCAGCCCTTCAGCCCGGAGGAGACGGATGAACAAATCCATCAAGAGCAAGTTTCCATCGCCGGGCGCTTCATTTCCGCGGCAGAAATGCTGCCTACGCTCAAGATTGGACAGGCTGTGTTTACCGGACGCTGGAATGAAGGTGAGGAACTGAAACAGCTCGTCAGGAACAGTCGGCAAGCCGCGCAGGTCCTTTCAGTACAGATTGACACGGAGACTATAAAGGACATTACCGCGGCATTTCCGGAAGATTTTGATGTAGCCTACCAGGAAGCAATTCTGCAGCTCTTTAAAAATCCCGCCGTTTGCGCGCAAAAAGCTGTTAACTTACTTGAAAGCCAACCTAAAAATCCCTGCGTGCACGCCATGTTGGCAATTGCTCAACAAGCGGACCCGGAAAAAGCCGCGAATGCGATCGAACAAGCGCTTGAAATCTGGCCGGATGAGCCCGACTGGCACGCCATCGCTGGCTCATTCTACGAAAACTCCGGCGTCTACGACAAGGCCGCCAAACACATTGAAGACGCTCTGCATATTCTGCCTAAGTCCGCGCAGTACTGGCAGATGCTCGGAGATGTCAAAGTGCAGGAAAAGGATTATCACGCCGCGCGCGATTACTTTACCAAGGCCATTGAGTTATTCCCGGGTGACCCAGACGCGCTTTTCTCCTTGGCGGTAATAAACCAACGACTTGGCGAGTATCAGGCTGCCATTCAGTGCTTGCGCGAAGTCGAGAGTATTGATCCTGGAAAATCCATTTACGGCGAGACCATCGCGGAATCGCACTTCGCGATGCAGGATTATCCTGCCGCGGAAGAACAGGCGAATCGCGTTTTACAGCTAAACGCGCGCAGCAGCCGCGCTCTCTTGGTGAAAATCAAAGCCTTGATGAAACGACGCCAGTACGAGGAGGCAAAACGCGTTTTGCAGTCAGCCAGGGAATTAGTAGCTGACCCAATTCCATTTGATCTGCTCGGGATTGAACTTGACGCGACTGCCCAGCGGAAAACTGGTCTGGGCGCGGCCTTAGTTCTCGCTGAAACTCATCCTGACAACCCCCTTGTGCTGAACACCCTGGCAAACTATTATCTGGAAGCGAATATGCAAACCCAGGCAGAGGAAACCCTGCATCACAGCCTTGAAATCGACAGCCAAAATCCTCAGACTCTTCTGATGCTCGGGCGCATAGGTCGCAGGCGCGGTAACCTGGACCAGGCCCTATCCTATCTAACCCGTGCCCTCGCGGTCAATCCCAGTCTCATTGAAGCATATCTTGAACTTGGCCAGACCTATCAAGACCGCCGGGACAGCACGCGAGCCTTAGAAACTTATCACCGAGCCATCGAAATGGTGGAGAAAGACCCCAGAGCATACATACAGGCAGCAGCTGCATATAAAGACAGCAAAGATTACCAGAACGCCGAGAGCATGCTGCGTCAAGCGGCGCAGTTTGCCCCCAATGATCCGGTCATTCGCAGACAGCTCGCATCGATTGTTGCCCTGAATTTGGTGAACAACTTGCAGGAGGCACCAAAACGAAGATGATACCTTATCGCGTTCCAAAAAATGACGAAGCAATGATTGTCAGGCGCGGGAAATTCCTTACGCTTGTTCAAACCGCGATGAACAAACGCGAATTGCAGTTTGTTCGTCAGGCCTGCCTGATTTGGTTAGCGAGTTATCCCGGCGATTTGCTCGTAAGTTACATTTACGCGGCCATTCTGGCGGAACTTGGCGACCTCGAAATGGCAGTCGGCAACCTGCAAAAAGTAATTGCCTACGACCCGGAATTTCCTGAAGCGATGAGCCTTCTCAGCCAATTAGTCAACGGAGAGGCCATCGATGCAGAATACCACTCCTCGCTCGCGTATCTTCAACGCAACCCAGCGCCGGTTCCTCCCACCGCGAAATGGTTCGCGCCATTAATGAACGCCCGCCGGGCTTACGAGGCTGGCGACCAGGCAGCGGCAGAAAAAGCAATTTTGCAAGCGCTCGCCCATAATCCGAACCTGCCTTTGCCCGCCATCCTGCACATGCAGATCATCCACAAAAATGGAAATATGACCCTGTTGGATACTTTGTCCGGCATTTATGGAAACCGCTGGCCGGATTGCATCCAGATAAAACTGCTCTCTGCCTTGGCGGATATGCAGCAGGGAGAAGACTCTCAGGGCGTGGAAAAACTCCATTGGAGCGCGGCGCACGACATCAGCGGACAGGTCGCTAACCGGCTGCTTGGCGCTGACCATACCTTTAAACCAATCTGGCCAGAAGACCTGAAAGTATATTTTGATTTGCCGATACCTGCCTCGATCGCGGTCGAACTGGGCTGGAACGCTCTCGGCGCCTCAGGTGCTGGAAATGGATCTGAAACCCCAGCGCAGCCTGCTGCGCCTGCCCAACATCTTGCTCCTCAGTCTGCGCTTTCCGGAAGCCCGACAGTACCCCGAATGGTTTCTGAGTTCGCGAACAGCGCTGAACTGGACTATTCCGAGGTGCCGCCCGAAGCCTTTTTACTCAGCAAATCCCCCAATTTTGGAGACGAGAAGCACACCAAGGCCAGGAATGAGACTGTCGACTCATTAAACGAAATTCAAGCTGAATTTGACAAGCTTGCCAAGACCATGCGCAAGACAGAACTTACCACCGCCGATGCGCGCTTCCCAAATTACGTCCTCATGACTTCCAGGACGGCTCTCACCAATAAGTACGGCGGCAATACGGCGAATGTCATCATCGACGCCATGCAGGATTTATCGATCAAAATCACCGCGCTGCCAGGTTGGAACAGCGTGGTGTTCGTCCCGGATGACCCGCGGATTGCCAACGATTTAGGCTTGACCCCCAATCTGGCAAACGATGCCTGGAAACTTAAACTTGCTCTGGCCGACCTGGACAAGCAGCTGGCGGGAAAAGGCGAGATGATTGGCACCCTTCTCATCGTCGGCGGCAACGACATCGTTCCCTTCCACCAGCTCCCCAATCCCACTGATGACGCGGATAGTTACGTCCCGTCCGATAACCCCTATGCTACCGTGGATGATAACTATTTCATCCCGCAGTGGCCCGTTGGCCGCATCCCGGATGAAGCCGGCAATGATCCTGTGTACCTGATTGAACAACTGCGCTACCTAAATAACGAGTACGCGCTCAAACTTAAAGCAAAAACCTTTATCTCCGGAACCGTTTTTGAAAACTGGCTTTTTAATTTCAGGGAAACCCTGAACGCCACAATTCAAAGCTTTAAACGCAGCGAGCAGTTGGGATATTGCGCGGAAGTCTGGAAAATCCCCAGCACAGAAGTGTTTAACGTGATTGACCGCGGAGATAGGATAAAGTCCTCCCCACCAGTGGATACTTCGACTTTATTGGCCAAACAGAAATCTAACCCACGATTCGCCTACTTCAACTTGCACGGACTTAAAGACGCGCCAGAATGGTTTGGACAGAGTGATTTTACGCGCCGATTGAACAGTCCTGAATATCCTGTGGCGGTTGTCCCTGAGTTATTCAATGACGACAGCCCCGCGCCGGATATTGTCCTGAGCGAAGCCTGCTACGGCGCGAATATCCTGGGAAAGACGGCCAGGGAGAGCATGGCAATGAACCTGTTAGCCACCGGCAGCCGATCATTCATTGGCAGCACGTGCATCGCTTACGGTTCAGTCAATAAACCGCTGGTCGGGGCCGACTTACTGGCGTACAACATCTGGACGCATGTTCAAAACGGCGTTCCCGTTGGTTACGCGCTGATGCGAGCCAAGCTGGCGCTAGCCAGCCGCATGACCCAGACCCAAGGCTATTTGGACGGCGAAGACCAGAAGACGATCCTCTCCTTTGTCCTCTACGGAGACCCGCTGGCTAATAAAGAAAGCCTCCGAAACATTCCCAAGCCGCTGCTCCGCCCAAGCAAGACTCTGATCATCAAGACCATCAGCGATTCTCACGAAGAAATGGTTGTCTCCCCCGAAGAGATGCCGGACGAGATTCTTGAAAATGTCAAAAAAGTAATCAGCGCCTACCTGCCCGGTTTGGATAACGCCACAGTCGCCATTAATCCGCAGTTGATCAACTTCTCATTGGACACAGCTGGTGTTAAGGATCGCAAGTCTCGTAAACATTATCTTGAAGGCAGCGAGAGATATGTGGTCACGCTGCGAAAAAGCGTGGAATTTGAGAAGATTCCGCACGACCACTACGCGCGCATGACTTTTGACCAGAAAGGTGAAATGATTAAATTGAGCCTTTCCAAGTAAG
>Ga0116173_1001570_pt1 | contig 18606 bp, 25 predicted proteins | sample AD_UKC085_MetaG_FD_89800 | JGI IMG/M metagenome (GOLD analysis project Ga0116173, IMG submission 89800) | Active sludge microbial communities of municipal wastewater-treating anaerobic digesters from USA - AD_UKC085_MetaG | ecosystem: Engineered > Bioreactor > Anaerobic > Digestate | place: USA...
CGGTCATCCGACGGGGATTCGCGAACTGATCGCGGCTTCCATTCTCCGAGTTCAAGCGCGCGTTCAGATTTTCTGCTGTGCCTACATAGAGCGGGTGCGAGGCATCACAGATGATGTACCAGCCGGCATCCGAGGCGAGCGGATTATTAGGTGTCGAGAAGTAGTATCGCTTGCTGACTTCGAGCGCATGCCGATTGTGAGAGTCGCCTGCAAGAGAAGTCAGTGCCTCAATCATCCGCTCCACCAACGCTCGATCATTCACGTCCAAGTCGTCGTAGCGCAGGCGGCCCGGCATGTCATCACCTCCGATTATGTTTCTCGCTAACGTTATAAGAGTTTTTACGGCGCGGTGCCGAAGTAAAAAACTGAGTTGTCCAGATCGCGCGGTTTGTCAAAACCGAGCAGGTCACACAGGTCATCACAATGCGCCTGCGCCCCACCGCGTTCGGTGAGTTTGTTGTCTTTCCAGAGGTCGATGAATTCTTCGGGCGTGATGGTTTTGTCTCATCAGGTTCTGTGGAAGCATCACGGAATCTCTTCTGCACGGCCTCGCCGACATCCTTATTTTCTCTGCCGCAACTATTATAGCTCATATGGCGCCAGCATCCTTGGTGTCGACTTCATACAATGATTTCAGCGTTGCGGCAATGAGATTCAACACGGGAATCATGTTTTTAATATCATGACCATAAGCAAGTTCACTTGTCGGATTTTAGGATGTCAAAGTTCTCTTCCTTTTTCATAAGTTCGGTTCTGGCATGTTTGTTCCAGAGGGCATAGGCCCCGCATAGAATCAAGACAAATATTACCCAACCCATCAGCATGGCGCCAGGGTATATAATGAGCATGAAAAGCAGCGAGGTGATGACGCCGAGACCACCTGCTATCAAGATTTTCTTGATCGTTGCATTCATTTTATACGCCCTCCTACCTGCCATTGTGATTCGCTCCTACATGAAATATGTAACGATAATAAGGCTGAATCAATGATATCCCGATCGTATACACCCCGTTCGCTTGCTGTCCTGCTCCTCCGCTATTGCGGTCCATCTTTGAAGTTGTTTTCGCGGGCGATATCTTCCAGGTTAATCTTGTTGGAAGCAATCGCCTTGCCGATAAAGTATGCACCACCCCCCACAACCGCAGCACCAGCAGCTGTGGCAACGATTGCTGGACCGCTCATGAGCGCAACCATTGGAACCCCAAGTTTCCACAGGCAAGTTGCCATGATGCCCATACTCTTCACCGCTGAGGCGTAAGCAAACGACCCGGCAGCAATTCCACTTGCACTCGATACCGCTATTGTATCAATATTTTTACTCATATCTTTCACCTCCACACTGTTTGTTTTTTTCTGACTGTTTCGTAAGCCATGATTTGCACTTGAAAACCCAAGTCGTTGAAAAGACCCAACCCCATCGTGATCAACGCGATGATGGGCGCCGCCAAGCCTGCTAATAGCGGCCCGATCAAAGGAATGCTGCTGAGCAGAATGAATATGACCAACCCGACCACCGCGCCGGCGCATGTCATCGGGAATCGCCCTGCAACATTTACAACGGTTTCCACAAACCAGAGCCCTACCTGAATGACCACAGGGCCTATGTCTTTTGTCTGAAAGGACAATTTGAACAAGGATGCCTTTTCTTCTTTCGTGAGGTTTAGCTTTTTCAGTTTTTCAAATATTTCCTCGCGCGTAGCCTCCGGTTTGAGGTTCATGAGAAACTCTTTTTCATCTATCAATGTTTTATTCATGTTCATAGCTCCTCCTGTTTCGTAGATCTTCTGTTTAACTTTCTATGATTTAAACAACATGGCTTTCTGGTTTTTCGTTCCTTTGAAATGTCCCAAAATCATCCATAAACCGCCCAACCCCAGGCTGATGATGACAGCGAACGTCAGCACAGCACCACCGAAACTCTTAGGACTTGTCATAGCGTCAACGGTGCTTTTTGAAGCCGTCTTTACAGTTTCTTTCAGCAAACCGGCGACGCTTTCAATGGCCGTCTTACCCACTTCCTTAGCCGCGTTAAGACCAGGTTCGGTGAAGACTTCCGGTTGTGCAATGAAGGCCGCGCACAAAGATACCACACCAATTCCCTTCCAGTTACGCTGGGCAAACTGAAAGAATTGATCGCCGCCCCGTTCAATAGCATCAAGCAACGGTTTCTCGCTTCCTTCGCGGATAGCAGTCTGAAAGAGAGGCAGCGCCTCCGGGTTACGCTTGAGAATAGCTATGGCGGGATGGCCAATGTGTAACGCCACCGGAAGACTTTCCATGCCTGCCTTATTGACAAGCCCTTCTGTTGTCGAGACCCCGAAACGATTGGCCGCACGCACGCCATCATCGCCATACTTGGCTACCCAGCTTGCTGTGTTCGCACCTGTCGATTCAAAAACCCGGAGAACATCGTCGCCGTATTTCAAGATCAGAGATTCGGCCGCCGGTCCTGCCTTTATAAAGAAATCCGCACCGCGTTCACCATTCCGCACCAACATATCCTTTGCCACAGGCGACAGATTTCGTAACATCGCCTCTGCACCCTCCTCACCCAGGGACTGAATCAGGCGGGTTGCCGCCCCCTCTGAGTGAGCAGCCAACGCCGCCAGTTCGCGTGATTGGCTCTTTAAGGCAACACGTCCAACTGCTTTGCCTGAGCTTGTGATAATGTTGGCTTGGGCGACGCCTGAAATTATCAGAACGGTCACGACGATGATTATGGCAGCCAGCTTCTTGTCGGTATTGATTGTCATGGTATTCCCTCCTTGTCCTATGATGCGGTTATTCATCATTACTCCCTCCCCATTATTTCTTTGGCGATAACCCGTAACGGTAAAGCCTGTGCGTAAGCCGCTTCCTGCATGAAGGCATGATCTAAAAGCCCTGCCTGAAACTGGTCAAGTTGACGGTTCAATTCTTCTTCCAGACGCGGTTTGAGGTAGTATTTATCAACACCTTTTTCGACCAGATACCCGCCGCAAATGCTGACAACCCAACCGACAGGTCCGCTGCCGATCCGCACGACCTTGCTTCCAGCTTTTATGGCAATCTTTTCACCGACCCATTCGACAAAGCGGCGTTCCCCATAGGCTGCCAGAAGCGACGATCCGATAAAACTGCTTATACCTGCCAGATTTCCCGTAATGACCGGGTTGCTCATATTGGCCTTCGTAACGGAATTGAATTGAAGCGCCGGCATCTGCACCCGGATGGGTTCCTCAAGTCCAGCTAACAGGCTGGCAAAGCGATTTTCATAACGAATGGCAATCTCGGCCCCCTTGATCCCCGCTTCCTGTGCTAACCTTTGTGATTCAACTTGCAGGCGGGTCTGTAATTCTTTTTGTGAAATTAAATTTCTCTCAGCGGCTTGGCTTAGAAATTTATCCAGGTTTTTATTCCACCATGCTTTGGCCATTTCCCAAGTTGCCTCCCAACTTATTAACCAATCTGCATACTTTGGAACCTTGCCATGCGCCTCATCAACTGCTTGAATGACGACATTGCGCAAGGCGTCGCGAGCGGCCTGTTCTTGGATCACAGCCGCTTCCTTAAATTCCTGCGCTGCATCCCGCCGTAGGCCGTTGATTTTCTCCATCGCCTCCCTTTTCATTCGGTCCTGCCGCTCTTGCTCAGTTTCCGGTTTCGGTTCTTCATGTTTACTGCCAGAGACAGCTTCCTGCACCGGCGCCGTCGAAGGGATTGGTGTCGATGCGTACTCGGTTTGGAAGTAGAACACCACCACCAGGATCACACTGATCATGATCATCAAAATCCCAAGGAGCAGGCAGGCGGAACCATTGTTTCCATCTTTTTGAGAAGCATTGTCGGTCATGTCAGCACACCCCGCTTTTCTTCCAAATGATATACGCCACCATGATCATCATGGCGGGAACAAGGACCATGATGACGAGTTTGAGCAGTCCGATCAGTAAGGGAATCATCATCAAAGCCGCAGCAATTGCCAATATGAACATGATCAGGATGTGCATGTTATCATTCTCCTTTTATCGACCATTTTATCTTTGTGCGGCGACAAGTCTTCTTGTCAGCAGCCTCTGGGTGAGGGCAAGGTCTTTCACCTTACGATTATCAGCGGTTAAGGTCATTTTTTTCGCCAGCCTGTTTAGCAGTTTGTTCGTGACCCTTTTCATAACTGCTCTCCTCAATGTGCTTGATGTTTCTGCATCGTAATAACGCTGACACCTTCCTTTTGTTCGAAAAAGATTTTGCTCGTTTATCAGTCGCGTTCATCTTACGTTAACGCCCATTGCATTCATTTCTTCGAAAATTTTCTTCGAAAATTTTTGCATTATGGTTTGGAATAGTTTACAATTTTCAATATTTTTGATGTGCTTTGAATTCACGATAGTGAGAATTCATGATCTCTTTACGGAGAGCAGGATGAAGAGCTACGATGGGAAAAAGGATAAGGCAAAAAAAGCGCGAAAGGGTGATTTTGACAGAGAAGATAAGTATGAAAATCAATCAGAAGCAGCCGAGACAACCATCACGGATCAAGACCTTATCGGTTCGATTTATTCCATAAAGGACGAAATTTGGAATTTTCGACATTCAGGCCGTGAAGGTCACCCGGGTGCGTGCCTACATGCCGCAGAAGAACACAATAGGGCATCCCTCGTTCATGGCACTGATGCAAATTCTCATATCGCAAAGCTCTATCACAAAATTTCGTTCATGATTGAACCCTGTTCCCGGAATGGTCTGACGAAAACGACAGCATTCATCCTTGAGCTTTATCACATACGTCGCCGGAAACTACTTCTGTATCATATTGACCGCAAAATCGGCTGTCTCGATGACGAAGATTTGGCAACGATGAGGGATCGCATAGCACAAAGTCACCCCGATCCATGGGAGGGCGGTTCATGAGCACCCCCCTGACAAGGCATATCAAAACATTCAATGCCGTGACATTCCCGACGGATGATATTCTTGAGATCATTGGGAAAGTCCTAAATAGCAAAATACATGAACGTAATCTCTGGCATCTTCCCCCAAGTGTACTCGGTTATCCGGAACACACGAGTTGGAATGATAAAGACTCTTTTTTTGATATCCTCATGGATTGTTATGACTTCGCAATAGTCAAACGCTTTCGTTCTTTAAGAATCCGTGTTTCAAGAGAGGAAACTGCTGACGGTTTTGTTTTTTTAAACATCAGTCATTTTCTGGATGAGCGACAGCAGGCGCACGATCCGGAAGGATTTGCAATTTTCAAGAATGTAGAGGCCGTTCTCCAGGAGTTGAATAAATCAGGAGAGGTGAAGCTTGAGAATCTTCGTGACAAGAAAAAAATCAGAAACGAAACAACGTGCATATTGACTGATACCGCTGTTCAAACATCTTTTCCCGATTACAGCGTCATAAAGCAAATAATTGCGGGCCATGAAGAATTTGGAATGATTTTAAATCATGTGGCAATGCTTGGCGATAAGGGCCAGCACTGTGTAGCAAAGGTGATTCTTCATCTGAAAATAAAAGGCATCGCCGCATTTCGCGTCAAGGATTTGGTGGATTATCTCAAAAAAGCATCACGATATGTAGATATCGAGATTCCAAGTTCAGACATCATGTCCGATTTTTCCAAAGAGTTCTCCGAACTGGCAGTCTCGTATAATGATGCAACCGAGGCGACTATAGATGCTGCGGGCCTTCATGAGTCGATCAAAAAAGAGATTGATAAATTGAAAAGCCATAAAAAAGTCAAACGTCGATTACATCTTTTGCTGAACGAGATTATGTATAGGCTCGCCGCTGGTAAAGATATACGCTTTAATGAAATTGCGAATGAAATTGGGAAGTCAACGAGCACAATTTCGGAAGACTGGACGTTATTGAAGTCACTTGCAAAAAATAATGAGAAAATTTTCGAAAAAATGGCTGTAGGCGACGTTATTATAAAACATTGCTAACTATGAGCGGGGAGATGATGACAAAAGATGAAAGATTGGAAAAGCTCAGGAAGCAGATAACTTCCGTTGCCGAAAAGAATAAACGACTCGAAGAGGCGTTGCACAGCCGCAAGAAAGTGCCTGAAAGAGGCGATATCTATCTCTTCGATTTGAAGGCCATACCGGAGGATGTGGCCGTTTATTGGGTTATACTTCATCGTCATCCCAAAGACTCCAACCTTTTTTATACCGTCCCAGCGGATACGAATCCCCTTGAGGGTATATTTGATGTATCCATTCCCCACACATCCCTTTTCGGATCCCTCGCTTTACGGCTTGGTCAAGGGCTTTGGCTGCCGGACAACATGTTCCATCCATCCCAGAGAGTAGGCATGGTTGAAGCCTTGTTCATCGACCGCGCCCAGTTCATTATGTCCAGGATTGCAAAAAACGAATGGATCGGCAGCAAGATGCAGCAAGCGACTGAATCTAATCCCGATTACGAAGAATGGATGGAAATGTTTGATCAGGTCTGTGGGGCAATGATAACGTATAGGGAAAAGCAACTTGTATGGGTCAATGCCGATAAAAAGGTTGCCGAAGGCGTGAAACCGTATATCGAGAAAGCGCGTGAATGGCTTCTTGACATATCAGATGAAGTTTTGAGAAAACTCAACGACATTCTTATACCACCCATACCGGAACTGCTGGTTCTCCGTGGTGGAACGGTAAATCAATGTGTTTCGGAAAATGAAAAGCTATATCTCGAAGGCCTGAAGAAAGATGCCCCGTTATTGCCCGTGGCCTTTCGTCTTTTGCGTGGAAAGGTACTGGAAATTGATTTCATCTGGATCGAGAAGCGCCCCGCTATTGCACCAGTTGTATCGGCAACACTGAAAGGGGTAGCAATTCCACCAGAAGATGTCTCTTGGGAATCATGGGATAGTAAAATTCAAGTGCTCAAAATCCGTAATTGCACAGTATTGAAAAGAGAAAAGGAACAGGCAAAATCGCTGATTCGAGTCCGCACAGATTACCAAACTCTATACATCGATATCCTACCGGAATAAAAAGATCCTCTGTAGTTAAATCAATTCATTTCCAATTTCCGATAAGGATGAAGGGTGCCCAAAAAAAAGGATGGGCGAATGGCGCTTGGGGGTCTTTTTCAGTTTGGGGAAGGTTTGATGTGCCATCAGAAGTGGTACCATTTGCCTTCTTAATGTGTCCTTTCAGAAGTGCAATTTGGGCCTCCTGTAAAGCCACTGCCTTGGTTTTTCCTTCCACCCGCCGCAGATAGAATTCCCTCATCAGGAGGCCGGTGCTGATGTCTGCCACAGGCCAAAGGGTTGCTACAATGGCCTTCGCCCCCTGTCGTTGTGCAAGCACGCCGAAAGACTCGATCTCCTTTCCGTCCTGTCCTACATTTCCAACAGCGGTATCACAAGCGGAAAGCGTAAGCAAATCAACGCCGCCGAAGAGATTGGCCTGGTGTCTGATTTTATCGATGGTCAAGTGCTGACCGTCGCCCATCAGTAGAAACGACATTGTGTCATTACCTGGCGCACAATGAAAGTGGCTGGCGATATGGACAAGAGGGTATTTTTTCTGAAGCCCTTGCTTCATGGACTCCCAATTAAAATCACCATCCAAGTTTAAGGTGCCGTCAAAAATGGCTTCAGGGTTGTCCTGAGATCGGATGATGCTTTTAAGCTCTTTCTCCACCATCGGCAATGGCGGGTATGATGGATCAGGGGATTTTGTCACACCCAACCCAAGCCCCTCCCATATAGCATTGGGATTGTCCTTGAGGTAGCTGCTACAGGCAGGTGTAAACATCACATTTTGGTAGGATTCAACAAGATACTTTTCTCCATCATGTAGCGCTGCCATGGGAAGATAGCGCATGGGACCTTCAAGATTCCACATGAGGGTTTCCGCTTTTAGTTCACGAAGCTCTTGCGCGGCAGGCTCAAGAATAATATTGTATAGTTCTTGCGCCATTTCAACCAAGTCTTTTTGCGAGCAGGACAACATCCCGTGCGGCATCAATGCCTGACGGAAGTCGAAAATCATTTTTCGGAGTTTCTTTTCTCCGATAGAAGTTTTAAACGCCTTATAATATTCTGAGGTAATCAGAAACAGGTGGAAGGCTTCCTTCGTTGTCAACGTATAAATGGCAACGGTGCCGTGGCCAAGTTCCCTGAGAGTTTGCATGAGCCCCGGGGCTTCCTCGATCTGCTGCACCTCTTTCTTCTTTTTGGACAATTCTTCTTTTATCCGATCAAGTGTCCTGTAAAAAGCAACAGATACGAGTTCCATCTCTTTTTCCAGAACCGACAGACGGTCTTTTTCCTCAGAGGTTCTATGCTCCTTGCTCCGAAGCCCACTTATTTCTCTGGTCAAGATTGGAAGGTTAGCCACACTTTCCTGATAGATGCGATCACAAGATGCCTCAGCAGCAGTAAAAGTGAGTTTTTGAAGCTGATCTGCATATCCCGCATCGCGCCGGATATATTCAAAATATTCTTGTTCCTTCAGTAGATTAAGAACCTGTTCCGCTTCGGCAAAGCGATCCTCATCGATGAGAAGTCCGGCAAGGTGTTTAAAGACACCCTCCACCGTGTTTTGATGAGCTTGAAGGACGTCCTTTCCCAGATTCGAAATGTTTGATCGGATATCCTGGATGGTATTCACTGCCTGCTTGCCAAAAAGTATGGCCGCATTGTGTTGATCTATTCGGGAATACAATTGAGAAAAGCAATACTGGACATCAGATAGTAATTTAGGATTACCGGAATATTCGGCGACAGACAGAGCTTGACGATTTAACTGTTCTGACTCGGCATAGCGGCCTATTTTCATATACAGCCATGCCAGGTTGTTGAGCCGCATCGCAACGGTCGGATGGTTCGGTCCGTAAAACTTCTCGGTGATCTCCAGTGCCCTTAGGTACAAGGGTTCTTCCTCGGCATAGCGGCTTGTGTCTTCATACAGCAAGGCCAGGTTGTTGAGCAGCGTCGCTACGTTCGGATGGTCCGGACCGTAAACCTTCTCGTTAATCTCCAAAGACCTTAAGTATAGGGGTTCAGCTTCGGCACAGCGACCTGTGTTTTGATACAGCAAGGCCAGGTTGTTGAGTCGCATCGCAACGGTCGGATGGTTCGGTCCGTAAACCTTCTCGATGATTTCCAAAGACCTTAGGTACATGGGTTCCGCCTTGGCATAGCTGCCTATGATAGTATAAAGTGCGGCAAGGTTGCTCAGCCGCATCGCAACGGTCGGATGGTTTGGTCCATAAACCTTTTCGTCGATCTCCAGAGTCCTTATGTACAGGGGTTCTGCCTCGGCATAGCGGCCTGTGTCTTTATACACATTGGATAGATTGTTGAGGTTGCTTGCCACCTCTGTATGGTTCGGTCCGTGAACCTTCTCGGTGATCTCCCGAGACCTTAGGTGCATGGATTCCGCCTCGGCATAGCGTCCTATGGTGTTATACAGCGCAGCCAAGTTGTTGAGCCGGATCGACATGGTCGGATGATTCGCCCCGAGAACCTTTTCAGTGATCTCCAGTGCCCTTACATACAGAGGTTCCGCCTCTTTATAGCGGCCTGTGATACTATATAGCGCGGCCAGGTTGTTGAGCCGGATCGCCACATCCGGATGGTTCAGCCCATAAACCTTTTCGTCGATCTCCAGTGCCCTTAGGTACAGTGGTTCCGCCTCTTTATAGCGGCCTGTGGTTTCATTCAGAGAAGCCAGATAGCTGAGGTCGATTGCCACCTCCGGATGGTTCGGCCCATAAACCTTTTCATCTATCTCCAGAGACCTTGCGTACAGTGGCTCCGCCTCATTATAGCAGCCAGAGTTTTCATAGCAAATGGCCAGCTTGTTGAGCAGGACCGCCATGTCACTGCTTTCACCATAACCTTCCTTTTCCAATATTGATATTGATACAGAGTAAGCTTGCTTTGCCTCGTTATATTGACGAAGGTTCTTGTAACAATCGGCTATCTCTTTTAAATCAATGGCTACATTATGCGGTTTTTGAAGTTCATGATTGATCTTCAAAGCTTTTTGAAAATTTTCCAAGGCTTCTTCAAATTGTCGGCTTTCCTTTAATTTGATGCCCTGCTTACGATAGTCATTCGCCATTGAAGCGTAATCATCGCTTAGAATCATTGCTTGTTTCCCGCTATGTTGACTTTTTTCACTTTTCTATTGATGCTGCCGTTTATGAAATTCTTTGTTTTATGGGTTTGAAGACTTACCCAACACCCAACAACAAAGCAGTATTTGGGGATATGCCCCTGAAAAGAAGTGAATCTGTGCAAAAAGAAATGTCTAATTTAGCCAATATAGATATATTCCCAGAACGCGGAATATCAACTTCTGCCTCTTCAATTTCTTTTCGTATGTCAAAGAAATCCTTATACTCAAATTCGTTCCGTATGTACGGCGCGCGCTTCTCTTTATTGAGAAGAAGCGGCGAGTTTCTTTCCTTGGCTTCTTTGATAAATTGGGCGTCAAGGTAATCTTCGTCGCACTCCATCAATTTGCACAGTACATTGGCCCTAGCAAGTCTTGCGGTAAAGCATAGTTTATTGCCATCAAGAGCGATGAGTTCGTGCCTACTGTTTAACGCCACAATAATTTTTTTACTAACGCATCCGGAAATTCTGTAGTGCTCAAGATATCCCTTTATTTTGCCGTCTTCGTCCGTTAATGATCGCGTCAAATCATCTATAATCATTATTTCCTGGGGTGATGCAACGAAATCCCTCATTTTATTGCATCACCTCAGGATTTTGCTTTAAATATATACGCTTCTTCTAATAGTTGCCTTTCATGTACAGTCGCTTCGATTATTTCACAATTTCCGGTCGTGAGCTTATCATGAATATTATCGTCACCTTCCACAAAGTATTGCATACCGGCTTTGCTTATCCTAACGATAACTTGCGAACCATCTGCTATCCTGATTATAGCCATTTTCTCCCACCTCTCTCATTATATTTTTACCGATTTACCGTATCAATCATTATCCTCTATATTTCTTCAAGCTGGCTTTGTTTTCGATTGCACCTTGAGAGGCAACTGTGATTGTCGAAACCAGACATCTGTGACGATTCATGGGCACTCCATCTTAAAACTGTCACCGCTGCGATATGTTTCCAAGGGCGTCGATTTCGAAAGCAGTCCTACCCAGTTCATGGGATGTGGTCATTTTCAAGGATGCTATTGCCCCATTGATTATTTTGAGTCGCACCCCATCGGTCGGTTTATAGCCGTATTGGGTCAACAGTTCAGCCGTAACCTGGACGTTTTGATCATCCAGGGAAGAGGCGATGGCTGCGGTATAGGCGTTCTTCAGGTCATGCATGGCCCATTCATCACAGATGGCCACGGTGTCTTCTTCCCACCGTTTCTTCAGGTTGGATGCGGCCTGTGAGATTTGTGCAATTGCTGCGACTTCATCGGCAGGGAAATAGCGGCGCAGATCATCCTGCTTTTCCTGCGCCTGAGCTGTTATGGCTTGGACGGGGAGCCCAATGGTCATGCCCGATATCATTCTGCGCGGGTCATTGAAGCTTTTCGGATTATTCCTGTAATCAGCAGCAAAGTGAAGGATGGATTTATCGAAATCGTATCCTGCCTTTTGGAAGCATTGCCGGTAAGTGTAAACAATCTCCCCGACAGCCAGACCTTCAAAACCCTTCACGGAATCCAGATTACAGGCCGCACGGACCTTTTGGGTCGGCTCAACGGTATAGGGCATGGGTTGATCGGCGGAAGCAGCATAAGCGGCGGTGATGGCGGGTGATGACGCCGTAAACAGGACGACGGCGGCAGCGGCGATTTTCAAGACCAGACATCTGTTACGATTCATGGCACTCCCTCTTGTCAATCTTGAGACTGCAACCTGATCGCGCGGAAGTTATTCCATACGATAAAACCATAGATTCCACAACATATGATTCCTAATTTTATGCCTGCATTTTCATCCAACATGGCCATCATCAAAAGAATTATCATGACCATCACGATCTTCGCCGGGATAAACAATTGGTATCTCATCAACAACCTGGTAATGGGATTGGCTTCATAGCCGCCGTTTCGCAAAACCTTTCTGCTGGTGGTTATGTCCAGGATATTCAGGATGATGAAGAGGATGGCAAACAGGATCATTATTGCTCTCCCCTTATGATGATCAGGGTTTTCATGAACCGGTCGAAGGCTTCAATCCTCAATAGGGCTTGCCGAAACCAATGGTGTATCCATTCCGGTAAAATCATCATATCTCTTTTTCGTTCAGATGTAATCCTAATGATGATGTCTTCGATATCTTCCATACCATCATCATTTTTGACAAGTCGGTGCTGGATCTCAAACTCAACGATGGTGTCTCCTCCCGGCCAGATTTTTTCAATTTCAGCGGCCAGAGGTTTTTTCAGATCATACCACCGTTTAGTAATCGGCCTCCTGTAAGCCACTTTCGGACTCAGAATGATACACGGCCTTCTTTTGACCGAGGTCGGCTTGACATCAATATGGCCCTCACAGATGCTGACGAGACTGAACGTTTCCAGATTATTCAGACATTCAAGCCATTGATCATCAAGATTCCGGTCCACCGCCCAATCCCGCCAGGGTCTTTCATAGGGTCTACAATCAACAGATGGATGATTCAACATTTCAACTGCTCACCAGGTTGTTGCTCTTGTTGCGCTTCACCAGCGGCCCTAAAAACTGTTCGATCTGATCATTGGTCAGATCAGGGCTGTAAAATTCAATATCAAAATCGTCTCCCGCCGCCTCCATCCTTTTGAAGTAGTGCCAGACCTTCTCCTGATTGCCATTACGGTAATAGAACTCGATCAACTCTGTCGCCATTACATCGCAATCCATGTGTTCCATCGCCCGCTCCATACAGTCTATGGCTCGCTGTGTTTCTCCGAGCTTTTCAAGGGATAATCCCAGGTAGGCCAGGGCGATCCAGAGATCAGGCTTCATGTCCAGGGCCTTTTCCAGAAGTCGGATCGTTTCCTGAGACAATCTCTCTCGCCGGATCTGAATGTCCGCCAGCTCGAAATAATCGTAAGCATCGGCACAGTCTTCAAAGATACTCTTTTCCAAAGCTTTCTGCTTGGGCTGAAAGATCCCCAATTCACCACGTAAGAGAGACCCCCTGATCTTGCCGTCGGCACCATAGCGATAGAGGCCCCTGGGCTTGTTGAAGTAAGCGTCGCCGGTGTAATAGACGAACAGATTCTCAAACGAATCGGCGACCATGCTGTTGGGATATGAGCCCGGTACAGGAGGTTCAATGTCGCAAAGCAGGCTTCCATCCTGATTCAGCACGCGGACGATGCCACCTTCCATGCCGATAGCCAACTTGTCCTCTCCCAAGGTGGCCAGAGATGCGATATTATATCGCTCGTCATCGCTATATGATTGGTCAGGGTTCCAGTTGCGTCGAACGACACCGTCTTCCAGATAATATACATACTGGAATCTATCCTGAAAAAGCGGATCGAAGGTCCGCACCCATTGTCCGTCGTAGGTGTATACATGGACAAAGCAATGATAATGATCGGCCAGATATAACAATCCGTCGCGTTCACAGATAGTCTGAGGCCCGGCAGGCGCCCCAAAATGATGCCGATACTCTCCGTTGCCGCTATAAACAACCACATCATTTGGATCGCATTGGCAATGCTGACCGACAAAGATCAGGTCGTGGGACTTCGAGTAGGCCATAGAGAGCATATGGAGGCTGCCGACAGATCCTTTTCCGTAGCCGTCATGTTCATGATCGCCCTGCTTCTGAATGTCTCTGACAAAATAGGGGCGCTTCCGCTTCTGGTTACGAGTGGTCCAATGGAAGTGGTACTCCATGAGCCTTTTGCGATATATTTTCCTTCCCTGCTGATCCACATTGGTCAAATAGGCCAGATCCGTTGCCAGGATGAAATTCCCCTGTTGATCATGGGATACAAATAGCGGGTCAAAGGGACTGGTCGCAGGGGTTCCCTTGTCACTGAAAAGCCGGAGGTCTTTCTTGAGTTTCAGTGTACGGCTGTCGAAGCAGTAGAGAAAGGGGCCTCCGATATGAGACGAATAATCATCCGAAAAGAAGATCCAGAGGTCGTTATTGTCGTCCATGTAAAGTCTTAAAGCATCCATCTTTTTTACCTCACTCAAGAGACAACCCTTATTGCAAAAGAAGAATGACCGGTCCCATGTATTTAAGAACCTCCGGTCCAAAGCACAACCAGACGAGAATCATGGCGAGGGCCAAAAACAGTAGCAGAATTTTTATTTCCTTTGTGATGATCAGCATGATTTCAATCTCCCTTTGATTGAGATACTATACATGCCAAACGTGTTTGTCAATATAATTAGTTAATTATTTCATATACTTAGAATAATTTTGATACGGAAATATTATTTCTATATGAACCGATACGAATATCAGAAATGAAAGCGTAATGAAATGATATCACTCATTTTGAAGATGAATGGCAGGGCATGAAAAACAGAAGAGTCGGCGAAAATATTTTTTGCCCTGGTGAGATTTTCTCCGGACAGCTCTCGTCGGTGCAAAACCTTCATATAGAAATGATGTATTTCCATATGAAATGATTTTCATCCACTTGATTATATTAAATAAATTATCTTTACATCCATGATTGGTTCATGTATCTTTCTCATTATGATTGGAGGTTCAAGCAATGAGAAAAATCATCACGATGACTATTATAGGTCTTCTGATAGCGGCCAACTCCTGGGCGGTGGTCGTTACCGGATCAGGATCAACCAAAGAAGCCGCCATCAACAATGGCCTTCGGGAATCTGTCGAGATGTTCACCGGCGCGCTCGTTTATGGGGTGACGGACGTTGAATATTATCAACTCCAGAAAGATCAGATCGTGGCAACCACGTTCGGCTACGTAAAGGGTTATCGAATCATCAAGACGTCGAAGATGGATGACCTGATTCTGGTCACGCTGGATGTCAACGTCTCGGAAAACAAGATTGAAGGCATTCTCCGGAACAACGTCAAGCTGATCACTTATGAGGATGTCCTGAAAGATTACAACAACGTCACTCAGCGACAGGAGCAAATGTTGAAGTTCGCCGAGATGATCAAAATCATGGCCAAGAGACCAGTTCGTGAGAAGTATGGCATCGTCTATGAAGGCTATGAAATCAAACGGATCAATCCAACACATGTTGATGTGATCCTGAATACCCGCGTCACCGTAAATCCTTTCTACAGCAGGGCCTATAATGAGATCCTAAAAAATTTATCAGTAGGCGGTTGGGGAGACGCTATCTACTGTTTGGGTGGGAATTACCGAATGGAAAATGGCAGAATGGTAAACTCAAAATACTACATCCCGACAAAGGAGCTCAAAACACCGACAATTGATGAGGTTCACGCTCAAGTCCATGTCAATGGCGTCCCAGTTGATAAATGTCGAGAGTTCCGGGACAATCTGATGGTTGCCTACAGTCCCACTGCATTTGTCATAGGGTTTGTAAATCTCTTCCCAAAAATGTTCATGAAAAAAATGAACAACGAAGAGGGACAAGATGAAGAACCCTCAAACACATCAAAATGGGACAACGCTGGTATCAAGAATTCTAAGATCATCCCGGCAGCAGGCTTGCCGCTGAAGATCAAGTATCGCATTTCAGATTCAAAAGACATCAAGCAGCTCCGGAATCTGAAGCTATCCATGGACAGTTGTGGAAAAGGAAAATAAGTGCGGCGTTTTCTTTCCGCCACATTCCCCGACCACCCCCCCCAAAGTGGTATGCAAGGGGACGTGCCAGCCAGCGGAGGCTGTCTGTCACGCCCCTTGCTTGTTGACTTTATCTCCCCCTGCATCCCCCCTAAGGGGGAATTCCCGACCACCCACCCCTCAAAATAAGGTACGCAGGGACCGCGCCAGGGCATTCCCCTGCTCCAGCCCTGTCACGGTCCCTGCATTTTCCCTCGCCGTGCTCAGGCAAGGGCGCCGCCGGCCATTTCCGCTGCCCCATGGACCGGCATCGCCCTTGCTTTTCTTCGCGCGGCGTTTTTCCCCACCGACATCCCCGGCCACCCGCCCCCGGAAAGGCAAGGGGCCACGCCAGTCCCTGAGGGGTCTGTCATGTCCCTTGCTTTAAGGTACGCAAATGCCGCGCCGGTCTTCCGGGCTTTCATGCCGCCTGCAAGTAAGGCAAAGGCCGCGCCGCCCAAGGGCGTCACGGCCCGTGCATTTTCGGCAGGCGGCCTGCCCACCCTCCAGCCCGTCACGGCATTTGCACTTTTCTTTTTTCTCCTTGTCGCCTAACCGTTCGGTTGGCGCCGTTTCACAAGTCAGAGAGTCTGAGAGGATGGTGGCGGTGTTGCAGTCGCCGGGGTCGCGCCGAAGCGTCGCTCCTTACCGGCTTAGTGCACCGCCGCCACCCCAGTCTTCCCCCGCCCTCCCTCGCGGTTGCAACCGCCCACGGTGCCGCGCTTCGCTTTGCCCCGTCGGGCGCTTAACACCCGCTCCCGTCCGCCCCCAGGGGCTCCCTGCCTGCCTCCGGGCCACGCCGGACGACCGCTTCGCGGCGACCGGCTCACCCCTCCGGCAAAAGGTATTTTCCCCTTACCCGGTCCCGGCAGACTTCGCTGCGCTCAGACTGCCGGATCACGGGCTCTTCCGCGGACGGCTCCGCGACCTTCGGACGCTCCGCCCGTCCGCGTGAATTCTGATCTTCGGGCCGTTGTCAGACACGCGCTTTGCGGTGACTGCCTTGGCCCTCCAGCGGTTTTTCTCATTGCCCGCTCCCGGAGCGACCTCGCTTTGTTCGGACGCACCGGGGCTCGGGTCTTCCATGAGGATGCTGGTGGCATGGTGGCAGCGTTGCAGTCGCCGGGGTCGCGCCGAAGCGTCGCTCCTCACCGGCTTTGTGCATCGCCGCCACACCGGTATTCCCCCGCCCTCCCTTGCGGTTGCAAACGCCGGGCGAGGCCGCGCTCCGCGTCGCCCCGCCCGGCGCTTAACACCCGCTCCCGTTCGCCCCCAGGGGGCTCCCTGCCTACCTCCGGGCCACGCCGGACGACCGCTTCACGGCGACCGGCTCACCCCTCCGGCAAAAGGTACTTTTCCCTTGCCCGGCCCCGGCAGACTTCGCTGCGCTCAGACTGCCAAGGCCGGGCGTTATTGCAGACGTTGCCGTGACCTGCGGACACGGCAATCGCCTGCTTCTTATGCTGGTGCTCCGGGACGCGGCAGACACGGGCTTCGCCGTGACTACCGCGTCCCTTCGGTCGTTGTTATCTATCTCCCCGCCTCCCGGCGACCTCGGTTCCCTCGGACGCCCGGAAGCGGGGACTTCCTAAGCGGGCGTTTCTTTCTTTTTCTCCTCGTCGGTCGCCGTGATCCGCCCTCCGCTTCGCTCCGGACGGAACACGTCTCCCTTGCGTGCCCTCGCCCTGGAGACCGCTTTCGCGGACTCCAGGGCGCCGGACAGTCCCTCCCTGCGGTCGGACTGTCCGGATGGGCGCTCATTAACATTCCTGCTTCCTTTCTTTTAAACTACAAAGATGCTTGACTTTTCGTCACCTTAAAGCCATATTTAAGCCGGTAAGGGACAAATAGGCGATAATTGGGTTGTGATGAGTAAGGAGAATCTTATGAGAATCGCTGTGACAGACCAAGGGGTGGTTATTCCGAGAGATTGGTTTCCCGACGTCAAAGAGGTTGACGTGGAAAAGACAAGGGATGCCGTTGTCGTGAGGTCCAGCCTTGCCCGTGATCCTATTCTGGAACTGGGAAAGAATCCTGTCGATTGCGGCATTTCTGATGGGTCGGGGAATCATGATCGCTACCTTTACGAGGGCAATTCATGAGGAGTGTCTTTATCGATACCGGTTTTATTATCGCTCTGGAATCGGTGACAGATCAGAACCATGAGAAGGCTTTGCAGCTATGGAATGAACTCCTGAAAGACTTGCCGGAGATGGTTACGACCACGTATGTCATTGACGAGATCGTCACCTTCTTCAACAGCCGCAGCCGGCATGCCAAAGCGGTAGAGATCGGTAACAGATTGATAAACAGCCGTTCGGTTCAAATTATTCATGTCGATCAAGGGCTCTTTGACAGGGGATGGGAGTATTTTAAACAGCATGACGACAAGACCTTTTCTATGACGGACTGCATTTCCTTCATCGTCATGAAAGAGCAGGGGAGCGAGTCGGCTTTGTCTTTTGACAAACACTTCACCCAGGCAGGCTTCAAGGTACTTCCCTGATTTTTTCTCATTAGCGGAATATTCTTGACGGTATCACGACTTCGTCAAAAAAAGGCGCCCTGGAAAGATCCAGAACGCCTTTCTTGTTGACGTCGTTCCCGGCAGTGACCCTTTTTCCGTGTGGGCGCCGGATCCACCCGTTTTTATCTCCGAATTTTACCCATATGCAAAATGAGGAACATAGTTGCGCATGGGTTGCGGAATCCGGCAAAATTTCCGCAAAATTAAAAATTCAGAGTCAATGAAATCAACTACTTACATTTTCCAAAGCATCTCTCACGCCGGAAACCGGGGTTCAAGTCCCCGTGGGACTACCAATAAATTCGATAGTTTACAAAAGCCAACTATCGCCACATACCCCCGGACACAAGTCCGGACACAAAATGCCCTCAGAGC
>Ga0116173_1001601_pt1 | contig 18408 bp, 17 predicted proteins | sample AD_UKC085_MetaG_FD_89800 | JGI IMG/M metagenome (GOLD analysis project Ga0116173, IMG submission 89800) | Active sludge microbial communities of municipal wastewater-treating anaerobic digesters from USA - AD_UKC085_MetaG | ecosystem: Engineered > Bioreactor > Anaerobic > Digestate | place: USA...
CAATGTAACTATCAATGTTAATCTGATAGTTCCGATAGCTATGGACGAAGGGCTCCGTTTCGCTATCAGGGAAGGCGGCAGAACTGTAGGTTCAGGCGTTGTGTCCAAGATAATTGAATAGATATAGGTGAAAAAATGGGTTCAAAAAAGAAAGTCGGTGCAAGGGTAAAAGTTTCCATGAGTTGCTCTGAATGCAAAAGAAAGAACTATACCACTGTAAAAAATAAAAAGAACACCGCAGACAAAATTGAGATGAAGAAATATTGCCCGTATGACAAAAAGCATACTGTGCATAAGGAAGGCAAAGTTTAGTCGTGAGTAAGGTCAGTAGTTCAATTGGTAGAGCACCGGTCTCCAAAACCGGGTGTTGCAGGTTCGAGTCCTGCCTGGCCTGCCACTATTTGTTGAGGAATAAATTATGAAAAACGGGAAACTGCTGTTCGGTATTTTCGCTGCCTTTTTCCTTATTCTGCTGTATTTCATGACCCAGGCGGCAGATGCACTGCTCAGCATCAGGGCAATTGATATTGCAGATACCAGACTTCTTTCGCTGGTACCGGTAAAAAACCTTGCCGGATTTATTATTGCTGCCGGCATAACTATTTATTTCTGGAAAGGGAAAAACGGTTTTTATGTTGAAGAACTGAACAAAGCTCTTGCAGAATTAATGAAAGTTGTTACTCCCACAAAAGATGAGACAAGGGTTACAACAATTTCGGTCTTTGTTTTCGTAGGAATAATGATCGTTGTTTTTGTTTTTTTTGATTTTTTATGGGGAAACCTTTCGTCCCTGATATATTAAAAGCACTGAGGAATAATTTATGAAATGGTATGCGATACACACTCAGTCGGGACATGAAAACAAACTGAAAACAGCCATCGAAAACCTTATTAAAGAAAAAGGTATGGGTGATTTTTTCGGAGAGATTATCGTTCCTGAAGTGGAAGTTGAAGAAAAGAAGGATGGGAAAAAGAAGCTTGTCAGAAAAAATCTCTATCCCGGATATATCTTTCTTCAAATGGAATATACTGAAGATGCGCTTCTGCTGATAAAAAGTATCGCTTTTGCAAGGAAACCCCTGTTTATCGGTGAAAGAAAAAGGTTTGCAACAGGTAAAAACAAAAATGCTGTCTCAATGCCGACCGTCATAACTGAACAGGAAATCATAAAAATCAAGAAAATGATAGAAGACGGAGAAGTTTCCACAGCGTCGGCAGTAATGTACGAAAAAGGCGAAATGGTGCTGATAAAAGACGGCCCTTTTGCCGGATTCAAGGCGGTTATTGATGATGTAAAGGAAGGCAAAGAAAAACTTGATGTTTTGGTTAATATATTTGGGCGTTCTACACCCGTCGAGCTTAACTTCTCCCAAGTGGAGAGGGTTGAGGATTAACGTTTTTAAGAGGAGTGAACAATGGCTAAGAAAGTGCTTGCGAACATTAAACTGCAAATTCCTGCAGGTCAGGCAAATCCGGCTCCTCCCGTTGGTCCTGCACTCGGACAGCACGGAGTGAACATTATGGAATTCTGTAAATCTTTCAACGCAAGAACTCAGGAGCAGAAAGGCTTCATAGTTCCCGTTGTCATAACGGTTTACGGAGACAGATCGTTTACATTCATCACAAAAACTCCGCCTGCATCCCAGTTGCTTATGAAAGCATTGAACAAGAGTAAAGGATCCGGGGAGCCCAACAAAAAGAAGATCGGTACCTTGACTTGGGATCAGATTGAAGAGATCGCAAAGGTAAAACTTGAAGATCTCAACACTACTGATCTTGAAGCCGCAAAACAGATTATTGCGGGAACAGCCCGCAGTATGGGAATTAATGTGAAGTAGGAGATCAGAATGGCAAATTATGGAAAAAGAATGAAAGATGCTATGAACAACTTCGACAGAAATGTGAAGTACAGCATTAAGGAGTCTGTCGCCATTCTTCAGAAATCTGCTTCAAAGAAATTTGATGAGACTGTGGAAGTGGCTGTAAATCTCGGGATCAATGCAAAAAAATCTGATCAGATGGTCAGAGGCGCAACAGTATTCCCGCATGGTGTGGGCAAAACTGCAAAAGTGTGTGCGGTCGTTCCTGCTGATATGGTGGAACTGGCAAAAAATGCCGGTGCCGATTATTACGGCAGTGAAGAATTGATCGAAAAAATTATGACCGAGGAGTGGACAGATTTTGACAAACTTGTCACAACTCCGGCAATGATGGGCAAGATCGGAAAACTTGGTAAAGTACTTGGAAGAAAAGGACTTATGCCTAACCCGAAACTCGGAACTGTCAACAACGACATTTCTGCAGCTATCAAGCTTGTCAAGGCAGGTCGTGTTGAATTTAAAACAAACAAAGCGGGCGTTCTCTGCTGTATGGTCGGCAAGCTGAGCTTCGGACCTGATAAGATCAGTGACAATGTCATGGAGCTTATGAAGGACCTTATCAAACTCAAACCGGCAACAGCTAAAGGAACATTTATTAAGAAGATCACCATATCCAGCACCATGGGTCCCGGTGTGAAACTTGATGAAACAGCAATTGTTAGTGAGGCGAAGTAATTTAATAATCGTTTCTGGTCGTAGAAGCCGGGTGCCTTAGGGCTTAATTTCCTGTCTGAGACCTGTCATTGTTCTTCGATGACCAGAATTAGTAACTGATGGAGTTGCTTGATGGAAAGAAGCAAAAAACAACAGATCATTGAAGAGATCAGAGATGTGCTTTCCAAAGCTTCATCATGCATTGCCGTTGATTTCAACGGTGTAAAAATGGAGACTTTCACTCCTCTTCGAAAAGAGTGTGCATCCAAGCATGTAAAAATGATGGTTGTGAAAAATGCTCTTGCGAGAATCGCTGTGAAAGGTACCGAGTACGAGGGGATCACGAATTTTCTCACCGGTATGACATCTCTCATGTTTACGCTGGATGCGGATCAGGTCAATGGTGCAAAGATCGTCAAAAATTTCTCAAAGAAAGACGAGCGCATCATTGTGAAAGGCGGTGTTATTGATGGAAAAGTTCTTTCCGCAAAAGATGTGGAAACACTTGCTGATCTTCCGAGCAAAGAAGAGCTTCAGGCGAAGCTTCTTGCAACAATGCTCGCCGTACCACAGAATTTCGTCCGGCTGCTTAATGCAGTTCCCGAATCTTTTGTACGCGTGCTTGCTGCTTACAAAGAAAAACTTGAACAGGCTTAATTATCAATTTTTGTTATTTTAGGAGAAGACAATGACAAACAAGGCTGAAGTAAAAGATTTTATCAAGGGAATGACCGTTCTTGAGCTTGCTGAGCTTATTAAAGAGCTCGAAAATGAACTCGGTGTAAGCGCCGCTGCTCCTGTAGCAGTTGCCGCTGCCGCTGCCCCTGCCGCTGTAGTTGAAGAAAAAACAGAATTCAATGTAATTCTTAAGGCTGCCGGTGCAAACAAGCTTAATGTTATCAAAGAAGTAAGAGCTCTTACAGGACTTGGTCTTAAAGAAGCAAAAGATCTTGTTGACAATGCTCCCGGAACAGTAAAAGAAAGCATTCCTAAGGCTGAAGCAGAAAGCATTAAGGAAAAGCTTGTAGCAGCCGGTGCTGAAATAGAAATAAAATAACCCGCTTATATTTGCAATTTAATTTGCGCATAGTTGAGGTTTTGTAAGGTAAGACAGCTCTGGCTGTCTTACCTGCTTTTTTGTTTTTGCTTTATATAATTTATTATAGGTAGCCGGGTAATATCAGAACCAAACAGTGAGGTAATGATGGGTATCTTAGGACAGCAGAATTTCAGGACAAGAAGATGGTTTGGCGAAATTACTAAACATGTAACGGACGTTCCAGACCTTCTTGAGGTGCAGAAAGGGTCGTACTCGGACTTTCTGCAGAAAGACACAGCACCTTCCGACAGAATAAAGGCCGGCGTTAACGGTGCTTTTTTATCAGTCTTCCCTATCACAAGCTTTAATAACTCTATCGAACTTTCATATCTTGGCTACTCTATAGGAGAACCACAATACGATGTCGATGAATGTAAGCTGAGGGGATTAAGTTATGAGCTCCCTCTGAAGATAAGAGTTCAGCTTGCATCCTATGAAATTGATGAAAACGGTCAGCGTAAAAAGCTTAACGACATCAAGGAACAGGAACTCTTTTTCGGAACGATTCCCTGCATGACTGACTGGGGCACATTCGTTATAAACGGAACAGAGCGTGTAATTGTAAATCAGCTTCACCGTTCGCCCGGAACTTTTTTTGATTTTGATAAAGCAAAAACAACGAGTGGAAACGAAATTTTCATGTCACGGCTCATCCCCTATCATGGATCATGGCTTGATTTTGAATTTGATTCCAAGCGACTGCTCTATGTGAAGATCGACCGTAAAAAGAAGTTTCCCGCCACGATCTTTCTGAAAGCATGGGGATATACCGACAAAGATATTATTTCTTCGTTTTACATCCCTGAAAAAATAACCGTTAACAACGGTGTTATAGCAAAAGCAATAGATTTTACAAGACCTGACATGCTGAAACAGCAGAAAATCCCTGCTGATGTTATGGGAGCAGATGAAAAGGAAATTGCAAAAGAAGGAAAGAAATTTTCCGCAGGCGTTCTAAAAAGACTTCAGGATGCCGGAATTTCTGAAATAGCTCTTCCAGCCGACTATCTTTCAGGCAAAAGACTTTTCAATCCCGTATATGACCCGAAAACAGGAGATATGATTGCTGATGTAAACGACGACATTACAGCAACTCTTCTTGATAACATTATAGGAAAAGGTATAAAGGATTTTGATATCATATATTTTGAGAACTTCAATTTCTCGCCTTATCTTTCAAATACTTTAAGAATAGACAAAGTTTCCACAAAAGAAGACGCCCTTCTTGAAGTATATCGCCTCATGGTTCCTTCTAATCCTGTTAAGATCGAGGTTGCTGAAGCATATTTCAAAAATCTTTTTCAGAATCCTGAAAGCTACGATCTCAGTGAAGTCGGCCGTTTGAGAATGAACCATAAATTCAACGAAAACATTCCTCTTTCAATGCGACAGCTTAGAAAAGAGGATGCTATGAACACAGTTCTCTATATTCTTAATCTCAGCGATGGAAGACATGGATATAAGACTGATGACATAGACCACCTCGGCAACCGTAGGGTCCGTCTTGTAGGTGAACTTCTCGAAGATGTTTTCAAGACGGGATTGTTAAGAATGTCTCACAGCATCAAGGAAAAACTTGCAGGCAGTGTTGTCGAGACACTTACTCCCTATGAGGTTATAAGCTATAAACAGGTCAGCGCTGTTCTGAAGGAATTCTTCCAGGGTGGACAGTTGAGTCAGTTTATGGACCATACGAATGTTCTTTCAGAAATGACCCACAAAAGGCGTCTTTCCGCACTCGGACCAGGCGGTCTGACTAGAGAGCATGCAAGCTTTGAAGTGCGAGATGTTCATAAAACACATTACGGTCGCATATGTCCTGTTGAAACACCTGAAGGACCGAATGTCGGTCTTATTGTATCGCTTACAACTTTTGCCCGAATTGATGAGTTCGGATACATTGAAACACCTTATAAAGTTGTCAAAAACTGTAAAGTGACTGACGAGATCGTATATCTCGATGCTATTGACGAAGAAGGAAAAACGATTATCCCGTCATCAGTTGCTCTTGATTCAAAAGGAAAGATCGCTGACGAGATCGTAAACGCAAGAAAATCTGGTGAAGTTGCAAGAGTCAAACGGGAAGATGTCACTCACGTGGACCTTGTTCCCGTTCAGCTTGTATCTGTTTCTGCCGCACTCATTCCGTTCCTTGAACACGATGATGCGAACCGAGCTCTAATGGGATCAAACATGCAGAGACAGGCAGTTCCTTTGATCAAGACCGACGCTCCTCTTGTCGGAAGCGGAATGGAAAAGTATGTCGCAAGAGATTCCGGCTATACAATTTTTGCACACAGAGATGGTGTGGTCGTAAAGATAGATGCAAACAGAGTTGTTGTTAAAGTTTCAGATGAAGAAAATGTCGATGTTGATATTTACAACCTTACCAAATTCAAAAGATCAAATCAGAACACCGCCATCAATCACAGACCTGTTGTTTCTGTAGGTGATTATGTAAGAAAAGGTGACACGATAGCTGACGGTCCGGCAATTGACAGAGGTGAGCTCGCTCTTGGTAAAAATGTTCTCATCGCTTTCATGCCTTGGAACGGATACAACTATGAGGACTCCATACTTATCAATCAGCGGCTTTTGAGAGAAGATATGTACACTTCGATACATATTGAGGAGTTTATTTGCGAAGCCCGTGATACAAAAAGAGGTCCTGAAGAAATTACCGCAGATATTCCCAATGCTCCTGATGAAATATTAAGGAAGCTTGATGAAAGCGGTATTATAAGAATAGGTCAGAAGATCAAGCCCGGAGACATTCTCGTCGGCAAGGTCACTCCGAAAGGAGAAACCGTTCTCTCTCCTGAAGAAAAGCTTTTAAGGGCGATATTCGGTGAGAAAGCCGGCGATGTAAAAGACAGCTCGCTTTATGTTCACTCCGGGGTTGAGGGTGTTGTTATCGACACCAGGATCTTTTCAAGAAAAGGTGTAAAAAAAGACAACCGGATGAAGGAACAGGAACAGATCCAGATAGATTCTGTTAAAAGGAATCGTGATGACGAGATAAGGATCATTGAAAAACATACTTACGAACTCATCAGAAAAATGCTTACCGGCAAAAAAATTGATGCCGACATAAAGAGTGAAAAAGATGTTGTCATTTTCAAGAAAGGGATTGAGCTTACTGAAGAAAACACTCTGAAGATCCCCGAAAATGTAATTGCATCCGTAAGTGTAAAAGACAGAGATGTCCTTAAAAACATCAAAGAGCTTATCCTCGGAATGAGAAGAAAGATCGAAACTGTTAAAAAGATCTATGAAAATAAGATCCGCCAGATAACAAGGAACGATGATCTTTCGCCGGGTGTAATAAAATCAGTGAAAGTGTTCGTTGCTATCAAAAGAAAACTTTCTGTCGGTGATAAAATGTCAGGCCGTCACGGCAACAAGGGTGTTGTGTCAATGCTCCTGCCGGAAGAGGATGTCCCTTACATGGAAGACGGAAGAGCCGTTGACATAGTTCTCAATCCGCTCGGCGTTCCGAGCCGCATGAACATCGGTCAGATACTCGAAGTCCATCTTGGTCTCGGAGCTAGAAGGATCGGTGAGCAGATCAATGAATTTATAAAAGAAAATTACAGTCTTTCCAAGCTTAAAAAAGAGCTGAAGGATATTCTTAAACCGAATGCCGAAATTGAAAAACTCATAGATTCATCAGATGAAGATGAAATCCGCAGTTTTATAAAATCGATGAAAGGCGGTGTTTATACAGCCAGCCCTGTTTTTGACGGAGCAAAAGAAAGCGAGATCAGAGAAATACTTAGAAAGGCCGGCGAAAAGGAAAGCGGTAAAATGATCCTTTTTGATGGTCGTACCGGTGAACCTTTTGAGTCTGATGTAACCGTCGGTGTAATGTATTTCCTTAAACTTCACCATCTTGTTGATGAAAAAGTTCACGCAAGAAGCACTGGTCCTTACTCACTTGTCACACAGCAGCCGCTGGGCGGAAAAGCTCAGTTCGGTGGACAGCGTCTTGGAGAAATGGAAGTCTGGGCTCTTGAAGCATACGGAGCGGCATATTGTCTGCAGGAATTTCTCACAGTAAAATCTGACGATGTGGAAGGAAGAAAAAAACTTTACGAGGCGATCGTAAGGGGAAAAACAAAATACGACATCGGAATACCTGCTTCGTTTTCCGTTCTTGTTAAAGAGATGCAGAGTCTGTGCCTTGATGTAAATTTGATTGAAGAACAGAATAAATAAGGAGGATACCTTGAAAGATATTTTCAAAATCTTTGAGAAACCGAAAAGCAGTTTTGATTTTAAAGCTATTGAGGTGTCACTCGCTTCTCCTGAAAAGATCCTTGAGTGGTCTTACGGCGAAGTTAAAAAACCGGAAACTCTGAACCACAGAACATTCAAGCCGGAAAAAGACGGTCTTTTCTGTGCAAAGATATTCGGACCCGTAAACGACTACGAGTGTCTGTGCGGAAAATATAAAAGGATGAAATATAAAGGCATAGTATGTGAAAAATGCGGTGTAGAAGTTATTGAATCCAAGGTCAGAAGGGACCGTATGGGTCATATTAACCTCGCCACACCGGTTGCACACATCTGGTATGTAAAAACAACCCCTTTCTACATTAACACCGTTCTGGGTATGTCCAACTCGGCTCTAAGCAGTGTAATTTACTGTGAAGGGTATGTAGTTCTTGAATCCCAGATCCCAGGGGTTTCAAGAGGCGATTATCTTGAAGAAGAGCAGTACACCGAACTCATTGAAAAATACGGTTATGATAAGATCCGTGCAGAAACAGGTGCCGCTCCTTTAAGAAAACTTCTTGAAGAAATAGATCTTCTTGCAGTACAGAAAGAACTTGAGGAAAAGATCCTCACATCAGGTGACAAAAGTCAGCAGGCAAAATATCAGAAAAGGATCAATGTCATTAACAAGTTCCTCAGGTCTGGAGAAAGTCCCCACAACATGATATTAACGGTGCTTCCCGTCCTTCCTCCGGATCTCAGACCGCTTGTTCCTCTTGATGGCGGAAGGTTTGCGACCAGCGATCTTAACGACCTTTACAGAAGGGTCATAAACAGAAACAACCGACTTAAAAAACTTATGGATCTCGGTGCTCCGGATGTCATTATCAAAAACGAAAAGAGAATGCTTCAGGAAGCTGTTGACGCTCTTTTTGACAATACAAAGGTTCATAGGCCGATACAGGGGACTAACGGAAGACCACTTAAATCTTTGAGTGATATGCTCAGAGGGAAACAGGGTCGTTTCAGACAGAACCTTCTTGGAAAAAGGGTTGACTATTCAGGCCGTTCAGTTATTACGGTCGGACCAGAGCTGAAACTCCACGAATGCGGTCTGCCTAAAGTAATGGCTCTGGAACTTTTCAAGCCGTTTATCTACAACAAACTGCACGAAAGGGGCTATGTAAGTACTGTTAAAGCAGCTAAGACCATGGTCGAAGCAGGTGAAGATATCGTATGGGAAATTCTTGAAGAAGTGGTAAAGGAACACCCTGTTCTTCTTAACCGTGCCCCTACACTTCACCGTCTTGGTATTCAAGGGTTTGAAGCAGTTCTTGTCGACTCAAAGGCCATTCGGCTTCACCCCCTTGTCTGTGTCGCTTTCAATGCAGACTTTGACGGTGACCAGATGGCGGTACATCTTCCTATAAGCATTGAAGCACAGCTTGAGAGCCGTGTTCTGATGATGTCTACAAACAATGTTCTTTCTCCGGCATCCGGAACTCCGGTAATAACACCTTCTCAGGATATGGTTCTGGGTCTTTACTACCTTACAACGGCAAAACCGAAATCTAAAGGCGAAAACAAAGTGTTCTTCTCAGATGTTGAAGCTTTAATGGCTAGAGATGCGGGAATAGTTGAATGGCAGTCTATGGTCAGGGTCAGAATTGACGGTAAAATATATGTTACAACCCCGGGAAGGCTTCTGATATGGAAGGTCGCACCGAAAGTCCTCGGGTTTGAAACCATAAATAAGCAGATGAAAAAAAGCGACTGGTCAAACATTCTTGACAGAAGTTTCCGTGTAGCGGGAGGAAAGGCGACCGTAATTTTTGCAGACAAGATAAAAGATCTCGGTTTCCATTATTCTACAAAAGCGGCATACTCCATCTCTGTTGACGATATAAAAGTTCCTGAAGCGAAAAAAACCATCATTGCTGAAACAGAAAAAGAGGTCCGCGAGATAGAGGAACAGTATAACCTCGGTGTCGTAACTAAATCTGAAAGGTATAACAAAATAGTAGACCTCTGGGATAAGGCAAACGAAAGAGTAACCAATAAAATGATGGACGAACTGATTGAGCAGACCATCAATCATCCTATCTGGGGCAAAGTGAAAATGCCTTCTGAAAATCCGATCTATGTCATGGCCGACTCAAAGGCAAGGGGATCAAAAGATCAGATCAGGCAGCTCGGTGGAATGAGAGGTCTTATGGCTAAGCCCAGCGGTGAGATCATAGAAACCCCTATCCTTGCAAACTTCAGAGAAGGTCTTGATTCTCTTGACTATTTCAACTCAACACACGGCGCAAGAAAAGGTTCAGCCGACACAGCCCTTAAAACGGCAAACTCCGGATATCTCACAAGGCGACTTGTTGATGTCGCTCAGGATGTTGTCGTTGTTGAAGAAGATTGCGGAACAAATACCGGCATATGGGCGGAAGCGCTTATGAACGATTCCGGAGAGGTCATTTCACCTTTAAGGGAAAGAATTCTCGGCAGAGTTTCTCTTGATGATATAGAAGACCCTGATACAGGTGAAATAATTCTCGAAGCGAACGAACTTATTGATGAAGCGACTGCTGACAGAATAGTTGAGCTCGGTATTGATTCAATAATGATAAGAACTGTGCTTTCCTGCAGAAGTAAATACGGAGTCTGTGCAAAATGTTACGGAAGAGATCTTGCAAGAGGACATCTTATAAATGTTGGAGAAGCCATCGGCATTATTGCTGCTCAATCGATCGGTGAACCCGGAACTCAGCTTACAATGAGAACTTTCCATGTCGGCGGTGTTGCATCAAGAACGATAGAAAAATCCAGTCACGAAACAAAAAGGGCCGGCAAAATAATATGGAAAGATATTAAGACACTTGAAAAACTTGACGGCGGCTTTGTTGCAATGAACAGAAACGGAAAACTTCTGATCGTTGACGACAAAGGGAGAGAAAGAGAAAGATATCCTGTCACATACGGAACAAATCTCCGTGTTGCAAACGGAGCAAAAGTCAATCCCGGCGACATACTCGCAGACTGGGATCCTTACAACACTCCGATCATTGCTGAGACCGACGGTGTCATTGCTTATGAAGACATTGAAAACGGTGTAACAATGAAAGAAGAGGTTGAAGCCCAGACAGGTAGATCTAAAGCCGTAGTCATCATGACAAGAGATGCCAAAATGTCTCCGAAACTCCTTATCACCGAAGAAGGCAAGAAAGGAAGAAAGAAAGCAAAGACCATAGCAAGAGGTGAAGCAATATACCATCTTCCGGCAAACGCATACATAGAAGTTGCAAACGGAGATACTGTGGCAACCGGTGATGTTCTTGCAAAAGTTCCAAGAGTGGCAAGAAAGACTAAAGACATCACAGGTGGTCTTCCAAGGGTCAGCGACCTTTTCGAAGCAAGAAAAACCAAAATTCCCGCAAAGGTTTCTGAAATTTCAGGTTATGTTTCAGTGCAGTCGGAAGGAAAGGGTGCGAGAAGCAAGCGAATAATTACCATCACCCCTGAGTTCGGCGAAACGACACCACCTATTCCGGTACCGAAGGAAAGACACATAAATGTCCATGACGGTGACTATGTGGAAGCAGGTGAGCCGCTTATTGACGGATCTGTAGATCCGCATGACATCCTCCGCATCAAGGGAGAAATTGAAGTTGCAAAATTCCTTGTTCAGGAAGTTCAGAGAGTTTACAAACTTCAGGGTGTTCCTATAAACGACAAACACATTGAGGTCATTGTCAAACAGATGCTCAAGAAAAGAAAGATCGTCGAATCAGGCGACACCACTTTTATGAAAGGCGAGTTCATTGAAAAGGAAAAACTTGAATCTGTCAACGAAACTATTGAAAAGAAGGGTTTGAAGCCAGCAACATGGGAAACAATTCTTCTTGGAATAACAAAAGCTTCTCTTAACACAGAAAGCTTCTTCTCGGCAGCAAGCTTCCAGGAAACCACAAAAGTTCTTACCAACGCAAGTATTGAAAAAAAGAAAGATGTTCTCCGTGGAATAAAAGAGAACATAATAATTGGAAAAATGATACCTGCCGGAACAGGATTCCCGAAATACCACGATTCAAATTATGAAATAAGTTTCCCGGAAAATGAAAAGATGGAAGAAGAAAGTCATGAAGCTGACCCGGAAGAGACGAAACCTGAATAAATTCTTTATCAAATAACCCATTCTGTTACAAAAAGCACACATCAATAAATTGACAAATTTTTTTTATGAACTATAATTTATCAATGATATTGATTGTTTCCAAGGAGGCGGTAAGTGACAAAAAAAGCAAAGATCTTGATTGTTGATGACGATCTCGAGCTCCTTTCAACCATGTCCAGATATCTTGAGCTGAAAGGTCTGGAGGTTTTCGGCAAAACAAGTGGCGAAGAAGCTGCTGAGCTTATGGCAAAAGAAAATTTCGACCTTATCATACTTGACATTGTTCTTCCCGGCATTAACGGGATCGAGATCCTTAAATCAATAAAAAAGAAAGATCCTCAGCAGAAAGTCATTGTAATGACAGCAATGCTCTCTATTGAAAACACTATCGCCGCTTTAAGGGAAGGTGCTGTGGAATATCTGCTTAAGCCTTTTTCAAGTATGGAATATATCTGGACTGTTATTGAAGATTATCTTTGATGCGACCGCTACTGTTCTTAATGTGAATCGTTCTCTCCTTAAATTTTCTTAAGAAATCTCTTTCGACACATTTATGAAGTCGCAATATTGCATTCTTAAAAGCTTTTTTGTCGCTTCTTCCGTGTCCAATCCCTATGAGGTGGTTCATTCCAAGAAGAAGTGCCGCGCCATAAAGATTATACTGGAACTGATTAAACACTTCCCCGAATATCTTGTTAAAAATAAAAGTTCTTGTCCTTTTAAACTGTGGCGGCGCAATTCTTGATTTTATAAGTCTGCTTATCGTTTCGTTGAGGCCTTCAACTGTTTTCAGAGTTATGTTGCCCGTAAAAGCATCTGTTACGACAACATCGGTATCTGGCTTTACAAAAAGCCGGTTCCCCTCAATAAACCCGGCAAAATTAAGAGGGGATCTTTTTAACATTTCAGCCGCTTCCAATATTGTTCTGGTTCCTTTTGTATCCTCCTCTCCGACATTAAGTATTGAGATCCTGGAATCCTCAAGACCTGTTATGCAAAACCTGTAAGCTTCACCCAGAACTCCGAAATCATACATGTTCTCGGGCTTAGGTTCAAGAGTCGCACCAAGGTCAAGGATTATCAGCTTCTTTGAATCGACCGAAGGATATACCGTTGCGAGAGCCGGCCTTGAGACCTGCTGAATGACTCCGCTTTTAAAATAACTTACTGCAACAATGGCTCCGGTATTTCCTGCAGAAAAGAATGCATCGCCTTTCCCGTTGACAAGAAGATCGATCCCTTTATGTATGGAAGAATCAATTTTTTCTCTGTAAGCTTTTGCGGGAGAATCATCCATTGTTATTTCGCTTTCAGCGTTGACAATCGAAATATTTTCAGGGATTTTTTCATCTATACTGTCAATAATATCCTTTTCAGAGCCGACAAGTATCAATTTGATATCAGGATTTTCCTTGCAGACTTCCAGAGATGATTGAACAGGAACATCAAGAGGGCTGTCCCCTCCCATAGCATCAACAATGATAGTTGATGACATTTATTTGCTTACTGCTCTTCTACAGAAACGAACTCTTTACCCTTGTAGTTGCCGCAATTGGGGCAGATACGGTGAGGCATCATTGTTCCACCGCATTTCGGGCAGGAGATCGTTGCCACCGGATCAGACTTAAGATGTCCGCCTCTTCTTTTTCTTGAGCGGGCTTTGCAATGTTTTCTTTTTGGAACAGCCATTTAATCCTCCACAAATATAAAAAGTCCTTTATTCACCGCTTGAACACTTGCAGTCAACATCGTTAAGGTTTGCTCCGCAGACAGAACACAACCCTTTACATTCGTCACTGCAAAGTATTTTATTCGGCATATTCATAACAAGTATTTCTCTAATGAAATCATCAATTTCCACACTGTCACCACTATAATGGTAATCAACTTCATCACCTGCAGCTTGAGGAAAAACATAATAGGATTCCTCAATATCCGAAGACATTTCTATCCCTGCAGAGCAGCGATCACAGGTTGTTTCAACATCGTAAACACCTGTAAATTTTAAGCAAATTGTTTCACCAGCACGATAAAAATCAAGATTCATATCAACTCCGGTAACCCTTGTCCTTTCCCCGAGCTCACCACCTACAGGCACAAATTCGACTTTCCTTGAATTTACTGAATCTGTTATTTCGCTCAGGAACAATTTCATCACCGCAAATCCGTCAAAAAAACAACACGGGAAATATACACTCAAAAGCCGTTTTGTCAAGATAATATAAAGGAATAAAAGGAGATGAAAACTAAAATTGATTGTGTCACAGTAATGAATATTATTACCGTAGCTGATATTAGTTTTTTGAACGGGAGAGAACATGTCCGGCATAATAATTAAATCGCCTGAACAGATAGAAGGCATCCGCGAAGCAGGAAAAATACTTTCAGAGCTTTATCTGGAACTCAAGAATTATATCAAACCAGGCGTTTCAACTTTGCAGATAGACAGTTTTGCAGACAGATTCATAAAAAAAAGGGGAGGATATCCTACATTTAAAACTGTTGCCGGATACCGTCATGCCACTTGTGTAGCAATTAACAATGAAGTTGTACACGGAATCCCGAAAAAAACGAAGATCGTTCAAAGAGGAGACCTTATCTCGGTTGACTGCGGTGTTACGCTTAATAAATTTATTGGCGACAGCACCGTTTCATATTTAATGCCGGGAGCAAGCGAAACTGCAAAAAAACTGTTCGATGTCACAAAAAAATGTCTCGATATCGGGATTCAGGAATGTTTTCCGGGAAAAAGAGTTGGAGATATCGGGGCGGCAATTCAGGAATATGCCGAAAGCAACGGTTTTTCAGTTGTAACCGAATATGTCGGACACGGAACTGGAGTTCTCCTGCACGAAGAACCGTCAATACCTCACTTCGGCACAAGGAATACCGGCACTCTTCTTCAGGAGGGAATGGTCCTTGCAATAGAGCCGATGATAAATGAAGGAACTTACAAAACACGGACATTGAATGACGGATGGACTGTAGTTACACTTGACGGAAAGCTGAGCTGTCAGTTTGAGCATACGGTTGCAGTTACAAAGAACGGACCTGTAGTTTTAACATAAATTTTTTCAGGAGGACAAAATGGTCAAACATATCATATACATATTCATTATCCTTTTTCTTCTTGCCAATTTCTGCTGGGAAAAGAAACCACTTTGGAAACATTTCATCCCTGTGGCGGAAGATGCAATGGAAAATGTGGTTGAAGGAACAGAAAAATCACTGAAAGAAGGGAAAAACATCATAAAGGAAGGTGCTGAAAAGATTAAAGAAACCATTAAAGATGCGCCCAAAGCCGAGATATCTGAAGAAGACAGGGAAAAACTCAACGAAATAATCAAAAAAAGTTCTGAAAAAGATAAAAAGAAGAAATAATCAGGTTCCGTAATTTAAAACGGAGGCAAAATGAAGATCGTGAAGTATTTTTTTCAGGACATTCCTGAAAAAGGGGAAAAAGCATTTAAAAGATTTTACCTTCCGCTGACTGTTTCCATGGTCTCTACTTTTTTTGTAATATTTCTGCTTTATGAAGAAAAGTTCTTTTCCGGAAGGTTTTACTCTGTAGAAAACATGGCAATGGCTCTCTATCTTGGTGTCCCTGTGCTGCTCACCACTTTTCTTGTTGCTGAATACTACAAATTAAATCAAATGCTTAAGTGCATTTTTGGGCTGTCTATCCTTGCTGCGGTCATTTTTTATTACTTTTCTCTCCCTGAAAAATTTCTCGTTACTGACACCATTCGCTTCATTCTTCTTTCGGTGTTTTCATTTATGACTTTGTTCTCATTTCCAATATTTCTTAAAAAAGACAGGTTTGTAACCAGAAAGATCGCCCTTTTTCTTTATCAGAGAATGATGTTTGCGGTGATTGTAGCAGTTTTGGTTTATGCGGGACTCTCGTTTGCCGTTTATGCCATACAGCTGCTTTTCATTCCCGGCTGGAACGATTCTTTCCGGCTTACAAGTGCAATATTTGCAGTAAGTTCGGGGATAATCGCTCCATGGGTTGTCATGGCTGGAATTCCTGAAATTGAAAAAATATCTGAAGTTGAAGTCGTTGAAAAAGCGGCGGCTCTGATTTCAAAGTTCGTTTTTATTCCTGTCGTTCTTTTCTATCTTGTAATTCTCTATCTTTACTTTGGGAAAGTGCTCTTTTTTGAAGAACTACCGAAAGGTATGACAAGCTATCTGATCCTCTCTTTCTGCACCGCCGGGAGTATAACATATTCAATAATCCTTGAAGAATCTAAAAGAGCTCAAAAGGGAATAACCGCCATGTATGAGAAATGGTTTTACCGAACTGTTTTTCCTCTTCTTTTTCTTCTGTGGTATGCTATCTGGAAAAGGACTGACGATTACGGAATTACTGAAAAAAGATATATACTTATAGTTCTTTCAATATTGCTTACGACCTGGGCTTCCTACTTCATTTTCTCCAAAAGAAAAAACATTGTCATCATTCCTCTTCTTACTTCGATTGTATCAATTTTCATTTCGTTTGGTCCATGGGGAATGTTTGAAACATCATATAGAAGTCAGAAAACGAGAATAATTGAAATTCTTGAAAAAAATCTACTACTTGAAAATGGAAAGATTATTCCTTCAACTAAAGATGTCTCTTTTGAAGACAGAAAAAATCTCGGCTCAGCACTTTTGTACATCGAAACAAGATGGGGGCTTAACAGGATTTCTGAGATAATTCCTGAAAACGCGAATATCAGCACAACTCCTCAGAAATATCTATCCCGTTACAGTGGAGAAAGTTCAAACACATTCAAGTTGATGAAATGGATGGGGCTTAAATATGTCAGAGAATGGGACAATGTTGAAAATTCTGAAAGTTTCAGTTTTTATCTTAATCCAAGGAACGGATACGCAATAAAAGGACCTTTTGATGCAATGGTCTCAGGCACCTGTCCGACATACGAACATGAAAAAAAGGAAGGCACTCCAAAGTCCGGTATCAGAACAGAATTCGATAAAGAATGTAAAGTTCTTAAAATTATGAATGATAATGGAATGATTTTTGAATTAGACCTTCTGCCTGTGATCAAAAAGATGAATGAAAAAACCGATAAGACAAATTATAACCTCTCTGTTGATCAACTTTCGCATAATTATGAAAATGATTCAGTAACAGCAACGGTTCTTATCACTCAGGCACACGGCCGGTTAAAATCAGAAAAAGAAAATTCAACCATCAGCAATATTTCTGTAAGTGTTTATTATTTTTTAAAGATTCAAGAGTGAGTAAAAAGTATGTCAGGATTTATTCTAAGATCGGATGAACTTAAAAAGAACTTCAAGGACTATATCATTTTAGACTGCAGAGAAAATCCTGCGGACTGTAAACACATAGCCGGATCATATTTTGTTGACGGAGAATCAGTGCTTACTGGGAAAAAAGGTCAGCACGGCGGAAGGCACCCTTTCCCCAATATGGATGAATTTGTAAGCGACATGGAAAATCTCGGCATTTCAGATAGTTCAAAAGTTGCGTGCTTTGGAGATTTCGGAGCAAGAGCTGCTTTTATGTTGCGGCTTTTTGGAATCACTGCTTCTTTCATCAGCGGAAATTCAGAAACTTTAAAAAGATCAGGGATTCCTTTTGATAACGATGATCCTGCTCCTGTTAAAAAAGGGAAAATTACAGGAAAAATCAATAATGATCTTCTTGTGAGCATGGAGAAGGTGCGCAAAAACATCAATAATACTGAACACATACTCATTGATTCGAGATCCGGCGAAAGATATCGCGGAGAAAATGAACCGCTTGATCCCATTGCCGGAAGAATCCCCAACGCAGTGAACTTCTTCTGGCAGGAACTTATAAAACCGGACGGAACCTTCCTTTCAGATGAAGAGATCAGAAAACATTTTAATATCGACACCGGCAAAAACATCACACTTTACTGCGGAAGCGGCGTAACAGCTTGTTTTAACTGGCTTGCACTCAGACAGATCGGAGTCAAATGTTCAATATATACAGGATCCTGGAGCGACTGGATAAGTTATCCGGAAAATCTGGATAGAATCGAACCTAAAATTCATTAGTGTTTCCTGCCACCATACCCCTCTTTACTAAGGGTTTTCATCAGGTTCTTGTTCACATAATATGGATTTCTGAAAAACATTGTTGCTCCGTTTGGGCCTGTGCTGTTGTCTTTAAATAATGGAGGTTCGTCGCCTCCTCCAAAATTATTATTTAACAGCTATATCAACAAAAAATATCCATAAAAACAAAAGAATTAAATTTATAATAAACAACAATATTATTTCCCTCCATATGCAGATTTCAGATCGCCATAGCTTCTAGAAATATAATCAAAAACAATTGAAGCAACAAAACTTACTTCCATAAAACCCAAAAAAAACAAGTATAA
>Ga0116173_1001603_pt1 | contig 18401 bp, 15 predicted proteins | sample AD_UKC085_MetaG_FD_89800 | JGI IMG/M metagenome (GOLD analysis project Ga0116173, IMG submission 89800) | Active sludge microbial communities of municipal wastewater-treating anaerobic digesters from USA - AD_UKC085_MetaG | ecosystem: Engineered > Bioreactor > Anaerobic > Digestate | place: USA...
CTCCAAATCAGCCAAATAACCGCCAACCCCTAAAACCGCTCCAATATCTCGGGCCAATGACCGAATATATACTCCTTTGCCGCAAACCACTTTAATTCGCAAATCAGGATATTGGTATTTTAAAACCTCAATACTTATAATCTCCACTTGGCGTGATGAAAGCTCCATTTTTTGTCCGGCGCGAGCCGATTTATATGCCCGCCGACCATTAACTTTAATGGCGCTGAATTGCGGCGGAATTTGCTTGATAATTCCTAAAAAAGAGCTTAGAACTTTTTTCACTTGTTTTAAAGGAATGCCTTTTTCATCCATTGGAAATTGGAAATTGGAAATTGGAAATTTAATATCTATCTTTTCTCCTTCCTGATCATCAGTAGTACTGGTCATACCCAATTTAATATCAGCGACATATTCTTTTTCCCGTCCGACGATTTCTGCAAGCCGCTTGGTCGCCTCGCGACCGACGCCGACGACCAGTACACCGCTGGCCAAGGGGTCCAGGGTGCCAGCATGACCGACTTTTTTGACACCGGTAATTTTCCGCGCTCTGGCCACAATATTAAAAGAGCTCGGCCCTTTGGACTTGTAAATGCTAAAAATATTTTTATAGGCGATATTCATTTGCGAGTTATTATCGTCTTCTTCTTTTCTGACGGCTGGCGCGATTGCCAAAGCGGTGCGCCTCATCCCTAACCTGGAGCAAAATATTTTTACTGTTGGCAGCCAAGTCCTTGATGGACTTTTTGGTCTGCGGCGGAAACACCAGCTTATCCCCGCCGAATTTGGAAAGACCGATAATCGGGGTGGCAATATTGGATTTTCGCAAAATCTTGAAAGCATAATCCACTTGAGGCTTGCCGCCATCTATCAGAATCAGATCGGGCAATGGCCACTCCAGATGCCTAAACCGCCTCAACAATGTTTCCGCCAAGGCCGCCAAATCATCGCCGGGCAAAGCCTCTCTAATACTAAAAAGACGGTATTGGCTTTTGTCCGGCCGACCATCTCTAAATACCGACATCGCGCCGTAAGTCTCCCGCCCGGACCAATGGGAAATATCATAGCCCTCTATTCTATTGATGACTTGGGTGGAAGTTATTTCGTCCCTGGTTATCAAAGTGACATCTTGAATATGCTTCAGGGCCTCCAGTTTGTCCGGGTTTTCTTTTTTTAGTTTATTGACCAGCCTCGTCTTCTGTCCGCCTAAAAGCAAACTGATATTTTTAATATTTTTTTGATAATCCTCACAGCTAATAGCGCCGATGCAGCTGCCCGGACATAAGCCGATTTGCTGATCAAAACAGGGCCGTCCTTGATTGGGCCGGCAAGTGCTGTAAGGAAATATCCGTCTGATCACTTTAAGCGCATTATTGATCAAGCTAGCGCTTTGATACGGGCCGAATATTCTATTTTTGTTGGCGGGAAATTTTTTCAATTCCCGCTCCCGGACTATCATCGGCCGGGGATAAGCACCGGCCGTCAGCACAATATAAACAAACGACCGATTATCTTTGTCTTTAACATTGTATTTGGGCCAATATTTTTTAATCAGTTTGGCCTCCAAAACAACCGAATCCAAAATATTTTCAGTTGGCTGATACTTAATACTCTTCGCCTGATTGACCATCTCGGCAATGCGCGGGTCAATGTCTTTCCGGAAATACTGCGCTATCCGTTTTTTCAAGCTGGTGGCTCTGCCAATATAAAGCACCTCGTTATTTTTGCCCAACCAAAAATAAACACCGGGCGCGTCTGGAAATTTTTTCGTTTTATTCAATATTTTATCTGTCATAGGATTTAAACCAATCATTCTTAGCACATTTGCCAGAGACGGAGAATACCCGTCTCTATATTTTAATTTATTTGATATTAATCGGATTGTTTTTGTCTTTATCCCACATCCTTGGATTATATTTTATATAATACCTGATTTTATCCAAAGATTCAGCATTGGTTCTTATAATATGGTCATAAAACCTGGATTGCCAAGAAAAATTTTTATGGCCGGCAAGATGAATTTCACGAGTGCAGGCTGATTTAAACGATCCAATAATATTAGATAATGAACTAGTTTTGCCTTGTTCTGTAGAGACGGGGCATGCTCCATCTCTACCCGCATTATCAGAATTATTATTAATTTCAATTATAAAATGAATATGATTTGGCATCACAATGAATTCATCCAAAACACAATCAGAATAATGCTTTGGCAATTCTTGCCAATACTTGTAACAAATACAACCTAATTTATTCAATCCCATTATCCCATTTTTCACCCTGCCCAAACAGCATTTTCTGTCTTTGACGCATATGGTAATAAAATACAAACCCGGACTGGAATAATCATAAACATGCCACCGCGCTGAATTGACCAAATACTTATTTTGATAATAATTATTATCAATATTTTATCTAAATTTAGACAAAATATATATTTTATGGAAAAATACCCTTGACAAAATAAATTAGACGTGATATAATTGTATGTTGGCCTGTCATAGTGATAGGCCTGAAACTGGGAGGAAAGGAATGTCCCAGTTTAAAGACTCCATTTAAGGGTGAAAAAAACTCCTGCCGGCATACGGGTCGCCGCGCTGGAGGGGAGAAAACGCTTTATTTGCCAACCGGACGCGATTGGCAAAAAAAATAAAGCGTTACGGACTCGAAGTCAGCTGGCGAGTTTGCGCAAAGTAGCCGCCACTTAAGTGCCGACGAAAGCGTAACTTCGCAAAGTAGCCGCCACTAAGTGCCGGCGAAACCCGAGAGGCATTTGAGATGCCTCTGTCCAGCTGAAACGGGACCTGACCAGTCCCTATAAACCGACTCCCTCACCCGATAACCAGCCCCTTGCCCAAGCGAGATAAGCAAGGGGTTTTTTATTTGCAAAAAAACTATAAATATTTTTTAAGGTACTGACCGGTAATGCTTTTCTCATCCCGAGCGACTTCCTCGGGCAAGCCCTTGGCTATCACTCGACCGCCGCCCGCTCCGCCATCCGGGCCCAAATCAATAAGCCAATCAGCAGATTTAATAATATGCATATTATGCTCAATTATCGCAATGCTGTTACCCCGCTCAATCAATTTATTCAATACTTCCAACAACAATTGGATATCATAATAATGCAAGCCGACTGTCGGTTCATCCAAAAGATAGAGAGTCTTTTTGCCCAGAGTATGTGTTAGTTCCCGAGCCAGCTTGATTCTTTGCGCTTCGCCGCCCGATAACGTGGTGGCGCTTTGGCCCAACTGCAAATAGCCCAAACCGACCTCCTCTAATACTTTCAATTTGTCGGTAATTTGGTATTGGCCGTCAAAATAATTAAGCGCCTCATCAATGGTCAATTCCAGCACTTCGGCAATATTTTTATTTTTGTACTTGACCTGCAAAGTTTCTCGATTGAAGCGCCGGCCGTGGCACACTTCGCATTCCACATAAACCGGCGGCAAAAAATGCATCTCAATTAGATTAAAGCCAGCGCCGGCGCAGGCCTCGCACCGCCCGCCGGCGCGATTGAAAGAAAAACGCGATAACGTGTAAGCCCGCTCCCGCGATTGGGGCAACTGGGCGAAAAACTCGCGAATCGGCATAAAGATGCCGGTATAAGTGGCGGGGTTGGAACGCGGGCTGCGGCCAATCGGCGACTGATCCACTACTACCGCCCGATTAATATACTCACTACCGACAATCTTGCTGACATTTTCCAGCTCCTGTCGATGGCCGCTCTTGATTTTGACCAAATTGCGATAAAGAACATCATACAATAAAGTTGATTTGCCACTGCCGGACACGCCGGTGACGCAAACCAATTTCCGAAGCGGAATCTCCACCTGAATATTTTTCAAATTATTAGCTCTGGCGCCGATAATCTTAATCATTTCGCTATCCTTCATTCGTCGGTGGGGAAAATTGATTTCCTTTTTGCCCCGCAAATAATCCAGTGTCAATGAATCTGCCGGGCTGTTTTTACTAAGCAATTTGTTGACTTCCCCTTGCGCCACCACTTCCCCACCCTGCCGACCGGCCAACGGTCCCAAGTCCACCAAATAATCTGACTCCCTGATCACTCGCTCATCATGCTCGACAATAATCACGCTGTTATTTTGATCCCGAAGCGATTTTAAGGTGTCAATCAATTTTTCGTTATCCCGCTCGTGGAGACCGATAGTCGGCTCATCAAGAATATAAAGCGTATGCGACAGATGCGAGCCGATTTGCGAGGACAGCCTGATGCGCTGGGCCTCGCCGCCCGATAATGTCTCGGCTTCGCGGTCCAGCGACAAATAATTCAAGCCGACCTGAAGCAGGAAAAACAGCCGATCGCTCACTTCTTGGATGATATCGCCGGCGATTTCCTGATTGCGCTTGCTGATTTTTTTACGGTAATCTTCAAAAAAATCATACAATTTGTCTATCGCTAAGGCGCTGATTTGGGCGATATTTTTATCCAGTATCTTGATCGCCAATGTTTCCGGCCGCAACCGCTGGCCGGCGCAGGCCAAACATGGTTTAGTCACTCGCTCATACCGATTGGCCACCTCCCCCACCTCCCCGTCTTTAACGGCTATTTTCTTTTTTTCCCAGGATTCCAATCGGCCCAAGCCAGAACATTGAGGACAAGCGCCATGCGGACTGTTAAACGAAAACAACCGCGGTTCAACTTCGGGAAAAGCAAAATTATCATAAGGGCAAGTCCAATTGGCCGACAATAACATTTCTTGCTGGTCCTGACCGTCGCCAAGCACTACCACCACCAAGCCATTACTGTGTTGCAAGGACGCTTCAATTGCCTCCGCCAGCCGGCTCAGATCATCCGGCATCACCTTATCGATCACAATGTCAATATTATGCTTTTTATACCGAGCCAGCTTAATCTGTTCGTGCAGGGAATGGACTTCGCCGTCTATTCTGGCCTCGCCATAACCCAAGGCCAAATAATCATACAACAACTGATAATATTCACCCTTGCGGTCAATAACTACCGGGGCCAAAATAGTCGCGGCTCTAATCGCCAACTCTTTCATCTTATCGTTGACAATATCCACCATCTCATCCAAGGCAAGCTTCTTAATTTTGCGGCCGCATTGAGGACAAAACACCTCCCCCACTCGGGCATACAGCACTCGCAGATAATCGTATATCTCGGTCAAAGTGCCGACTGTCGAACGCGGATTGTGCGACAGGGCTTTCTGGTCAATAGCAATGGACGGCGCCAAACCGACAATTTCATCCACGTCCGCCGGCTTCATTTGACCCAAAAATTGCCGGGCATACGGCGACAAGGACTCAATATAACGCCTTTGGCCCTCGGCAAAAATAGTATCAAAAGCCAAAGAAGACTTACCGCTGCCGGACAAACCAGTAAACACCACCAGTTTGTTGTGTGGTATTTCCAGATTGACATTTTTTAAATTATGGACCCGTGCTCCGCGAATAATTATTTTATCTGGCATAAAGTTTTTGTTTTTAAAAATATTTTAACTGACTAATTATTGTCTATTGCTGTTTTTAAGTCTTGTTCTTGAGCGACTAAATCCGATCAGACCAACGCCAGTTTGACAAACACACTCTTTCCCTGCTAATCTTAGTTAGTTGTTTTATTGTTTCCCCCCAACAAAAGGAAGGTAACATCAATGGAAACCGGTGAACAGCTGTTATTGCCTTTGGTTGAGACGACCGTAATCGCCGAGAACCCCAATCAACTGATATTGTTCTTTGAGACCCCCTGCCAGTGTCGGCCGGGCCAAGCCTGTTCCAATGGTCACACTTATCAAGAGTGCGACCAGGACTGTAGCCTGGAAGCGTAAGACGCCTCTTGATCGGCGACAGCCTAACAGCTGTCGCTTTTTTATTTGGAATTTTTTGGAGACCGAAAAGTCGCTTTGGTTTTTTCGCCTGGCTCTTTTTCAATGTCCAAAAAATCTTCAATGTCTTTTTTAATCGTCTGCGGCGTAATGCCGTGTTTTTTGTTGTATTCCCTCTGCCGTATTCGCCGCCGCTCCACTTCTTTGAGCGCCCGCTTCATTGAGCCGGTGATATTATCAGCGTACAAAATCACCTGACCGGTCACATTCCTGGCCGCCCGACCCATGGTCTGCATCAGAGATGTCTCACTGCGCAAAAATCCTTCCCGGTCCGCGTCCAATATAACCACCAAAGTCACCTCCGGCAAATCCAGACCCTCCCTAAGCAAATTAACGCCGATTAAAATATCAAACCGACCCTTCCTAAAATTCATCAATATCTCGGTACGCTGAATAGTTTTAATATCGCTGTGAATGTAATCGACTTTGAAGCCTTTTTTGCGCAAATAGCTGTCCAGATCCTCGGCCATTTTTTTGGTCAAAGTATTGACAATCGCCCTTTCCTTTTTTTCCGCTATTACTGTTAATTCCTTGATTAAATCATCAATTTGGCTGTAATTATTTTTTTGGTCAAACACCGGCCGGACTGTTACCGGCGGATCAATCAACCCGGTCGGCCGAATCACCTGCTCAACAACTTGCCGAGACATTGCCGTTTCCCATTTGCCCGGCGTCGCAGTGGTAAAAATCACCTGGCCGATTCGATCCTGAAACTCCTGAAAATTAAGGGGTCGATTGTCAATAGCCGAGGGCAGACGCCAACCATATTGGACCAAAATTTTCTTGCGCGCCTGATCGCCCTCATACATCCCCCGAATTTGGGGCACGGCAACATGCGACTCGTCAATAATAGTCAAAAAATCAGGCTGGCCATCCTTATTTTTGGGGAAATAAGCCAGCAAAGTCTCCGGCGCCTCGCCCGGCAATTTACCCACCAGATGCCTGGAATAATTTTCAATGCCATGACAGTATCCCAAAGACAACAACATCTCAATATCGTATCTGGTTCGCCGCTCCAATCTCTCCGCTTCCAAATACAACCCTTTTGACTGGAAATACTTCAAACGATCGTTCAGTTCAATCTTGATATTTCTGACCGCCTCTTTAATTTCCGGCATGGAAGAAACAAAGTGTTTTGACGGAAAAATAATTATTTCTTGCAAATTCTCTTTTATCTTTCTGGTCAACTGGTCAACGATAGCAATTTCAGAAACTTTTTGGTCTTCCAATTCCAGACGATAGATGACATTTTCCGCCGCCGGCATAATCTCAAATACATCTCCCCTTACCCGAAATGACCCCCTTTTTAATTCCCCGGGAGTTCGCTCAAATTGTATCCTCACTAATTGTTTTATTAAATCCTGCCTGACAATAGATTGATTGATTTTTAAGTGAAGACTGGCGGCAGTATAACTGGCCGGCAAACCCAGATTATAAATACAGGATACTGAAGCGACAATAATCACATCCCGCCTGGTAGATAAAGCGCTGGTCGCCTGGTGCCGCAACCGGTCGATTTCATCATTAATCATCGCCTCTTTTTCTATATAAGTATCGGTGGAGGGCATATATGCCTCCGGTTGATAATAATCATAATAAGACACAAAATAATTAACGCTATTTTTGGGAAAAAAATTCTTGTACTCGCGGTAAAGCTGGGCCGCCAAAGCCTTGTTCGGCGCAATCACCAAAACAGGCCGATTGATGCTTTCTATCACATTGGCTACGGTAAAAGTTTTCCCGGACCCGGTTACCCCTATTAATGTCTGACATTGATAGCCATTTTCCACCCCCTCTTTCAGCTTGGAAATCGCCTGGGGCTGGTCGCCGGCCGGAGAAAATTTTGATTGTAATTGGAATAATTTGGACATGGCAAAATTGTTATACTGCCGTATTATTTTTATGTATATAGATATGTATATACATAATAAAATATAAATTACAAATCACAGCTGCCTGCCAATAAGCAGGGATAATGAATAAATCTTCAAAAATTTAACAATCAATTTTAAATTATAAATTTCAAATTTCAATTTACTTTTAAATGATAAATATCAAATAATCGACATGCGTCTTCGGTAAAAAATTGAAACTTTAGATTCAATTTTGGAACCTGAAATCTATAATTTTTGATTTAAATACCCAAACTCACCCCCGATTTATCCGCTATAGGGGGTGCTGAAAAAATTATTGATTATGTGGACGATACTGGACTTGAACCAGTGACCTCACGGATGTGAACCGTGCGCTCTAACCAGCTGAGCTAATCGTCCTTGACGCCAGTGAACATACCAGTGAACATACCAAAAACTTAAAACTACAGTGGACTCGAGGGGAGTCGAACCCCTGACCTCGGCAATGCGAATGCCGCGCTCTAGCCAACTGAGCTACGAGCCCATTACGGCTATATTTATTCTATTTCTATTTTACTTATTATCCTTGACCCCGCCCATAGCGGAAACTAAGCTATAAGCCCTAACGATTGTCACCGCTGCCGCCCAGTTTACCTCTTTCTTGGCGAGAAGTCAACTTAGCCAGATTGCGCTGTGCCACTTGCTCCAATTCCAAGCCCAATTCCGCCGCTAGTCGCGCCAAATACCACAATACATCACCCAATTCTTTCATTAATTCTTGTTTTTTCTCCGCCGATAATTGACCGTCATCATCCCGGAGCACTTTTTTGATTTTTTCCGCCACCTCGCCGGCTTCACCTACTAGACCCAAAGTAGGGTAAATAAAATTATTACCCAAATCGGGATAAGCGGCGGTTTGGGCCGCCGCTTGCTGATAGGAATTAAAATCCAACATTAATTTAATAATAATTTATAAAATAATTGAGGCGATTAACAAATAAACAAACACGCTGGCGATGTCTTGAACGATAGTGGCGATCGGACCGCTGGCATTAGCCGGGTCATATTTCAATCGACTGAAAATATAAGGAATCAGTAAACCGGCAAAAATCGACGAACTGATGGTGACAAAAATCGCCAACGCCAAAACCGCGCTTAAAACCATCTCGCGATAAATAAAAAAACTGCCAGCCCAAATCAATCCGGCGCTCGTCACCGCAATTAATAACAATACCGCCAATTGCTTGACAAAATAAGACTGCCAATCAATTTTTTGGTTCCAAGCAAAATCTCGAATAACAAACGCCTGCATTTGCGTAACGGTGGCGCCACTCATATACACCACCACCGGAATAAACGAAGCCAGGAGAATGTGTTTTTCCAAAACAAATTCAAACTTATCCACTACAAACGAAGCAAGAAGTCCGCCCAGCAGGCCAATCACCAGCCAGGGCAACCGATTTTTCAAAGCGCTGCCAATTGAGCCCTTAAAAGCAATGTCCAGATTGGCTGCCTGCCGATTAATGATGCCGGCCAATTTCAGCATATCAACGCTGACTTCGCGATAGAGAATCCGCAAAATATCGTCATTCAAAACCGCCCCCAAAAAATAACCATTCTGGTCCACCACTGGCACCGCTTTGAGATTTCTTTTTAAAGCGATTAATGCCGCCTCTTCCTGACTGTCCCGGCCGCAAGCTGAAAATATTCTTAATCATCACCCGGGCAACAAGCGTATCTTTTTGGCGGCGAAAAATCTCTTTAATGGAAATAACTCCCGCCAACACTTTTTCCTGATTAACCACATAGACATAATTAATTGAATCAAAAAACCGCGTTTTTTTAAGCAAGATTTTTTCGATTTCGCCAATCGTGGAGCGAGCTGACACGACCGGCACCTTGCCGGTCATAATTTGAGCAATGGGCTGAGAGGATCGGATTGTTTTTCTTATTTTAGCCATATAGTTTATTATATCATAAAAAAACATATCGCCGCCAAAAACGATATGATTTTCTTAACAACTGAAAATTATTGGCACGCCAACCACAAGCCCCGCTGAGCCGCTTTTGCCCGTTCCTGAGCTTGAGAAAAATCATTATTGTGACTGTCATTGCCCGGATAATCCACAAACTGGGCAAAGCCCTCCTCAATCAACATCAGGTTGACCAACTGGTCACCAACATAAACATAGCGCAGTAGCCGACCGTAATCATCTTTTAGGGTTTCGCCTTTTTCCAGTCTTACTGTCTTGCCTTCGACCAACTCCTGATTGCGGTTTGTTGCCTCTTGGGCAAAACATTCTTTAGCCTGGCTGGAATAATAATTCATTTCCGGCGCGTCAATGCCAATATAGCGAACGATTTCGCCGGTAGCCAGCTCAATTGTGTCGCCATCAATCACCCGAGCGACTGCAATGCTTCGCTCCTGATCCTGCGGCCAGGGAATAAGCGGGATTTTGGCCGCCAAAATGGACCAATTGTCCGGGCGCAAATTTATCAGCCAGGCGGCAAAAATCAAAAATAGCGCTAGGAAAAAAAGAAACCATAATTTATTTTTACTAAACATAACTTTTGTTTGCTTTAATTATAGCAAAAAAAGAGACATAAAATGATAAGCTTTCAAAATTTTATTTAATCATATTGCCGAAAAGCAAAAAGACTCGTTGTACTGAGCAGCGCCTGATGCTACGCCAGCTCGCATCCGGCGACATTCGGCTTCTCTTTTCGTCTTCCGCCGAAAAGCTTGCCTCACTTCTGCCCGTTCGAATCCTAACTCTCATTAAATAATTTAAATAGACACCTTTTGGGTGCCTATTTAAATTATCAAACTGCGGGACTAGGATTCGAACCTAGGCTACCTGGGCCAGAACCAGGCGTCCTACCACTAGACTATCCCGCATTATCCAATAAAGCCCGTTAAATTTAACATAAAAACATCAAAAAATCAAGCTAAAACATACTGGCCACTTCCTGGGCCGCGTCTTTAGGTTTATTAAGATTGACCAAATTGCTCTCCGGTTGCGTTCCGGTTGACGGACCAATCTCAATCTGACCCGCATTATTAACTATTGACCCCGATTCAATAATTACCGGCGCCTGATTAGCCGTCTCAACCGGATTAAGATCATCTTTGACTACGCCACAAACAATCACTTCCGCCTTGATTACCTCGGAAATCACCTTTTCTACCACGCGCCGATTTTTCATCTCTTCCAATCGATCTTTATAAAAAACGCTCTGAACTCCAATTTCCAACATATTATCCCGACACTTTAACGGCTGACTGATTTTGAGTAGAGCCGACAAAGTATAGTTCTCCTCCAACAGCTTATCGGCAATTTCCGGCCAACAATGTTTTACCTTCTTGAAGCTGATCGCCGAATGAGGTTTGAGTTTATCTTCATCGGAGATGAAATTGACTTCCACCTCCGGCTGACATTTCTTTTCTTTTTTCAGCTCCGTATTGGCTAAGGGCACGTCTTTTTTGTCTTTACGCGGACTAAGATAAGAAATTTTCTCTTTAATTTTTTCTTTTACTGACTGATCGCCACCACCACTGCCACCACCACCCTCATCGTTATCTGATTGTTGAACTGTTTCCTGACAAAGCTGAACAATCGCCAATTCCAGGGGAAATTGAGGAATAAAAGATGTTTTAATCTCCTGTTTTTTGAGATTAAATAAATCAATCATTGCCATTAAAACAGTATCATCAAAGCGCTGGGATAATTTTTGCGCTTCCCGAGCGGTTGTTTCGTCAAGCTCAAGACCAAAATCTCCCAAAGCCCCACTGACTCTTATTAACATCACTTTACGCAAAAACTCCAAGAGATTGTCAACAAAAACGAACAAATCCATACCGTTATTGGCTAGATTATTGATCAATTCAATTCCGGCGGTAGCATTCTTATCCAACAAAAAATTGAGCAGTTTAATAATTGAATCAAAATCAGAACGAGGCAAAACGATTTCCGCCTCAGCAATGCCGATATCATCACCTAAAATCAAAATTTTTCCGAGCAGGCTTTCAGCGTCCCGAACACAGCCCTCGGAGTGAATGACAATATTGGTCAACACCTCTTCAGCCACGCGCTTGCCTTCTTGGGCCACTATTTGTCTGAGTTTTTTCTTTAATTCCTCCGCTGTCACCTTATGAAAATCAAAGCGCTGACAACGAGAAATAATCGTCTGAGGAATTTTATGAATTTCGGTGGTGCACAAAATGAAAACCACGTGGGCCGGCGGCTCTTCCAAGGTTTTGAGCAAGGCATTGAAAGCGAAAATAGACAACATATGAACCTCATCAATGATAAACACCTTATACTTGCTTTGATTGGGCGTGAACCGGGAATTTTCAATGATATTTTCCCGAACATTGTCCACGCCAGTGTGCGAAGCCGCGTCAATCTCAATAATATCAATGGCACTGCCGGCAATAATCGCCCGGCAGGAGGAACATTGATTACAGGGCTCACTCTGCTCGGCCGGCCGACTCTCGCAATTAATCGCTTTGGCCAGCAGTCGAGCCAATGTGGTCTTACCCAAGCCGCGCGGACCACAAAAAAGATAAGCCTGGCCGATCTCCGACCGCTCAATCTCATGTTGCAAAGTAACTTTGATATGGTTTTGACCGATGACTTCAGCAAAAGTCTGCGGCCGATATTTGCGATATAATACTGACATATTGGCAAAGAAGATGGGCCGACCTGACAATTGTCAGGGCGGCCTTTAATTTTACTTATAACGGCGGCTTTTTTTAATTGGTCGGCTATGACGACGCCAAACCGATTCCCGAGTGCCTAAGTTAGTTCCGGCTAAAAAAAGCCAGTAACCGGTCAGAGAGCCGGCTTTCTGACCTGCCACTAAGGGGCTTTTTCTCCTTTCCACCAAATGCCTCCCGGGCTCAATCAGTTGAGAAGACCAGTCATTTGAGGTGTCTATCAATTCTAGGGCTGACCAAATTTTGACAACCATCAGCCTGTCTCCTTTCTCTGTTTTAATGATAATCGATTATCAAAAAAAAATCAAAAGGCGGCCAAACCATCATAGTTTAGCCGCCAATTACCAATAGCGACCAAGTGGCGATTTCTTGGTTCTCCCCTAACCTAACCATTCCTACCTCCTACCGTTCTCTGAATGCTCCTCCCAAGTTACCACGCTTGTTCCGTAATCTCGACCGTCAATTGTCGTCTTGAGCCACTTTGCCCCAAAGCCATTAATGGGGTTGTTAATTTCCTGGACCGAATACCAGCCTGGGTTGATGATTAGGAATTCCCATGGTTGGGAGCCCAATCGAACAACGGGCATCGGCCTGATAATCTTCTTATTTATCATCGTTAACTCCTTAGCCACTAACCGCTATTGGCTGCCAACTGGATGAAAAAAGAGGCGTTTGCCTCTTTGTTTGCTAATTGTTCAAAGTACTCTTTTGGGCTTGGCTGCTAATTGCCCTAATTTGGCCTGATCAAGGATTTCCTGTATTACCAATTGACGATCACGGCCATATTTCAAGCGTGATAAACCGCGTAAAAGGCTCACATTATCGATGTTTTTATCGTCCGACAAGGGCCGACTGGCCATATTGAAAGCCTCGGAAGCGGTGTTATCTATCAACAGTCTAACATAAGCGTTAAATTTTTCAATATTCATTAAATCGTATTCGCTGACCCGCGGTCCCAGCTGTTTGGCCACCACCTCGGCATCGTCAACACCAATTCTAAAACTAATTAAGGTGCCGACGTTACCAAAGACCGCATCCTTGACCCGACTGTCACCATTGACTACCAATTGGGCGATATATTGATGCGCCATAATCAGATTTAATTTGTATTTACGAGCTTCAGCCAAGATAACCGAAATACTATCAGTAATAAAATTTTGAAACTCATCAATATACAGATAAAAACTTTTCCGCTTGGCTTCCGGTAAGTCGGCGCGGGACAAGGCGGCCATCTGTAGTTTGGACACCGCAATCAATCCCAACAGATTACTGTTGGTTTCGCCGATTTTGCCCTTTGATAGATTCATTAGTAAAATTTTGCCCTGATCCATTACTTGACGAAAATTAATGCCGGACTGACGTTGGCCAATGATGTTTCTCATCATTTCATTTTCCACGAACCGACCGGTCTTGGAAATCACATAAGACAACATATCGGCGGCGGTCGAACCTTTTTGCGAGGCGGTGTATTCCCGCTCCCAAAAATCTTTGACTAGAATATCCTTGACATGCGCCAATTTCTGCTGCCGATAACCCTCATCAGTAAAAATCCGCCCCAATTCCACCAAAGTACCGGGGTTATCCTGATCAGCCATTAGCGCCAATAAGGCATTTCTCATATAATGCTCAAACATCGGGCCGGCCATAGCCGGGTCAGGCAATAATTTGTAAAAAATATTTATCATTTCCTGGGTGGCAAAATCCATTTCTTGAGTGGTCTTGGCTTCCAGCATATTCAGACCGATCGGCCGCTCAACATCGGACGGATCAAAAATAATCACGTCTTCAAATCGCTCTTTGGGAATGTAGGGTAAAATATCTTCAATCAATGAGCCGTGCGGATCGACAATGCAGACGCCCTTACCTTGCTTAATATCTTGAATTGCCAAATTAGCCATCAGCCAAGATTTACCGGAGCCGGTCATACCAATAATATACATATGACGCTCACGATCACGATCTTTGATTCTAATTAACTGCTTATTGCCACGATAAAAACTATCCCCCAAAATCAGACCCTCCTGAGGTATTTCCTGAGGCGGGGCCAAGCGCCGCGCCTGCAACCAACGCAAATGAGGGATATCTGTATTAAGTAAGGGCAAATGCCAAAGGGAAGCCATTTCTTCAGTATTTAAAACCAAGACCGATTTCTCATCAAAATTGCGGTAAATAAAATCATTAATAAATTTCGGCCCCGAGCCTTTGATGACTGCCTTAAAGCCATTGGCATATTCATAATTGGAGTATTGAGAAAAAGAATTGGCAATCTGGCGCAAAATATTTTTGGCCTGATTTTCATCGGCCGCAAAAGACACCAGCCGAATATTGACATCCAGACCGGCCTTGGACGCTTTTTCTTCGATTGAACGCATCATCTGCTCTTCCATTGGCGACAGCCGATACTGAGGCAGGCCGGCCTTATCAGCCGCCTGATCCTTATTGGCATAAAACCAATCCGCCGGCTTGCCAATCACCCCCAAGAGACCACCCGAACCGTTACTGGCGGCGTTTAAAGCCTGCTTTAAATTTTTACCTTGCTGCATCTCTGAAGCCACCTTGACTCCCCGCTTGCGCCAAGTCCCTTTAGCCGAGCGCATTACCAATTGAATGGCGGCCATCTGGCCATTGGACAATTTGGACAGCGTGCTGAGCAGTGAATTCAAAGGATCAGCATCAATATTTTTGTAAGTCAGAATGGGAAACATTTTATCCTTAATCAGCTTCAAATAGCCAACTGCCACAAACCCTTGGGGCTGAAAAATATTATAATCATCCACCTCATCAATTTGACAATAAGGATAATGGGACAAAAACTGCTGCTTAATATAATCAGCCAAATACTGAGGAACGGCGATATAAAAAGTAATCAAACCATCAGCACCAAACACAATTTCAAATGACCAATGGTCGTGCCGACCAAACAACCACGGCCGCCAGCCGCGATCGGCCCGCAAGCCGCCCAAACTGGAATAAAAATTATCAATCCCGGCCAAAATCTCTTTGGGCTCCTTGGCTTTGTCTTCTTGGTCCAAAGAGCGTTGAGGAATAGCCAACCGAAACACTTTTTTATGATAAGCCGGCGGAATTATCTGATAACGAGCAAATAATAATTTTAAAACCCACAAAACCAACAAGACAAAAAATAAAACCACCAACAAAACAACCACTAGCCCCAGCCAGGGATACAGTTGAACAACCAAAGAACCAACTTCCGACGACACTTGATAATTCACGCCATAATCCATAAATTAAATCAGTCTATTTTTATCCATTTGAGAAACAATCTTATCGGCTTTAATTTTCGCTGTCTGCTCCAAAAAAAATTTATTCACGCCTGGAATTGTTTTTAACCAATCCTTGATTAAACTAAGGATTTTTTTAATCTTTATTTTCGGTCGACTCACCAAAACAGCGATTTTTCGCGCCGTCACTTCGCCCTTAAGTTTAAAGGCGCGCTGGTCGGCTGGCGGCAAGCTTAAATAAATATCCGCTAAATCTTCCTCCAAGATTGTTTCAATTCGCCGATAATGATCATCGGCAGCCGAAACAACCGAACCAGTATCACTGGCGGCCACGACTGGTTGGCGATAATCAACAGCCGAGCGTTCACTGGGGTTGACAGACAATTCTTTGGTTTCTTTAGGTGAAGTCTCCCCTGATTGTTCAATTTTGAAATCAGGAAAAAATTCCGGCGTTATTTTCTGATTGAGACCAAGGTTGGGCATAAAAAAAATTATTTAATTACATTATACCACAAATCAATCACTCTGTGCTATAATATAATTAATTATTCATAATGCCGCGCCAAGTAAAATCCCCACCGCTAATCGGCTCCAAAACTCATGACCAAAAATATTACCACCTTTAAGTCCAGCCCGGGCGGGCTGACCTGGATTAACATCATCAATGCCAGAAAAAAAGAAATCGACTACCTGCAAAGGAAATATAAATTCCATGAGCTGGATTTGAAAGATTCTTTTGCCAGCCACTACGCCCAACGACCCAAGTTTTTTCAACGCCACAATTATTGTTTTTTAATTCTGCAATTTCCTTTCTATAATCCCAAAAATCGAATAATTGAGGCGACAGAAATAGATTTCTTTATCAGCCGAGACCAGATTATTACCGTTCACAACAACAATCTGCCGCCCCTGGTCGAGCTTTATAATCTATGCAGCAGCGATAAATTTTATCGCGACCAATATTTGTCCGATAATAATGCCGCCTTCCTCTATGAAATCTTAATCCGACTTCAAGAATATTGCTATCCCCTGCTCGACCACATCAGTATTGATATAAAAAACATCGAGCAAAATATTTTCTCCGGCCGGGAAAGGCGGATGGTGGCGGAAATTATGCTGGTCAAAAGAAACATCCTTAACACCAGGCAGATTATGGAAGCGCACAAAAATGTCATCCAAAAAATCATCCAGGAAAAAACTGGCTACCTGCCGATAGAAAAAATAAAAATCTTCTATAATGACCTAGTCGAACACACCAAAAATATTTGGGGTATCCTGCAAAGCCAGAAGGAATTAATCGAAACCTTAGAAAACACCAATTCAACCTTAGTCTCCTTCAAACTAAACGACATTATGCGTACCCTGACTGTCTTCTCGGTAATTGTTTTCCCCCTGACTCTGTTCGCCGCCGTTTTTGGCATGAATACCCTAAACAGCATGCCTTTTATCGACCATCCCTACGGCTTCTGGTTTATTATCGGTATTATGCTCGCCGCCACTTTGGTCATGTTTATGTTTTTCAAAAAGAAAAAATGGTTGTAAATAATCACTTTTCGAACAATTAAAAACGGCTGATTTTCCCTTAAGAAAAATCAGCCGTGAAACGATTTAAAGCGGGGTCGCGCTCGAACGCCGCCGGCGCCATTTCAGTACCAAATACCAGGGCGGCGGCGGCGCGGTAATTGTCGCCTCTAATTGATGGCACAATGCCTCAGACTCACCAATTTCATCTTCAATTTCCCGCATCTCTGTTTGGAGACGCTCAATTTCGCGCCGCCGAGTTAACAGCTCAACGGCTTTTTTTAACCGTTCAGCCAAATAAACTCTCGACTGGCCGACACCCTCGATTAATTCCTGAACATACTCGTCCGATCCGGTATTAACCAGTTGATTAGCTAAGCGCTCAAATAAGTCATAATGGACATACTCATAGCCGGCGTTAATCCGTTCCCACTTGATGCGCAAAAATTCGGCCAGTATCCGACCAAGAAAATCGGCCGGCAAAAACTTAAAAAGCTTGGGCGTAATTTGAAAATCAGCGACCGACCAGACAAAGAACGGCTGGTCGCCAAACTGGCACAAATAATAAATTATCTCCGAGTCTTCCAATTTGATAATCTGCGTGAACGTCCGCCTTAATTGTCGGCGCTGAATCTTTTCCAGCCAAAAACAAAAGCCGGAAAAACCGATAAACACCGCCAACACGGCTATGACGCCGATAAACGGCAGCATTCCGCCAAGGGTCGGTTCGCGACCGGTGGTTTGGGAAAAGGCTAAATAATGATAGAACAGCCAACAAACACCCACTAGCAATGAAGTGGCTGCTCCACCGACAAAACCGTTTGTCAAGGAACTGAGTTGTTTCAGGGACATAGTTTTTCTCCTTGCTGGTTATCCCTATCCTTCCCACAACCACTAATACTACCAAAAATAATAAAAAAAGTCAATCGTCCCACATAGACTTCAACTACCGGCCCCGCTTAAGTAAACTTTGTCCCAACCGGCTCAACTGATACGATTTAATATTTGTTCAATTGCCGCCAAGGTTTCCACCTGCACTAATTCCGAACGCAATTTTTTGGCTTCGGACCAGCCGGCCACATACCACAAGAGATGCTTTCTTAATTCAACCAAGCCGTGGCTATTTTTGGTGGCCAAGGCCAGCTTGGCATGTCGCAAAATAACTTTTTTAATCTCAATTGGCCCAACTGTTTTATATTGA
>Ga0116173_1001618_pt1 | contig 18267 bp, 18 predicted proteins | sample AD_UKC085_MetaG_FD_89800 | JGI IMG/M metagenome (GOLD analysis project Ga0116173, IMG submission 89800) | Active sludge microbial communities of municipal wastewater-treating anaerobic digesters from USA - AD_UKC085_MetaG | ecosystem: Engineered > Bioreactor > Anaerobic > Digestate | place: USA...
CCGGGAAAGTCTCCAGCGAATGTGAGCCAATACACCCGGTTGTGAGAATACGGATTATGATATATCGTATTTGGTTGTGTGGGATGCTCGAACTGATACTGGAGCCCATCGTTATATTCCCAACCCGTGCGATCGGCACCGTAAAATACCACATAATCACCAGAGTCAAAGCTGCCATCCGCTTCTCCGACTACCTGAATGGGGATTTCCTGAAACTCATGACCGGGATTGGGGGTAAAGTCTACTGTTGCGCCAGTGGTGCAAAACATCCGGATGCTTCGGGGATCAATTTCCGCCAGAGGGAATCCGTTCAAGTGCGATTGATTGATGCGATACATACCCGGCTTGTCGGTTTCGACCTTTAGCCACCAGGGAGAGAGACTGAAATCTGCATGATTCACTAGCGAGCGTTGCTGTTCCTGCCAGTAACGGGCGTCGTCACCATTTAGCATCTGGTCCAGGACTATTTGAGTCATGGGATCGGATGTGGGGGGACTTTTTTGGTGAGTATTTCCCTTCAGTGTGATCTTGATCAGAGCGGATGTAGTCAATCTAATCTGATTCATACCGTCGTAGCTGAAGGGATGGATCATTATTGAGATGAATGGGTGGGAGCGGAAAACATGTTTTCCCTGGCTGCTTAGCAATTGCTCTGCAGAGGTTTTATACAGCGATTCATCGGCTTCATAGCGATAAGCCGATATGCCATCCCCGTTTTCCGGGTATGGTACTGGCTCGATGCGCTTATTTAGAGTGATGTCCTTGGTCGTGGATGTTAACACGTTGTATGATGCATCCCCATCAGGTGGCACACCAATCTTAAACTCATAAGATGGCAGGGATGGAGCCCCAGACTGGTCGGGGTACCCGGCTCCAGTCAGGATCACACGTGTGAAGTCTTCAGACTCCACCAGCTCATAATCATCTATCAGGAATTCGACAGTCAGACTATTACCGTTATGTTCGATAACTCGGACTTCCGCGGACAGCCACAACGCCACCATAAGCAGCGCTGATATCACTATCGCGCGCCTCATTGATCGCTCTTAGGTGTAAAAATCTTCTCTAGTGAATAGATTAAAGCGTAGAATATCCCCATGAATATGAATATTCCAAGCATGCCCTGGCCCATTATCCAGAGCGAGTACTGCACGTCGATGGCACTGAGTAAACTTATGTGTAACATATCTTCCTCATTCAAATGTGGTAACTGCGACCACTTGCTATCATCATGGCCCTGTATAGCTGTTCGATCAGGATCAGGCGAGCCATGCGGTGGGTGAAAGTAAAGCGTGACAGACTCAAACATAGATCGGCACGCTGTTTGATCTCTTCTGACGTGCCGTACACTCCGCCTATCACAAATACGACTCTTTTCCCATTGTGTATATTAGTCAGATACCGGGCAAACTCAAGTGAGTTTTTTTCCTCCCCTTTTTCGTCCAACAATACTACCAAATCGTCCTGTTCCAGCTTTGCCAGGATCAGGGCACTTTCTTTTTCTATCACCTTTCCGGATGTACCAGTTTGCTTGATGCTAACATCCGGCAGTTGCAATATATCCAGCTTACAAAAAGGTCCCAGTCGTTTGACATATTCATCTATCCCCGCGCTGAGCCAGGCATCTTTATCCTTGCCGAGACAGATGATTCTTAGGTTCATTTACTGCATAGTGACCAATGCTAGCGCCATGCAGAGCATCTTGGTCTCCCCATCATCCGCTCTGGATGGGATCAGGATGGGGGCTTTGGTTCCCATCACCACATGCGCCACGCGATACTTACAATAGTAGGTGAGCATCTTACCGAAGATATTGCCAGCTTCGATGTTTGGCACCACAAAGATGTCAGCCATTCCACCTACAGGACTGCTGATACCTTTTATCTTCGCTGCATTGATATCCACTGCGTTATCGAAAGCCATTGGGCCTTCCACAATGCACCCGGGGATCTGCCCCCGTTCATTCATCTTTGCCAGTAGAGCGGCATCCATTGTGGCGGGCATTTTGGGATTCACGGCTTCGATGGCAGATATCACCGCCACCTTAGGCTGGGGATTATCCAGAGCGTGCCCCACAGCCACCGCATTCTTCAGGATTGCCAGCTTCTCACTCAGTTCGGGAAGGATATTGATGCCGCCATCGGTCATCAGACGCAGTCCATCAGGATGCTCATACGCCAGTACGTCTGATATTACGTCGCTTTGGCGCAGTCCGTGTTCTTTATCGAGCACCGCTTTAAGCAGCATCCCGGTATCTGTCTTGCCTTTCAAAATGATGTTTGCCCTGCCTTCGCGTACGGCTGCCACCGAGACTTTGGCTGCTTTCACCAGGTCGAGGCCAGTATCTATGATCTCGAAACTCTTGATCATATCCGGTGCCATCTTTTCCAGGAGCTGCAGGATACCGGATTTATCGCCCACTAGTAAACTTTCTGCCACACCCTCGCGCTTGGCCAGAATCGCGGCGTCCAAAGCACTTTCCGTTTGCGCTGCAGCAATTACAGCGGTTCCGCGGGGGGCAAGCTTCACTTTCTGCATCAGTTCATCAAAGTTCTTGATCATAGCTAGTTAACTCCTTTAATAGTTGTACTTCTCCATAAACTCATCTACGAAACCGTCCTCTTCTGGCTTCATAGCCACCAGGATCTTCTTCAGGGCTTCTTTTTGGATCTGGCGCACGCGTTCGCGGGAGAGCCCCATCACTTCGGCTATTTGGGCGAAGTTCTTGCTTTCCTGCTTGTCATTGAGACCAAAATAGGTTCTGATAATCTCTGCCTCCCGCTTTTCCAATTTATCGATGGCATTATTGATGCGGCTATGCAGACGATCCTGTTCATAAAGCTGTTTGGGGTCCAGAGTGTCCTTGTCTTCCATCATGTCTTTGGTGGAGAAACTCTGATAATCCCCCGCCACCATGATGTCGTCAAAAGAAGAGGTCTCTGGGATCTGGTCCCTCAGCATATCTATGGATTTTTCTGTGATGTTTAGTTTATCGGCCAATTCCTCATTGGAAGCGGCTTTTCCGGTTTCTGAATAGTAGCGCTCCTGAGTGGCTTTGATGCGATGTGCAGTACTAGATTTACCCAGAGGTACACGGATCAGGGAGGATTTTTCTGATACGGCTAGCATGATGCGTTGCTTGATCCACCAGATGGCGTAAGATATCAGTTTGATATCTTTGTCGGGATCGAATTTCTCGATTGCTCTGATCAGCCCGATATTCCCTTCGCTAATAAGTTCGGATAGAGACAGGCCGCGGTTTTGGTATCTCGCCGCGATCTTCACCACAAACTTCAGATTTGCCTGGATCAGCCTGTTCATTGCCTCGGGGTCGCCGTTTCGAGCCTTGATTCCCAGCTCATGTTCTTCTTCACGGGATAGCGCTTTATACTTTGATATCTCTGCTAGATAAGTCTGAAGGGCTTTATCGGCAAATACACTCTCTCGTTTCTGTCCTCGATACATAGATTACATCCTAATTCAGCGGTAAAACCTTGCGTGGGTTGATTGCCTTACCCTTGATGCGATACTCAAAATGCAGATGCGGTCCTGTGGCATTACCCGTGGAGCCGATCGTAGCAATCTGCTGTCCCCGGTTTACCTTATCACCCACGCTCACCAAGTTTTTCTCGTTGTGTGCGTACACGGTCATTACAAAATCCGGATGTTCCAGAACCACCACGTTCCCATAGGCTCCCTGAACCCCAGAATATACTACAGTGCCATCCAGGACGGCGTAGATAGGGGTGCCGGTCTTCGCTCCCAGATCTATTCCCTTGTGCGGCCTGCCATTGCGCAAGCCATATTCCGAGAGAATCTTGGCTTCCACTGGCATCATCAGATCTGTTCTCACCTTATCCATTTTCATCAGCTCTTCCTCGGTTATGGAGGGGCGGAAAGTCTGGCTGCCAGCAGGTCTGGGATTACCTGCCAGATAGAGCTTTTGTCCCACCGAGATATCGTTTGAGCTCAGCGAATTGATGCGCTTCAGTTCTTCTACGCTGATGTTGTTTTCCCGGGAGATCTTAAAGAGGGTATCTTTTGGCTGCACGATGTAAACTTTCTCGATTACTACCGTGTCCGGTTCTGCTGTGGTGCTGATCACTGGTTGATCGGGATCAAACTGTGGTTTAAGCGCTGCCGCCTCAGGCAGTTCACCGGGGTCTTGCACATATACTCTTTGCCCGGGATAAATCGCCACAGATGCGTTTTTAAAGTTGTTCCACTTCAAGAGGTCGTCCATGCTGATATCATGGCTTTTGGCTATGCGATAGAGGTTATCTCCCCGCTTGATCGTATATTGCTTTTGAGTGCTGGGAGTGATTGTAGGTACTTGGGAAGGGGTAACGCTTTCATCAACGGGAGGCTTCTTGGGGGCTGGAGCTGCTTTCTTGATGATCAATTTCTGACCAATGGATAGCGACGAACCGCTCATGTTATTGAGCTTTTGGATGGATTGAACGCTAACCCCGTACCTGCGGCTGAGCGCGTACAGGGTATCGCCTTTTTTTACTCTGTGTATCACATCCTGGGCTGATGCTAAGAGTGGCAAAGCCACCATGGCTACCAGCATCAGTTGTCGCAGTTTATCTAATCTCAAAATCATGATATCTATTTTCGGAATCCAATTTCTGAATGTCCAGCTTGCTTACCCGGGAATATGAATTTCCCAGGTTTAACAGCCGGCAAAAGCTCTCAAAAGCGCGTTCTTCCGCTTCGGCAAGGATATAAACCGTACCATCTGACAGGTTCTTTACGAAACCGAATACGCCCAGTTTTTCAGCGCAGTGTCGCACATAATAGCGAAATCCGACGCCTTGGACGCGACCGAATACTGTGATCTCCCATCGCGGCATAATGACTCTCTTTAGCTTTCGGGCCTTTGTATTTCAAAGCTTGATATTTGTCAAGCTAAACGACCATATGTTTTCCCATTTTTTACACCGGCCTGATTAATGCCTGCCATCTATCGCTGAAATAGTGTATGTATGGTGGTACCCCGTGATATCAGCTACTCAATTCAAACACATCCCAAGCACACTCCAAGCCCCGCTCAGGATGACTTTGGAATGCTGTTGGAAAGTGCAGGCGCATTCAGGCAGAGTGAGGAGAAAATAAACTTGGGAAATCACGTTACTAACATCAATATCCATGACTCACGTCTTTCTGGTTGATTGTACACCACTGAATGTTCAGCTAAATGCTACCGCTCTGCTTTCAGATCCCTTAGCATGAGATCTAGCATTGCCATGCTGGGATTCTTGCCTTCATATAGAATCTGATACACTTGCTCCACGATCGGCATATCCACCCCCATATCGCGCGCCAGGAAACGTACGCTACGGGTGGTGGCAACCCCTTCGGCGACCATTGCCATGGAGCCAAGTATCTCCTCCATATTCTTGCCTGTGCCCAATTCATACCCTACAAATCTGTTTCGGCTGTGAGGACTGATGGCAGTGGTGATCAGATCCCCAATGCCGGATAGCCCCATAAAGGTTTCCGGATCAGCGCCCAACGCGCTGCCAAAGCGGCCGATTTCCACGATGCCTCGGGTCAGAAGAGCGCCCATCGTGTTGTCCCCATAGCCAAGCCCGGCTACGATTCCGGCGGCTATGGCAATGATGTTTTTTACTGCTCCACCGATTTCCACTCCGATGATGTCGTGGCTGCGATACACGCGAAAATAGCTATTGGAAAATATCCCTTGCAATTCTTTGAGCAGCCCTTCGTCTATTCCCGCCACGACCACTGTTGTAGGAATTCCCCGAGCCACTTCTTCCGCATGACTGGGGCCAGATAGAGCACAGATCTTGCATTGTACACTGGCGGGCAGTACTTCAGACAGGATGCGGTCAATGGTCTTCAGACTCCCTTCCTCAATGCCTTTTGCCACGTTTACAATGGCCTTCAGAGAGGGCGAGAGGAAGATTCGTTCAAAGAGCTCTTTGGGAATGCCGTTTAGCGTGTTGCGGATGAATTGGGAGGGCGTGGCCAGCAGAATGATCTCGCTCTCGAATTCCGCCAGTTCCCTGAAGCTATCGGTAAAGCCTACTTCATCGGGTAGCACCACTCCTTTGAGGAGCAGTGGATTACCGTGATTCTGTTTAAGGAGGGTAAAATTGCGGGGATTGTACTCCCAAACCAGGAGTTGATGACCGTTTTCAGCCAGTAGTTTGGATAGAGCCAGCCCCCAACCGCCCCCACCAAAGACTGCTATCTTCATTTGATTATCTTTTCACAGAATTTGCAGAGATCCTCATCATCATCGTCATCGTCAAAATCATCGTCGTTATCGTCGTCGGCGATCCAATCGGGACAAAAGAGCAGATCTTCCTCAAAGTCCCACCCGTCCACATTTTCCAAGCCAAAACGATTTAGGGTTTCATCTTCCCAAAGGGAGTAATGACACACGCCCTCGTTTACTGCCCAGACCAAGACGGGATTCTTGTAATGCCGGATCTCTACCTTGTGGTTCTCCACCAGATCGAGGAACTCTTTTATCTTCTTTTTGTTATCCTCTTTGCGAAACTGCATGGCTACCTCACATCCTAGAACTTATATTTCACCATTGCGGAGAGACGGTTCTCGCTGAATTCCTTCAAGCGCGTCACGCTCTCATTGGGTGAATCTACATTCCTGAAGATGTGTAAGTAGTCAAGGGATAAATTCCATTTTGGAGAAAGCTTCACATTCACGCCAGCCTTAGTATTTGTGCTGGAATACTCTCTGCCGCCATACCAGTCGTCATTTCCCTGATAATAGCGATCTTCGCGGCTAAGCTCCAGATAGGGTTGCCATCCGGTTTTCGCAGTGCTATTGCCCACAATGGGCATCATTTTGTAGCGCAGGACTCCTTTATAGATGTTGCTTTCATAGCTGCCGTCATTTGCACTGGGTACCTGGTCTGAGTCCGCCTTGTATTCCCTGAAGCTGTATGAACCTTGCACCGAGATGGTCTGGAAGCTATAGCGCGCACCGAGCTCTGTGGTCAGCGTATTACCGTCGGCCTCAGTGAAGTACTGGTTATAATAAAGATCCTCGTATCTGAGATTACCAAAAGCAGTGAGGTTTTTGATCGGCCTGAGGATCAGATCGGCGCGGTACAGATTGCGTTCGTAGGAATATTTCTGCAGCTCTCCCGTGCCATCGCTATCGTTAAAATGCCTATAGTAGATCTCGGGATAATAACCGTAAAGAGCACTGGCGCTCCAGTAATGACGATCCACGCGAAAGCGAAGCAGAGTATCTTGCCTGCGTTTATCGGTATTGCTAATATTCCTGGTGATAACTCCGCTAACGGAGGGGGTAAACTTCCACCATTTGTACTTTATGGGATAAGCCAGATCGAGTCTGGTGCTAATGCTCAGATCATCCGTGGTCTGAACATAGCTGAGGTTTTCATGCTCATTGTCCCAGCGGTCCATATCATAATCCGAAAGCTGAAACACGTTGTCAGAATATCCCAGGCCCAGGCTGATTTCACCCTCCAGAGCGGCGTGTAAGCCGGTGCCAAAGAGGATCATCATCACAAAGCAAAGAATGATGGGACGGAAGTTTTTACGCCGCGTAAGGCTTCGGGTACCCCTTATTCGTTTGGGTTCGTTTTGCTTTTGGCCTTCCGCGCCTTCCGGATAGATCTCGCGAACTTTGTCCGGATCGAGGTTGTCAGTATTTTGCATAAGGCTACCTATTTTTTAAGCATCAGGGGACGCGCCATAAACATATGATCACTATCCGCTCTCAATTCGTATTCGGAGCTGCCGTCATTAGCGGGCAGGACTATTTTTTTACCTATAGTCAGGTATTTTACACCTGTAGCGCTGAATTTGGTGCTTCTGGACAGACCGAATTCATAGCTATCCACCTTCACGCCGTCTTTGTACAGGCTAAATCTGGGCAAAGTGCGGTCGGTTAGCCGGGCCCGGAGATACACCACTCCGTCGCGGCCGTTATTGAGGCTAAACCGGAGAGCCTGGGCTGAATTGAAGGTATAATACTCGCTGGAAGTGGAATTGTGATTGACATCGATCATTCCCGCGTGTGCCTTGATTTCCCTGTCTGGTGTCTTCACTTTCTTGGGTTTGGGCTGGATGGTGATCATCTGAAAAGCGCGCATATAGATGCTGCGAGGATAACAGAGGACTTCCACTGTCTTGGCACCCTGGGGAATCTCAAACTCGATGTTGTCGTACATATAGTAGCCATCCAGACGATGGCTTAGTTTCAGATCATAAGTTACTTTATCCTTGCCGAAGATCAGGTGAATCTGGGGCTTCCGGAGGGCTTCGATGCCGAAGCTGCGCAATTGCACTTTTTGCACTCCTTCCACGTTCAGTTTCATCGTCCGTTCTGGCAGGGAGCGATAATACCATTGATTTACGCTTTCTGTCTTTAAAATGCGACGGTTACCCGGATTTTCAAAGCTCATGATGCGGGTACGTACGGTCTGCCCGATCAGGGCAGAGGTAGCCAATACACAGGCCAGTACTGTTACTATACATTTATTCATCTTCATTATTCCTTTACAGCTCTTCATCGGGATCCACGATATTCGCCATAAACCTGCGGTCATGACGATCAAAGATTATCACGGCGATGATAGCCAGGATCAGCAGCGCAAGGCATATGGACGATATCGTGACGTTATGAATGGTGGAACTGAAGACCGCGCCTTCTCCGGGAACTGGTTTGTGGTCCACAGCGAGGTTCAATTGATAATTGCGGGCCCAGCGCAGGATGCGGCGGACATGAAGCACAGGAACGTTGTTCTTGGCCATCTTCATCATCACGCCTTCTTTTTCAAAATTGCGTTCTGCCAGTTTGGTATTCAATCCTTCGGGGATCAATCGGGCGTTGGGCTCACTACCCACGTTAGCCAGGCCGCCCCCGATGTTTACAAACAAACGGTAGCGTTTCTGCTCACCTAAAAGCTCGTGATAAGCTGCCATTCTCAAATCCACGTTTTCATCCAGATTCTTACCTGCCAAGAGAGGCACACCATTTCTTTGCATGGCATTTTTGAGCATGGCCAGCCCGTTGTCCGAAAGCCCCACGCCCAGATCTTCGCTGCCACCCAAAGAGGCATAACGGGATCCGAAATCTAGCAAGCCACGATCCTTGAGGATGTTTTCCATATCCAGCCAGGTAAGCTCTTCGCGGTTTGCACCGTATGAGGCAGAAGAAAGTGAGGTGATGATCACGGGGTCAAGCTCCAGCACTGAGATGGCGGCATAAAGTGCCAAGTTTACAGCAGGGTTGCTTCCGGTGATACCCACGGCAATCTTTTCACCCTGTTTTGCGCGGCTGAGTTCATCCACAAAGATGGCTGCGATATTGGGATTGATGGCTGCCTGTTTCTCGGAGAGCAGTCCGCGGTCGGTGGTGATGGCAGAGAGACGGTGACCAATCAGGCCAGTCTGGAAGGGATCATTGATGGGATCGATCTCGATGCCGCGAGCGGAGATTTCGTCCTGCAAGGCATCCAGATAGCTCTGCATTAGATTCACCGCTGCCAGCTTCTCTTCATGATGATCGCTTTTGATTTCTACAAAGCTGTATGCAGCCACCAGATAGAGACCGACGGCAAGCACACTTAACAGAATGAGGCTGAGGCCGGATTTCAAGGAGGGACGATACATCATCTTACACCTCCCCACCAAATACTACCATCAGCATCAAACGCACCAATACTGCTGCGATGGCGATGGTGGAAACAGTCTTCCAAAAGCCCTGGCGCTCAAACCAATTGGCGATGAGGCCGGGTACAATGTAACCGATGGATTGCATCTGTAACTGGTGAATGGTAAGCTCGTGTACCACCAACATGCGTGATGCCCAACCTAAGATGAAGCCGATGAGGATGCTCAACACCATGCGGCGTTTGCCGAATAGCAGGGTAAACTGGCTGATCAGCCGGATGATGCCCCAAGTGAGCAAACTGATGATCAGCGTGCCCAGTATCTGCATGGGTTTATCTAAATACAGCGCAATATAGCCCGGCACGACGATACCGCCGGCAGACGCGCCTAATAATTCTGAAAAGATCAGTGAGATGATTACGCCGATTCCTACTGCGGCTTGAACTACTGCTTCAACCACGACCAGCTCCTTTATTCGCTTTAGGTATTTTATGTTTAAAGTGAGCAACGATCTGTGCTCCGTATTTCACCTGACCGGCGATATTGCCGATGCCCAGTACGTGAGATTCCTTCTGTGTCAGTTCCCAAACCTTCTGATATATCTTCTCAGTCAGAGGCTGCCCCAGAGCAAAGAGACGATCCCGGGGGATGCCATTGGCCAGAGCGTAAGCTTCCACCTTGTCCGGGATTTCTCCGGTGAGGAGGATATAGCTGTAATCCACTTGCTTCATGGCGTCCACCAATTGTTGTGAACGGAATAGACGATCGGCACGGGAATTGATGATAATGATCTTCTGCACGTCCTTCAGGTTGCCGGTAACCATATTGATGATATAAACCGTAGATTCGGGATCATTAGCGGCAAAAACGTTGTAAAACTGGATCACTTTACCCCGGTCTTCTACCCGGTACTTCTTCAGGGCTCCAGGATCAGGATGTGCTTCTTGCATTCCCTTGAGCGCTGTGTCTCTGGGTATCCCGACTTCGGCGCATACTGCTAGCGCGAGCTGCACGTTTTCCTTATGCTCGATGTGGTGAAAGGCGGCCATCTCCACGTCGGTAACGTCCTTGGGTACGATCTTGTGGATCTTGCAACCGCGACGGTCGGCCACTTTTTTCAAGATGCTGAACATATGCGTCTCTGCGGTGAAGCATACTCCGCCTGTGGGGATGGTGTTGGCCAGACTCATAGTTACGCTCTGTACAGTGCTGCCCATCAAATCCAGATGATCAGGACGGCAATTGGTGATCACGCTGATCGTGCTTTTTACAAACTTACGTTCCGTGATCCATTGAAAGACGGGATTCACTGCCATGCATTCGATCACGATGGCATCTGGCTTTTCCCCTGCCGCATAACGATAGATGTACTTTTGCTCAATGACGTTCGCCCCCTGCAGTCTGATAATGGCAGCTTCACGGCCATCAGAAAGCACTACCCGTGGCAAAGTACCAGTAATCTTGGCTATCGTCTTTTTGCCCCCAGCTCTCAAGCCGGCGGCGATCAAACGAGTCACACTCGATTTTCCCCTCGTGCCGTTTACATGAATGCGGATGGGAATACTGGCCACATTCCGGCTGTGTCTGCGATACTCCAACACCCAATGCAGGATCAGGAGCATGGTCGCAATGATCAATACTGTCATCTATTCCTCATGTACTTTAAATACGTCTATGGGGGCGAAGCAGTCCACAATCCGGACGTGTCTCCGCTTGAGAAACAGCGTGTGCAATATCCATTCCACTATTTGGAAAAAGTGGCATAAAGCATTTCCAAATCTCAAATTTGGGATTCTCACTATTACTGGCTCTGTGAATCAATCCACTCCACCCCTTCCAGATGCGATTATCTCTTACAAAATGCACATCTTTACTTGCCAAACCTCAGGTCCTACCTATAATGTCCTTTATAATACATAAATCAAAGGAGGAAATCATGAGCAGACCGCAAGTAGTGCTTTATGTAAGTGCGTCCCTGGACAGCAGAATCACGATGGGCACAAATACCACGATGTTCGATACTTACAAACAACCGGAACTGTATGCCATGCTTTTGGAAAAGGATGATTGGGAATCGTTTACCCAAGCGGTCAAGAAACTATACACACCTGATATGTTCTTGGAAGGTAGCAATATGCTCGTGGCCGAGACCGAGGCCCTCACCGAGCTTCCTCCTTATCAGGGAGATCCCGCTTCACTATATGAGGATTTCCTCCCCGCGGACATTTTAAATCGTCCCTCCAGGAAGACCTGGACCGCAGTGGTCGATGGCAGAGGGAGATTCCGCAATGGCTATACCGCTGAGTGCGACGATCCCGAGACCTATATGATCCACCTTACTTCAGAGGCCGCTCCGCCCGAATATCTTGCCTTTTTGCGCGATCGCCATATCCCCTACCTTATCCAGGGTAAGGAAAGGGTAGATCTGCCACTGATGCTCGAAAAAGTGAAGCAAAAGCTGGGTGTTACTACCATCGCCACCAGCTCAGGGGGCAAGCTCAGCGGCGCTCTCATCCGCAGCAATCTTCTCGATGAGATCAACATATTGCTCAATCCGATCGTAATCGGCGGATTTACCATCCCCACGCTCTTTGCCTCACCCGAGCCGTCCTGGCCAACCGATCTGCCAAACCAACTCAAGTTTCTGGAAGTTCAAACTCTGCCCAATGACAGGCTTTGGCTACGTTATAAAGTAATGAATGGGTCGGGATTTATCGGGGCTGCAGTGTACTAGTTCTGCGTGTTTGGTGTAAAAGCTGGGCTTGATGCGTGAGCGTCTTTCCAGACAGTCATATAGCACCATATAGACTACTTTGCTGCCATCGCTTCATTTGAGCTTTTATGCTGCCAAAGAGGTTTTGCCCCACTCCCTCTTTTGGCCTGAACCAAACCTGGACTCCACTTGAACCCCACCCGAACTGAGTTCAGGAGGAATTCAAGTGAGATTCAGGTGGCATTCAAGATATAAGGCGGAGCGATATACAAATGGCGTAGACCGCTTCTTCATTGATAAAGGGGAGGAGGCAACCGTGTCTATTGCCCAAGCAGATGATGATCTGGTTACTTCAGATTGGCGAGATGGTTTTGAAGAGATCCTTTACAATGCGTTGTAAACTACTTTGCCCCCGATCATGGTAAATAAACTCTGCGCTTCGCGCCAGTAATCCGGGCCAAGCCTGGGATAATCTTCCACGACAATCAGATCTGCCAGGTAGTTCTCGGCAAGTAGCCCTCTGGCATTTTCCGAACGTGAAGCCATGGCAGAGCCCAGAGTGTAGGCATCGATCGCGGTTTCGGGACTCAGGCACTCACTTGATTGCCAGACGGAGTGGTGAGGATCGTTGTTCTGGCGTCTGCTGATGGCGCTGTAGATGCCCAAAAAGGGATTCATCGTTTCAATGGGGACATCTGAGCCAAAGGCCATGGGGATGCCGGCAGCTTTCATGGAGCGGAAGGCATAAACTTCTTCGCGGATGTGGGGCCAGTATTGCTCGATGAAGGGGATGTCATTGGCGATATGTACAGGCTGTACACTGGCGAAAAGACCGCTCTCTTTAAGTCTCGGAATATCGCTGAGGCGAATGGATTGAACGTGCTCGATGCGATGGAATAGCCCCCGGAAAGCGGGTATTTGCCGCAGTCGTAGAGTGGTTTCTATCACTTGGCTTACACAGCGGTCGCCGATTGCGTGGATGGTAACGGCAAATCCATGTTCCGCAGCCTTTTGCATGGTGGTATATAGCTCTTCATCACCATACCGCAAGATTCCTGTATTATCCTCATCGCCGCTATATGGCTGAAACATAGCAGCAGTGCGCGAACCCAGAGAGCCATCGCCAAAGAGTTTGATGCCCCCTATCTTGAAGTGTTCGTCGCCCTCATAACTATGTACCCCGCTATCTACCAGCCTATCCAGTTCCGATGCCTGGGGATGCCAGCATGTCCGAAACAGGCAGCCTTCGCTCTGGGCCTGCCTCAGTAGTATCGCGCTGCTTTGATATTCCATGGAGTGAAAGCCAGTGAGCCCCCATTTGTAGATTTCCTGAATCGTGGCTTTGATGGCCTTCACAATCTCGGAGCCGGGGGGTTGAATGCTGTAGGGATCTACGAGCTCAGTGGCAGTCTCATATAGCACTCCGGTGGGCCTGCCTCGATAGTCGCGCTCGATGGAACCTCCTGACGGATCAGGTGAGTTTTCGTCTATTCCGATAATGGATAGAGCCTTGCTATTGCATAGTTTGGCGTGATAATCACGCGAGAAAAGCGCTACAGGTGTATCAGGCCAGATGGCGTCCAGTAAATCACGGTTTAGAAGCTGGGGCTCTTCCAATACATTGCGATTCCAACCCCCGCCCAGGATCCACTGTGCACGCCAACTCAGTCTGGCTTTGTATTCCATTAAATAGGTTCTGATCTCATCGATACTGTGGCATTCCAGAAGGTCTACCAGGAGTCGGGACTTGGCGTATTCTACGAAATGAGTATGAGCGTCCGTGAAAGAAGGTAGTAACATGCGTCCATGTAGGTTCACAACCTGAGGTTGTTGTTTTGCTCTGCGTTCACAATCTCTCCGGGAACCGATATGACGGATGCGTTCACCATCGGTGAGCAAAGCTTCAGCCTCTGGGTGGCCCCAAATCACTCCACCGTGGAACAGATGGCTCACAAAAACCTCTTCAGAGCGGCGCAAAGAACATCTGTCCGTACCCCAAAATTGATGCGGATATATTCCTCAGTGAGTTCTCCAAAAGCGCTTCCCGGAACGCAGATCACACCTTGCTTGAGCAGAGCTTCTGCGTAGGAGTCGCCATCGCCGCACTTCAACATCAGATAAGGGCCAGCAGTGGGTAGTTTCAATTCAAAACGGGAGAGTTGTTCCCGGCAGAGGCTGAGGTTATCGCGAAGTTGCTCTCTCACGCCGGCCACGATTTCGGGTTGGTTTATGGCGTACAGGGCAAGCACTTGAGAAGGCCAGGCTGCGCAGGTGGAGATGTACTGTTTAAGTTTGGTGAATTGAGTGACCGCGGTTTCATCAGCAGCCAGCCAGCCCACACGCCAACCGCTCATCAGATGCGATTTGGAGAGTCCGCCGATGCGAATCACTCGCTCTACCTTGCTGTAATCCAAAGCTATGGGCTGTTCGAGGAAAAGCTCAGTGTAAATCTCATCGATGATCAGAATGATACCGTGCCGATTGAGCAGCTCTGATAAATGGTGGAAATCGTCCGGACTGAAACAAAATCCCGTGGGATTGGAAGGATGCGAGAGGAGTAGTGCTTTAGCTCCGCTTAGAGAGATTTCCCATCGCTCCCAATCTATGCACTTCAGATTCGGTGTAAAGGGGATGCGGGTTACCTTAGCTCCGGCCAGGCGCGCCAAAGTGGGGTATGCGGGATAATCTGGATCTGGAATGGCTACCGTGTCACCTGGATTCGCAATTCCTTGCAGAGCAATGTATAAAGCTTCTTCCGCGCCGTTGCAGATGAGTATATTGCTTGCCCCTTCCAGGCCCAGATAAGAGGCTACAGCAGCCCGGAGTTCCAAGATCCCGGCATTGGGCGTATAGGCCGGATTTCCGGAATCCATCAGTCTTTTGGCCTTATCTCTGAGGCAGAGAGGAAAGTCAAAGGCCAATTCTCCCAGGGCCAGATTTATAGCATCGCGCGGCGCGGCGGCCATCATTTGGCGTAGCCTTGAAATCTGTATCCCTTCCAGCCGGGAAGCGTTAATCCATGAGGTGGCGGAGTTCATTTTCCAGCGCTACCGAGACGTCAGTCTTGGCATCACGGTATTTAACAATGATGGGGCAATAAACTTGAAAATCTTGATTGGAGCGCAATCTGCGGGAGCCCGGAACTACCACCGCGTCGGCGGGGATGGTGTAGCTACCGCCAGCATCAGGATCCAGAAAACGTCCGGCGATGCTGTCATAAATAGGCGTGGAGCCGGTAATAATCGTGCCGGATGCGATCACAGCGCGGCTTTTTACGATGATGCCTTCGTAGATGCCTGTGTTTCCACCGATGAAGGCGTCATCTTCGATGATTACTGGACGCGATCCGATGGGTTCCAAAACTCCTCCAATCATCGCTCCGGCTGAAAGATGTACGCGCTTTCCGATCTGAGCGCATGAACCGACCAGGGCATGGGAATCCACCATCGTCCCACTATCCACCCAGGCACCGATATTGATGAAGGCAGGGGGCATCACTGTAACCCCTTTGGCCACGTAACAGCCGTTTCGCGCGGAAGTTCCGCCGGGTACGATGCGAACCTGATCAGTCAGGCTAAAACGTTTGGCAGCAAGGGTATCTTTGTCGAAGAAATCTTTGTTCCCATCCGGTAAAGCGGCCAAGACTCCCATCCGAAAACCGATGAGGATGCCCATCTTGATCCAGGCATTTACTTGCCAGAGATCATCCTGTTTTTCACAGGCGCGGATGCTTCCGCTATTCAGCTTTGAGATAAACTCTGCAAAAAGCTGACGATGTTCCGGCAGATAGGCTTGAGGCGGATTATTGTATAGATCTATAACTGCTTGTTTGAGCATTAGTTACTCCTTGGGGAATTTTTGTAAGCGGGTAAGAGCTTCTTCCAGTATGGATCTGGGACAGCCAAAGTTCATACGCATGAAGCCCAGCCCCTCATCGCCAAAAGTGCTGCCCTGGTTCAGAGCCAAGCGGCAATCATCCCGCAAGATGCGCATGAGCTCATCCTCTGGTAGGCCATATTCTCTAAAATCCAGCCAGGCCAGATATGTGCCTTCAATGGGGCTTATCTTGACAGATGGCAGGATGTTTGGCAGCTCAATCTCGATGAAATCTCTATTATCTTTGAGATATCGCAGGAGTTCCTCCAGCCATGCTTCAGATTCTCCATAAGCTGCAGTGAAGGCCACGATCCCCATGCTATTGCCCATATAGGTGTGCAGGGCAAAATTAAGCTTCTCCACAGGCTTGATCAGATCTGGGTTTTGGGAGATTAAAACTGCTGTGCCTATCCCTGCTATATTGAAGCTTTTTGCCGGCGAAATGCCGGTGAGGGTGATGTCTTCAGCCAGTGTGGCAATCGGGATATGGTGATGGGGGGTGAATACAAGGTCGGCATGGATTTCATCGCTAAAGATGATCACCTTATGCTTGCGGCAAATGTCTGCCATTCGCGCCAGCTCTTCAGGGCTGAATACTCTGCCCACGGGATTGTGGGGATTGCACAGCACAAACATCTTTGCCTGCGCGGCCTGGTGTTCAAAATCAACCCAATCAATGCGGTAAACACCATCTTCTCCTATCAGGGGATTGATCAAAAGCTTGCGTCCGTGGTCACTTGCCTGGCTGTGAAAAGGCGGATATACGGGGCTTTGAATGAGGATGCCATCCCCCTCTTTGGTCAAGCTGAGAATCGCCAGCGCCAGAGCCGTCATCAAACTGGGCAGGCTGATGAGTTTATGCTCCGTGGTATTCCAGCCATGACGTTTCATCAGCCAGGCATCCAGAGATTCCTTGAAGGCCGGAGCCTTGAAATTGTAACCGTATAAAGGATGCTCTGCTCTATGCCGGATGGCAGCTTGAATCTGCGGACTAACGGCAAAGTCCATGTCTGCCACCCACAAAGCCAGCAGATCGTCCCGGCCGTACATCAGCTTCATCGCGTCATACTTGAAGCAGGCCGAGCCTTTACGGTCTATGATTTGGTCAAAACTATTCGGCATGATTTTCCTTCACATATTCCAGCAGGTTCTTCATTGTCTCAGGGATCACTGCTTGTGAAGCCAAATCCGCGATATTCACTATGATCTCCAGGATGTGGGGGAAGGATGCAGGAGTGGTGTACTGACTCATCTTACCCTTGTCGTCAGTGTAGTGGATTTCCAGATAGTAAGTGATTTTGCGTTTCAGATTTAGTGCACTGATCTTGTCGTATGGAATAATGATGGGTTTCTTGGCGATGAAGCCAAGTCGCACGTGATCTGATTCGAAGAGTACACTATTCAGGCTGGTAACTTTACGCAGGACAGAATCCAGGGCCACAAAACCGACCACCAATGGTACAAACTTTCCCAATAAGGGTGACTGGTATTGCGCGTAGCGCAGTAGGAAGTACACGCAGTAGATCAAGATCAACATGCTTAGTCCGATGAGCAGCCAACGGGCAAAGGGGTTATAGCGATATAATACCGGGATTTTGTCGCGAATGAGGTTTATCTTTTTGCCGAGCGGCATTTATACTCCTGATACAGTTCCCTGACGCTGCCCAAAATCAGATCGGTGGCGGGCACCATGTCAAAGAGGTTATTGCGTTCGATATCACCGTGATAATCACTACCGGCGGTCATAAAGAGACCGTTTTTCTGTGCCAGAGCGATGTATGCATCCACTTCCGCCTGATAGTGATCTGGATGCCACACTTCGATGCCGTCCAGACCCATCTCGATGAAGGTGTGTACATAGGCGGGACTCACCAGCTTGCCCGGATGGGCTATGACAGCAAAACCACCGGCATCTTGGATGATCTTGATTACAGAATCCACTTTCAGCTCTGGCTTTGGGACAAAGGCGGGCTTGAAATTGCCGATGTATTTCTCAAAGGCTTCGTTCTTGGTGGCCACGTAACCCTTTTTCACCAG